>Ga0078972_1005793_pt1 | contig 30714 bp, 27 predicted proteins | sample YelNatPaOPGAMG01_FD_67568 | JGI IMG/M metagenome (GOLD analysis project Ga0078972, IMG submission 67568) | Hot spring thermophilic microbial communities from Obsidian Pool, Yellowstone National Park, USA - OP-RAMG-01 (SPADES assembly) (version 2) | ecosystem: Environmental > Aquatic > Thermal...
ATGCGCATCGGCCCCTACCAGCTCAAAAACAACCTGATCGTCGCGCCCATGGCGGAGATCGAATCGATTTCAGCACGAAGGATATCGCGAGGGAGACGATAAGCTGGGATGCCCATGGTAAGCATGCCCCCTGGTTCCGAAGCCTTCTCGAAGATGGTCACACGATATCCTTCTCGAGCGAGGTAGTAGGCACAAGCGAGCCCTCCAGGGCCTGATCCAATAACAGCGACCCGATCGGCCTTCTTCGGCTTCATGGGAGGGATGTAGCGGTTTCCCGATCTCAGATCGAGATCACCCAAGAAACGCTCGATCGCGTGAATGGCTACAGGCTTATCGATCGTCTCACGCTGGCAGTTCGATTCGCACGGATGGGGACAGACCCTGCCGCAGATGGAAGGAAAGGGGTTCGCCTCCTTGATCACGTGAAGAGCGTCCTCATATCTTCCCTTCAATGCCAGGCTTACATAGGCCTGGACATTGATATGAGCCGGGCAAGCCACTTTGCATGAAGCGGTGTCCTGCTTCTCCATTCCCGATTTCCCGGGCACGGCATTACAGCCCGTACATTTCTCGTTGTCATGGAGAACCACGCCCGTGAGGGGATCGATGCGAATGGCGGCCTCCGGACAGGCCTTGGCACAGGGAGCGTCGTCGCAGTGATGACAGAAGAGGGGCTTGAAGAAGGGAGCCCGCTCGAGGACCTTCACGACCCTGGGTCCGATCCCGAGACCATGCTCTTGCTTGCAGGCCACTTCACACGCGTGGCAACCCATACATTCGATCTCATTGAACATCAACGAGACTTTTCCCATGGTTTTCCTCCTGGTCGTTCGAAATCAGAAACTTTCGCTGTTGAAATCGAGAAACCACTCTACTCCTCACAGGGAGCGACGTTGCAAAGACAGACCCTCAGATTGGTCGACCCCATGGCAGGATCGAGCGTTTCGTAGGCGTTGTCGGTCAGGATGTTCACATTGGAGATGTTCCATCCATGTCCGGGATCTTTGATCTCGGGAAACCACCAACCGTGTTCGCAGACCACCACGCGGGGGTCGATGTTCGGATTCAATTTTACCCGCTGCTTGATACGGCCTCTGGGTGAAGCGATGTAGGCCCATTGGCCCTCTCTGATGTTGTGCTTCTTTGCCGTCTCTGGATGGATTTCCACGATGGGATCGGGCCGGATCTCCCTCAGCCAAGGGATCTGCCGATTGGCCGAGTGGAAGAACGTGGGCGTTCGAAGCCCCGCATTGAGAATATAGGGATAGTCCTTGAGAAGATGAGGGGTCGAATAAGGGCTTTCCGGGACCTCGACATATTTTGGAAGGGGATCGTATCCCCACTTTTCAAGGACCGTCGAGTAGAGCTCGACCTTCTTCGTCGGAGTGGAAAACCCTCTCTGACGATACTTGTAGTAGACCATCTCTCCCCGGAGATAACCTTTTTCCTTGAACTGTTCCCACGTGAGACCCGAGGGCTCGAGGAGATAGTCGAGGGCCTTTTCAACCGTCTCGGGCCAGTCTTGCCCCATCCTTTTCCCCAATTCGAGGAAGATCTTGTGATCCTGCCAACATTCACCGATCTCGACACACTTCTGTCGGGCCAAGACGTAGCCGTGTCGCTTCCAGTTGTCCGCCACATGGTTCTGCTCAAGCCAGGTGGCAGAGGGCAGAAAAATATCGGCCAGCTCGGCGGTGGGCGTGAGGAAGAAATCGATGACCACGAGGAAATCGAGCTTCTTCAAAGCCTCATAAGGCTCCTTGGCATTGGCCCGGGTTACCACAGGGTTGCTTCCGCAAAGAATCCCTGCCTTGAGAGGATAGGGCTTGCCGGTAAGGATGGCGTCCCAGGCCTTCTTGGGATTGATGAGGGCCACCCGGGCTCCGAGCTTGAACTGGTCGCCCCCCAATCTCTTGGCTTGTTGTTCAGGGGAGAGGTCTTTATGCCTTGAAAACTCGGAGACCGTGCGGGTAGGGGGGTTGACAAAGAGGGCGTTTCCACCCGGAGCATCGAGATTCCCTGTGATCGCCATAAGCCCTGCTGTGGCTCGAGTATAGTTGACGCAATTGATCGTCTGTTCCGTAGGGACGCCCCAGTGGATGCAGGCGGGTTTGGTCGTGGCGTACATCCTTGCTGCCTTGCGGATCAGGTCCTTATCCACCCAGGTGATCTCCTGAACCCTTTCGGGAGGATAGTCCCGCAAGACCCGTTCCTTAAAGGGTTCCCAACCATGGACGTAATGCTCGACGAACTCCTTGTCATAGAGCTCTTCCTCGATGATGACGTGGTGAAAACCCAGGGCCATAGCCGCATCGGTCCCGGGCCTGATTTGAAGCCAGAGGTCTGCCTTGTTCGCGACGAACCCTTTTCTGGGATCGATGCAGATCAGCTTCACGCCCTTCTTGAAGGCCCTCCAGAAGGCCTCGCCCTTGTACTCATCGGGGTTGGTCCACTGGGGATTGCAGCCCCAGATGACAATGCATTTTGGGCCACCGTCATAGTCGGCGATGGGAAGGGTGCCGCAGGTGATCAGCGTGGAACCGACCCTGGAAACATAGCACATGTGCCCGGCCGTCAGGACATTGGGCGTTCCCAGAAGGTTGGCAAATCGGTAAAGGTGGCTTTCGTAGTCCCTTCCCGTGCCTTGCCCCACGACGATCGACTCGGGACCATATTCTTTGATCACCTTCTTAAACCGATCGACAATGGTATCGAGCGCCTCGTCCCACGAGATACGTTCCCACTTCCCTTCCCCTTTTGCCCCCGCTCTTTTCATGGGGTGAAGAACCCGATCGGGATGGTAAGCCAGTTGGGTGATGGCCAGGCCTTTCGTGCACAAGGTGCCATGGCTGATGGGTGAATCGGGGTCTCCCTCCACCTTGATGACCTTGCCGTCCTTCACGTGGGCGATCACTCCGCAACCGCCATGACAGCTACGGCAGGCCGTTCGAATCTTTTTCACCTCTTCCATCGGACTCCCTCCTTACCCGTTTCGGGCGTGATGAACTTCAGAATATAGACAAACGTCAGAACCACCTCGGCATTTCGTCGAATCGCCGGGTTGTCTGCGGCCAGAGCGATGAGCCTTGAAGCGCTTCGCTCCAGAGACTCGATCTCCTTTCTGATTTCCGTGATCATCGTTGACCTCCCGTTCTTCTCGCCTCATCGCAGGTCTTTGAACCGGGTTGCCTTGAGGGTATATCTCGGCAGGGACCCCGGCGCCTCGAAGGTGATGTTGAAAGTGAGATTGGTTCGAACCTTGAGCCTTTCCCGAACCTTGGCCTTAACCCGATCGGCTTCGCTCGAGGCTGCACGGGGATCGATCTCGGTCCGAAGGGTGATCTCGTCCATAGCGCCTTTTCGCTCCACGACGATCTCGTATTCCACGATCTCGGGAAATTCCTGTCGGATGACCTCTTCGACCGTCTTGGGCGAGAAGAGGACGCCTCGGATCTTCCGCAGATCGTCAATCCTTCCCACGACCTCCACGATCTTCCTCGAGGTCCTTCCACAAAGGCAGGTTTCTCTCCCCTTGACCACAAGATCCTTCGTATTGAAGCGGATGAGAGGGAAGGATCTCCTGCCCAGGGGGGTGACCACGGCAACGCCTGTTTCACCCTCTTCGACTTCCCTTTGAAGGGTTTCGCGATCGAGAATCTCAACGAGGGAGAAAGGTTCCATGATGTGAAGGCCCTCCTTTGCCTCGCACATGCCTGCCCAGGCGCAGGGTTCGGTGCCGCCGATATGATCGAACACATGGCAGCCAAAGAGGGCTTCCAAGCGCTTTCGAGTCGCCTCGGGCATGGGCTCCCCTGCGCAAAGCATCCTTTCGATCCCAAGGGAGGCGGGGTCGATACCCATGGCCTTTGCCTCCTCGGCGATATGAAGGCCGTAGGTCGGCGTGTTCATCATGCCGTTGGCTCGGATTTCAAGGATCTTGTTGATTCTTCCTCTTGTATCGAGGGCACCTCCGGGAACGAGCTCGCAGCCCACCTTCTCCGCGGCAAAATGGGCCTCCCAGAAGGCCACGTAGACATTGTAGCCGAAGGGAAGAAAGATCCGATGATGGGGGCGGAATCCCGCCATGTAGAGAATGTGACACCAGAGCTCCACCCTCCACTGCCAGCTCTCATAAGTTTCCGGGACGTAGATCGGTTTGCCGGTGGTGCCGCTCGTTTGACGGAAGGTGGTGACATTCTCGATCTCCGTGCCAAGGAGCCCTCCATAGGGGAAGGGATCCATCTCCTGGTATCGCCGCATCTCCTCCTTTTCGGTCAGGGGAAGTTTTCGGACATCATCAAGGGAAGCGATCATCTCGGGTTCGATCCCGGCGAGCTTGTCCTGATAGAGGCGGGAGTTTTTCTTGGCGTAAGCGAGCATGTCTCTGAAGTAAGAGAGCTCGATGGCGTTGAGTTTCTCCCTTGGTAAGGTTTCAAGATAGGGATTCCAGTAGGTCATTCGGTTCCTCCTCTGCGTTAGTTAACGGCCCCATGGGCTTGGAAGATCCGTTCGATGTCGGCCCCTAACTTTCGAGAAACCTGCTTTGCGACCTCGGCCACCTTGGGTCCGTAGTCTTTCATCGCCTCCTCCGGAAAGGTCCCAATGAGGATGAGGCACCCGATCAGTTTGTCACGATGTGAAAAAACCGGGGCGCTCACAACATGAACGCCGGGCGTGACCTCGCCAAGATCCTGGGCGAATCCATCTCGTCGGCATCGAAGCACCTCCTCCCGGAGCCGCTTCACATCCATTCGGGATGGATCGCCATAGAAATAGAGTTTCTTCCGGCCAAGTAGCCTTTCTCGCTCCTCTTCCGGTAAGAAAGCTGCAATCACCCTGCCGTGGGCCCCAAGGGTGAGGTGGAACCGATGTCCCAGACGAACCCCGAAGCCGATATTCTGGTTACCCTCTCGTTTGGCAACGACGAAGACGTGGGAGCCGCTGATGAGGGCCAGGAGGGAGGTTCCGTGGGTCTCCCGAGCGAGACTTTCTAAGAAGGGCGAGACGACCTCAGGATAGTTGAGGTTATCGAGGACGCTTCGGGAGAGGAAGATAAGGTTGGGGCCCAAAGAGTAGGTTTTTGTTTGAGGGTCCTTTTCCACAAGGCCGAATTGCCTGAGGGTGTTTAGGATGGAGTAACCCTTGCTCTTGTAGATGCCGAGCTTCGAACAGATCTCGGTCAGGCTCATTTTCGGCTTCTGGCTTTCCCCAAGACAGAAGAGAATCCGAGCGGCTGCTTCGACCGCAGGGACCAAAGGTTGGGAGGACTGGAGCTCTTTATGTTCCGACCGGGAATCGCTTTTTTGAGAAGCCATAGTTGTTCTATTAGCAGAACAGAATTCAAAAAAGTTCAACCCATGATAAGAAATCCTTTCGGAAATGTCAAGCTTCTTACCGGACTTCGATTTAGGGGGCTTGAAAAACCCTGTAGGTTCATCTATGCTATAGGCTGTTAGGGGTCAAATCTTTTGACGAGGAGGTTGTCCATGTCAGCTATTGTGTTGGGAAAAGCCTATCCTTTTTACTGTCCGAGCAAGGTGCTCTTCGGTGCGGACACCATCAAGAGCCTTGGAACCGAGGCGAAGCAGCTTGGAGGCCGAAAGGCCCTGATCGTCACCGATCCAGGGGTCGTCCAGGCGGGTTTGCTCAAGCCTGTCAAGGAGTCCTTGGAGGCTGCAGGTTTTCCTTACGTGCTTTACGACCAGGTGAAGCCGGAGCCTCCCATCGGGTGCGTGACCGAGGGCGTCGCGAAATTGAAAGCAGAGGGGTGCGATCTTGTTGTGGGTATCGGCGGAGGAAGCTCCATGGATGTGGCCAAGGCCATCTCCGTTGTCGCCACAAACGATCAGACCGTCCACGAGATGTTCGGGATCGATCTCATCAAGAAGAGAGGCCTTCCGAAGATCTTGATCCCTACCACCTCGGGAACAGGAAGCGAGGTGACCCGTGTTTTTGTCCTAACCGACGAGAAGGATAACACGAAGAAGGTCGGAAACAGCCTGTACAACCTCGCGGACATTGCCATTGTGGATCCCCTTCTCACACTCAGTGTTCCGCCGAAGGTTACGGCCGATACGGGGATCGATGCCCTGGTTCACGCCATCGAGACCTATGTGTCTGTGACGGCCACCCCGTTTTCCGACATCCTTGCCGAGAGGCCCATCGAGTGGATCAGCGACTACCTTCCCATTGCGTGGGCAAAAGGATCGGACCTGGAAGCCCGCTACTATCTGTCGTTGGCGTCTCTTACAGCAGGAATGGCCTTTGCGAGCGGAGGGCTGGGAGCCGTTCATGCCCTCGCCTATGTGATCGGAACGGAGTTCAAACAGTCCCATGGACGGTCGAATGCAATTATGCTTCCCCATGTCATGCGGTACAATCTGCCCGGAAATCCGACGAAGTTCGCTTCGATCGCGGCTCTGATGGGAATGGATATCGAAGGGCTTTCGGATCGCGAGGCAGCGGAGCTTGCCGTAGAGGCCGTGGAGGAGCTCCTGACGACTGTGGGCATCTCCTTTCGCTTACGGGACTACGGAATTAAAGAAAGCGATATCCCGAAGCTCGTTGAGGGAGGGATGAAGTTCGCCCGGCTTTTTACGGTCAACCCAAGGGATCTCACGGAAGCGGATGTAAGGTCGATCTATGAAGGAGCGTACTGACCGGGTCGGACGATACCCGTCTTCGAGAGGGAGAGTCGTTCTTGTTCGGGGCCGAAACTTCGGTGTCTCGGGCCCTGAGGAGGCCTTTGAGGCTTCCGCGGTTTACCGGACAGAATGAAGCCTTCCCAGAGAAGCAGAAAGTGAACAGGGAACTCTACGAAAAAGCCCAGAACAGACTGGAGGAAGTGACCCGCAGGCTGAAGCACGACCCACTCAGCACCGAAGAGAGGGCTGAGCTTGAGAGGGAAGGGCGGGAACTGGCAAGGGTCATCATGAGCCCCTGGGTTCCCTTCGACTGGCGATATCGGGTCGTCATGCTCATCATCGCCGCCTTGGGCCTCTGGGGGTTGATCGAAGGCTACTATTTCCTCATGTCGGTCTGGCTTCTTCTTCTCATCTTTTCACCACGGGTGGTCGGGAAATGCCTCTACGCCCTGGGAGGTTTGAAGGAGGAGGAGCGATCGAGAGGGTAGGGACAAGGGGGATATATTTGAGTTTGGTCCAGGTTGGACCTTATTCCGGTCGAGGAGAAGTCTGGTTTCCGTAGGGCAAGCCTTTATGGCTTGCCCAGCGGGCCTGCCAAGGCTTAGTGGCGACAGAGAAGCCTTTGCCCTCAGGTGTCTGGGGCCTGGAGAAATCCGTCTGAAGGCGATCGGCCAGGATTATTGCCTTTATCTTAATCCCAGTGATCAGACTGAGTGGTTGACCCCATCCAAAGCCTTAACCTCGTCACCTATGCCTGCGGAGTGTCTGAAGATCGATTGGACTTGATCGGGCCGATATGCTATGTAGTGAAAACTGCCGGGACCGTTTCCTCCGAAGGGGCTGTTTTGGGGATATTTTAAACTTGCCAAATCAGGAGAGGAGCCATGGAGCTGGACGAAAAGAAGATGGTGGAGCTTTACCGAACGATGTTGCGAATCCGTCGGTTCGAGGAGAAGGTGATGGATCTCTATGCCCGACAGATGGTCATGGGGATCGTTCACCTTTATATCGGCGAGGAGGCGGTTGCCACGGGGGTTTGTGCCAATCTCAGGAAGGATGACTACATCACGTCCACCCACCGGGGACACGGCCACTGCATCGCTAAGGGAGGAGATTTGCGTTTGATGATGGCCGAGCTTTTCGGCCGATCGACCGGTTATTGTCGGGGCAAGGGCGGGTCGATGCATATCGCCGATTTCAACCTGGGTATCCTCGGGGCCAATGGTATCGTGGGTGCGGGGATGCCCATTGCAGGGGGAGCGGGCCTTTCGATCAAACTTCGCGGCACCGATCAGGTGGCCGTTTCTTTCTTTGGCGACGGAGCCTGCAATCAGGGGAGCTTTCACGAGAGCCTCAACCTGGCCGCCGTGTGGAAGCTGCCCGTCATCTTCGTTTGCGAGAACAATCAATATGCGATCTCTGCCGCTCAGAAGCGGGTGGGCGCCATCGAGGATTACTATCTGAGAAAGGCCGCCTATGGGATTGAGGGATGCAAGGTGGACGGAAATGACGTTTTGGCCGTCTACCAGGCTGCTTCCGAGGCTGTGGAGCGGGCGAGGCGTGGAGAAGGGCCTACACTGATCGAGTGCAAGACCTACCGCTGGCGGGGTCATTACGAAGGCGAGGCGGACCGGACGTATGTCTATCGGACGAAGGACGAGATCGAGCAGTGGATGAAACAGTGTCCCATCGAGAGGTTCAGGAAGGTTCTCCTTGAAAAGCAGGTGGTCAGCCAAGCGGATCTCAAGGCAATTGAGGACGGGATCGAGAAGGAGCTTCGCGAGGCGATCGAGTTCGCTGAAAACAGCCCGGAGCCCGAGCTCGAAGACGCCTTGACAGGAGTCTATGCCTAAAAGGCTCGAATGGTAGAAAGACTCCTTGAAAGGGATCAAAGGACATTCCGAGAGAGGACATCGCTTAAGGAGATAGGGGAGATGAGAGAGATCACCTTTGCAGAGGCTGGAGTGGAAGCTCTGATGGAAGAGATGAAGAGGGATGAGCGGGTTTTCGTCATGGGCGAGGACGTAGGCCGTTTCGGAGGGGTTTACGCGGCGATGCCCAAATTGTGGAAGGAGTTTGGAGACGAGAGGGTCCGAGATACGCCGATCAGCGAAAATGCCATCGTGGGCTTTGCCTTGGGAGCGGCGATCACGGGCATGCGACCCGTGGCGGATATCATGTTCTGCGATCTTCTGGCCCTGGCCATGGACCAGATCGTCAACCAGGCCGCTAAGATCCGTTATATGTTGGGTGGGTCGATCAAGGTTCCCCTTGTCATCCGGACAACCCTCGGAGGCATGCGATCGGTTGCAGCCCAGCACTCCCAAAACCTCGAAGCGTGGTTCGTCCACGTTCCAGGGTTGCGTATCGCCGTTCCGTCGACTCCTTACAATGTCAAAGGGTTATTGAAAACCGCGATCCGAGTCGATGAGCCCGTCATCGTTTTCGAGCACCAGCAGCTCATGCGGGTGAAGGGGCCTGTGCCCGAGGAAGAGTATACCATCCCCTTGGGTCAAGCGGAGGTCGTGAGAGAGGGAAAGGACCTTACCGTCGTTGCCGTCTCGCTCATGGTTCATCGGGTTTTGAACGTGGCGAGGAATCTGGAGAAACTTGGCATCGATATCGAGGTGATCGACCCACGAACACTCAATCCCCTCGACAAAAGAACGATTCTCGACTCGGTGAAGAAGACAGGAAGATTGATGGTCGTTCATCAGGGGTCGAAGACGGGGGGCCTGGGCGCCGAAATCGGCTCCATGGTGGCCGAAGAGGGTTTTGAGTTCCTGATCGCCCCCATTCGTCGGGTTGGAGCCTTCGACGTTCCTGTGCCGTTCAGCCGGAAACTTGAGGATTACGTCATTCCGAATGAGCAGAGGATTGCAAAAGAGATCATGAGTATGCTCGAAGCGTGAGGTTTCAAAATTCCCATCCATCCTCCCCATGTTCCTTCGCGGCAAGAGCTTGGAGAGCAAGTCTGGAGTGACCCGAAATGGCAACAGAAGTAATTATTCCTGCCTTAGGTGTTGTGGTCGACAAAGTAAAAATCGTGAACTGGTTCAAGTCCGAGGGCGATCGGGTGGAAAAGGGAGAGCCTCTGCTCGAGATCGAGTCGGATAAGGTCGTGACCGAAATTCCTGCACCGGCTTCTGGAATCCTGAGGTCCATTCTCTATGAAGCCGGGTCGGAGGTCGGGATTACGAAGGTGGTCGCGGTGATCACGGAAGAGGGAGAGGCCGAGGTTCCTCCGAGAACGTCGGCGAAGCCCGAGACGGTGAAGGTTCCGAAGGCCGTTCCCGCTGCGAAGAAGCTTGCTGAGGAAAAAGGGGTCGATCTTGCCCTCGTTACGCCAACAGGCCCCCATGGCACGATCATGAAGAAGGATGTGGAAGCATATCTTGCTCCCCGGGGCCCCGAGGAACCGAAGGAGCCGAAGAAGGTGTCTGGGGTCGCAAAAAAGGTAGCCGCAGAACTGGGAGTTTCTCTCGATACCGTTGAAGGGACCGGGCCGGGAGGGCGTGTCATGAAATCGGATGTCCTCAAGGCGGCGAAACCCTCCACGCCACGTCTTGCGGAGGAAGGGAAACCGGAGGAAGTGATCCCCATGAGCAAGATGCGGCAGGTCATCGCGAAACGGCTTTCCCAGAGCGCCTTCACAGCACCCCACATCTATCTTTTCGCGGAGGTCGACGTCGATAAGCTTCTCGATCTCCGGGAGTCGATCGTCGAGGAGTTTGAGCGGCGGTTCAAGGTCCGCATCTCGATCAACGACTTCCTCATCAAGGCGGTGGCCCTCTCTATCCGGGAATGCCCCTACTTCAATGCATGCCTCAAGGGAGAAGCGATTCATATCCGCCCGAATATCAATGTGGGGTTGGCGGTGGCCCTGGATGAGGGCCTGATCGTTCCGGCCGTTGTCAATGCCGACAAGCGGAGCCTCGGCGAAATCGCCCGGGAGCGAATCGATCTGGTCGATCGGGCCAAGCAGGGCAGACTGACCATGGAGGAGATTGAACGGGGAACCTTCACCATCTCAAGCCTTTCCGGATTTGACGTCACTTTCTTTACGGCCATCATCAATCCTCCTCAAACCGGTATCCTATCGGTGGGGAAGGTGAGGGAACATCTCTTTCTGGAACAGGGCCAAGTCAAGGTGAAAAGGGTGATGAGCCTTGGCCTCTCGGCGGATCACCGGGTGATCGATGGGGCCGTGGCAGCAAGGTTCTTACAGGCGGTCAAGAGAAGGCTGGAATGTCCGGTCCTCTGTCTTTTGGAAAATTAGCCCGTCCGTTGCATAACGGGGCCCCGGAGAGGGCGCCTCAGAGGCCTTGTCAAGCAGGTTTTGTTGACATGTGAGCGGTTATCGTAGACTCCACCAAGAGTGAAGTCCAGCAGAGGTAACAGAGCATGATACGGACCCTCCTTAAGGTGCCGCTACAAGGCCTCTCTGGCGCCCTCCCCGTGGCCTTTGAGCAGGATTAAATGCAACATTAGGGTTAGACGATCCGAAGTTGGACGGAAAGATGAGCTGACTTCGGTCCGCGATCGATTCATGGGAGAGAAGGAGGAGGCTTTATGCGATATGGAACGATGGGTGTTGATTTTGAGGAAAGGGTCAATTTTGAGAGGCTTCGTCGCGAGAGGCTTGCAAAGGCGAAGGAAGCCCTGAAGGCAAGCGGTCTCGGTTCCCTCGTCTGTTACGATTTTGACAACATCCGCTACATCACCGGCACGCACATCGGCGAGTGGTGTCGGAACAAGATGAATCGTTACTGTATCTTACCTCGAGACGGGGAGCCTTTGCTTTTCGACCCTGCGACGCCAGCAAAACGGATTTCCTGTCCCTGGATCGCCGATCGGGTCTTTCCTGCCGTGGGGTCGATGCGTGGAGCCATTCCCTCCGAGACTGGAAGCGTCGAGAAGGTGGCAGATGATGTCTTGAAATGGCTGAAGGAGTACGGCGTCGAAAAGAAGCCCGTCGGTATGGACATTGCCGACATCCCTTTGATCCGAGCCCTTGAGAAGAGGGGCCTGGAGATCGTCGATGGTCAGGAGGTCATGCTCGAAGCGCGGATCATCAAGACACGAGACGAGATTGAGCTCCTGAAGATCTCTGCAGCCATGGTCGATGCCGCCTACGAAGAGGTGGTGCGGCACATCCGACCCGGGAAGAGAGAGAACGACCTGGTAGCTGTTGCCAATCACGTTCTTTACAGCCTTGGGTCCGAGCTGGTGGAATGCGTGAACTCGGTCTCGGGAGAGCGGGGGAGACCCCATCCGCATACCTTCTCCGATCGGATCATTCGACCGGGAGACATGATCTACCTCGACATCATGCACTCTTACAACGGGTACCGGACCTGTTACTATCGGACTTTCATCTGCGGCAAACCCTCGCGGGAGCAGCAAGAGGCCTACGCCACAGCGTGGAAATGGCTCAAGGACTCGATTGATGCGGTCAAACCCGGCGCGACCACGGCCGATGTGGCGAAAGCCTGGCCTCCGCCCGAAGCGTTCGGGCTGAAAACGGAAGACGAAGCCTTTCTCATCCAGTTTGGCCACGGGGTCGGTCTGAGCATCTGGGAGAAACCGGTGATCTCGAGGCTTTTCTCTTTGGAGCATCCGTACCCGATTAAAGAAGGAATGGTTTTCGCTCTGGAGACCTACTGTCCGTCGGCGGATGGAAGGGGCGCTGCGCGCATCGAAGAGGAGGTGGTGGTCACGAAAGACGGGTGCGAGCGGATTTTCCGCTATCCCATCGAGGAGCTCATTTCGTGCGGTGTTCCCGGGACGATGGCCTACGTTTGATGAGCCAACCCGAGGAAAGGTCTGATACGACACGACCGGCAAGAAACAGGAGGATAAGATGATCACGGGAGTTCATCACTTCAGCTTTTCGGTGACCAATATCGAAAGGACCATCGAGTTTTACACGAAGGTCTTGGGCGTGACCCTTCAGTCGAGGGGGCGAAACCGATACGATACCCTGGGCACCGCGCTTTTTGGGGAGAAATGGGGGATCAACCAGAAACAGGCTGATCTCGAACTGGCCGTGATGAACATCGGAGGAACGCGGGTTGAGTTTATCGAGTATAAAGATCCGAAAGCCCAACCCTATCACAAGAACCCATCCGTTGCAGGATCGGCCCATCTTGCTTTCAAAGTGGATAATATCGAAGAGACCCGAAAGCGGTTGGAAAAGGCCGGAGTTGAATTCCATGCTCCCATCAACACCTATCTGGAGGCAGGCAAGGTCGAATGGAAATGGTGTTATTTCCGTGATCCCGACGGGATCATCCTCGAGCTTGTCGAGCAGAGGGAGACATTGGAATGAAAAATTGAGAAGGGAGGTGATCAAGATGCCATTTGTGCGCGTAACGAGTTTTCCGCAGCCGAAGGAGGTGCGGGCCGAGATCGCCCAGGGGATCACGGAAGTGATCCACAAAGCGACCAAGATTCCCCAGGACAATATCTGGGTGGTTTTCGACCCCGTTGCCCAGGACAGTTGGTCAGCAGGAGGCATTCTCATTTCGGAGAAGAAGTGAGGAAACTACAGGTAAGAGTGGCGGGTCTTGACATTCGAATGAAATATGGTTAAAGATTCCGCCAAACCGGTCGTCCATTTTCTTTGATTGGCCCTCAAGGAAAAAGGAGAAGCTTCGTGCTTCCTGGAAAGCTGGCGAAAAGATCCAGCCGAAAGCTCCAAGCCTTGCGAGACGGCTTCGTCCCCGTATGCGGGCGATCGTTCTCCATATCCAACACCGAACTTCAGAAATCCATAACCATTGACATCGTTGACCAAGGGCTCTTTCGAATTGCTTTCCATCACAGAGCGGAGGGATGCGTCTGTCCGGGAGAAGCCTTCTCGAGTGCCCATCAAGGTTTTGGAACGTTTCGACGCACAATCACCACAGATCAAGAAAGTATAGGACGGAACAAAGGGACAAATCCGATTGGTTCTTGAGGAGCATTGAAAGGAGGGAGGGACATGCATAAGCGAGACGGAATGAAAAGAGGGAAAGGATTGACGAGAAGGGATTTTCTAAAAACGACTGGAGCCGCCGGTATCGCTGTCGGGGCAACGATGGGGTTTCCAGCGATCCTGAAATACGCACGGGGTGAGACGCCGATCAAGATCGGTGTGCCGGCTGCGTTGAGCGGAACCGCATCCCTTCTCGGCGCGGAGTTTCGGGATGCCTCGATCCTTGCGGCCGAGCACGTGAATGCGGAAGGAGGAATTCTCGGGAGGAAGGTCGAGGTGATCGTTCGGGACACTGCAGGAACGGCTGCTGGAGCCTCGACTCGGGCGAAGGAGTTGATCGAAAGCGATAAGGTCGATTTTATGGCCGGCGGCAATCTGGGCCACGAGGGTCTGGCCATCCATGAGCAAACCTTCCCAAGGAAGATGATCTATATGGCCAACACCATGAGCGACCCGATCCCGGCGGTTCCCACCTTCAGTAAGTATACGTTTCACCCGGACCTGGCCCCGTTCATGATGGGAAATGTGGTGGGTCGATTTGTCGCCGAGAAGCTGGGTCGAAGATGGTATTTCCTGATCGGCGATTATGCGTGGGGTTGGCAGAACTACGACGGGTTTTCGCGGGTTCTGAAAGAGTACAAGGGTGAAAACCTGGGTGTCTCTCCCCATCCAGTAGGGACAAAGGATTTCTCGCCTTACATCGGAAAGATCATGGCGGCCAAACCTGAAGTATTGATCCAGGTAGCCCCCGGTTTCGATCAGGTCAACTCGTGGAAACAGCTTCGCGAATTCGGAGCCTTTGAAAAGATGCATATCGTGACGGCCCTCTTCATGCCCGGAACCATATGGGCTGTGGGAGCGGAGGTCGTGATGGGAGGCTATGGAGGAGCCACCTTCTACTGGGAAGCGCCCGAGACGAAACCCATGTCCGACCTGTTTGAGAAACGCTTTGGGAGGCCGCCCACGGATGATGCCCTTTCCCAATATGAATCGGTGCGGGAGCTCTGCGACGCAGCCAAAAGGGCAAACTCCCTCGATTCAGAAAAGATCATCGAAGCCCTCGAAGATCATCACTTCAAGTGGGCGAAGACGGAGGAGTGGTGGAGAGGTTGCGACCATCAATGCATCCAGGATGTTTACATCCTGAAACCGAAGATGCCGAAGCGCAAGTACGATTGCTTCGAGATCATCGGACAGATTGGCGGAGAGAAGATCGCAAGAACCTGCGAGGAACAGGGCCACAAGAAGGATGCGAAGGGCAAGTGGATCAGGTACCAGTAAGGGTTTTTCTCCCCCTCTCCGGTTGGGAAAAAGGCGGGGTGAGGGGAGTTCGGATATCTTGGGCTGACATTCGGGAAAGCGTTTCGTTTTGGGAGAGAGACCCGGTTGGGTCTCTCTCCCATCGCATGAAGGGGAGGTGATTCACATTTCGGTCCACGCCTTTCTGCTCCAAGCGTTCATTGGTCTCAGCCTGGGAAGCATCTATGTCATGATGGCCTCGGGTCTCTCGTTGATCTTCGGGCTGATGAGGGTTGTCAACTTCGCCCACGGGTCGTTCTACATGTTAGGGGCCTACACCTTGGTCTATCTCATCTCGCTCATCGGGAACTTCTGGATTTGCCTCATCGTATCTCCCATCCTCATAGGAATCTTGGGCATCCTCATCGAAGTCGGGGGAATTCGTCCCCTCTATGGAACCGAGGAGTTTAACCCCCTCCTCCTCACCCTCGGGTTGAACTATGTTTTTGTGGACATCATCCGCATTCTCTTTGGCTTGGGAGGGGTTGGAAGTTCCATTCCCAAAGAGCTTAACGGGATGGTGAACCTCGGTTTCATGATGTTTCCCAAGTATCGATTCTTCATGATCCTCGTGGGCGCGGCGGTCGTCTTTTTGATCTGGCTTTTCATCAATCGGACGAACATTGGCCTGGTTGTTCGAGCTGGGACCAAAGACAATGAGATGGTCCAAATGTTGGGGATCAACGTTCGGCTGGTGTGGACGTTGGTCTTCGGCCTTGGGATTGCCCTGGCTGCCCTATCCGGAGCGTTGATCGCGCCGATCACGGGAACGATACCCGAGATGGGGATGTTCATGGTGATCGAGGCCTTTGTCGTCGTGGTCATCGGTGGCATGGGAAGTTTCGCTGGATCGATCGTCGCAGGGGTTTTAGTAGGAGAGGTTATCGCCATCACGAACCTTTTCTATCCCCAGGCAGGGACAGTGGCCATTTTTATTCTGATGGCCATTATTCTCCTGACCACGAAGGCCGGACTTTTCGGTGAAGGATGAGGAGGGAGGCGAAGTGAACCGATCAATCGTTCGAGCTGTGGACTGGCAGTTCTGGATCTCTATTCCATTCCTGATCATTCTGCCTTTTTTGACCCCCTATCAGGCGATCGCAACGAACATCCTAATCGTTGGCCTCTTTGCTACGGGATTCAATATCTTGCTGGGCTATACAGGGCAACTCTCCTTTGGTCATGCCTCTTTCTATGGGCTGGGAGCTTATACGGCAGGCCTTCTGATCGTAAGACTTCACGCTCCGTTAGGGATTGCCCTGTTGGCAGCCGTGGTGGCTGCAACGATTGCCGGGCTTGTGATCGGGTATCTTTCCCTCCGGCGAAGTGATGTCTACTTCTCCTTGCTCACCCTCGCTTTCTCCCAGATCTTCTATTTCCTGGCTTTTCAACTGAGGTCTCTCACCGGAGGGGATGACGGGTTGAGGGGGATCCCCGTATTCAAGCCCTTCGGCATCGATCTGGGGAAGCCCCTTGGAATGTACTATCTTGCCTTTATCTTTTTCATCGTTATGAGCTATCTGGCCCGGGTCATTCTTCGCTCGCCCCTCGGCAAAGCGATGCGGGCTGTCAAGGAGAACGAGGATCGTGCCATTGCCTGCGGCTTTAACACTCAGAGGATCAAGCTCGTCTCCTTTGTGATCTCGGGGATCTACGGCGGTCTTGCGGGCTTTCTTTACTGTATCCATCTTCGTCATGTCCCTGTCGATCTCTTCCATTGGGGGATGAACGGAGAGGTGATTTTCGTCTGTATTGTAGGGGGGGTCGGGACTTTCTTCGGACCCATTGTGGGAGCGATCGCTTTCCTTCTCATTCACGATTACCTCCAGGTCATCTTCACGCGCTGGGAGTTGGTTGTGGGGTTAATCCTCATCCTCTTTATCCTCTTTTTCAATCAGGGAATCGTTGGAGCGATCGAGAATCAGATCGCCCTGTACAGGGAGAAAAAGGCGTTTCGATCTCAACGAAGTGTTGTAGGAGGGAGCTAAGTTGAACCTACTCGAAACGAAGGGGCTCACCAAGAGGTTCGGAGGGCTGACCGCGGTCGACCGAGTCGATTTTCAGGTGGCGAAGGGAGAATTGCGGGCCATCATCGGACCGAACGGAGCCGGAAAGACGACCTTTTTCAATCTCATTGCCGGAAGGTTGCCTCCGACGGAAGGCAGAATCTGGTTCAAGGGAGAGGATATCACCCATGTTCCCCCCTATGAGATTCCAAGGAGAGGAATCGGTCGTTCCTACCAGATCACCAACATCTTTCCCAAGCTGACCGTCTTTGAAAACGTGCGTGTCGCCGTCCAGGCCATGGAGACCACGTTCAATTTCTGGAGAGATGTCCGATCCCTCGATTCGATCAACCGAAGAACGACGGAGATCCTTGAGAGACTCAAGATCCTAGACCAAAAAGACGTTCGGGCCGCCAATCTTCCCCACGGTCTTCAGAGGCACCTGGAAATCGGTATTGCTCTGGCCAGTCACCCCGAGCTTCTCCTTCTGGATGAACCGACGGCTGGGATGACGAAAGAGGAGACCGAGCGGATGATGGAGCTGATCGACGAGCTGTCGAAAGGCCTGACGATCGTTTTGGTCGAGCACGATATGCGTTTCGTGATGAGTGTTTCAAAGAAGATCACTGTTCTTCATGAAGGAAGGATTCTCGCCGAAGGCAGACCTGAAGAGATTCGGAGCAATGAAGAGGTCCAAAGAATCTACCTGGGAAAGCAAAAATAGGAGTCACTATGCTGCTGAGGGTGGAAGACATTCACACCTATTATGGGTTCAGCTATGTTCTGCAGGGGATCTCGCTGGAGGTCGACCAGGGCGAGGCGGTGGCCCTCCTCGGTCGAAACGGAGTGGGCAAGACGACGACCCTGAAGAGTATCATCGGCGTAGCCCCTCCTCGGGCCGGCCAGATCTTTTTCGAAGGCAGCAACATCGTTGGCTTGGCTCCCTACCAGATCGTCCGCAGAGGGATTGCGATCATCCCCGATACGCGGAGAATCATCCCCAACATCACAGTCTATGAAAACCTGAAACTGGCCATGTTGAAAAACAAGGACCCGAAAGAGGAGAAAGATCTGGTCGAAATGGCTTACAGCTATTTCCCACGGCTTCGAGAAAGGGCGAACGTTTTGGGAGGGGCCTTGAGCGGTGGCGAGCAGCAGATGTTGGCCATTGCAAGGGCCCTGGTTTCGAAGCCTAAACTCATGCTCGTCGACGAACCGACGGAAGGGCTAATGCCGACCTTGGTAGAGATGATTGCCGAGAAACTGAAGGAGCTTCAACGATCGGGTCTCACCATGTTGCTCGTCGAAACCAACCTGGATGTAGCTTTGAAGGTCGCCGATCGGGTCTACGTGATGGAAAAAGGACAGGTCCGTTTCAGCGGGTCCCGGGACGAGTTGCTGCGAAATCCCGAGATTCAGCAAAAATACCTCGGTGTCTCCATTTAAGGTTCTCCTTTGCGAATGCTTTTCTTCAGGTGTTGGGGCCCTTTTGCTGGGAAGAGCACTCTGCCGACGGTTACCATAAGTTAGAGGAAATTCTAAAACGGATTGAGCCGAACTGCCGCTATGCGGTCAATGAAAGGAGGCTGAGGAATGACCTTAGGGACGATGGCAACGGATTGTGAGATTCGGATCGATTACGAGAAGCTGAGGAGGGAGCGTCTTGCCAAGGCGAACGATCAACTCAAAAAGGATGGCCTCGGCGCTCTTCTCTGCTTTGATCCGGACGCCATTCGGTATATAACGAGCACAAAGCTTAACGATTGGACGAACAACAAGCTGGCCAGAGCCTGCCTCCTTGCGGCAGACCGCGAACCGATCCTTTACGAGATCGGAAGCGCGATCAGGACGAAGGAGGCCCTTTGCCCATGGATGAGAGGGCGGATCTTTCCCTTTGTGGGAGGTTTCAGGGGGTCCTTTCCCGGACCGGTCGTCTCTGAAAACGCCCGCAAATTTGCAGGCATGGTCGCTTCTCTCTTGAGGGAGTTTGGGGTGATCAAGGAGCCCTTAGGGATCGATTTTATCGAAATCTCGCTGATGCAGGCCTTGCAGGAGGAAGGGATCCGTGTGGTCGATGGGCAACAGACCTTGCTTAACGCCCAAGCGATCAAGACGCCCGAGGAGATCGAATTGATCGAGATGTCGATCTCGATTGTTGAGGCAGCGTTTTGGCAGGTGGTTCAAAATACGTATCCTGGGAAGAGGGAGAGCGAGATCTCGGGATTGATGCGAAAGGTGATGTACGATCTTGGATCGGAAGAGATCCAGAACATCAATGTCATTACAGGGAATCGGGCCTACCCCCATCCCCATGATTTTTCCGATCGAATCCTGAGGCCTGGGGATATGATCTACATCGATGTCGTCAATGTCTTCAACGGCTACAAAACCTGCTATTATCAGACGTTTTGCTGCGGAAAGCCTTCGGAGAAACAGAAGGACGTTTACAAACAGTGTCATGCTTGGCTCTGGGCCGGGATCGAAAAGATCAGGCCGGGTGTGACAACCGCCGAGATCGCCTCGGCCTGGCCTTCTGCACAGGAATTGGGTTACAACGATGAGTCCGAAGCCTTCGCTTTGCAACTGGGCCACGGTGTGGGGATCACCCACTGGGCGAAGCCCGTGATCAGCCGAATGTTTTCCTTTCAGTATCCGGAGGAGCTGAAGGAGAATATGGTTCTCGCCTTGGAGACCTATGCCGGCTCGGGAAGCGACGGCGTTCGAATCGAGGAGATGGTGGTGGTCACCAAAGAGGGTTACCGGCGACTGACCAAGTTCCCCTCAGAAAGCCTGATCTCATGCCCCCTGGTGGGTTCGGTTTATGCTTAAGGACATGCTTAAAGACCAAGTCGGACCTATGGGGGATTTCGGAACCGGCTCCGGGTTTTCTTGTGGTCTGTGAAGTGATTTGGGTATGAAATGGCGTGATGAAAACCTGAGATTGCTTCGGCACTGCGTGCCTCGCAATGACGAAGGAGAAGAAAGCCTCGCAATGACGAGAAAAGAGAAGTCTCGCAATGAGGGTGAAGAAAAAAGCTTCGCAATTGCGAAGAAGAAAAAGGCCTCGCAATGACGAGAAGAAAGACACCTTGCAATGACGGAGAAAGAAAAAAGGCTCCAAATGACGGAGAAAGAGGAAGTTTCGCAGTGACGAAGAAGAAAGAGATTTTGCAATGACCAAGAAGGAGGAAGGCTAGCAACGATGGGAAGAGAGAAGGCTCGTAATGGCGAGAAGAAGGAGGCCTCGCAATGACGGAGAGCGCCTCGCAGAGAGGAGAAAAAAGGCACTTCAATGACGAGAAGAAAAGGGCCTCGCTATGAGTAGGAGGAAAACAGATCGCAATGACGGGAAAAAGATTGCCTCGGAATGACAGGAAGAAAAGGGCCTCGTAACGGCGAGAGGAATGCTTTGCGATGGTGTGAAGAAGATTTGGCAACGACGGGATGGGAAAAACCTTGCGATTACGAAAAGCTACCGTTGAGGTAAAGAAGGCACCGCAATCACGTGAAGAAGAATTTTTTGCAATGACGTGAAGAAGCCTTTACAATGACGTGAAAAAAAGCTTTTGCAATGACGTGAAAAAGAAGCCTTTCGCCCAAGCGTGTCATTGCGAGCGAAGCGAAGCAATCTCGGGGTTGGGTTTCTTAAGGGTCGACCGAAGAAGTGAAGGTGGATTCTCAGGCTTTGTTAGTCTTCTCAAAATGGAGATGACAAACATCTCCCTCTCCCGCCTTGGCCGGAGAGGGCTGAGGTGGGGGTGATCCCTTGAGATTGCCCCTCACCTCAATCCTCTCCCCTCGGGGAGAGGAAGATTTATTTTCTCTGGACTTATCCGGAGTAATATGAGCATCCTCAAGTCAGAATCTAAGGAGGAAGGGGTGTCCATGGGAATTCCCCGGACGATGAAAGCGGCTGTTCTTCATGGATGGAATGATATCCGGTATGAAGAGGTGAAAACTCCGGATATCGGCCCGGAGGAGGTTCTGTGTCGGGTTTCGGCCTGTGGCATCTGCGGTACAGATGTGCACATTATGAACGGTCACTTTGCGGGCGTCTTTCCACCCCGATTTCCCTTCATCCTCGGACACGAGTGGTATGGTGAAATCGTTGCCTTAGGCAGCGGTGTGGAGGGGTTCTCCCTGGGCCAAAGGGTGATTGGCGAGCCCCAAAGGGGGTGTCGTGTCTGCCCACGATGTATGGAGGGAAGATATCATCTTTGCCTGAGTGCGCCCCGAACGGACAAGGGATATAGGCTTTACGGCCACAACACGAATGGTGCCTACGCCGAGTATGTGGCTGTCGATCGAGGGACAATCCATCCCATGCCCGAAGGGCTGGGTTTGGAGGAAGGCGTTTCCGCGTGCAACGTGGGGATTGGGGTTGAGGCGATCAGACGAGCTCGAATCGACGTGGGCGATACTGTAGTCGTGATCGGCGTAGGGTTGCTCGGATTGATCGTCCTTCAGTTAGCCCGAATCTCAGGGGCTGCAAGGACGATCGCTGTGGGCAGAGGACACCGACTCGAGACGGCTGGAAAGCTTGGAGCAGACGAAAAGGTGGACCGTTCGGAGGTGGATGTCGTGAAAAGGGTCAGGGAACTTACAGAAAACCTCGGAGCGGACGTGGTTATCGAGTGTGCGGGTACGGAGGAGGCTGTCCGTCAATCGGTCGACTGTGTCCGAAGAGGTGGAAGGGTTGTGCTGGCCGGGATTACAGAGCATAAGGGTGTTGCTCTTGATACAAATCGGATTGTCCTTGATGAGATTGAGGTGGTGGGAACCCGCGGGGCACCCAATGCCTTATCCGATTCCATTAAGCTTCTCGCCACAGGTCGGATCAACGTCAAACCCCTTGTCACGCACAAGCTTCCTCTCTCTGAGGTTCGAAAGGGAATGGAGATCTTTTCGAACCGTTTGGAAAACGTGATCCGGGTGGCATTGATCCCATAGGAAAGAAGTCCAAAAGAAGGAGGCAACGATGGCAAACTGGTCGATCAGGGCGATCGCCCTCGGTGCAAATTTCATCATGAAAGAAGCGATTACCGTGGGCCTTGACGTAGGACTTCAGATCTGGTTCCCCTATCTCGCATTTTTCCTCACCGATGGGAAACGAAAGATCCTTGTCGACTGCGGGATCAGCGAGAACTGGATCGTAGATGGCAAGGCCTGGGGAGGCTTTCCAGCTTACGGGGGAACGGAGTACGCGCTCAAGGAATTCGAGAAGGCGAAGATCAACCCACAGGAGATCGAGATGGTTCTTTACACCCATCTTCACAACGACCATACGGGTTGCAGCCATCTCTTTGATCGGGCGATCCACGTTTTCCAATGGGACGAATGGCAGGAGCTGATCAATCCTTTGCCCTCGATGAGGCTTCGAAAAGATTACAATCCGGGGGTCATTCCTGTCTTTGAAAAACTTCAATGCTGGAAGATCGATGGCGATATGAGACTGATGGACGGGATCATGGTCTACAAGACACCCGGGCACACCGCGGGGGGTATGTGTATCGGCGTGGAGACAACGAAAGGCACCTACCTTCTGACTGGCGATACAGCCCACATCTATCAAAACCTCTTTTCACAGTGTTCGGAGATGACGCTTCTCAGTGGCGAGACGATTCGGATCACGCCGGCCCCCCCTGTCTATGGCCCCTTTGTTCCCTCCTCCCTGGTTTATGACCACTACGCCTGGTACCGGAGTCTCTATCGCATGCGGGCTCTCTGCCCATCGATGGAATTTGCTCTTCCAAGCCACGAGCCTACGATTGCGGGAAGGACTTTTCCCGAGTGAGGTGACCATGATCAAGTCATTTGATCTTCCCACGGTCCCGACGGCACCACGACTGAGGTCCCGGAGTATTCCTGAACATTTTCGTTTGGGGGCATCCTTCTTTCGACGTGGAGGGGTGGGGTGAAAAACATGGGATTGCTTCGGCACTTCGTGCCTCGCAATGACGAAGAAGGGGGAGGCCTCGCAATGACGAAGAAGGGGGAGGCCTCGCAATGACGAAGAGGGGGAGGCCTCGCCATGACGAAGGAGGAAGAGTGCTGGCCATGGCGGAGAAGAGAGAATGTTGGCCATGGCGAAGAAGAAGGAGACCTCGCCATGACGGGGAAGGAGAAGGCCTCGCAATGACGGCGAAGAAGGAAGGCTCTCGACGACGAGCAAGGAGAAGGCCTGGCAATGACGAAGAAGAGCGAGGGCTCGCGATGACGAGGGGAAGAAGGCCTCGCAATTAGAATTGTGAACGGATTTGGCAATTGGAGGGTGCCAGGCTCGCAATGACGAAGAGGGAGGAGGCCTCGCCATCACGAAGAGGAAAAGGGCTCCCAATGACGAAGAAGAGAGAAGCCTCCAATGACCAAGAGGAATGAAGCTCGTAATGGCGAACGAGAAGAGAGCCTCGCGATGACGAAGAGGGAAGCCTCGAAATGATGAGAAGAAAAAGACCCTCCAAGGACCAGAAGAAGGAAGTTTCCGAGGAGGGGGAATAGGAGGGCCTTGCAATGATCGTGGAGAGAGCGCACGTAAGGAGGGGAATGAGAGGACTCTGCAATGACCAGAAAGAGGTCTCCTCATGACGAGAAGGAGAAGCCCTCGTGATAACGAGAAGAGGGCATGGCAATGACGTGAAGAGAACTTCTCGACGAAGAGAAAATGGAAGGACTCGCCATGGCAAGAGTGAGAGGATTTGGTGGTGACGGGAAGAAGAGGACCTCGCCACCCACCTCGTCATGGTCTGAAGTAGAGGCCTTGCCCCCATCTCTTCATGGCCAAGAGAAGAGGGCAATGCCTCTCACCTCCCCATGATCAGAAGAAGAGGGGGGTGCCTCTCATCTCTCCATGATCAAGAGAAGAGGCCTTGCCTCCTCATCTCTTCATGTCCAGAAGAAGAGGGTGGCGCCTCTCATCTTCCCACGATCCAGAGAAGATGCCGGCGCCTCTCACCTCTCACGACCGAGAGAAGAAGGCGGTGCTTCTCCCCTCGCTATGATCAGAAGGAGAAGGTGGCCCCTCTCACCTCTCATTGACCAAGAGAAGAAGCTTCCCCCCTCCTCGTCATTGCGAGGCACGAAGTGCCGAAGCAATCTCAGGGGTTCGGATTTTCAGGGGGTTGCCTGAACAGTAAGGCGAATTTTTTGGATGTCCCGTTAATGAATTCGATCGTTTGAAAAGGAGTGTGTCGATGAAAGCCCTGATGAAGCTTCAGAGAGGAGAGGGGTTCGTCGAGTTGAAGGAGGTGGAGGATCCCAGGCCCGATGCCGATGAGGTATTGATTGCCGTTAGGCGGGCAGGAGTTTGTGGGACCGATATCCACATCCTTCATGACGAGTTTCCCAAGGCCCGACCTCCTTTTGTTCTCGGTCATGAGTTTTCCGGGGTCGTTGAAGAGGTGGGCAGGGAGGTGAGGGGATGGAAGGTGGGCGATCGGGTCGTTTCGGAAACGTCGGCCCATTTTTGTGGTCGCTGTCGTTTTTGCCTGAGGGGCGATACGCAGATCTGCCCAGAAAGAGAGGCCTATGGTTACGTTCGAAATGGAGCCTTCGCCAAATACATTGTGGTGAAGGCCAAGCTTCTTCACCGGATCCCGGATTCGGTGAGCGATTCGGAAGCAGCCCTCTCGGAGCCTCTGGCGGTGTGTGTTCACAGTGCTTATCACCGGACAAAGGTGGAACCTGGCGATGTGGCCCTGGTGACCGGACCGGGAGCGGTGGGGCTGATCATGTTTCAGGTGGTGAAGGCTGCCGGAGCAAAAGTGATTCTCTGCGGAATGGATTCGGATCGGGAAAGGTTACGCCTCGGTGCTGAGCTGGGGGCAGATCGCTCTGTCAATGGCGAGAGAGAGGATCTCGCTTCCATCGTGATGGAGATGACAGAGGGCTACGGGGTGGATAAATCCTACGAGTGTGCGGGAGCGAAAGGGGCGGTGATCGATTGTCTTCGTCTGACCCGACGGGGTGGAACGATCGTCCAGGTCGGTCTTTTTGGAAGACCCATTGAGATCCCCTACGAAGAGATTGCCCTCAAAGAACTTTCGGTCATTGGGTGCTTTGCCCAGAACCACGATTCGTGGGATCCAGCCCTTCGCCTCCTGGCGGAAAGAAAGGTGAAAACGGGGCCCCTCGTTTCGGCCGAGTATCCTCTTGACCGGTGGAAGGAGGCCTTTGAGCGATCGGAAAGGCGCGAAGGGCTGAAGTATCTTCTTTACCCGATTGGATGAGCGCGCCTTTGTTCACGATTTGATCAGGCTCGTCTGAGAGGATTCGCAATTTGGTTCTTGTAGGGGCACGTCGCTACGTGCCACATGGTCTTCTGTTTGGATAAGCTAAGACCTTTTCAAGGAGGGAAGGATCGATGAATCTATCGGGGAAAATCTCTCTTGTCACAGGAGGAGGGCGGGGTTTGGGCCGAGCCATTGCCCTCGCTTTAGGGAGAAACGGTTCGGACGTTACGGTTTGCGATATCAAAGCGGAGGACGCAGAGCGCGTCGCCGAGGAGATCAGATCGATGGGACGAAAGGCCCTCTCCTTTCATGTCGACGTTTCAAAATCGGGTGAGGTCAACGCAATGGTGGAGAAGGTACTCGCTCAATTCGGAAAGATCGACATCCTTGTCAACAACGCCGGTATTTGCAAAGTGGCTTCCATCGAAGAAACGACAGAAGAGGACTGGGACCGGATTATGGCGGTCAACCTCAAGGGTGTTTTCCTCTGCTCGAAGGCCGTGATGGCCGTCATGAAGAAGCAGCGATCAGGAAGAATCGTCAACATGGGTTCTCTTGCCGGAAAGGTGGGAGGGGTGGCTACAGGAGCCAACTACGCTGCATCCAAAGCGGGAGTGATGTGTTTCACGAAATCCCTCGCCAAAGAGCTTGCCCCTTATGGTGTGACCGTTAATGCCCTTGCTCCGGGAGTAATCGAAACCGATATGACCCACGGCATCACAGGTGGAGACTGGACCAGTTATCTCAGGACGATTCCCCTGGGCTATATTGGTGCACCGGAGGATGTGGCGAAGGCGGTCCTCTTCTTTGTTTCCGACGAAGCCCGCTACATCACCGGAGAGATCATGGATGTCAACGGCGGAATGTTGATGGATTGAGAAAGGATATCTGTGAAGCCTGAAGGGTGAACTTTGAACTATGAACCCTGAACTTTAAACGGTGAACCCTGAAGGGCGAACTTTGAACTGTGAACTGTGAACTGTGAACTTTGAACCCTGAACTTTGAACCCTGAACCTTGAACGTGGAACTTGGAACCTCTTTGGACATGGCTTGGAGCAAGAGCCCTTCCTTCCACTGATCGTTTCTCGTCGATCCCTTGGCGGTCATTTTGCAAGAATCCCATAAATTCCAACAGTGTTTTTGCATTGGCGCAATAGAAAAAGTGCGTCCAATTCGAGCTCATTTCTTTCGAATTTTCGAATTTTGTAAAAGATGCTGACAGAAGAGCGGAGAACCGTTCTTTGAATCGAAACCGATTAATATTAAAAAGGTTTTCCCTTTCGAAAAGCGCTCAGGCCCGTAGGAGCGTCGGTTTTTTTTACAATTCTCAGGCCTAAGAAAACATGGCCGTTTCTGATGGAGGCGGTGAATCATCATTGAAGTTAAGGGGTTAAAAAGAATCGGATTGGCATATCGGAGACAATCTTGAATGGTACAGAAAGTGCAAGGATTCTGTATTACAGTCGGTGGCGTGGCACAATCCCTGGCTGGCGAAGGTTTGGATATTTAGAGACCGCGAAAATCGGAGAACAGGGTCTATGGTAGCATACGAATTCTATGTTCGAGACAACTCCCATGGAGACCGCCTCATCGGGATCCTTCCCGAGAGAAGAAAGAGACTCGACCGGATTACGGACGAGTCGATTTTCCGATGGGCGAGCAAGGTTTTTAACACGATGGTCGATCTTAGAAAGGTTTACTTCGTTTCGGTTACAGTCCAACAGAACGGTCGGGGTTTCTATTTCCCCGAACCAAGAGGCCGAAGGAAACCGAACGAAATGGAAAAGGGGGGAACCCCTGCGGCCTCAGCCCCAAGCAGTCCTTCCTCTGGTGACGAGGAGAGATAGACGATCAAAGAGGCTTCATCCTTCTGCATTCTTTAAAGCCGAGCAAGGATCACCCAACCCAAAATAATTCTTGCCCCCGGTACTTCCACGTTTTCTGGTCTCCCCGTTGACTTCGGAAGAGAAATCTCATAAACTTTGGTCAAACCGGAAAGGAAGAGCCGTCTTGTCAAAGAGGCAACTCAGACGGGTTTAGGACGAAAGGAGGAGACGGTTATGAGGAAGACTCTTCTGGTGGTTTGTTCGGCCTTCTTGTTCTCAACCTTCTTTTCAGATGCCTTGTTGGGTCAACCTCGGTATCCTAAGGAGACGGAGGAGTGGCTCAAGAGTGCGGAGCTCGGGCCGTACGAACCCAAAGTCTATAACGAAAAAGCAATTTATGAGAAGGCGAAGCTCGAAAAGGAGGTATCCGTTTACTCCTATTCCTCGCGGGTTCACCAGTTTGGCAAGACCTTCGAAAAACAGTATCCGGGCATCAAGGTCAATGGTTTTGATATGGACTCCGCCGAAATCGTGACGAAGGTCCTTGCCGAACAGAAGGCGGCAAACTTCACCGCGGACGTCATCTTCCTGAAGGATCCGGCAACCGCCCTCAATGAGCTGATCGAAAAGGGGTACGCTTTCACCTATGTACCTCCCGATCTGAGATCAGTCATTCCAGAACGCTTCCAGAGACCCTTCCTCGTCCATCATGTGAGCCTCGACGCGTTGGTCTACAATACGGAAGCAAATAAGACCTCTCCCATTCAGAGCCTCTGGGATCTCACGCGTCCGGAATGGAAGTCGAAGGTCCTTTTCCCTGACCCGCTCAAGATGCCCGAATTCATCGAATTCCTGGTTACGGTGGTTCAGCACGGGGAGGAGATGGCAAGGGAATACCAGAGGGTTTTCGGGAAACCGATTCAGCTCTCCAAAGGATGCGAGAACGCAGGCTACGAGTGGATCTACCAGCTCCTGAAAAACGACGTGATCATTGCCGGGTCGACCAACGATGTGTCCAATGCCGTGGGCCAACCCGGTCAGCAGAAGCCTCCCGTTGGGATCACGGCCTATTCAAGACTCCGAGACAAAGAGAAGAACCCGAAGCTTGCCTTCGATGTTGCTCTCGAGGTCAAACCCGTGATGGGTGTCGCCACCGAGGTCATCATTGCCCTGGTGAATCGAGCCAAGCATCCTAACGCGGCCAAACTTATGATTCGTTGGATGATGGGCGATGAAAAAGGCGGCCAGGGCTATCAGCCTTATTTTGTTCTCGGAGACATCCCGGTGAGAATCGACCAGCCGGCTCCGAAAGGATCGAAGACCCTGAGCCAGTTGAACGTCTGGATGGCAGATCCTAAGTTTGTGTGGGACCAGGGCCAGAGGGTGAGAGACTTTTGGCTCGGCCATCTGAAGTAGGAAGGGAAACCCACCCGTTGCCCCGGATCGGACACCCTGGAGGTCTTGGTCAAGGGGGTTTTCTCGAGATCTCTACGGTTATCGTAGGGCTTCATCGAGAGTGGAATTGAGCCGAGTTACCCGAAGTGGGTATTCCCGCTTCCTGAAGGTGCCGCTATGAAGCCTCTTTGGCGCCCTCAGCGGGGCCCTTTCCGGGGGATTTTTTCAACCTCAGGAGACATAGTCGGAATCGCTCAATTTGGATTCACCCCTAATCACAGATGATGCGGTCTACGCTAATTTTGAACCGTCTCAGGTTCGCCTTCACACGCCCCCATTTCGTGATCGGGATCCTTCTTCTGATTTTGCTCACCGTTTTGGTGGTGATCCCTTTCCTTTATATGGTTCACGACACCATGGTTTGGCAGGAAGGGGATCGGAGGATTTCGAGAGAGGCCAACCCGGGTGCCCTGACGTTTTTTCACTACAAGCGGGTTTTTTCAAGCCCTTTGAGCCTGAACATCTTCTACAAACCCTTGCTCCGCTCCTTGGCCACCTCCCTCGCCATCTCTTTTCTCGCTGTGGCGCTCGGGTCTCTCTTAGCCTGGCTCCTCGTCCGAACTGACATCCCTTTGAGGAAGACCATCGCTGTCTTTGCCGTCATTCCCTATGTGCTCCCATCGTACACCCTTGCCTTGGCCTGGCTTGACTTTTTCAAGAACGATCGAATCGGAGGTTCGATGGGTCTTTTTCAATTTCTTCTTGGCTATCAGCCTCCGGACTGGCTTGCTTACGGGTTCGTCCCCATCGTGATCACCCTTTCCCTTCACTACTATCCCTTTGCTTACCTCCTTCTGTCAGGAGCCCTTGTGTCGATCGACTCCCATCTTGAGGAAAGCGCAGAGGTTCTGGGTGCGCCCCGGCCGACGATTCTTCGGCGAATCACCTTTCCGATCGTGCTTCCAGCGATCATCTCCTCGTTGATCCTCACCTTTTCGAGGGCCCTCGGGACCTTTGGTACGCCATACTTTCTGGGGGCTCCGGTCCGGTACTTCACCTTGGCCACAACCATCTACTCCAACATCTCGAATCGAACGTCTGCGGTGGCCTACATTTCAGCCTTGTCCCTGATTCTCATCTCCATCGTGATCGTCTATGCCAACCAGAAGATCATCGGTTCAAGAAGCTTTGTAACCATAGGCGGCAAAGGATTTCGCCCCCGCCTGACCCCATTGGGCAGATGGAGGTACCCGGCCTTCTTTTTTGCGGCGTCCCTCATTTTCCTTGCCGTCTTCATCCCCCTTTCCCTTCTTCTTTGGCAGACCCTCATGCTCTATCCCAACGACTATTCCCTGGGCAATCTCACCCTCCATTACTGGGTCGGGAAAAGCAATCCCGCCCTTGCCGAGGGTGAGAGCGGAATCTTGCGAAACCTTCAGATCCTCGGAGCAGCCTGGAACAGCATCAAGCTCTCCGTGATCGTCGCCGTGCTGACAGGGTTGATCGGTGTCTTGATCGGATACGCGGTGGTCAAGGGAAGGGGATCGAAGCTCTCGTCACTCCTCGAACAACAATCGTTCCTTCCATACCTCATTCCAAGCATCGCCTTCGGAGCCATCTACCTTTCCCTCTTCACTCGAAAGATCGGTCCCTTACCGGCCTTGTATGGAACGTTCTTTCTTCTCGTCTTGGTTTGCGTGGCAAAGAATCTGCCTTTTTCTGCCCGCTCGGGAATCTCTTCGATGCTTCAGATTGCAGGGGAGCTGGAAGAGGCTGCGGTGATGGTGGGCGCTTCCTGGTTTTGTCGGTTTCGAAAGATCATTTTACCCCTGACCCTTGCCGGGTCTCTTTCGGGCTTTATCCTAACCTTCATCGCTACGATGAGGGAGCTTTCCTTAATCATTCTCCTCGTGACCCCTGAAACCCGAACCCTGACGAGCATGACGTTTCGCTATGTGGAACAGGGGTATTCCCAATTTGCCGACGCGATCATCGTGCTGATTGTGATTCTCGTTGTGGGGGGAGAATTTGCGGCCCGTCGGATGGGCAAGAGGGAGATGATCTGACATGGCATGGATCGAACTGGAGGGTGTGACAAAACGATTCGGGTCGGTCGTTGCTGTCAACGATCTGAACCTTCAAGTGGAAGAGGGGGCCTTTCTCACCCTTCTTGGTCCCTCGGGTTGTGGGAAGACCACGGTTCTAAGGATGATCGCCGGTCTTGAAATCCCTGATCAAGGGGAGATCCGTATCGGGGGAAAGAAGGTTTTTTCGTCACGAGAAGGCCTTTTCGTTCCTCCGGGCAAGAGAGGCGTGGGGTTGGTCTTTCAGTCCTA
>Ga0078972_1005794_pt1 | contig 30708 bp, 22 predicted proteins | sample YelNatPaOPGAMG01_FD_67568 | JGI IMG/M metagenome (GOLD analysis project Ga0078972, IMG submission 67568) | Hot spring thermophilic microbial communities from Obsidian Pool, Yellowstone National Park, USA - OP-RAMG-01 (SPADES assembly) (version 2) | ecosystem: Environmental > Aquatic > Thermal...
TGGTTTGCGTGACTGTCTGGGTTACAGTTTGTGTTACCGTTTGTGTCACGGTTTGTGTTATTGTCTGCGTCACTGTCTGCGTTATCGTTGGCGTTACTGTCGGCGATGTCGTACTTGTTATTGTCGCTGTCACTGTCTGCGTTACTGTTCTCGTTATCGTTTGGGTTACTGTTTGCGTTACCGTTTGCGTGACTGTCTGTGTTACCGTTTGTGTCACGGTTTGTGTTATTGTTTGTGTTACCGTTTGCGTTATTGTTTGCGTGACTGTCTGTGTCACAGTTTGCGTTATCGTTGGCGTTACTGTCGGCGATGTCGTACTTGTTATTGTCGCTGTCACTGTCTGCGTTACTGTTCTCGTTATCGTTTGGGTGACTGTTTGCGTTACCGTTTGTGTCACTGTCTGTGTAACTGTTTGTGTCACGGTCTGTGTTATTGTTTGTGTTACCGTTTGCGTTATGGTTTGCGTGACTGTCTGGGTTACAGTTTGTGTTACCGTTTGTGTCACGGTTTGTGTTATTGTCTGCGTCACTGTCTGCGTTATCGTTGGCGTTACTGTCGGCGATGTCGTACTTGTTATCGTCGCTGTCACTGTCTGTGTTACTGTTCTCGTTATCGTTTGGGTTACTGTTTGCGTTACCGTTTGCGTGACTGTCTGTGTTACCGTTTGTGTCACCGTTTGTGTTACTGTTTGAGTTACTGTTTGTGTCATGGTCTGTGTTATTGTTTGCGTCACAGTTTGCGTTATCGTTGGCGTTACTGTCGGCGATGTCGTACTTGTTATTGTCGCTGTCACTGTCCGAGTTACTGTTCTCGTTATCGTTTGGGTGACTGTTTGCGTTACCGTTTGCGTCATCGTTTGCGTCACGGTCCGTGTTACGGTTTGTGTTACTGTTTGTGTTACCGTTTGTGTAACGGTCTGTGTTATTGTTTGCGTCACTGTCTGCGTTATCGTTGGCGTTACTGTCGGCGATGTCGTATTTGTTATTGTCGCTGTCACTGTTCGAGTTACTGTTCTCGTTATCGTTTTGGTGACTGTCTGCGTTACCGTTTGCGTGACTGTCTGTGTTACCGTTTGTGTAACGGTCTGTGTTATTGTCTGCGTCACTGTCTGCGTTATCGTTGGCGTTACTGTCGGCGATGTCGTATTTGTTATTGTCGCTGTCACTGTTCGAGTTACTGTCCGTGTAACCGTTTGCGTTACAGTCATCGTTATCGTCTTTGTTACCGTATTTGTTATTGTTGCCGTTATAGTTGGCGTCCTTGTTTGTGTTATTGTTTGCGTTATTGTTGGAGTTATCGTTGGTGTTGTTGTGGCTGTTATTGTAGAAGTTATTGTTCTCGTTGGCGTTGGCGATAAAATAATAAATGCAACTGAATTTGATGTTGTTGTGTCAGAATCTGCTATATTTTGTATTCCAGTTGGTGTAACTGTAACCGTAGAAGTTTTTGTTACTGTCGGAGTTATTGTCATAGTTCTTGTCTGGGTTATTGTTGGCGTTATCGTCCTTGTTATTGTCGGCGTTATTGTCCTTGTTATTGTAGGTGTTATTGTTGGGGTATAAACCGCACTACAACCACTTGTCCCGCACGGCTCTTCACCGGTATTTGTTTCCGATGTTGTATCTCCAAAATTGTGATACTCACATACTAAGGTATTGTCATAATATAATGTTGCATATTTTGTATCATTTGTTGGACTACCACAACTACCTAAATCCGATGGTCTTGAATAATCGTCAGTATAATCAAGTGTTCCACTATCGCTTTGTCTTAATGCAATATCCTGGGAATTATAAGATTGCACATATCCACCACCAGCAGGGACAACTATGTTCGCAGGAGTTCCACTCGTAACATTAAAATACCTTCTATAATATAAATTTGCTTTTCTATTATTTCCGCAATCTTGTGTTGAAATCGTTTGAAATTCATAATTACTATTTATATCACTACCATATAATGTTGAACCGCTTGAATAATAAACTTTTTGTATACTACCCCATGGCTGCGTCCAATTTGTATCAGTATCATATATCCACCAACGCCATGATAATTTATTAACAGGCACTGCTGATTCTGAATTATTTTTTATTCTATAATGCAAACTGGCTCTGCTATTATCGCTCCCATTATTACACATTTCTAAATCAAGTTTATATGGTTGAGGAGTTCCACTAACATTTATTGTTACTGATTTTAAATCATGATAAGTTAATCCATCATTACAATTCATACGTAAATTGTTATTCTCACTTGAACCAACAAAAATATATAAAGTCCCTGTTTTTTCTGGTGGAATATTTGCAATAACAGTAACCCCCCTATAATTGGTATTTGTCGATTGATTTAAATCAAGCCCGTTTCCTGTCTGAAAACTTGATATCGTATATGTTCGCCCATTTGCAGTAGATGAATTTGGAGTTCCATCACTATTTTGAAACCACCAATATTGTGTTGATGAACTTCTCGCATAAATACCATCTGATGATGCAAGAACATCTAAAGTACATCTATAAGTGGAAATGTCTGAATATTGTGACATAACTATAGCAAATTCTGGTGTTTGCGATTGACTGCATGCTATTTGAAAATTTATTGTAATAGTCCCCCCTGGTGAAAAATTACCAGTTACATTCAAATTTTGTAAAGTTGCTGTAGAAAATAAATTTTGATATATAAATAGACCGACCCCTATTACTAAAAGAATCAGTCCTTTTTTGTTCATTTTTTATTCCTTCAATTTAATTTTTTAATTCAATTTCTTCATCTTTTCGCTTTCCCATCACATCATTTCTTTTGAACCAGTTATTTAAAAAACCAAAATTTCCATTCTGTACATATATTCCATTTTCCTGCAAATAAGCAAAAATTTCTTTTTCTGTTTCAAGATACGGATATTTATAAACGCGCACCCAGAAACAAACTGTGCCGGATGCACCTATATTTATTGTTGGAATTATCCAGTAAACAACTGTGTTGCCAGCAGCATCCACATACCAGTTGCATCCACCGGTGCAACCAATAAATTGAGTTACATAAGGTATTGTGTCCCATATAGCATAGGATGTTACGGTATTATTTCCTTCGTTTGTATAAGTTAAACAGTACGTTATGGTATCACCAATAGTTACCTGTGTCTTATCAATGGATTTACGTAAAGAAACTTGATTCAGACAAATTGCAGTTAAGGTGACAGAATTTGAATTATTCGGAGCAACTCCGAGTTCTTTATCAGTTGCAAAATTGATAACCTGATTCACACAACCTGAAACCTTAACAGTAAATGTAACTTTCTTTATTCCATCACAACCACTAACAGTTCCAAGGTTCCAACTAACAATTCCGTTGCTGTATGTTCCACCACCTTGTGCATCTAAGAAAGTAGTCCCTGTTGGAATGCTATCCCATAAAGTTATCTGTTTTGAATCAACAGGACCCCAGATATAGAGATTATCAAAACGCCCTGTTCCTTTATCCCACTCATAAGCAACCTGACCACCAGCAGTTAATGATGAATCAGTTGTATTTATATCCCATGAGCCTGGCTCTGCGCTACCCTGTGCCCATACTTTCATTTTTACCGTATTTATTCCATTTGATATATCAACCTGCACCTTTATTGTGTACCAGTTATTTGTTGTTATACCTTTATTCACACAGGTTATTTGTGACCAGGTTCCACCAACTACTTTTTCAAAACACAGAGTGCCGTCACTCTTTATTCGCGCAATATATTTATTACCACTGTCAATGTATTTAAAATCAAATCCAACCGAACCATTATTTCCACTGCTCGGTATATATGCATCGGTTTGATAAATACCACAGGTCATACCAATTGGTATTGCTTTTACCATAACAGGCCATTCATCACCTAAATTAGAATTCACCTGTTCAAGATAACCATTAATTGCAGAGAATGCATCATTTGTATAACTCGTTGTTTCTAACCACCCAGAATAATTTAATCTCTTAAAATCATCGTGTGATAGCATATACCAGCCAGATGGATTAGAATAAGTCAGATAATAAGTTATAGTATCGCCTTCCTGAACCGTGTAAGTCACATTCGTTGATTTTTCTACCCATAGCCCTGGTATCTGGACGGTGATTGGTTCTACAAGTGATTGCTGTGGTGCAGACATCTGATTTGCTTTTATGCTCGCGTAGTTATTTATTATCTGTCCTGCTGTTGCTGTATCATCAACCACAACTGTGAAAGTTACATATTTGTTTATTTCACATTTTGCACAGGAACTCAAATTCTGCCATATAACCATATTATTTGAAAAACTTCCACTATCAGATGATGACTGATAAGTTGTATTAACAGGTCTCGTATCCCAAATATTTATGTTATATGCTGTATTGTACTTCCAGAAATAAAAATTATCAAACCTGTTTGGTCCTTCTTCTGCTTGAAACCCCGTGTAACCAACCAAATTAACTATTGGCGAACTATCATAAATCTCTAATTGCCATGAACCTGGTTCAGAGCTACCTCGTTGCCAAACTTTTGCTCTAATTCTCGCAACCCCAGGATAAGCAATTGTAAAATCCGCTTTTACTGTATACCACGTTTGTAAATTTATAGTGGTTGAATATGATCCAATATTTGTCCATGTTCCACTTACTCCCCTGTCAATTCTAAGTCCACCGCCATTATCATTTTCAATTCTGACATGATAATAATTGCTTCCTGATAAATCTCTTTTTATTACCAAAGTTGCATCCCCATTTCCATCCCCTGCATCATTTGAAGAATTTATCCACATATCTGCTTGCCATTGACCACAATATACATCAGAAGGTGAATTAAGCCAAATATTAGGATATATATTATTCATACTTGAGTTGTTCGTAGTTTGTTCTAAATAGTAGTTTGCAGCAGACCAATTTGCTGGTGGAACATTACCATCATAAGTCCAACCAGTCAATGTACCACCAGAAAAATCTTCTGAAACACTCAGAACAAGATAATCAGATAAATTACTAAAAGTAATTGTATATATAACTGTATCTCCAAGTGTTACAGTATCCCTTTGTGCCTTTTTCTCAATTTGCAGCCATATCGTTGGAGTTCGAGTTGGAGTATATGTAGCAGTAAATGTACTTGTAAAGGTTGGGGTAAATGTTCTTGTGAAAGTTGCTGTATTTGTACTTGTTGGTGTATTTGTTACAACAATAAGCAAAACCCAATTTGAACCTCTGTAATCATAACCCTGTCTCGCATAATTATGAATCCCGGTTGGGGTATTTGTTATGGTAAATGTTCTTGTGTTTGTTGGTGTATTTGATGGAGTATATGTTTGTGTGTTCGTCGCCGTATTTGTTGGTGTATTTGTTATTGTATTTGTTGGTGTATTGGTCGGCGTGTTCGTTGAACCAGCACACCATCCTACATAACTATAAGAATCATAATTACAACCCCAGAGTCCCCAGCTTTTAGCATAAACCACAATATAATTCCATGTTCCTGACGGAACTGTAGATGTTCCTGTCCAAGTAAAATTTTGCGGGGTTCCACCCTGTGTCTGACCGGTTGTTCCTTGCCCTGGACAGCTATTAGGCGTTCCACCAGTTATATAATTATCAGTTGGATCAGCGTCAAGCGTTGTATTTGCCGACCATGCAATTGCAAAATCAGTTCTTTCCCATGCAGCAGCGGTATAAACAAAGGTTATGGTTATCGATTCGCCAACAGAAGCGCAAGCCGGCGAAACAGAAAAACTCACTACAGTAGAAGCTGAAAATAAATTTATTGCAGAGCATAATAAGAATATTAACAAAAATAAAATAAAAATATATGTAAAATTATCAATCTTTAATTTTTTATTCTTTAATTTTAAAAAATTCATTTCTTACCTCAAAGATTTTTAGATTTTAATTCAACATTTTCTTGAATATTAATTACTTTACCATTTATTATTTTAAAATTTTTGTCTAATAAAAAATTTTTTGAATTTATTAAATTAACAAAAATTTCCCTTTCCAGCCAGTTCTCCGGCAAACTCGTAACTTCTACCCAGAAACATCTATTCACTGTTTGCCCTGGTGCAATATTTGAAATTGTCCAGTAAACAATAAAATTAGACCCAATTGTTGTTGTTGAACAACTATTATCACAACCCCTATAAGTTGTCACATAAGGTATTGTATCCCAAACATTAAATGTTTGTGAACTTGAAGTATTATTTGTAATTGCTAAACAAAATGTTATAGTTTCTCCAAGTGTTACTGTTTGTTTACTTGCTGATTTTACTATGCCTATAAGTGGTGTTGGCGTTGGTGTTGCATTTAAACATGCCTGATTCTGATAGCATGGTTCTGTGCCTGAATTTGCTTCATAATTTGTGTAATTTATTACAAATTTTGGGGCTATATTATCGTTCCCTGCTGGCTGCTGAACAAAAGTGCAACCCACATTTGCCGCTGATTCATCAGCAAGATGTATGGTAACACCATAATTTGGCGCTGAACCACTAACCCATGCGCGAACAATGTCTGTTGCATTCCATGTAAACCTTGAACCAACATTGCATGGAACGCTTATCGTATTTTCCCCAATTGTAGTCCAGTCAGCAGAGGACATCTGTCCTGATGCCCATTGATTTGATGCCGTCGGGCTATTATAAGTTGCCTGATTATAAACCCAATTTGTTGTTACTCTGCTTATTGTCATATTTGTTGCTGCCTGACAATTTTGCTGATAAAGAGAATAACTTGCAGAAGAAATAATTGCCCCTGTTGGAATTGATGATAAATCAGCAATCGATAAACCCCTTGAAAGAAAATTTATTCCGCCCCAGGTATCAACTCTCATATTTGAATTTGGCGCATTATTTTGATTCGGATTATTTCTTTCAACATAGGTTGTATGTCCGTTGCTTCCGGAAAGCCCTGCGTCAGTGCAAGCATAAAAAACCTGGCCGGTGGTTAATTTCCATTCACAGACAATTTGATTATCATAATAAAGTGGGACTTCTTTTACATCGCCATAACCAGAACCACATGCAGGTGCATCTGTTTTTGTTTTGGTATAATCATCGCTTGGGTCAATGGCTCTTGGGTTACTGCGCCAGTAAGGCAATGGTGAAGTTGTTTGAAAATAACCACCCACAGGTGGTATTAAATACGGTCTGCTCGGCAAACTCTGTGTTGAAAATACAAGGTATTTATTTGCTTTTCGATTATTTCCACAATCAATTGTTGATGCTAAATCCTGACAAGAAACCTGAGTAGTTGGATTTTGAGCTCCACAATATGTACTACCATTACTGTAATATGCCTGAAATCCTGTACTTGGCTGACCTGACCAGTTTGCACAGGTTAAACTGTCATTTAAGTAATATCTAAAAGAAAATTTGTCTAAATAAATGCCTGATTCCCCCCAGTTATAAATCCTAAAACCAACTCTTATTTCATCATCGTTCCCATTATTTACTGTTGAACTATCACACATTTGCAAATCCGCTTTAACAGTAGGTGTCCCTGATATTGTTATTGCCTGGGAATATTGAACATTATAATTTCTACTAGCACCACAGCACTGTGCTTTTAAGTCGCCCCATTGTCTTGTAACAAAGTTTATGTAATATCCAGAACCAGCATGTTCTGGTGGAATATGTGTTATCACAGTTACTGTTTTCCATGTTGAACCTGAGCCAGCATTTAATCCAGGACTTGGTCCCAATACATCTGTGTAATATAATCCAGTTGCTGTCTGAGAAACTCCATCTAACCACCAATAAGTTGTGGAAGGTGTTCCGGAACCCTGATAAATTCCATTATTTGTTGCAAGCCAGTTTACTTTACAAACATCATCATCAGAATCTAAACTATTATCCTTTGATAAACCAATTGCAAACATTGCATTTCCTTGCCCATCATCCGCTCTTATCTGAAATGTGATTGTTATATTTGAATTTGTTGAGGGATTTGAGGGAGAAATTGATATATTTTGAATTTGCGAATCAGCAAATAGGTTATTTAAATATATAATTATTGCAATTATAAATATTTTATTACTTATTTCTAAAAATTTTTTCATAATTACCTCCAATTTAATTCTTACAAAAATCTTACAAAATGCTTTAAATATAATAAGAACTTTTAGCAGTTAAATCAAAAATAGAAAAATTCTTTTTGATTTCTGCCTATTTTCCAGAAAATCCACTCTATATCTCAACTATTTTCCCTAATATAATTATACTTTATGATAGGTTTATTGTCAAATTTAATTTTATTGTTTTTATAAATTTTTTTATATTAATAACTATAAAAAATGCCTTATTTTAAAGGCATTTTTTAGATTTCACAGTAAAATTCAAAAGTCGTTTTGGCGTTTTTAAAGAAAAATCACTAAAAATGATGAAAAATTGATAAAATTAACAAATTTAATTATTTAACTTTGGATTTTATAAAAAACTTTTTATATAATAATTAAAAATCTGTTATTAGCGATTTTAGTTTAATTTTTTTAAATTTATATTTCAAATCATTGATTTTTTAATAAAAAAAATGCCAAATAAAAAATTTTAAATTAATTTTTCCCATAGAAAAACATAATTTGATTAAAAAATAAAACTTTTTCCCCAAAAAATACAAATTTAATTAAAACTAAAATAATGATTTTTTAAAATAAAAAACTTAATTAGTAATTTATTCCCTGTCTATAACTATTTTTGAAAAATCAGCAAAATTATTAAATACTTTTTGCATTTCATATAACATATTTAACCTGTTTATTCTTTTATTTTCTTCTTCTGTCATAACAAGAACTTTTTCAAAATATTTATCAATGCTGGCTTTAAAATCAGAAATTAAATTAAATGCCTGTTCAAATTGTAAATTTGATATAAAATTTAGAATTTTTTCTTTATTTGAATTAAATTTTTCATATAATTCTTTTTCTTCATCACAGTCAAATAATTCACAATTTACTGCTCCACCATTATAACCAGCAGGTATGATATTATTTATTCTGCTAATTGCAAATATTATTGAATTAAAATCATTATTTTTTCTTGCATTTAATAAAACAATTGCTTTTTTATAATCATTTAAAATATTTAAATTAGAAACCTCAATTACTGCATTTATAATATCATAATCAATGCCTTTATCTTTAAAATAATTTATTTCGCGCTGTTTAAAAAAATCAATAATTTCCTGTTTATCATAACTTTTATTTAACTGCTGTTTATATTCATCAAGTATATTATCTATAAAAACCATTAAATTAAAATTTAACTGCTTTTCTAAAATCAAATAAATAATATTTAACGCCTGTCTTCGCACAGCATAAGGATCTTTACTTCCTGTTGGTTTAAAGCCAGCAATAAAAAAGCCACATAAATTATCCATTTTATCAATTAAACTCAAAATCGCTCCTTCATAGGTCTCAGGTAAATTATCACCAACAAAATTTGGTAAATAATGGTCTCTAACTGATTTATAAATAATTTCATCTTCTCCCTGATTTTTTAAATAAATACCACCCATATAGCCCCTTAAGCCCGCAAATTCTTTTTCACTGACAAGCTGGGTAACCAAATCACATTTTGAAAGTTTTGCGATTTTTTCTAAAATTTCTGGGCTCGCATAATTTAAAATTTTGCCTATTTTTAAGGCATTTTTTTGAGCCCTTTCCACTTTTTCAAACATACTCCCCAGCCCTGCTATAAATATTGCGTCTTTTAATTTTGTTAAATTATTTAAAAGCGGGATTTTTAAGTCCTCTCTGTAAAAAAATTCTGCATCATTTAATCTCGCAAATAAAACCTCAGAGTGTTTTTTTACAATGTATTTATTATTTTTTTCATTCCCATCCCTGACATTTACAAAATAATTTGTAAATTTATCATCATCTGTCATAACTGCAAAATATCTTTGATGTTCACGCATTGCTGTAATTATAATTTTTTCCGGCAGTGCCAGATATTTTTCATCAAATTCCCCCATCATTACGCTAACCCATTCTACTGATGCAGCCAATCTATCTAAAAGTTCATTATCTGTTATAATTTTTAATTTTTTCTTTTGTAATAACTCTTTTATTTTTCCTTCAATTATTTTTTTTCTTTTTTCCTGTTCCAAAATAATTTTATATTTTTTAATTAATTTAAAATAACTATTAACATCTTTAACAATTATTTCTTTATTTGAAAAAATATATTTATGCGCCCTTGTCTTTCTTCCTGGCTTTATTGAAGCAATTTCAAAATTTATAATTTTATCGTTAAAAAGAGCCAAAATCCATCTGATTGGTCTTGCAAATAAAAACCCAGAACTTTCCCATTTCATTGATTTAGGAAAGGAAATCTGTTTTATTATTTCAGGAAAAATTTCCTGTAATATCTTTTGCGTCGCTTTGCCTTTTTCAAATATATTTACAAAAATATATTTATCATTTTTTTCCTGTTTTATAATTATATCTTTTTCTGTTGCACTGTTACTTTTTAAAAATTTTTCCCCTATCTCTGTTAATTTCCCATCCTTAAAAGCAATATCATATTTTGGGCCCCTTTTTTCAAAACTCAAATCACTTTGTTTATCATCGAGCCCCTGTATAAATAGCACTAAACGTCTTACTGTAAAAAATGTGTTTATTTTTTTAAAACCAATTCGTTTTTCATTTAATAATTTTTCTGCTGTTTCTTTTAATTTTAATACTGCCTGCTCTAAATAATCAGCAGGAATTTCCTCTACTCCTATTTCAAGTAATGCCTTATTTTCTTTATTTTTCATAAATTTAATCTCCAACAACTTTTAAATAACTTTCAGCACATATTTTTGCAAGGTCTCTTATTTTCTTTATATAACTCGGTCTTTCAGAAATTGTTATTGCTCCCCTGGCATCAAGTAAATTAAAAATATGCGATATTTTTAAAACAAAATCATAAGCGGGTATTGGTAAATTATTTTTTATAAGTGCCTGACCTTCATTAAAAAATTTATTAAAAACATCAAGCAACATATTTATGTCAGCATATTCAAAATTATATGCGGAAAATTGTTTTTCGTTATTTAAAAAGATATCACCGTAAGTCAAATTTTTATTCCATTTTACTTCATAAACACTTTTTACATTTTGAATATACATTGCAATTCTTTCAAGCCCGTATGTTAATTCAACTGAAATCGGCTCAAGTTCTATGCCAGCCATTTGCTGAAAATAGGTAAATTGTGTAATTTCAAGTCCATCAAGCCAGACCTGCCATCCAAGTCCCCCTGCCCCAAGAGTTGGTGATTCCCAGTCATCTTCGTTAAATTTTACGTCGTGATCCTTTATCTTTATTCCGATTTCTTCTAAACTTTTTAAATAAAGTTCCTGTATATTATAAGGTGCTGGTTTCATTATTACCTGGTACTGATAATAGTGCTGCAACCTGTTAGGATTTTCTCCATACCTTCCATCCTTTGGTCTTCTGCAGGGTTCAATATATGCAACATTCCATGGTTTTTTTCCAAGGCATCTGAAAAAAGTTGAATGAGAAAAAGTTGCTGCCCCTTTTTCCAAATCATACGGTTGTGCAATTATACAGCCCTTTTTTGCCCAGTATCTCTGTAAAGTAAAAATTAAATCCTGAAAATACATTTTTATTTTACCTTCCTGAATATTTTATAACTTTAATATCACAATAATTTTTGTAAATTATAAATAGTAACGCCTCAGCCACGGTAAATTTTATAAAATAATAAGTAAATTTTTCTGCTTTACTTTTTTTGCATAAATAAAATCTCCCCTCTTTTTTTAAAAAGTGGATTAAGGGGGATTTACAATTTTTTATGCATTTTTTATTATAATGCCACCTCCTGTAACTGAGGATTACAACAAACATATCTATAATTATTAAATTTTACCTTTCTTTTCCTTTTCCAATAATCCTATATGTCTCATAATATACCAAATAATGGCTGCAATTAATAAAATAAGGATTACAGCATCAACAACATGTAACCATTTCCCAAGTCCATGTTTTAAATTTTCTTTCCATAAGTTTATATCTTTTGCATGTTTACCAACCTTCCACCCTATCCATGCAAGAAGCCAGCACCAAGGAATTGAGCCAAGCATACTATAAAAACAAAACCTGCCAAAATGCATTTTTGCTATGCCAGCCGGCAAAGAAATAAATGTACGTATAACAGGTAATAATCTACTTGTAAATATTGCTATCTCACCGTATTTATTAAAAAATCTATCTGCCATATCTAAATCATGTTTTGATATAAGAACGTATCTGCCATATTTATCCAAAAATGGTCTGCCACCCCATTTTCCAACTGCATACGCTATGATAGAACCAACAAGACAACCAAATGCCCCAAGTATTCCGATCCAAAAAATAGACATCTGTTCAGTACCAAATTTGTAATATCCTGTTACAACAAGGTATCCTGCAAATGGCATTATTATTTCGCTCGGTAATGGGATGCATGCACTTTCAATTGCCATTGCAATTATTACTCCAACACCAAATGGTCCAAAAAATATAAACATATTTTGTATAAATTGACTTAAAATATTTAAAATTGTTTCAACCATCAATATGCTCCTTTTTATAATTTTTATTATGCAAATATAAATTATTGGTGGAGCAGAGCGGGATTGAACCGCCGACCCTCAGACTGCCAGCCTGATGCTCTCCCAGCTGAGCTACTGCCCCACGTAAATTTTTGTTAAAATTTAAAATAATATACTATATGTTTAAAAAAAACGCAACTTGAAAAATTTTAAAGTTGTAACGCCCAGTCACGGTAGGTTTTTAAAAAATATAAAGTAAATTTTTTTTCTTTACCTTTTTTGCATAAATAAAATCTCCCCTCTCCCCTCCTTAAAAAAAAGAGGAATTAAAAAGATTTTTCATTTTCATCTCTCCCTTTTCTAAAGGGTGATTAAAAGGGATTTTTTAATTTTTATTATTACCTCCCATAAATGAGGTATTGCATTTCAAATTAAATTCTAATTTACTTTTTTATTACAATTTTCCCCTTTGCTGTTTCTCCTTTATTATTCTGGATTATATAAGTGTAAATTCCAGATGAAATTTTCTTTTTCCTTGTATTCTCCAGATTAAATAAAAATTTTCCATTATATGTTTTTAATTTTATTTTATAAACCAATTCCCCGTTTATATTATAAAGCGAAAAAATTATATCCTCTGTTAGTCCTGAAAATAAAATCGCATTGCAATTTTTCTTTGCATCACATAAAGTTGGAAACGCCTTTACATTTTTTAAATTTTCTGCTGGTCTTTCTTCTGTATGTGTATCTGGCGTTAAAACCGGGGTTAAAGTTAAAACTAAAGTTGGAGTAAATGTTGGTGTATTTTTATAAAAACCAACATTATCAACTCCAATGAATGCCTGATGTTCGCCCCACCCACATTGAAATGATATTGCCTGTGCTTTTGTTGGGTCCCAAACCCCTGGTGTTGTGCTCCATGGTGGTTGAGTTAAATCTAAAAATGGAATTTGAAAATATGCCCAGTTTGTTGTTGAATTAAAATCATAACCATAATAACCATACCCTGGAAAATCCCTTTGGTTTATATAAACCCTTGCCGGCAACCCATCCCCTTTATAGCAAAAAAATAGTCCATCATACTGAGAAATATCAACAGCCATCCAGCTTGGCGATAAAGGACAATTTACACCAAATCCCCACGAATTTGAAGCAACATAACCGGTTACTTTTAAATAACAGTTTGAATTATATCCACCTGAACAATCCATTGAAACAATCTGTGTTGGATATATTGAGACCCCATCTCCGTAAATTGCCCATTTCCCATTCCATAAATTTATATTATCCCCATCCTCGCAATCATCTACCATAACCCCGCCTGCAATTATGGGTGTTGCTATCATTGTCGGAGTTGGCAATTGTGTGGGAGTAAAAGAAGGTGTTAATGTCGGCTTTGTTGAATCATATAAAGTTAAAATTTTTATATTATACGCTGGCACAGTAAAGGTAAAATTTTGTGATGCATAGTTTATTATTGTTTCTTCCGGTTGTGTATCAGGATTTGCATAGGACATATAACCATTTTCTATCCAGGAATAATTCTGTGGCGAAAAAGTTACAACCTCTGCCTGTTGTAAAGGTAAGAAATTTGCAATTGAAATTGTAACGTTCATTTCTTCGGTATTATGCGTATTTATGAGTGCTATGGATAATTTACTATCGCCTCTTTTATTTGCATAAACTTTTAAATAAGAATTGGTTGATGATGATGCGACAAGTGTATTCCCAAGTTCATCTGCAGCAGAAAATTTATTTTTTAAAATATAAAGCGCCCAGAATGATGCCCGTGGTTGATAACGATATTGACTTAAATTTCCGGTTAAACCGCCACCTTCTAAAGCACCAAAATCAGAAAAAATATCCGGTGCCATCTGCCCCGGACCTGGCGTTCCAAAATCAGTAAATAAAAATCCGTAATCACCACCATTTTTTAAATAATTAAGTATATATGCTGATATAAAAAGTGAATTGTAATATCTGTTAGTAAAGGCACTGTCTATTCCATCATTGTATTCTGTTAACCATATTGAAACATTCTGTGGATTTTGACAATATGTATTTATCCAATTTTTTAAACTAGTTAATTCAGTATCCCATATATCTGTATTTGATAAAACAGTTGCTTCATTTGCTGGTTGCCATGTTGGGTATCTGTGTATTGAAATTGCTTTGATGGTATTAATTCTTCCCTGTTGTTGCAGGTATTTTAAAAAACTTTCTATATAATAATCCCATTGCTGCGGATTATTTGATGCATTCATTGTAACATTTGCAATATCAAGCACATAATTAAATTGCGGCATCACAATTATAGAAGGGTCAATAGCAGTCATTGCATCATAAAAATCAAGAAATCTTTTTGCATAAAATTGTGAATTAACAGGTCCCCCTGCTTCCCAGTTCCCGGCATTTTCATTGCCTATCTCCCAGTATTTAATGTTATAATTTTTAAAAACATTTGCATAATAAACCCAGTCAGCCGCTTCCTGTGTGGTTCCTGTAAAAAAATTTACAGTAATCAATGGCTCTGCTGGTGGTTTTAAACTTTTGCATATATCCATAAATTGTTCAAAATCCATATTTCCATAATAATCAAATTTATCTCCCAGAGCAACTGATGAAGAAACTGTCTTTGTCTGCGAAAGCGGATCATCGGTATTAACACTTATCTGCTGGTTTCCATAATATAATTTAATTTCTTTGATTTCATAAGTATTATTCCCTGATGAACTCAAACACAGAACACGAACATATTTAGCATTTACCGTATTAAACATTAAATCAACCGAACCACCAGAACCACTCTGTATACCTAAACTTGTATCTGTCCACGCAGTATCATTATAAACCCAGACCCCGAGGGTTCCTGGCCAATTTGCGTTTGAATATTGAACTTTATATTGAGTTGCATAAGGTGTCCCCCAATCAATTACAATTCTATTGACTGGAACTGGTTGATATGAAGAATTTTGTATTTCAAGGTAAATCCATTGTGGGCTTTCGGCTCCCTCAAAACTTTTCCAGGAAGTTGTTAAATCATTATCTGTGACCATTGCCTTTTTTCTATAGCCAGCTGACGTAGAGCCCCTGTATTTACTTAAATTCATAAAACCCGGCAAAAAAATTGTAGGTGATGGCGTTCCATTTACAACCCATATATCATTTACATATTGACCATTACCGTTCCAGTGGTATTCATTAGAATTTGAACCACCGGGAAAACGAATAAAATGAAAACCGGCATATTGAAATTTCCATATATTGCTTTTTAATAATGAATAACCATTCCACTCACCCGTATTTATAGAAAAAGCAGCAAAAGGTGAAAATGAATTTATTTCAGAATTGTAATTTATATTCACATTTACATTTGCAGCAAATGATTTTATTAAAAAAACTATAAAAATTATTGCTAAATAAAATTTTTTCATTTAATAAGTTCGGCGGAAGGGAATAATATCTCAGATATATCAATATGTCCTGCTAAAGTTTCTGCCTCTTTTCCATTTATTAAAATTTTAACTCCACGAACTGTATTAAAATTATGAAAAACTGTATTCACTATAGAATATATTGTTAAATATTCTCCTTCTGTGCCACCTTTATGATTTAAAGTAATTTCTTCGGAAAAGTCAAGATAACATATATTATTTGAATCAAGATATGCCTCACGTAAAAATGTTCCTTCCGGTATAAAAGAAATATATCCTTTTTGTGGTTTTTCCAATAATTTTAAAATAACCTGTTTTATTTCGTTTATTAAATTTTCATTTTCATAAATCCTGGTTTCATATAATTTAAAACCTTCTTTGTCCTCTGCACCTAAATAAAGAAAAGCCGGTTTTTGTTTTGCATTTTCTGAATAAAGTTTATAACCGGTTAATTTTTTACTTTCAGAGGTTAAATTTTTAAAATTTATCATAAAATTCTTGTATACTAAAAAAGATAAAATAAAAAGTATAATTATTAAAATAAAAATTTTTAAAATATTTTTATTCATTTTATTCTCCGGCTTGAGAATTTACAAATTTTAAATAATTGATAATACCTTCCTTTATATGATAAGCAATACTGTTTATTGCCTGAGTATTTTTTAAATACTCAAAGTCCGTATTATTATTTAAATTACAAATTTCAATTACAGCCGCTGGCATATCAAGACCTGTTAAGTAAATTAAATTTGTTTCGGAAATACCACGGCCATCTAATTGTAAAATGTCATCAGTTACATTACCCGTTGCTCTATTATCTTCATTTATCAAACTTGCTTTTAAATACTGATGCAAATATTCAGCAAGTTTTAAACTTGCTTCTTTATGATAACGTTGAATATCCTTCCATTTAATTATTTCCATATCATTACCTGATTTTTTTAATGGTTCGCCAGAACTCACATATACCTTAAAACCTGACACAGATGGATTTTGAATAAAATCGCAATGTATGGAAACAAATAAATCCGCTTTTTTATTATTGGCAAAACCAACCCTATCTTCGGGCTTTTTATATTCTTCATTATCACGGGTTAAAAATACATTTATATCAGGATTTGAACTTTCTATTTTTTTCTTTATTAATTTTGCAATTTTAAAATTTATTTCTTTTTCATAAACCCCACGATAATTAACTCCCCAGTCGCCACCACCATGTCCAGGGTCTATTATAACAATTGAATTTTTTGTTGAAATTTTTAAATCAACAATTGGTGGAACTGTGTCTATTGAATAAGCCCTAAAACAAAAAAATATTAAAAATAAATTAAATACTTTCTTTATCATTTTTTCCCTTTATATCAAAATATCCCATTGCCTTAAATTTTTGATATCTTTTTTCTAAAAGTTCTTCTATGGGAATTTTTTTCAATTCCTTTAAATTTCTAACAATTGCTTTTTTTAAATTATCTGCTGTTGTTTTGTAATCCGTATGGGCACCTTCTCTTGGCTCTTCAACTATTTCATCTATTATTTTTAATTCGTATAAGTCCTTTGCTGTTGGTTTTAATGCTTTTGCCGCATCTGGAGCTTTAGAAGCATCTCGCCATATAATTGCAGCACATCCTTCAAATGAAATAACGCTATAAGTAGCATATTTTAACATCAAAATTCTATCCCCGACTCCGATTCCTAATGCCCCACCGCTTCCCCCTTCCCCTATTACGTTTACTATTATAGGCGTCTTAAGGCGCGCCATTTCAAGAAGATTTCTTGCGATTGCTTCAGCAACCCCTCTTTCTTCTCCTTCTATGCCTGGGAAAGCCCCACTTGTATCAATAAAAGTAATCACAGGTATATTAAATTTTTCTGCCATTTTCATTAAACGCAATGCTTTTCTATAACCTTCCGGCTGCGCCATCCCAAAATTCCTCATTAAATTTTCTTTTGTATCTTTTCCCTTTTGCAAACCAATTATCATAACTGCTTCTTCATCCAGTTTTGCAAGCCCGCCAATTAATGCCTTATCATCTCTAAAACTCCTATCCCCATGCAATTCATTAAAATCAGTAAAAATAAGTTCCACATAGTCCAGTGTCTTTGGTCTTTTTGGATGCCGCATAATTTGAACAATCTGCCATGGGGTTAGGTTATTATAAATTTCATCCTTTAAATTTTTTACCTTTTCTTCCAAAACTTTTAATTCTTCCTCAGCATTTATATTTTTATCTTTTGTTAATGTCTTTATTTCTTCTATTTTTTTCTGCAATTCTATTATTGGCTTTTCAAATTCAAGATTAAATTCAACCATACTAATCTCCTTTATTAAAAATAACTAATATATAAAATTTTTAAAATCCTTGCTAATTTACATTCATTTTCTCCAAGTCCGTATTTAATACCAATATCAATTTCTATCGGGTCAAAAAAATAACCTATGCCAATATTAATATGCCCATCTGCATTCCCAAATATACTATCATATTCAGTGCTTATTATAAATTCCTTTGTTAAAGCCAGAGCCATCCCAGCCCCAGCATCAATATTTTTTCCAAATTGAGAAAATTCATTTGTATAAACTGTGCCTGTTAATTGTAAAAAAATTCCACCTAAATTTAATTCTTTGGTAAGAGCCAGAAATAATCCCTTTGCACCAACATCAAAATAACCTTCACCTTCATATCCAATTGAAATTGCCGGAATACTGGATGAATCATCAGTAATTCTAATTTTACCTAAAAATTTTGGTGGCAGAACCAGTTCCACATTACCTGTGCCAATCAAATTTCTTATATTCAATGCTCCCCCTATCATTAACCTGTCAAAAAATCCAGCATAAACCCTATTTAAAATTCCACCACCGGGATAAAATTTTATATCAACTCTTACTTCCCCGCGAATTAAAGTGTTTGCTGTTGGTATATCAACTAATTCAATATTCCTTGCCTGTGCTGCAAATAAAAAATTTATTGAAATAAAAACTAATAAAAAAATTAAAAATATTTTTTTCATTTTTTTCACCTGTCATATTCCTTTTTCAGTTAATTTTTTTTGCTGTTCCTCAAGTTTTAATATATGATTATGCTGTTCATCCTGTTTTAAAGCAAGAATTTTAACTTTTTCATGTATTTTTTTTATTCTACCTTGTATATAAAAAATCAACAAAATTAATAGAATTAAAATAAATAATGATATTGATATAATTAAAATTACATAATTATATTTTTCCATTAAATCCTTTAAAACACTAAAATTTTCTGTTATTTTTTTATCAAGAACATTATTTTGATAATTTTTTATTTCGGCATTTTCCTTTGCCAATGCATTTACAAGATTTAACACCCTTTGGTTTTGCTGTTGTTCTCTTTTATTTATATAATTTTTTATATTTAAAAGTAATTTATCATAATTTATATAATTTTCATATTCTCCTTTTTTTGTTTCTGGTTTTTCAAGATGAATAACTTTTAATTTTTGCTTTTCACTTAATATCATATCATATAGAGATGAATATTTAACATTTTTGCTATCAATCTGCAATGCTCTGGTTAAAATATTTAGTGCATCATCAAGATTTCCGTCAAGATAATACTTTATCGCAAAATTATAGTATTTTTCAGCATTATCATTTATTGAATAAATATTAATACTGAATACCAATATAGAAAATATGAATATAATTTTTTTCATTCTTTATTTCCTTTTAAATTTATTAAATTTTCAATTTTTTCTTTAAGCATATTTATATCAGCATCTTTTGGATTTAAAGCAATGGCGTTTTTTAGTTCTATTAATGCTTCATTTAACTTGTTATCACTATACAACATTTTTGCATTTTTGTAAAATATTTTTGCTTTTTCATCCATATCATAAGGAACTATTTCTAATTTTTCTGATCTTTCTTTTTCCATGCCATTATATATGGCAAAAATTTGAATGTAATATTTAATTCCATTTTTCAAATTTTCAATTAAAAAATTTGCCTCTTTTGTCTTTCCGCTTTTTTCTTTTATAAATTTTTCTCCTTCCTCAGATTCTATATATATTTTGTAAGAATCTGGATTACCATAAACAGATTGCCACTTTATATAAGCCCTGTTATTCCCTGGAAAAACTTCTATTTTTAAAGGTTGTTCATAAAGCATATAGGGTATGTAATATTTTAAATCAACCTTATGAGTTGTTCCAAGTTCTTCTGTGTGGTTTAAAAATGAATAATCTATTTTAAAATTTTCTGTTGCAATCCCCATTCCAAGCGAAATACTTGATAACACGGTTTCAAAACCAGCATAACCAATTCTGAATGAAACAAAGCCAATATTTTTTTCTAAACCAAATTTCATCAGCGTTTTATAATTATTAACAAAATTTTTGTCATTTATAATATCAATATCAAACATAAAATTAAATAAAGCCCTTGAAATAAAAGCCAGTCCTGATTTTAAAAGCAATGGTATCTTTTCTTCCCGCCCATCCTTCCATCTAATACTTGATTGCAGGTCAAATATGGAAATGCCAAAATTTAAACTATCAAAATATGAAATATTTTTTATTTTATACAAAAAGCCAAGGTCAGCGCTCATTGCAGATGCATAATCATAATAATGGACATAAAGAAATTTAGCATTTACTCCTGCACTTAATTCTTTTTCTTCATCGTTTAAAAGTAAAGATGATAATGTTAATGAATAAACATCTTCCCTTGTATCGCTACCCGTATTTAATAAAAATCCTGAGACAGCAACTGTGATAAATTTATTAAAACTGTGGGCAAGTCCCAATCCATAGAAATCCTTTTTTATATTTGCAATGCCACCATAAATTCCGGCGATTTCCATACCATTGATTTGATAAAGACCTGCTGGATTATAACAAATAGCACAAATATCATCTGCCTTTGCGCAAAAAGCACCACCTAAAGAAGAAGGATAGGCACCCGGGGTTAAAACCCCGCCCTTTTCATAAATAGCAAATACATTTATTACATTTATACATAAAAGTAAAAATAAAACTATTCTTTTCACCCTTATTTCCTCTTAATTTTATCTAATAAATTTTTTGCCGGTTGATATCCCGGTTCTATTTTTAAAATTTTATCTATTATTTGCAATGCGATGTAATTATTATTATATAAAAAATAACATAACGCAAGATTAAAATTTAATGTTATTGAATTTTCATCAAATTTTAGCCCCTTTTTTAAAATATCAATGGCTTTATCTAACATACCTGCATTTATGTAAGCGGTTGCCAAATTATTATATGCGGATTTATAGGTCGGATTAAATTCAATCAATTTTTCATAAACTTTAATGGCATTCTCAATATTACCACTGTTAAAATAGGCATTGCCTAAATTGTAATATACTGCTGAAAAATATGGAAATAACTCTATTGCTCTTTTAAAGTATTTTTCTGCTTCATCATATTTTTTTAGACCATTACATACTGTCCCTGCATAAAAATTTATCTGATAATCATCTTTAATTTTTTTATCATATTCTACTATAGAATCGTATGCCTTATTTAAATTCCCTTTTAATAAAAGATAAGAAAAATACTGGGCTAAATAATATCTTTCATAATATTTTACCAAAAAACTAAAACCCAAAAAGAAAAATAATATTGCAATAAAAACAAATAATAACTTTTTGTTACCTCCTACTTTTATAACTTTTTTATTTTCATTTTTACATAAAATAAATCCAAGGAGCATATATAAAAAAATAATAAAAAAAGAAGAAAAAGGAAAATTAAATATTGAAAATGCTATTATTCCAGACATTGAAATAATAAAAATTAAGTTTATTTTATTTTTATTTTGAAAAAATTTATAAAAAGGGTAAAATAAAAACAATAAAAAAAAGATAAAACCGGGCAAGCCCGCCTCAGCAAATATCTGTAAAAAATCATTATGTGCGTACGCTTCATCGTGCACATCTATGTAGGAAGGAAATGTCTTTTTATTATATAATATTCCCTGATAATATGGGGTAAAAAATCTGAAATTCCCTGCCCCAACTCCAGATAAAAAATTATCTTTTATCATTAAAACAGTTGAGCCCCATAAGAACTTTCTTATATTTATTGAATCGCTTTTTTTTGCAGACAAATTAAATATAATTCCAAATCCAAATAAAAAAAATAAAAATAAAATAACTAATAAAAAAAACTTACTTTTACTTTGTTTTAATTGATTAAAAAAATAGATTATAAATAAAAATATCTGTATAAAAAAAGAGATGAAACCACTTAAACTTTTTGTAAAAAATAAACAAAATAGATTAATTATTAAAAAAAGCAATAAAATTTTACTTTTATTTTCAATGTATTTATAAAAAACAAACGGCTGGGTTGCAATTAAATATACTGCAAAATAATCAGGATTACCAAATATGCTATATATTCTGTTATTAAAGGTATTAGCCCAGTTAAAGGAAAAAACATTTTTAAATCCCAAATATTGAATTATTCCAATTATTACAATTAAAAAATTTAAAAAAATTATAAAATCAATAATTTTCTTTAAATTTATTTTTATAAAATTCCCAAATAAAAAAATAATTAAAAAAACATTAACCCATAATATTATTTTTTCCAAATATATAATTCTATTTATCCTGCCATTCCCCATACCCGAAAAAACCAATGCAAAAATAAACAGCAATACTATTATTGCATATTTATTAAAAATTATTTCATAATCCTTTTTTAAAATTAAAAAACAAAGCAACAAAAATAAAACTGATAAATTTACATACAACTCTTTTGTTGAATAGACACTGTAAAAAATATAAGGAATGGAATAAAATAGCCCAACTGTTAAAAACGAAATAATAAAAATTTCAATTATTTTATTAAAATATAAAACTTTTTCTTTTAACATTATTTCTGTTCAGATAAAAACCTTTTCAGTTCTTTTGTAAAGGCATTTATATCCTTAAACTGTCTGTAAACCGAAGCAAATCTAACATAGGCAACTTCATCAATTTTTGCCAATCTTTCAATAACCATTTCCCCGATTGCATTTGAAGATATCTCTTTTTCCATACAATTATATAACTGTTTTTCTATATCATTTGCAATTTCTTCCAGTTTTTCCATTGATATAGGTCTTTTTTCACACGCCCTCATTAATCCATTTAAAATTTTCTTTTTATCAAATGGTTCGCGCCTGCCATCTTTTTTTATTATCATTGGTAATTCATATTCTATTTGCTCATAGGTTGTAAAACGTCTGCCACATTTTAAACACTCTCTGCGTCTTCTTATTGCATCCCCTTCCCTGCTTTCTCGAGAATCAACAACTTTGTCTTCTTTATGTCCACAATAAGGACATTTCATTTATTTCCCCTTTATTTTTTTTATTTGTTCAAGCAAAGTAATTGCCCTGTTATCTTGAGCATCAATCCGCAACACCCTTTCATACATCTCTATTGCCTTATCAACATTATTCATCATCGTATATAAACGGCCAAGGTTTAAATAGCCCTCTTTATAATCAGGTCTTAATTCAACCGCCTTATTAAACATTTCAATTGCTTTATCATATTGTTTCATATTAACATAAATAATCGCAAGATTGCTATATGTTGATGCCTGCGACACAACGTCTCTGAACCACTGTTTATTATCTATTGCTTGTTCATAATAATACTTTGCTTCATTAATTTTATCAGTCCCTTGAAGCATATAAATATAACCAAGATAGCTGAATGGCGTTGCAAAATTTGGATATAATTCAGTATATCTTTTACAAATTTCAATTGCCTTATCCCATTGCCTTAGATTTATATAAATTGTTGTAAGGTCAAGCCCAAAATAGGCATTATTCGGGTCTTTTTCAATGGCTTTATTGTATAAATTAATTGCTTCTGCGTATTTTGAACCATCAGCAACCTCGCCATAAAATTTATAAACACGGGCAAGATTATTGTAATTATATCCATTCATATCATTAAGTTCTATTGTGTGTGAGTGAATTTTGATTGCCTCGTTTATATATGCAAGGCGTTTATTCGGGTCCTGCTGCTCTCTCATTGCTTTTTCATAAGCAATCCCGAATTTCACCCAGTAAATTTCACGGTAAGGGTTCAGAATAACCGACTTTAAATAGTATGGTATAGCAAGTTCATTTTGATTTGCAGCAACTCCTATATTTCCAATTTTAAAATAAATATCTGCTGCCCAGAAACGAGCAACATATACTTCCATAATTACACATAAAATCATTATTGCTGCAATTACCATATTTTTATTTTTATTAATAAAGTCAGTAAAAGAAGTGGAAAAATTATAAACAAAAAATCTTTTTTGGGTACTGTCAAGGGAAATTATAAGACCAAGAGCTGCCCAGAAAAAAAGACCATACGCAACCACTGTGTAATTAAACAAGCCCTGAATTATATAAGCAATGACCGCCATAAAAATTGAAAAAACCAAGTACCTCTGAATCATATTTTTTTCATAAAAAATTAATTTAAAAGATTTTTTAAAAAAAGCAATAAATAATAAAATATAAAAACTAAAACCAGCAATACCCTGAGTTGCAAGAACCTGTAAAAATATATTATGTGTTTTTTCCGGTGTACCATTCCATTCTAATTGCCAGTATATAGGTAATCTATAATAGGGAAACATAACTTGAAAAGTATCAAGGCCGGTCCCAAAAATTGGAAAATCCCTGAACATCATTAAGGCGCTTTTCCATATATAAATACGCGGGGTCATTACAATTCCATGGAAAGTTAATAATGTTTTGCTTCTTTCCCATAGAAATCTAAAAGCAAACTGTATCTGTGGTAAAAACAAAGAAAGTATTAAAAGTAAAGCAAAAGCAATAAACCATTTTTTATTTTTACTAAAAAGTTCATTTTCACTCTTTTGGGCATCAATTATTGTGTATAAAATAATTATCATAACTGTTATTAAAAAACTAAAAAAACCAGCTCTTGATTTTGTCATAAAAAGAACCATAATTGATGCAACTAAAATCAAAAGCACAAATAATTTCATTGTAAGGTGAGAAAGATGTAAAGAAAAACTACTATTTATATTCTTTAAATATAAAATAATTGAAATACCCAAAACAAAAAACAAAACAGAATAAATAAAACTAAACTTAAAATAAATTAAAATAGAAATAACAAAAAAACCCAATAAAATAAATGGCGTAACTAAAATTTGCGGTGTTCTATGAGTTATAAAAAATAAGATAAATAAAATTGGTATTGCTTCAACTAAATACGCAGCCAAAAAATTTGGATTTCCCAGTGTTGAAAAAAATCTATCAGGACTGTATGTCTCTGGATTCCATTTTACAAAATCCCAGCCAAAATTTTGAGCAAGACCATAAATGGAAATAATAAAAGATGCTATTATTATTGCTATCAATATTTTATTTATACTATTTCTTTTTGTTATAAAATTTACAACAACATAATAAATTGCTATATAATTTAAAATTGTTAGTATGCCTTCAAAATCCTCATATACACCATAAATGGATGTTAGTAAATTTTTTGTTATAAATGTTGTTAATACAGATACAAATAAATATCCTAAAACAGGAAAATCAAAATCACTTTTTAAAATTACAATTTTTTTCTCAATAATAAATATTATTAAACCCATAGAACATGATAAAATGGTAAAAAATCTAAAAACAAACATTTTATTTATTTCAAAAACATCATTTGTTAAAGTATAAAAAATAGTTGGCACTAAAAGCATTGTTGTTATTACACTTATTTCTATTATTTTTTCAACATATTTTTTTATTGACATATTTTCCCCTTTAAAAAATTAATAAATTGTGTAGCAATAGCCCTGAACATCATTGGCAATTGAATTAATATAAACACTGCCATTTTTATTATTGTAATACCACCCGGAATCCATTGATGTGGGGTGTGAAATGCCAACTGTAACATTTTTTCCGTACGGGCTATTTAAAATTGGTCTTCTTACTTTTACATAAGGCATACTTTCACCTATTATTTCTTTAATTTCAGAGCACTGCTCCACATCAATAGTTGGCGGTAAAGCAAAATAACCAGAATAATACATTGATACAGCAGAACGTAATGTCGCAAGATTTCCAAGAGTTGCACCAAGATTTGCTTTTTCAATGGCGTCTGCATATTTTGGTATCGCAATTGCCGCGAGTATTCCAAGTATTGAAGCAACTATTATAAGTTCAATCAGTGTAAATCCACCTTTATTTTTAATCATAAAATAAATTTTTCAGTTGATTTTTTAAGTTCTTTAACTATATTATCAAGTTCTTCTATGGTTATTTTTACATCTTTTTTTAAATCCTTTTGGGTTGCAATATCGCGTTTTAATTTTTCAGTAAGTAAAAATAATTTTTCAATTATTTCTTTATCTTCTCTGACCATATTCTTTAAACCCTGTATAACTTTATTTAACGAATCAGCAACTTCATGAAATTCATCACCTTTTCTAAATTTCACATTTAAATTTAAATTCCCCTTACTAATCTCTTCGCATATTTTTTGAACACGGTATAAAGGTCCTGCTATTTTGTGCGAATATAAAATGCCTATTATTGAAAAGATAAAACCAATAATTAAAAGTGGAATTATCAATAATTCTGTTGTTTTGATGTAAATGTCGCCCAATTTTTTAGCCGCCTCAGGTATAAAAAAGAATTCATTTATTACATTTGACCATATTACATAAAAAGTAATAAAAGAAATAGTAAAAATACCAACAAAAGTTAAAAACAAAATAATAAATACATATCTAAATTGAAATTTTTTATTAATTATATATATTCTTCTTTTATAATTTTTTCCATCCATTTTTTATTCTCCTTTCAATAAGTAGTATAACAATGCCCATAAATATCATTTGCAATTGAATTAATAAACACACTTCCATTTTTATTATTATAATACCAGCCGGAACCCATTGTATCTGGTTGTGATTGTCCAACTGTGACATTGTTTCCATAAGGAGAATTTGAATAGGGCTTTTTTGCTTTAACATAAGGCAAAACATCGCCGATTATTTGTTTCATATCCTGTGATGCATTAGGGTCCAATGTTTCCGGCAATGATAAAAAATTACCATAATACATTGAAACAGCTGAACGCAACGTTCCCAAATTTCCAAGCGTTGCGCCTAAATTTGCTTTTTCAAGCATTTCACCATATTTTGGTATTGCAACAGCCGCCAGCACCCCGATTATTGCAACCACAATTAAAAGTTCAATTAAGGTCAATCCTTTTTTGTTATAAAAATTTTTCAAATTTTATCCCCCCTTTACTCAAAATAAACTGGAAATTTTTCACACAATTTTTTTACTTTTTCTTTTATTTCATTTTTTTTGGTTTCATTATTTATATCTTTTAAAACATAATCTATCCAGTCAGCTATTAAAATAATTTCTTCCTCTTTTAAACCCCTTGCTGTTACTGCCGGTGTCCCAATTCTTATTCCACTTGTTATAAATGGACTCTGCGTATCAAAAGGAACCGCATTTTTATTCACAACAATGCCTGCCTGTTCCAGAGCAATCGCAGCTTCTTTTCCTGTAATATTATTAGGTCTTAAATCTATTAAAATCAAATGACAATCCGTTCCCCCAGTTAACACTTTATATCCTTTTTTTATTAAATTTTCAGCCAAGACCTTTGCATTTTTTAAGACCTGTTTCTGGTAATTTTTAAATTTCTCTGTCATTGCTTCTTTAAAACAGATTGCCTTTGCAGCAATAACATGCATCAATGGTCCCCCCTGAATACCTGGGAAAACTGCTGAATTTATTTGTTTTGCATATTTTTCTTTACTTAAAATCAACCCACTCCTTGGCCCTTTCAATGTTTTATGTGTGGTTGTTGTTACAAAATCAGCATAAGGCACAGGGCTTTCATAAACACCTGCAACAACTAAACCAGCATAATGAGCAATATCTGCCAATAAATATGCACCAACTTCATCTGCAATTTCTTTAAATTTTTTAAAATCAATCTGCCTTGGATATGCACTCGCTCCACATACAATAATTTTTGGTTTAACATTTTTTGCTATTTCTCTTACTTTTTCATAATCAATTAGATAGGTATCCGGAGAAACACCGTAATAATATGCTTTGTAAATTTTTCCGGAAGAAGAAGCAGGACTGCCGTGTGTTAAATGTCCACCTGCTGAAAGGTCCATCCCTAAAATAACATCCCCTGGCTGTAAAACAGAAAGATAAACTGCCTGATTTGCCTGTGAACCCGATGTCGGTTGCACATTTGCATGTTCTGCATTAAATATTTTTTTAGCCCTTTCAATTGCAATTTCCTCAATTTTATCATAAAAATACGTTCCCTGATAAAATCTTTTTTGCGGATAGCCTTCTGCATATTTATTTGTAAGAACAGAACCCGTTGCCTGAAGTATTGCCTCATCCGCATAATTTTCAGAAGCAATCATAAATAAATTTTCTTTTTGTCTTACAACTTCTTTTTCTATAAGTTCTGCAATTTCCGGGTCAACCTTTTTTATATAACTAACAAAATCCATATTTGCTCCTTTTTATTTAAAATTTTTTTCTTCAATTTTTCTTATTTTTTCAAGTCGTTTTTCATGTCTTCCATTTTCATATTGAGTTGATAACCAAATTTTTAAAATCTCAGTTGCAAGCGCCTTTCCTATTAAACGCCCGGGCAAAACCAATACATTGCTATTATTATGCTTTCTTGCCATCTCAGCACTGTATGTATTATCACATAAAGCAGCATAAATCCCCTTAATTTTATTAGCAGCAATGCTCATTCCTATTCCTGTTCCGCAAATTAAAACACCCCTATCAAATTCCTTTGATAATACCGCTTCGCATACTTTTTCCACATAATCCGGATAATCACATGACTCATGATTATATGAACCAAAGTCCTTATAATCAATTTTACTTCTGCTTAAAAAAGCTTTTAATTCTTCTTTTAGCTCAAAACCTGCATGGTCACTTCCAAATGCAACTCTCATTTAATTATGTTCCTCCTCTGCTAAAAATTTATTTTCTCTGTTAAATTTTTCAACTGCGCCTCTTGAAAAAATAATATCATAAAGCCAAGAACCAGTAAATAAAGTAAGTCCTGTATAAAAAACAATCCTTGAAACATTATATGTCTGCCCTTCTTTTATAGGCGTTAAAAGTTCATTAACACTCATTGTAATAATGGCTAAAGATACAATTTCAGCACTTAAAAGAGAAAAACCCGTATTTGAATCCTTTGCATAAAAATGTCCAGCCCCATGCCATACAATACCAGGAAATAATGATTTATAAAAAGCAGTATCAGGAGAAAGTGGAACCACAAGTGTTTTTACATCAACATCATCTGAACTCATATGGGTTTCTTCTAACCAGCTGGAAGGTGTTGTTGTATGCTTAATAAAACTCACTTCATTCCATGGTATTGAAATTTCTTTATTATTTTTTAACTTCACATTTAAATAGTACTCATCAAAATTCAATACATCTGCTTCAAATTTTTGTTCATCTTTAAGGATAATAATATCAGCGAAAATATTTGAAAACAAAAAGAATAAAATAAATAAAAAAATATAATTTTTCATTTTTTCCTCATAAGTTTATAATTTTTTCAATGCATTTATCTATTAATGCTTTTGTTTCATCTGCTGTAATTTTTTCATCTATAAAGTCAATTTCATCTTCACCAGCAAATTCTTTTATTGTAAAAATAAAATTTTGTTTCTCAGGAAACTTATTTAAAATAACATTCTTAATTTTACTATTTACTGTAAATATAAAATTTGCCTCTATTACATCCTGTTTTAAAAGATTCCTTGAACAAAATTTTCCATTTATATTTAATTTTTTTAATTCTTCAATAACTTCATTTTCTACCGGTATATCCGGCATTGCCATAATACCTGCACTTTTTACTTCTATCTCACTTTTACCTTTTTCTTTAAGCGTTTTTTTTAAATATTCTGATAACAGTATACTTCTGCAAAGATTTTTTTCACCTACAATTAATATTATCTTCATTATGTAAATTATATATAATAATGCAATAAAGGTCAAGAAATTGTTTTACATTTGCGGAAACAATGAAGGAGAACAAACTCTTCCTAATCCATGATAATGGCTGCCAACCCACTTCACAGAAATTTATGTTGAATTGTTCTATTCTTGGCATCGAACAAATCCGCATTACTTGACCCAATCTTAAAGGTAATTCCGATACTAAACTAATTATGCGCACTATCAAAAAAGATATTGTCTGTTCTAATAAATAGAACAATCCGTTTGATTTTCAGGTCTCTTTGCACAAATGAATAAACCATTACAACTCGAATTTCCCTTCCCCTTGCTCTCGGCAATATAACTCCAAAACGGTTCTTTGATTCCTATGACAGCAGAAAACCTTGTTTTCAAATTAAATTTGCATTTAATTAATTTGGCTAATTACATTTTTATTATTTCCATATTATGCTAACTATTTTTTAATCTACATCAAAATTTATAAAACTAAACAATTGGCTATTATCTTGAAAAAAAAGAAAAATCTCTTATTATCAAAATCTTTAGTTAGTGGTTATTTTTATAACAATTAGATAATTTAAAGGTTTTTTTACAACTCATTCTCAAAACTATTAAAATCCTTAATGGGTGCCACAAATTTTGAATCCTTTATACGTTCAAACCTCTTTTTAGCACTTTCTATCTTTATTCTTTCTTCTGGTCTCAATTCATAAACATTA
>Ga0078972_1005795_pt1 | contig 30692 bp, 22 predicted proteins | sample YelNatPaOPGAMG01_FD_67568 | JGI IMG/M metagenome (GOLD analysis project Ga0078972, IMG submission 67568) | Hot spring thermophilic microbial communities from Obsidian Pool, Yellowstone National Park, USA - OP-RAMG-01 (SPADES assembly) (version 2) | ecosystem: Environmental > Aquatic > Thermal...
GGTCATAGAGGGACGGGCGGGGGCGGGGGGGGGGGGGGGGGGGAGGGGGGGAGAAGCGGGGGGGGGGGGGTGGCGCCCCCGCCGGGGGGGTTGCGCGGGGGGGGGTGGGGGGCCGCCCCGCTCGCTGATCGGGAATTCGGACGCAACAATGCAGCAAAAAAACCTTCTCTTGGCTTTTGTTCTGAGTATTCTCATTCTGGCCGGTTGGACGGCCCTTAGCCAATACCTCTGGCCACCTCCCCCGCCCAAGCCCTCGAGCACGGAAGTCGCCAAGACCGACGAAAAAACCAAACCCAAAGGCGACGAAGGTCTCAAAAACAACACGGAGGGGAAAAAAGCCGCTGAGAAAAGGTCCGACGAGAAGAACAACACCAAAGAGTCGGAGCGCGTCGCCGCCGCGGACCTTCACAACCTGCCAGCGACGCCCCCCGACCGCCTGGTTCGCCTCGGCGCCAAGCAGCGCGATTCGCGGTTTCATCTGTTCGTGGAACTCGACCCGCGTGGCGCCGGCGTGCATAGTCTGTGGCTCAACAAATATCAAGCCGCCGACTCCTACGGCCGCCCGGAATGGAACGACGCCCAGAAGAAAGAGCCGAAGCCCCTGGAATTAATTCCCGCCGACCTCAATGCCCATTGGCCGTCGTTTCAGATGTTTGCTTTCGATGTCAACGATCCCAGTGACGATCAACCGCTGGACACCCTCAGCCGCCTCAACTGGACCGTCCTCGGCCTCAAGGAGGAAGAAATAGAGGGCCGCCGCCGCCAATCGGTGTCCTTCCAGGCCGAAACGCAGGGCGTGATCGTCACCAAGACGTACACGTTGACGGAGGGAGAATATCATTTAGGCCTGGAAGTGAAGATGCGCCGCACGGAAGGGGCCGACAAAAACATCTCCTTCCGCTATCAGATGACGGGCGCGCACGGCCTGCCGGTCGAAGGCAAATGGTACACCAGCACTTTCCGCAACGCCTTGATCGCTCTGGCCGATCGCAACGGTGTCATCCGCGACCTACAGGACTTACGGCAAATCAGCCATTGGGGCGGCGGCAATCTGGTGCCACGCGAGGCAAACAACGCCCTTCTCTATGCCGGCGTAGCCAACCAGTATTTTGCTTCGGTGATTGTCGTCGATAATCAGCAAAAAAATCGCGGCTTTCTCCACCAGGCCCGTCCGACGCTGGAGACGGCCCTTACTAAAGGCACCGTCGTCCGCACCGCTGAGGACGGCGCCAGTTTCGTCCTCAAGCCATTGGACAATGGGCCGGAACAGACCTTCTACACGTCGCGTGGCGCGAATCGCTTACTCGTGGGCCGTATCCAGGGCCGACGCATCGCCGTCCTGCACCATACGGCTTCGGCCCCCGAGCGCAATGGGGAATATCCAGAAATCGCCACGGATATTCTCAGTGAAAGTGCTATGCCATCGCTGTGGGTGGATGACATCACCGTGCGCGTCTCCTCGGAGCCAGTGGAGCTAAAGGGTGACGCCGAAGTCGTCCATAAATATCTGCTCTATAACGGACCCGTAAAGGTCAGCCAATTGTTTCCGCCGCCGGGTTTGCCGAATAAACCGCTCGAACAAGGCGGTGTGCCGTTAGAGCTGTATGGCCGCTATCACGAGGAACTACACCTCAATACGCTGACCGATTATCACTCGCCCGGTGCGATGGGTGCGTTCGCTAGCAAAATCTACTGGACCGAGTTGGTCATCAAATGCACCAACTTCATGCACATGGTCCTCGGTTACTTGCGGGCCTTGCACATTCCCTACGGTTTGTGCATTATTATGCTGACCGTGTTGGTGCGCAGTCTGATGTTCCCAATCAGCCGCAAGCAGGCGCTCATGAGTGTGCGCATGCAGCAATTGGCCCCGGAATTGAAAAAACTGCAAGAAAAATACAAGGACGATCGCCAAGCGCTGGGGCTGGCGCAGATGGAACTGTATCGCAAGCACGGCGTCAACCCGTTCGGCAGCTGTTGGATGCTGCTGTTGCAGATGCCGATCTTCATCGGCCTATACGTGGCCTTGCAGGAAAGCACGCATTTCCGTCTGGCTCCCTGCTGGCCGTGGATCACCAACTTGGCTGCCCCAGACATGCTCTTCAATTGGGGCGAACATATCCCGTGGATCAGCCGCGTCGAGGACTATGGCTCGTTCTTATATCTAGGCCCTTACTTCAATCTGCTGCCGGTCATTGCCGTGGTACTGATGATCGTGCAACAGAAGATGATGACGCCGCCCCCCACAGACGAACAGCAGGCCATGCAGCAGAAGATGATGACGTACATGATGGTATTCATTGGCTTGATGTTTTACAAAGTGGCGGCCGGTCTGTGCTTGTACTTCATCGCCAGCAGTGCCTGGGGCTTCTGCGAGCGCAAGCTGCTGCCGAAAAAAACGACCGGATCTGGCCAGCCGACACCGGCGGGCGCAAGTTACTTTCACAAGCTGTTCCGCCGCGTTCAGGGCGAGGCGGCGACGCCCGCTGCCGTCGGTGTTTCCCCAAGGAACGACGGATTTGCCGTAGCATCGGAAGTTCAAGGCCGCACCAGCGGTAGACGCCGCCGCGACAAACGCCGTCAAGCCTTGCCCTACGGAGCGAACCCGGCTGCTGAGGAAAGCTCCCTGCTGGGCCGCTGGCGCAAACGCCTGCACGAGTGGTGGATTGCCGTACTCAAGGAAGCAGAGAAAAAACATCGCAGTTAGTCCTTTGTTCCGCCGTGCGTCCCAGGCGCACGCGAGACATGCCCACACGCGCCTGCGGCGCGCGGCGGAACAGGGATTTCGGCGCCTGTGAGACTTCCCATGCGTATCTTTCTCTCGATCGCTCTGGCGCTGTGGCTCGTCGCTGTCGTACCGGGCGCTGCCCCGGACACAGATCCCCTGCACTACCAAATCGAGATCGACAAAGACGAGCACGGCGAGAACAAGGTGTTCGCCTCGTTTCGCCAACGCAACGGCAAGCAGGCCTTGTATGTCACCGTACATTTCCGGGTGCGGCGCGTCTCCGACGGTCAAGAAGCCGAGGTGGACAAAGCCGACATCGTTGTCCGCGAGGATGGCCGCAGGGTCCACGATTTGGAAATCTTCTCCCCGTGGGCGCCCTTGACCACCGTACTGGTCATGGACGTCAGCGGCAGCATGGAGAACCCCAGCGGTACGAGTCGCGTTCGCAAGATCGATGAGGCCAAGAAGGCAGCTGAAATTTTTCTCGATCATCTCTCGGCAAACTCGGAAACCGGCCTGGTCCTTTTCGATCACCTCCTACGCGTCGAGGAGCCGCCGCAGCGTGAGACCAAGCGCTACGCTGAACATCGCCGCAAGATTCGTCAACTCATCGATGCTGCCCAGCCGATGGGCGGCACAGCTTACCTCGACGCTGCGGCAAAGGCCGTGGACATGCTGCGCGACCTCACCGGCCGCCGCGCCGTCGTCCTCATGACCGATGGCGTCGATATGAATAGCAAACGGACCCTCAGCGAAGTCATCAAGCTCGCTACAGTCTATCAGGTGCCGGTCTACACACTTGGCATCGGTGAATTGGGCAAATACAAGAACGTCACTACCGTCCTCGTTCTCGATCACTCCGGCAGTATGAAAGAGAAGGCCGACACCAACGATCGGCGCTCGAAGATCGAGGCACTGCGCACGGCCGCTTGGCGTTTCGTCGAACTGATGCGGCGCGACGCCAAGATCGCGCTCCAGCCGTTCAGCAGTGAGGTCGATGATGTCCCCGGCAATTTCACCGACGACAAGCACTTGTTGATCCAGCGCATCAGGGAGTTGCAACCGGCGGGCGGCACGTCGCTCTACGACGCCGCCTACGCCGGCCTGGAGATGTTGGCCGCCGCACGCCGCCCGGGACGCAATGCCGTCGTCGTCCTCACCGATGGCCGCGATGAAGCGCCGGGAAGTCGCCTCTCGGCTCAGCTGGTCATCGAACGCGCCCAAGAGTTGAACTATCCGCTTTACATGCTCGGTCTGGGCCAGAAGGAGGAAATCAACGAAGCGGTCATGAAACGCATGGCTGCCGAAACTGGCGGCAAGTATTTCCATGCCGGCAATGAACAAAAATTGTTCCACATTTTCGAGGCCCTTTCGATCGACCTGCACGACGACGGCATCAACGAGAAAGAGTTGCGCGAGTTGGCCGAAAAGACGGGTGGCAAGTTCTTCTGGGCCCGCGATGCCGCCAAGCTGCCCGATTTCTTCCGCGACCTGGCCTCGCAACTGCAATCGACGTACACCGTGACCTTTGCCAGCCAACGTTCCAGCCACGACGGCACCGCCCGCGGCATCGACATTAGTATCGAGCGCGGCGGCGTCCGCCTTAGCAACGTCGGTTCGGCCGATTATAATGTCCACGGCGTCGTTGTACCGGAGATGAACTATCGTATTTATCTGGGATTGTTGGCCTTGCTGGGCGTGTTCCTGTTAGCGCCGGCGGGCGTGCGGCAACTGTATCGCTTTTACGGCGGCGCATGAGCGCCTCTCCCATGCATACACGCGACACCATCGTTGCTCTCTCTACCCCGGCCGGCCCCGGCGCGCGCGCCATCGTCCGCATCAGCGGTCCTGCGGCCGCAGCCGTACTCGCCCCTTTGTTGGCCACGCCGCAGGACCTTAACGCTCGACGACGGGCCTTGCTATCGGGGCATTTACGCTTGCCGGACCTGGCCCCGATCCCGGCCGACGTCTATTTCTGGGGCGCGCCGCACAGCTATACCGGACAGGACCTCGCCGAGATCCATCTGCTCTCCAGCCCGCCCCTGGTGGAGTTGGTGATCGCTCAGCTCCTTCAAGCCGGCTGCCGCGCCGCGCAGCCTGGCGAATTCACCATGCGCGCCTTTCTGGCCGGCAAACTCGATCTGACTCGCGCCGAGGCGGTCCACGCCGTCATCGAATCCACTTCGCGCAATGAGCTGAAACAAGCCCTCAAACAGCTCGCGGGCGGCGTGGCTCGTCCGCTGCAAGAGTTGCGCGACGACCTGCTCGACCTTCTTGCCGATGTCGAAGCCGCCCTCGATTTCGCCGAGGAAGACATTCGTTTCGTCCAGCCCGAGGAGATGCTCAAACGAATCAGCAAAGCGTTGGCCCAGGTCACGCTGCTAGGCAAACAGCTGGAGCAGCGCGGTCTGGCCGATCGCGTCTTCCGCGTGGTGCTGACAGGCCGGCCCAACGCTGGCAAAAGCAGCCTGTTCAACGCCCTGGCCGGCGCCGACGCCCTGGTCAGTCCGCAGCCGGGCACCACACGCGATTATCTCGTGCGGCGGCTCCAATTGGGCGAAACCCTCATCGAGCTGGTCGACACGCCGGGCTGGCAGGCCGAGACAGGGACCATCGAAATGCAAGCCCAAACCTTGGCCCGCGAGCAGGCTGAGCAGGCCGATTTACTGTTGTTGTGCTTGGAAGCGGGCCATCCCCTGACGCCGGAAGAAGAGGCGCTGCGCCGCCGGCCGCACCCCCCAGTCGTTACGATCGGCACCAAATGCGATCTGGCAATGCCTCTTTGCGACATACCGGCCACCAGCGCCGTCACGGGATGCGGGCTCGATACACTGCGAGCACTCTTGGCCGATTATGCCCGCCGTCAGCGTCAGCCGGCCCTGGCGCCGAGCCTAAGCCGCTGTCGCCATCACGTCGAATCGTGCCTGGAACAACTGCGCCGCGCACATGGCATCGTCTTGTTCGAGGAGCCGCCGGAACTGTTGGCCCTGGAGTTGCGCGGAGCGCTAGAACAACTCGGAGAGATGGTTGGCACTGTGTACACAGACGATCTGCTTGATCGCATTTTCAGTCGGTTTTGTATCGGCAAGTGAAAAGAAACAGCGAGGGAAGGCTCGTGAAATGGCAACAAGAGGCCAAGGGGCGGGTGGAAAGACCTCATGCTCTGTTCCCGGACCGGAGGAGACATTTCTATTCTACACCCGGTTGAAACAGCACCTTTGTTTCTCCCTCCTCCACAAGGGGAAAGGCTGACGATCATTCATGACACTGTGCAATCTTATATGCTGGGCACGGGAACATCTGACATCGTGGCGAGCGCCAGCGCTTGCCTACGGCGTTTTTTGCGGCTCTGGGGCTAGTCCTTCTTTCTTTCATCCTGGAAAACATTTTCAGGCTCCAGGGGTATCTGAAAGGCGTCGGCCACCCGTGTCATGTAATTGCACCAGCACACGTACCAGACCGTGTCCAGCGCGCGTTCCCTTCCCATATACGCTGTCAGCGTATCGATATCTGCTTGGCCGACCGCCCAGGGGGTACGCGTCAGTTTGTGGGCGAAGAACAAGCCGGCGCGCTCGTGCGGTGGGAACGACGACCAATCGCCGCTGGCGAGTTTGGCGATCCGTTCGTTCAAAGCCAGTTCTTGCAGGCCCGCGACCGCGAGCAGCATTTGCGAGTGACCCATTCAGTAAAAGCACTGCAACGACCGCGTGACTACCCAGAACATCGATTCATGGAATACCGCTTCCAGATCGGATTCCTCGCGAAAAGCGCGCAAACCGTTGAGCCAGGCTGCGGTCAACCTCGGTTGATACCCATAGGTCAGCAAGCTCCAGCGGATGCGCATCGGTTTATCACGCTGAGGCATGTCAGCGGGGAGATTGGCATGCACTGTCTCCCAGTCGGGAATGCGAATGCGAGCCTTCCGCCGGGCAATCTGTTCGCTCAAGCGTTCCCGTAAAGTATTGAAGGACAGGGCCGTCCATTCCGGATCGTCGAGTTTGTCTGGCAGCGGCGGCGGATTTGGAGACGGCGGCGAAACGATGCGTTTCGGTCTATCCTTCTTGGCGTTTTCGCTGCCCTGCTTTGTACGAGGGCGCAAATGGACTTTGATGGGCGGTAGAGGGCCGCTCTCCTCCACATCGGCACCCAGGGCCAGCAGCAAGCGATCCTGAAAATTGGCATAAGCAGCGACGAGCACGATAGCGACGACCTGTTTTTCGCCATATAGCTCCACCAGACGAGCGATCTGTTCCTCGCGGACGCTGTAGGCGGCCTCGACGAGTTGGCGAACGAGCTCCAGGGCCAATCGCTCGGCTTCCGGCAGCTGATCCAGTTGCTTGGGCAATTGGTCGATGTCCTCGGCCTTGCCGCCGGCCTGAAGGTAATCGAAGCGAGCGTAGGCTTTGGCATAGTTACAGCGATTGGCGTCAGCCGCCATCCAACGCAGCTTGGCGCGCAACAGCGGTGGCAGCGTGCTTTCGACGCGCTGGGCATAATCAAGGTCGAGCATGGCCGCCGCTGTTTTGGGTAACGAAACCGCCAGCGCCCGAATCCATATCGGCAGCGGCTGGCCACTTTCCTTCTCGATATAGGGCCTCATTTTCTTCCACGCATCTGCATTCGTTAGGGCCGCAACCGTAAGGGAGCGAGAAGTTGGTCCTTGAGATCGCTCCTTGGTAGTCGCGGCGCGGTTGGATCCATTCGTGCTTCCTTGATCTAGCAACAGCAGAATCAGCGCCTGTTCTAACTCGCCCGGTTTGAAACCGAACGGCCCACGGCCGCTCTTGTAGGCGATCCGACCTTTGCGATCGAGGAGATACAGGCGATCTGGCATACCGCTGTAGGCGTGGCCAACCCGGTCGTCCATTTCGTCCACCACCATCGGCATGCTCATTTGCAAGGCCCTGCAACAACGCTGCGCTACACCGGTTCGCTCAACTTCCGTGAGCGGCTGCTTCAGAGAAATGCCGGCTTCGTCGTTGGAATTCATCCGCCAACCATCGATCGGATGGGCCTCGCGAACATAGATGGCCAGGAACTCAACTTGATCGCCGTAACGCCGTTTCACTTCTTCCAAGGCCCCAAACTGGGACCGAAAGGGCCCTCAGGTAAAGCTGCCGAACACGAGCACGATAGGCTTGGCCCCGACCCGCTTGGCTAACTGGATCGTCTCCTTGCCGTCGGCGGTCTTCAGCATGAAGTCGGGAGCGGGATCGTTGAGTTTCGGTCCCTCATGCATGGAGCCGAGTTCGCCGGAGAAGAGACCGCGAATCAGCACCGCCTGCGAAGGCATGTCGGTTGGTTTCGGCCGGGCAAACACACCACGCAAAAGGGCGTCGCGGAAATCATCGGGAGTGAGATAGCCCTTGCCTTGGGCAGCTTTATCGAAGAATTGCATCAACTCATCCTTGGTGAGCCGGCCGTCTCCTGCTGCATTCAGTTTCCCAAATAGCCGATCAACCATACGCGCTATCTGCACATAGGGGTTGCGCTCCGACCAGTCGAGATCATCCGGCGTGATCGTACCGTCTTTATCGCGGTCCAGACGAGTGAACCAGGCATCTGATCCGGGAAATTGTTTGCGCGTGATGGCACCCTTGGCCGGATCGACGCCGCAGCGTTTGGCCAACCACTCCCAGGTGTAGCGCGTTTGCGCGGGGCCGAACCAACCTTCACCTGGCCCCATCCGCGAGCCGCGCAAAACCGCTGCCAACATACGTACCGCTTCCGGCGGCGTCTGACCTTCGTAGGCACTTTCCAGCAAGGCAGCGGCGGCCTCAGCTGCCTTGGGGTCCGCTAATACTTTTGCATCGACAGCCGGCAAGCTATTGTTCTTTGTTCCTTCATACACAGAGCCGTTCGGCGGCGGCTTGTCCTGTCGCCGTTCCTGGGCCTGAACAGCAGCGGCCAGAACCAACAGCAGCCCCAGCAGGCCCATTCGCATTGCTTTTGTCTTCGTCATGGTGTTTGCTCCCACTAATCTTTGAGGTCGATATCGAACTCCTGTTTGCCTTTGGTTCCCACGAGTTACAGACCACTGGTCGCGGCACACGATGTCGCCAGAGGATCAGGCGCTTGGCGCCGCTTATTTGTAACCCTCCCAACTCCGCGCACGCTCGTGGTCTTCTTGGCGATAGATCCACACGGGCGAGCGCCCCTTGACGATGTAGCGCACCTCCTCGCTTCCCTTGGGGCCCTCCAAGTTAAGACGCACTAAGAACGAGCGCAGACCATCCGCTTCGGTTTGCTCGCTCAGGATTTCATAGCTTTGCAATTTGCGTCCTTTGGCCCAGACGGAGTCCACAACTTGAACCGGCGGAGAAACAGATGCCATTTCCCCTGCCGGTTGACCATTCTGCCAGGCCGTCTGGGCGTTCAACGCTTGACAGACTTGATGCGTGGAGACCAAGGTAGTTTGGTTCGGGATAAGCAACATCGAAGTCCGCAAGCTGTAATGGCCCCCGCTGCGTAATTTCTCCGCGAACATGGCAGTAGTGCTCGTGCCGTCTGTGATCTGGGCGATACGAACGTTGCTCATGTAGTAAAAAATACCATCGGGGACCGCGCCAGGGGCGACGGTGGAGGGGTGGGAATCGCCGAGGTCGCACATAAAAGTTGTGCCCATGTTGCCCCAGTAGTTATTGCCCGGATAGGTGATGCCATTGGGCGCCAGCAACGTGGGAGGGGCCGGATCGGAAGGGCACTGGAAAGTCGGTATAAGGGTGTTGCAAGCAGCATTAACGCCGTTAGGGTTCGTGTACGGCCGACAGCCGGTGCTGTCGAATTGCATATCACCCATGTTAGGTGGAAATTGGAAATCGAGAAGATGATAGACGTTGTTCTGTTCCAGATAGGGCAAAAGTTGGCTGTGCGCCGACCAGCGCGCCATCGGGTTGACGCCGGGATAGGAAGGACTTTTGCCATAGGGAAAATGTTTGTTGACATCGTGAAAATTGTGTGCGGCCAAACACATCTGCTTGAGATTGTTCTGGCACTTCATGCGTGCAGCAGCCTCCCGCGCTTTTTGCACGGCCGGCAGCAGCAGGCCGATGAGGATGGCGATGATGGCAATCACCACCAACAGTTCAATCAAAGTGAAGGCACAGCGATAGCGAGTCATGATACGTGCTCCAGTAAAAAAGGGACTTTGGTTACGGCAAATACACCACATACTTTCTCTCCCAAACGTCGGGCAAACTCGGGGGCCGGCGATCTCGCCCTGGAGAGGTCGTCGCGAACCAGGACGAGATGATCGGCAAGGGGCCTGCGTGCCAGGAACGCGCTTCCGATCTCGCCGGCTGCCCCGAGCCTGCTCGGCGATTCATTGGGGAGAAGCCTTCTTCGGCTTCTCCGGTTTGGCTGGGACGCCCGGCATGCTCCAGAACGGGTTTTCCTGTTCCAGAGGCAACTGAAAGGCGTCGGCGACTTTAGTCATGTAATGACAGCGCGAGGCCCACCAGATGATGTGCCACGCCCTGTCCCGGCCATAATGGCATTCCAATTCCCGCACGTCGGCGTCGGTGATGGACGCGGGATCGTGGGCCTGTTTGCGTGTGAAGGCAAAGGCGGCCCGTTCTGCTGGCGAAAAAACCGACCACTCACCGGCCAGACGTCGCGTCACCGCGTTGACCTCGCCTTCCTTTAGCCCCGCGACCGCGAGACACATCTCGACGTGGCCCATTCAGTAAAAACAGTGCAGCGATCGGGTGACGATCCAAAACAACTCTTGCTCGAAGATGCGGTCGAGTCCCGCCTCTTGGCGAAAGGCGGCGACGCAATCGAACCACGCTTGTGTCAACTCCGGCTGATACCCATAACAAACGCGACTCCAAACGATGTCCGTTTGCCACAATCCCGGATGACCATCGCCGAGGCGTTTGCGGACGTCTTCCTTGGAGGGCACACGGATGCGGCCGGATCGTTTCTTTTGCTCATCCACGCTTTGCCGCAAAAGAGACCATTCGCTATTTCCGCCAGCGTCCTTCGCGTCAGAAATGCTCCGCGCCGTCTGCGCAGCAGGCCGACTTCCCTGGGCGGCCGGCTTCGGCGGCTGGGGCTTGGCGAACTGCACCTCCAGAGGAGGCAACGGCCCTTCCGGCCCCATGTGGACATTCAGCACCAGAAAGAGGCGGTCCTGGAAACTGGCGTGGGCCAATAGCGCCACCAGGGCCACAACCTGTTCTTCACCGAAGAACCCCAGGAGTTGCTTGACTTCTTCATCGGTGACGGTGTAAGCCTGGCGCATCATCTTGCGGGCGAAGTCAACCGCTGCACGCTGTTGCGGCGCAAGCCGATTCGGCTCGCTGGTGAGCAGCCGCAACTCGGCCGGAGAGGCGCCGGCCCGCTGGAGATCAGCTAGGGCGATGGCCTTGGCATAGTCGCAATGATTGGCGTCAGCCGCAGCCCAGCGAACCAGGCTGCGCAGCTTGGGTCCCAGCCGTTTGCCGCTACGGTGCAGCGCATCCAACTCCAACATGCGAGCGGTGGTCAACGGCAAAGGACCAGCTAACTGGCGCGCCCAAGCCGGTAACGGTTGCACCGCGGCGGGCGCGCCAGGCAGACGTTTCCACGCTTGCTCATTCGTCAACATCGGTAAACGCTCCGAGGTTTGGGCAGGCATAGGGGGTTGGTCCAGCAACAGTAAAGTCAGGAAGTGCTCCCGCTGGTCCGGTTGGAAACCGAACGGCCTGCGGCCGTCAACGTCCGATGGCGATGCTTTGGGCCGCAGTTCCTGGGCATCGACAACGGCCGGGAACAGCATCAGTCCCAGCACGCCTATCACTCTAGCTTTGCCATTCATCATGAGGCTCGGTCCTGTAAAAAACGCGAACAATGCAAGACCTGCCCTCCCGTTTTGGCCAGGTCGACTGCGTCTTTTCACTCCGTGAGGTCGATGTTGAATTCCTGTTTGCCTTTGGTCACGGTATGTTGCAGGCCGCTGGTCGCGGCCGTGCTATAGCGCAAGGGGACCTTCGGCCCGGTCGCGTCTTTTGGGCTCGCCTTGGGAACACCGAGAAAAGACATGGGCGGCGGTCCCTCGCTGCTAACAACCTGCACGGTGACTTTCGCTGGGCCGACTGGCACACGCGATACCACATAACGTCCGGACTTGTCGATGGTCCCCGTGGCCACTTGGCCTTTCTCGTTGACAAAGCTCACGCTCCCTTCGGTCAAGGGCTGCCCCTTGTAGCGCACCGTCCCCGAGACGGTGCCGGTGTTGTCGAAGAAGTCGCACCCGCTGAGCAGGAAGAACAATCCTCCGGCCAGCACGCTTGTCAAGAAGTTTCTCACCCTCCATTCCTTCTCTTTCATGATGACAATGACTCCCCAAAGGAAAAACTTGTTGGAGGAAACGGCCGCCTCGCCGCGGCGAGGCGGCCCCGTAGCTTGTTGTCGTTACCAATCGCTGGGCATGGGCAAGCCATCCTGCGGATTGCAAGCCAGCGACCAGGTGAACACGCTCAGGCCTTGGGAAACGAACCTTACACTGCCGTCGGCCAGGCCCACGTTCATGCCGCCCGTATGTCCGGTCGAAGGCAGCAAGGGATTGCAGGCGTTTTGCCACGGATTGGGCTGTTGCTGCCAGAGCGGAATCATGGGCGGCTGACCGGGGCCGAAGCTGCTTTTGCCATAGCAATCACCCATGTCGAAGCAGGGGACAGCGAAATAAGGTCCGTTCCACGGCCCCCAGGGGGAGAACCAGATGTTTCCCCCGCTGGGTGCTCCTCCGGACATCGGGCCACAGGCGGCGTACTTCTCGGCGAAGAGGACGGTATTACTGGTGCCGTCCGTAAAAGTGGCGGGAATACGAGGGTTCCCTTGAACTGCCGCAGGAAGGTTGCCGAGAACTGCTTGAGACGTGAACAGAGGTGCGTTCATGAATACAAAGCAGTTCTCGGCGTAGGAGCAATCGTAAGATCCGCCCGGTAGACCATAGGGGCCGCTGCCCCTCCAGTTGCCCGTGCTCGGATCAGAAGGGCAAAGGAAGTTCTTGATGGTCGTGTTTTGTACGACGGGCGTTAATCCTGCCTCAGCGAAATAAATCAAGACATTACCCAGCCCGGCGGTATCGAAGTTGCCTCCCCCCGCACCCGGAACGGAATTGGCCGGCACCTGGCAAAGGTTATAGAGGTTCTGCTGCTCCATAAAAGGCAACAAAAGGAACAGCGCCGTGCCCAGCGCCTGACCCTGTTGACCGCGAACCGAACCGCCGTTGGGAAACCATCCAAATCCAGGCGGCAAACAGTTGTAGGTGTCCTGGGCGTTATGGGCGGCTAAGACCAGTTGATGAAGGTTGTTTTGGCACTGGGCGCGGGCCGCTGCTTCGCGGACTTTTTGCACGGCCGGCAACAGCAGGCCGATCAGGATGGCGATGATGGCAATCACCACCAACAGTTCGATCAAAGTGAACGCGGAACGTTGACGTGTCATGGCGAAACCTTTCAGACAAAAAAGAGAACGTAAGTACATAAGGACGCAAACTGTTCGTAAGCGGCGCACTTTGTCTGCGTGCGCAGCCTGTTTGGGCCGGATACAAGAGAATTAAGTAATCGTGGAAATTGATCAGCGAGGCGGATGATAGACGCCGAAGGTGCGGCATATCGGCTTGTGCGGATCATCCTCCAGGCGATAAGCCGCGCCTGGGGGGGAGACATCGTTAGAGGCGACAGCGAAGCAAGCCCACTCCTGGCTTGGCGCCACGGTTGTTACCGGAGAAGTCGGCGGCGCCAGCGGCGCGCGTGAACAGTGCGGCCCGGAGCAGGGGCGAGGGCCGGGCATGGAATAATGAGGGAACCGAAGGGGTGCGGCGTTCGACAAGGAGTCAACGGCGGCCTGGTGCGCTGTTTCCGCGCTCGGCCCGGTAACGACCATGGGGGCCTCGCATCCGGCGCGTGCTTGAGGCGCAATGCCGACCCCGCCCAGGAGGGCCAACCACACCCCCAGGCCAAGTCGCCAATCGTGCCAACGAAAACGCCTCATGGGCAGTTCACCCCGTTATCTGCTTTACCAACTGCCGTCAAACGTCAGCCCGTCGTTGGGATTGAGGGCCAGGTTCCACGAGTACGGCGAAATGCCCGAAGGGACGAGGCGGACGCTGCCGTCGCCCATGCCTACCATGATGCCGCCGGTATAGGGCGACTGTAAACTCATTGGGTCGCAAGCATTGATGTTCGGAGCCAGTTGCGGCAAAGGCAAATTCAGGTAATCGTTGGCGGGCGTGTAGTAGTAGGGCCAGGTCGGCGGGTTGCCGCACATGCCCATCTGCCAGCCGACCGCCATTCCCGCGCAAACAGTGAATCGCTCGCCGAAAACAATCGTGTTCGACGTACCATCGCTGAACGTGGACGGGATTTTCGCCGAACCGCCTGGCGTATTGCCGAAAACGAGGTAGTTGGAAGCATAGCTGCAACCGCCGTAGAGACCACCCATCATGGTGACGAGGCCGTTGGCCGGCATGGTCGGATCGGCCGGCCCCATGAACACTTTGAGGGGCGAATTCATGGCGTTGTCGGAAGTCATCGTCACCGAGTTGTACAGGTTTTGCTGTTCCAGAAAGGGCAGCAAGAAATATTGCAGTGTGCCCATGCCGGCGGGCGGTCCCATCGCGCCGTTGGGATTGGGGAAGTTGTTGTACACCGGCGGCAGGATGCCGTAGGTGTCGTTGCAGTTGTGCAGGGCGAGACATTGTTGCTTGAGATTGTTGGCGTCCTGCGTGCGGGCAGCCGCCTCGCGGACTTTCTGCACGGCCGGCAGCAGCAGGCCGATCAGGATGGCGATGACAGCAATCACCACCAACAATTCGATCAAAGTGAACGCAAAACGACGACGAATCATGAGAAGACCTCCAAGGGTTGCCCTTCCCAAAGCGCGGGTGGGTGGAGCCGCTGCCAGCGTCGGCGGCGCTCCCAGTAAAACAGCACGGGCAAAAACAGGTCGATCACTTCATCAGCGATGAGGATGCCTCCCAGCACCGGCACGACCATCGGTTTGATGACATCGGCGCCGACGCCGCTGCTCCACAACAGCGGGGCCAGGCCGAGAATCATCGTGCCTTCGGTCAGCAGTTTGGGGCGCAAGCGGTGGACCGCCCCATTCATCACTGCTTGTCGCAGTTGTTGCAGCGTCATTTTTTCCAGTCCGCCGGCGCGGGCGACGGCCTCGCGCAAGTAGACGAGCATGATGATGCCGGTGGCCGTGGCCATGCCGAAACAGGCGATGTAGCCGACCCACACCGTCACCGAGAACTTGTAGCCGAACAACCATTGCGCGAAGACGCCGCCGGCCAACGCTCCTGGGACCGCCAGCATCATGAGTACGGCGTCGGCCCCATCGTGGTAGGTCAGCCACAAAACGAGGAAGATGAGCAAGATCACCACGGGCAAAATCAGCATGAGGGTATGGTTGGCCCGCTGCTCATGTTCAAACTGGCCGGTCCATTCCAGATAGACGCTCGGAGGCAGCTGTACACGGGCGGCGACGGCGCGCTGCGCTTCCTCTACAAATTCGCCGCTGTCCCGGCCGCGCACGTTAAGCCGGACGTAATTGCGTAATAATCCATTTTCACTCTTGATTGTCGCCGGTCCCTCGGCAATGCGCACATCGGCTACGTCGGCAAGGCGAACATATCTGCCCGGCGCGGCGAACACCGGCACAGGCAGAGAACGAACGGATTCCTCATCAGCCCGCCATTCGGCCGAATAACGAATACGTACCGCATGGCGCTCGCGTCCTTCCAGGGTCTGCGTGACCACCTTGCCGCCCAGGGCGACTTCGATCAGCTCGTTGATGTCCTCCATGCGGACCCCCAGACGGGCGGCCCGTTCGCGGTCGGGACGAATTTGCAAATAGCCTTTGCCGCGCAGCCGATCGGCGACCACGTTGACCGCGCCCGGCACCTTGGCCACGACGGCCGCCACCTCTTCGGAAGCGCGCACCACGTCGTCGAGTTGCCGCCCCAAAATACGCACGCCGACCGTTGTGTTCACACCCGTGGAAAGCATGTCCACGCGGTTCTGAATCGGCATGGTCCAAACGTTGGTCCAACCCGGCATCTGCATGGCCCGGTCCAGCTCGCCGCCGAAACCCGCCAACTCGGTGCGTTCGGCTGGCCAAAGCACCATTTGCTCGGCGAGGCGGCGCTTCAAATCTTCCTGGAGACGAGCCAACGCCGCAGGCACCGGCAACGGCGCGACCGTGGGCGTGCGCATGAGGTGCTGATGTCCAGGCCGCATGTCCATACCGAAGTGGAGGTAACTCCCGGTTCCCCCCGACTTTGCTTGCGAACGCCCCTCCGGCGTAGCGGCATGGTGATGGTGCTCCAAGGCAACAGCGGGAAATTCAAAGCGCGACCGGCGACGTTTCTGAATGTAGTCCAAGACGGCGGCGTCGTGGACGGTTGTGCGCGCGCCCAACTCCTCCACGATGAGGTAGACAAACAGTTCTGCGGCCCGTAAGGGCAATTCGTTATTGAGTTTGTGAATGTGTTCGCGCCAAAGAGCGAGACGTTCGGCGCTAAGCTGGGCGTGAAGATGGCCGATCAGATCTGGCGTGCTTCCTCCAAGAAGTTGGTCTATCTCCTGGACGGCACGGGTCCACAAGCCCGGACGATAGCGATAAGGATCGCTTCCCGGCAGGAGCAGCCCCAGAGCTTCCATCCGGCGCAGGGAGTCGCGGACCAGACGGTCAACGTCCTGGAGCGTCAGGTCGCGGGCCAACGGGAGCAAATAGGCGTTCTGCTTCAATTCGCTCTGTCGCTCCGACTCGGCCAAGCGTACCTTTTCCAGGGCGCTAAAATCTCGCTTCAAGGAACCGTTTTCCCACAACACTTCCTGCAAGCGCGTCCGGCCGGCTCGCAGCAGGCGCTCGCCAAGCAGCTCTTCGAATTCGTGATTGCGTTGGTAGGCATACTCGCGCATGTGCGCGTCAAACAGAGGTAGGAGGGCCATCACGGCTTCGTTGATTACAGCATCTCGCGCCGTTTCGTCGCCGGGATCGGCCAGCAGCTTAGCTTGCGATAAGTCCTGGAGCACAAGCCGTGCCAGCCGTTCCGCATCGGCGGGGCGCAGTTTGCGTCGCGGCCATAGTTCCGGCGGCCGAAAATTCACCATCGTCTCAATCATGTCCAGAGGCGCTGGGTCGGTGGCCGTTTCGGCGCGGCCGGCCTTGCCGACGACCATGTCCACTTCGGGAAAACGGCAGAAGATCATATCGCGCGCTTTGAGATCGTCGGCGGCTTGCCCTATCGAAGCCCACGGCACCGTAATGGGCATGTCCATAATCATGCCCTCATCCAGCGGCGTGATCGGTTCGTAGCCCAAAGGCGAAATGTAAGCCTGAGCGATCAGAGCGAGGACCGTCAGACTGAGCGTGACGGCGATACGGCCCAGGGGCCGCCGGGCCGCATACAAGCTGCCCAGCAAGGCAATTGCCAGCGTCGCCAGGAAAAGCCAGCGCGAACCGAATGGCGCAAAACCGATCAAGAACGTCACTCCGACAAACCAGACGATGGCTACCGGATGATCCAAAGCGAAAGCCAGCATGGGGCGATAGGCGCTGATGGCCCCGCGCACCAGCCAGCTGGCGTTCTCGCCGCGCAGCCGGCCGCGGATGAACAACGTACATAAGGCCGGCACCAACGTAACCGCCAACACGGCCACCGATACCAAGGCGAAGCACTTGGTGAAGGCCAACGGGCGGAACATTTTGCCCTCGATGCCGCCCAAGGCAAACACCGGCAAAAACGACAGCAACATGATGACTACCGAGAAGAAAATTGGCCTACCGACCGTGCGGCAGGCCGACAGCACCCATTCGCGTACATCGCCCGTCACCGGCCGATCGCCGAAACGCTCATGCAAGCAATGCATCACATTCTCGGCCATAACGATCGACGAATCGACCAATACGCCGATGGAGATAGCGATGCCGGCCAGCGACATGATGTTGGTCTGAATGTCGGCGATGCCCAGGCGGCGCAGCAGCCACATAATCAAAAACGACGCCAGGGCCGACAGCGGCAAGGTCAAGGCGATGACGAACGAAGTGCGGAGATGCAGCAGTACGAGCAACACGCAGACCGTCGCCGTCAGAATGGCCTCAAGCAAAGTGCCGGTGACGGTGCCGATGGCGCCGCGAATGAGAGGAACACGATCGTAAAAAGGGACAATTCGGATGCCTGGCGGCAGGCCGGTCTGCAATTCGCGGATCTTGTCCTTGAGACGGCGCGTCACTTCCAGGGAGTTTTCGCCCTGGCGCATCAGGACGACGCCGCCGGTGACTTCGTTGCCGTCTTTTTCCAGGACGCCGCGACGTGGCGCGGGCCTCCGTCCTACCGTCGCCACGTCGCTGAGCCGGACGACGCCGCCGGACGCGCGCGGCACCAGGACATTTTCCAGATCGTGCAAAACTTGGTTGGGTAGGACCGGCGCCTCGCCGGTCTTATCTGGCGCGGATTGGCCAAGCCAGCCAACACTATGAACGATGTACTCGGCATTGGCCTTGTGGATGACGTCGCCGCCAACCACAGCGTTGGCGCCTGCCACAGCCTGGAGCACGTCGGAAAGTTTCACCCCAAACGCTTGCAAGCGGCGCGGGTCTACGTCGATGGCATACTCGCCGACATAACCGCCGACACTGGCGACCTCAGCCACACCCGGTACCGAAGATAACTGCGGGCGAACATACCAGTCTTGCACGGCCCGCAGCTGAGCGAGATCGTAACTGGTGCCCTCAAGGGTGTACCAAAAGATCTGTCCTGTTGCGGCAGCGTCTGGCGCCAGGGCTGGCACTACGCCGGCCGGGAGGGCGCTGCCTGCACGCGCCAAACGCTCGGACACTTCTGCACGTGCTGTCGCAGGGTCCACACCCTCCTCGAAGATAATGCTAACCATCGAGAAGTTGAAATCGCTCGACGAACGCACAACGCGGACGCCCGCCAGTCCTTGCAGGTGCAGGGACAGAGGGTAGGTGATGTGCGCCTCGATCTCCGGCGGACTATGGCCGGGCCATTCCGTGAAGACGATCACCTGATTTTCGGACAAATCAGGGATGGCATCGATCGGCGTGCGATACACGGCGTACGATCCGCTCAGCGCCAGCAGCAAGCCGGCGGCAATGACAAGCCAGCGATGGCGGATCGACAACTCGATGAGGCGCTCGATCATAGTTGCGTTCCGTTTCACTTGGGCGGCAATTTCGAGAGATACTTAGCGGGATCTTTACGCAACGGTCCTTCACAACCCTTGCAGCAGATGAACACCACCCGCCCTTCTATCACGACGCGGACGGGCCCGCCCATGGCGTCGAGCGGTTCGCCCGTGACGGGGCAGATTTTTTGCTTGGCCGCCAACATCCAGTCTTCCTCCGCCGACGGCGAGGCTGGCGCTGCCGACGGCGCGACAGGGGCCGGCGCGCCAGCGCCGCGCGTGGCGCCGAAGTAAGTGATTGCCAAACCCTGATTCAGCCACATCTCTGCATCCAGCAGAAACGCGCCGGCCGCCGCCACGCGCTGCCCCCCTTCCAGGCCGCGCAGCACCGGATAGAAATCGCCGCAGCGTGGGCCGACCTCGATCTCAACGGCGTCGAACATGCCCGGCCCATTTTCCACAAAAACCAGCTTGCGCGATCCGTGATCGATGACCGCACTGCACGGCACTGCTAACCCGTATCCTTCGGCGAGCATGGCTTGCGTGTTGGCTTGATGCACCAAGCTGTACACGCCGCCGGGGATGCCCGGAACGGCTGAAATCAACAGGCCGTGCAGCACTACATCGACGGTGCGTTCCTTCCATCCTTCCTCGCTCACCGCGCGTCGCCACCAAGCCAGGCGCGCCAGCGGCGCCTCCGTGCGGGCCGTGACCAGCATTCCCGAACGCAAGTCCTGATGGGGATCATCAATCTCCAGCCGGACGGTCCAGGTGGAGGCGGCTGCTTCGCCGTCGAGACGCACGATCTTCCCCCGAAAGGGCGCATGGCCCGACAGGGCTTCACTCCGGACTTCCACAAGTTGCCCTTCAGTCAAGAACGGCAGATCGGCGGCGAACACCTCGGCCCGAACACTCACGGCAGACGGGACGGTCGATCGTTCCACCAGACCGACCAACACGACTTCGCGGCGCAACGGCCGATACTCGACGGCAGCCGTGCGGATGCCAGCGAGTTGCACACGATAAGGGGAGAACTGCATGCGGGCCAATACGCCGTCGGGCAACGGCGTCGCCTCCCCCTTCTTGCGGCGGACAAGGGCCATGTTGCAAACCGGGCATTTGCCAGGAAAGTCTGAGACGACACCCGGACACATCGGACACCAGAATTCCATGTCTTCGGTCATCCGTCTTGGCTCAATGTTGCCTGCTCCCGTCAAACGTTGCCAAGAATGGCGCAAAGAAGGCCAGGAACCGACTAGCAGCAACACGGCCAGCAACACGAGGAAGAAGCGCAAACGAACAATCAGCACGCGCACCGCCAGCCAGGCAGACAACCGCGTCGAGGGGTCGCCGGTCGCTGGGTTGGTGGACGAAGAGAGGGAATCGGACAAGGCCATCGAATCACTCCTTGGTAGTTGGCAGCAGTCATGGCCGTTCCGCTGACATCTGCTGCCCTTACTTGTAACCCTCCCAACTGGCGTAGTCTTTGTAATCTTCCTCGCGGAAGATCCATAAAGGATCTTTGCCCACGACGATATAATGCACTTCTTGGGTGGCTTGCGGCTTTAAAAGGTGCAGGCGCGTCTTAAAGCACCGTTTGCCGTCTGGGCGCGACACCTCTTCGAGGATCTCGTAGTTACCCAGCTTCTGTTTTTTGCCCCAGCCCGAATCCACTACCTGGACCCGCAAGGAAGCTGCCTCGATCGTTTTGCCCACGGGCCGGCCGCTTTGCCAAGCGTTCAGCGCCGTTTCCAGCGCCTGCCGCGAAAGATCGCGCGAGGGAACGTAATTGGGGGCTTTGCGGCCACAGCCGCTGAGTCCCCAAGCAAACAAGACGAGCATCGCGCCCATGCATGCTTGCTCCCAGCGCTTTTGTCGTGCTTGCTCTTTGTGACACTTCATCGCATTCCTCCTAGAAATCGGGACCGAGCACATCGCCTCCATTGCGCGTGCCCAAAGCGCGCCAGGTCAGCAACGAAATACCATCGGGAACGAAACGCACCGAACCATCGCACAAAGCGACGTTGACTCCGCCCGTGTGCATGCTTGACGGCGGGCTATCCATGGCCATGTTGACCATGCCCCCTGGAAAGCCTTTCGCTCCGCAATTGTTCGTGTTCGGCTGAGACACATGGTTGTACAGCGTACAGCAGTCCTCCCCCATGGCCCAACAGACGCCGCCGTCGTAGCACATGGCGATGCCAAAGGCGGGATTAATCGACTGGCAGGCCAGGTAAGTCTCGTCCAAGGTAGTTGTGGGGGGCATGAGGAGCATGACGGTGCGCGGGTTGTAGACCCCGCCTCCGCGAAGTCGTTCGCTGAACATCGCTGTCTGGCTAGTGCCGTCGGTAATGTCCGCGATCTTAACCTGGCTCTGATAGTAAAAGATGCCATTGGGGGTTAACCCCGGCGCCAAAGTACTTTGCAGGCCAGGAGCATCGCCAAGGTCGCACATAAAAGCCGTACCCTGGCTGCCGCGATAGTTGTTTCCGGGATAGGCCACGCCGTCGGCCGCTGTCACAAACGGCGGCGTCGGGTCCGACGGGCACTGGAACATTTTGATTAAAGTCAAGCAAGCGGCATTAATCCCACCGGGATTGACATAGGCTTGCATTCAACCCGCACCACCGCTGAACATGTCACCGCTATTGGGCGGATGGGTGAAATCGAGAGCGTTGTACACATTGCCTTGTTCCAAGTACGGCAGCAACTGGCTGTGCGCCGACCAGCGCGCGTAGATCGGCGCACCAGGATAAGGAGGACTTTTACCATAGGGAAAGTGCTGATAAACATCATGGAAGTTTTGCGCCGCCAGACTCATCTGCTTGAGATTATTCTGGCATTGAGTGCGGGCGGCAGCTTCACGCACCTTCTGTACGGCTGGCAAGAGCAAACCGATAAGTACAGCGACGATGGCAATTACCACCAACAATTCGATCAACGTGAACGCAGAACGCGAACGAGTCATGATGGGAACTCCTCAACAATGGAGAACAGGATTTGTTCGTTGAGCCGCGAACCGGAGGCCAGCGCGGAGGCGAGCGCTGGCCTCCGGTTCGCGGCTCAACGAACGACATCTGGATGTTGCGTAGCACAGCACCCAACGCTTTTTCAGCGCCGGCGCGCAAATGCTTATGGATTGTCAGTGTGTTGTGGGCGAGAAAAGATTAGAGAGGAAGACGGGGAGGATGATAGATGGAAGTCGGATGTCGTATCGGATGCGAGCACGGGGTATCCGGCACCCAATCATCGCTCTGAGGGGAGAGCAGAAGCAGGTGAGGGAGCAGGCGGGCCCATTCCACTATCTTTACCGATTCGATCGAAGTGGGCGCCGTCGGTGCCAATGGTTGACGCGAGCAATGCGGCCCCGTGCAGGGACACGGTTGGGAAGGCCCTTGCGTCTCTGACTTCGGTGCCATCGGCATCTCACTTGGGGATGGGACCGGTGGGTGCTCGATATGCGTGGGATAATCGCAGCCGGCGCGAACTGGGGTGGGCGCAAACAGAGCGATGCTCAGACATGCCAAGGGCACGCCGAGAGAGAAGAAACCCAGACATCGCCGCACGGCGCTCACCGAACGATCCACCAACGAAGAAGCGAGGCCACGGAATCAGATAATAGGATCGGCTTTATTGTACACCATTCTCGGCGCCGTGCAAGCTAAAAATCAGAAAAAGTTCGCGTAATCTTCTGCGATGCGTTTGGGGGAGAGGGAAGTGAAGAAATTGGCGTAGCACAGCCAGGCGGCGAGGGCGTGCCAGTCGGCGAAGGGCGGCGGCAGGTAGCGCGGCGGCGTCAGCAGGCCTTCGTCAGCCAGCAAGGCCAGTGTTTTGAAGTCGTCGAGATTGGTCTTGCCGCAGAACAGCAGAGGCAGACGGTGGACCTTGCCGTGGGACACAGCCAAGCGCATGAAATTGTATAAATGTACGAATCCCTTGCTGTAACACAGGTCCTTGGTGAAAGGACCACAGCCGGCCGGCAGGCTACCGCGAAAGATCCGCATGGCTTGTTGATAGCTTTCGCGCGGCTCGTAGCCAGCGTCGAGGAAGAAGCGATACACGTCGAGAAAATCGGCGCCCGCCTCGGCCAAAGCGACGCCTTGAATGCGATGGGCCAGCCGCCGCACGCGGGCCGGATGCGAAGCGAACGCCAGCACTTCTGTCAGCACCGCCAATCCTTCCTGGGTTAGCGTGGAGGAAGGCGGCCCCTTGCTTAAAAATGTGCAGATAGGTTGATGTTGTCCATTCAGGGTCGTACCGAGGTGGACCCAGCCTTCATGCACTTCCAACAAGCGGAGGTCGCGCAGGGTGAAACGGGCGTCGCGGCGCAGCTTGATGTAATCACTGCCGGCGGCGGCGTCGGCGACGATGCCGTCGGACAGGCGGATGCGCACCGCGGATGGATTTTGGAAAAAGCCGGTCAATCTCTCAGACAGAACCTGCATTGCCTCGATGGCGTCAAGCTTCGGCTCATCCGGCGCCAGCAGAGGGTCGCAGGGCAGGTTGTCCAGCGAGCCGGAGAGCATTCGTCCCAGGTCGGCGAGGGTCGGATCGCCGGCGTGAAAGCAGTCGGCGGACCCGCCGTAAAGACGCTCCGAGAGAGCGGCAAAGGCGGGAGTGCCGCGGCTCGTGAGCAGATCGACAACTTGGCGATATTCCATGCACATCCGCGTCATGATTTGGCCGGCAGCGTTGTACTTGCCCAGCCGTCGGCGGATGGCGCGCTCGAGACTCAGAAATTCCAGGCGTTTTTGTTCGGGATCGAAAGGCAGAGGACGCGAGAGGTAGTACTCGCGGCTGACAGGCGGCAATGCCCGACAGCCGGCGGCGAAGAAAGCACGCTCGATCTCATCGTCCCATTTGATGGCGTCGAGAATGCGGATGGGCCGCTGAGCTTCAACGAGCCGATCGCTGAGCGAACGGATCAACTCCTCGTAGGGCGACAACGACCGGCCGTTGCGCTTATGCGGAGCATGAGCCTTCGAACTCGGTACTTCTTCTTCGACATGAATTTTCAAGGAGGGCGTCGAGGCGACGCCCTCACGTGGGCCGCTGGCCCTTTTTGCTTTGCCCATCTTCTCCGACCATCGGACGTCGTTGCAGCGACAGTCGTTGTCTTGGGTTCCGTCCTCCCCTCCGGGCAGGACGCCTCTGGGCCGTCCTTGTAACGCGGTGTCTCGGATAGGTCCAGACCGATCTCTGCCTCCTTGCAACGTTAGGGGTGTAGCAAGCGTTCCAGCGACGCCAAACCCAACTCGGCCACCTGCGCCGGGTGCAACTGCCACAGCGTCGGGTTGAATAACTCCAGCGAGACCCATCCATCATACCCGATGGTGCGCAGATGTTCCACAATCGGTTGCAGACGAAAGTCTCCTTCGCCGGGCAGAATGCGATCGGCGTCGCGGGCCAATTCCCGCGGCATGCCGAGAACATCGGACAGCTGAACGAAGGCGAGGTTATGGCGAGTCAAGAGCGCGAGGTCTTCGAATTTACTCGGTCCCATGTAGTAATGGAACACATCGAAGTTGACGCCGACATTGGGTTCCCCACACTGGGCAATCAAGGCCAAGGCCGTATCGAGACTGGTGCAGAACGAAGCCGAGCTGCGGAACTCCAGGGCCAGCCGTACTCCAAATGCCGCCGCCCACTGCGCCACCTCCGTCAAGGAGGCGAGGGCGCGTTGGAGTCCGGCCACACCCCTCTCTCTCTCGTCTCCCGCGTGCGCGGAGGGAGCGAGGGGAGGATCGGCGGCGATCAGCAGCGTGGAAATACCGAAGCTCTGACACAGATCGAGACGGCGTTTGAAATGATCGTAATGCGCTTTGCGTTGTTCACCCTGGGAAAGCAGCAAGCCTCCCTGATAGGAAGCTGCTGCCAAGGTCATTTCCCGGTCTTCCAGGAGTTTGCGCGTGTCGGCGACGGAATGTTTCTCCAGATGATTTTCCAACTTGGTCAGCCACACTTCCAGGGCGTGACAGCCGCCGTCGGCGTAGCCGTTGACGTCCTCGGCAAAAGTGCGCGATAGAGTGACCGCCTCGCTGATACACAGTTTCATAAGGTCATGCTACCAGTTCTTTCCAATTGTGAAAGATCGATGGAAAAATAGGTCTGGCCTCTTGCAAAGAGGAACATCACCTGTCACACTCATCCCTTATGAGGATAGTTGTTGCGCCGGTTGAGGTGGTATAGTGAAGTAAGCCTCCTAGGCGCAAGGCCGATCCGCGTCAACTGCAAGGATAGACGATGCCGTCGCCGACAACCATTGACGAATTCCTGGAGTTGGTGCGCAAGAGCGAGATCGTCGACGAGAAGAAACTCACGGCGTATCTCGATAAAGTTCGGGCTGCGCAAGCGCTGCCGAATACGCCTGCGGCCTTGGCGAGCTTGCTAGTGCGCGACGGCGTGCTGACGCAATTTCAGGCCGAGCAATTTTTGCAAGGTAAATGGCGGCGTTTCTGTCTGGGCAAGTACAAGGTCCTGGAAAAGCTCGGTGCCGGCGGCATGGGTATTGTGTACCTGTGCGAACACAAACTGATGCGGCGAAGGGTGGCCGTCAAGGTGCTGCCCGAGTCCAGCTCCGACGACGCCGATTCGTTGGCGCGCTTCTACCGCGAGGCCCGCGCCGTCGCTGCCCTCGATCATCCCAATATCGTCCGCGCCTACGACATTGATCAGGACGATAAGCTGCACTTCCTGGTCATGGAGCATGTGGATGGCTCTAGCTTGCAAGAAATCGTCAAGAAGACGGGACCGATGGACGTGCTGCGGGCCTGCCATTACATTCGCCAAGCCGCCCTGGGGCTACAGCATGCCCACGAAACCGCCGGCATCGTCCACCGCGATATCAAACCGAGCAATATCCTCGTCGATCGCAACGGCGTTGTCAAAATTCTCGATATGGGCTTGGCCCGTTTCTTCCATGACGAAGAAGAGGTGCTAACCCATAAGTTTACCGATGACGTGCTGGGCACAGCCGATTATCTGGCGCCGGAGCAAGCGGTGGACAGTCATTCGGTAGACATTCGCGCGGACATCTACAGCTTGGGGGCCACGTTTTATTTCTGTTTGACGGGGCAAACGCCTTTTGCCGAGGGCACGATAGCTCAGAAATTGATTTGGCACCAAACGCGCCAGCCCAAGCCGATTCGTCAGCTACGGCCGGAGGTTCCCGAAGGCGTGGCAGCCATCGTGGACAAGATGATGGCCAAAGATCCCAATCAGCGTCCGCAGACACCCCAGGAAGTAGCGGAGCTGTTGACACCGTGGACGCAGACGCCCATCCCGCCGCCGCCCGAACATGAAATGCCGCGGCTTTGTCCAGCGGCGCTGGGCAATGGGCCAGGCGACCCCAGCCCGTCCAACGGCCCCAAAACGCCCAGCGGCGGCCCCCTGTCACCGGCGCCGCGCAAGGTCTGGCACGTATCGCAGTCGGCCACGCCTGCTCCCCCGACGACAACGCCGACCCATCCGAAATCGCCGCCAGCCCACCATGCGCGCAACACCGATCTGCCCCGCGGGACGTTGAACCTGGAACGCTCACCGTCGACTTCACCCCGGCGCGATTGGGCCGCCGTCCCGCAAGCCCAGGCCGTTCCGGTCCCCCTCGCCGACGCGCCGGCACCGCTTCCTACTCCCGTACCGCGCGACCAAGGGACCTCCTGGAAGGAAGTGCTGGAGCAGGAAAGCACCGTAGCAGCCAACCAGGCGGCGTCCCGTGCCGCGCAGCGAAGCCCTCTCTCCACTACCCGCCGCGTGAGCAGTCTGCCGCCAAGCGTGCCACTGCGAAAGGTCAGCTGGGTCATCGGCGTCTCTTCCGCAATCGTGATCAGCTCGGTCTTGATCGCCACGGTTATCGCCTGGATCTACAGCGGCAAAACGGACCACATCCCCCCGGCTCTGGAGGCGCCGGCCATTTTCCACGTCAATCCGCACGGCGGAAATAATGCGACTCCTTCGATCGCGGAAGTCCTGAATAAGCTGCGCGGCCAAAGCAAAACCGCGGCCCGGATCATCGTTGAGGACGACATTGCCGAAAGCGATGTCGTGGTGGATGTGCCCCAAGTCGTTATTGAGGCCCAAGAGGGCAAAACCATCTGCTGGCGGCCGGCACCGAAAGCAGGCGCCACGAAACTGTTCGCCGTCTACAAGGCCGAGGGCGTTTGTATCAAGGGATTCATTCTCGAAGGCGAAGATCGCCTCGACCTTCTTGTCAACCTCTTCCACCACTGCCCCGGCGCCAAGCTCGAAGCCCTGAAACTGCAAGGCTTCAAAAAGTATGGCATCTGGATCACCAACTGCGAGGGAAGCCCTGACCGCCGTATCGAGTTCAATCGTCTGGAGTTTGTCACGACCCAAAAGGAGCAGGCGGCCCTCTTTTTCAGCATCGAACCAGGCATCCGTGACCTGATCCCCAAGGATCGTTACTTTACCTTCCACGATTGTACCTTCGCTGGCGAGGGAACAGCCGTCAAAACCGCCGATCCGACCGTTCTGGAGAACATCGATTGGCCACCCAACATCACTCCCAAAAGAGCCAAGGATTAGGAGCAAGGAGGCCCCGCTGCCCCGCAGGCGACAGCGCTTGCATCAAAAGCAAGCAATTCGTTCACCCACGGCCTGGTCTCTTCTCAGCGATTTCATTCCATAAGTTGTTCTTGCAAAGGCACTTAGGACAAAGATTTTGCCAAAACAATTCTGGCACGCTGCTTGCAGAAAGGATGCAGCGTTCAAGCCTGTGTAACCCTGACCCGACTCACATAGGGAATACATGAACAGATAATAGAGTTTACACAGAACTCTGTCACAATATGCCGGCATTCAGGCCGGCCCCCCGCCGAAGCGGTCCTCTCCGCGGCTGGAAACGGCCTACTCCACACGGTTCGCCCTAACCTCCGCGTTGCCCGTTCTGGTAAGAACGCACAACGGGACCAGGGTGTTGTGTCCTCTGGCACTTAAGACAAAGGAGACCGTCAATGAATCTCATAAACCGCATGCTCGGCAACTTCCTCCTTTTGACCGCTTTGCTGGTGACGTGTGCCAGTCTCTCGGTTGATTGGCTGTTGGGGCCAGGCGCTTGGACCAATAGCCTCAGCGACTGCATCGCGCTGATTGAAGCTCAATACAAGGGCGAACAGTTGACGCGCGAAAGTCGGTCCGTCATCGAGCGCCTCCAACTCAAGATGAAGGTTGTTGAGGCATTGAAGAGGGGTGAGATAACGCTGCTTGACGCAGCGGCCTGTTTCTGCGCGCTGCACGAAGATCCCCGATCGTGGTGCAATACGGACCATCCTCGGCCGGAACGCGATGATGGTGAAGGCTGGTGCCGTGAGGTCATCAACTGGACGGAGCGCTACATGAGTGGCGATTACTCGCCCGATCAGGTCGCTGCCTTGCGTCGGCGTCTGGAGGCGGAGTTGCAAGAACAGCTGGAATGCGATGGCGATGTGACGTTGCCGCAGTAAGATACCGGGGCGCGGCTAGTTGTGTGTGCCAGCTCACAGCGTCAGCGAGGGGTATTTCGGTCCCTCGTCGACGCTGTGAGCTGGCATGTTCATTTCTCGACCGGGTGTAATTTTGGAAAATTCTTCGAGATAATCGTCTCCCATTCTTCACCTTTTTGACGAACCATGCGGACGCCGGCCCCCTGGCAGGATTCAACAAGGGGGATGCCTTTCTCTGGCCCCAGTACGGCGACGACTTTCGTCAAGCTGTCGGCGTCGATGCCGCGCCGCGCCACAACGGTCACACTCATACGGCCGAGCAAACCGATTCCCGTTCGCGGATCGATAATGTGGGAATAACGTTTGCCGTCGATCTCGACGAACTGCTCGGCGTCGCCTGAGGTGGAGACGGCGGCATGATGCAAGATCAGCCGGCCCGGATCTTTCTCGCCGGGCAAGGTAGCGATGGCGATTTTCCAGCCGTCGGTCTCCGGGGGCGGGCCGCTGACGGCAATGTCGCCTCCGGCCGCCACCAAGGCGCGATCGATGCCGTGTTTTTGCAACACCGCCAACGCCTCATCGGCGGCGTAACCCTTGGCGATGCCGCCCAGATCCAGTTGCATACCCGTCTTGAGCAGCTGCACCGTGCGCTTGGCTTGATCGAGTCGGACGTTCTGCCAACCGACCAGTGCCCGTGCCGCGGCCAATTTGTCCGGGTCGGGCAGCTTGTGTCGTTTGCGGGCCAGACGCCACAATTTGACCACTGGCCCGACCGTCACGTCAAAAGCGCCGCCGGATTGTCGAGACACTTCCTGAGCTTTGGATAAAACAAAGAACAACTCGGCGCTGACCGGCACGGGAGGGCCGCCGGCTTGGGCGCACAGGCGCATCAATTCACTGGTGTTATCGTAGTCGCTCATGATAGCATTAAGAGATGCGATGCGAGCGAAAGCGTCTGCGGCTGCCTTGCGGGCCGTGTCTTGGTCTGGGGCATAGAGGACGATCCGGAAGCGTGTGCCCATGTGCGGCTCGGTGAACTCGTAGCGCTTCAGGGTCGGTTCTCCGCTCCCCAAGAGGGCCGCGGCCAGGACGCTGATAAAGTGCGATAGCATAGGGTTTATCTCCTTCATGATCGTTGAGACGCAACTTTGTGGAGCTTAGCACAAATGAAGCGATGGCTACAGTTTTCTGGGTTCTTCAGTCTCGGTTTTCTACTCTGGGCCTTGGGGCCAAGCGAAGCCGTCCCCGAAGCGGGACAGGTCCGCGCCGAAGCGCCGGCCGGTAATCATAAATCATACACCGAGACTATCCCCGGCACCCCGGTCAAGTTCGACATGATTGCCATTCCTGGCGGCGAATTTCTCATGGGCAGTCCACCCGGCGAGAAGGACCGCAAGGACGACGAGGGGCCGCAGCATCCCGTCCGCATCCCCCCCTTTTGGATGGGTAAGTGTGAGGTGACGTGGGACGAATTCGACCTGTACTGGCGCGCCAAGCCGGGCCAAAAAGAGGACAAGGAACCGGAAAATCCCAAAGATGCCGACGCCGTCACCCGGCCGACGCCGCCCTACGCCGACGAGACTTTCAAAAAGGGCCGCGAAGGCCATCCCGTCCTCGGCATCACCTGGCACGCCGCCATGCAGTATTGCCGCTGGCTATCGCTTAAGACCGGCAAACACTACCGCCTGCCGACCGAGGCGGAATGGGAATATGCCTGCCGGGCCGGCACCAAGACGGCCTATTTCTTCGGCGACGATCCCAAGCAACTCGGCGATTATGCCTGGTTTGCGGATAATTCAGATGAAAAAACGTATAAAGTCGGCAGCAAGAAGCCCAATCCGTGGGGCCTTTACGATATGTACGGCAACGTCGCAGAATGGTGCATTGATCGCTATAAAAAGGACGCCTACGCCGCCTTTCCGCGCGACAAAGTCACGCTGTCACCGGTGCTGCTGCCGGACAAGGCCCGTTATCCGCACGTGGTGCGTGGCGGTTCCTGGGGCGATGAGGCCAAAGACTGCCGCAGCGCGACGCGGGTCGCCTCAGAACGCGATTGGCTGCGCCAAGATCCCCAACGGCCGCAAAGCATCTGGTGGATGACCGACGGCGATTTTGTGGGGTTTCGACTGGTGCGGGCCGTCGAGGAACAAGACAACCTGAAGAATTTTCGTTCGCCGATCACCCTCCAGAGTCCGGATGAGTAATATAGCTCTCGGCAATCCCGGCTAGAGAGACACCAACAGGGGCGAGCGGGGGGTGTGAACCCCCCGGTTTACAGGGGCGAGCGGGGGGGGGGGAACCCCCCGGGTTCAGGGGGGGGGGGGGGGGGGGGGGGCCCCCCCCGGCGGGGCCGGGGGGGGGGGGCCCCCCCCCCCCCCC
>Ga0078972_1005796_pt1 | contig 30692 bp, 37 predicted proteins | sample YelNatPaOPGAMG01_FD_67568 | JGI IMG/M metagenome (GOLD analysis project Ga0078972, IMG submission 67568) | Hot spring thermophilic microbial communities from Obsidian Pool, Yellowstone National Park, USA - OP-RAMG-01 (SPADES assembly) (version 2) | ecosystem: Environmental > Aquatic > Thermal...
TAAGGTTTAAAGTCAGAGTCATAACACCTGAGGAATATCTTTGGCTGAAGTATGGTGTTTTAAAATGGGATAAAAATACCTACAAACTTAAGATAAAATTAGCAGAGAGGTTAATAAATAAGATAAAATTAGTTAAAAGTAAGGAATACTCATTACCTTTTGTTTTTTGGCCTGGTAATAAAATTATCATAAAGGATTGCATTTATTTGCCTAAAAATTTTATGGGGAAAAAACCTAAAAGTTATAGAGAGGAAATTTTTCCAAAAACTTGAAGTAAAATAGCAGAAACGTCGAATAAATAAGCGAACATATCAACTTTCATTCAATATTATTTATTGATGGGGCCGTAGTCTAGCTTGGTCTAGGACGCCACCTTGGGGAATTAAACAAAATGGTGGTAGCCCGAGTTCAAATCTCGGCGGCCCCAAAATAGGGGTTAATTTTTTTATCTCCTGATATGGTAAACTCCTAGCAACTGTTTCAGAATTCTGTAGTGTGGGTAAACCAAAAGATAGAAAATGTAAGGTGAAGATTGGGTTTAAATTTTATAAAATTCTTTGTTTTTTTAAATCTCTATAGATGTAATCAAATATCCTCCTTCTAGAAGGACAGTAAATTGTTCTATGTTCTAAATCACCGAAAATTGTATATGATTCATAAGCACATCCTCCATTGCAAATGTCCACATATTTACAACCTTTCCTAATACATTTTAGTTTAACCTCCTTTCTCTTCTTTCTTATAAACTCACTAACTTTATGATTATATGCTCCTTCTAAACTATCGCTACTTATATTACCGACTTTAAAACGTGTTATCCCTACAAATCTACCGCAGGGATAAATATCACCATTAGAGGATATAGCTTGAAAATTGCTACCACAAACACCAGCATATTCGCAGGCTCTACTTTGACCTGTAAAAAAACTTTCAATAATTTTATCGAGTGGGTCGACCCTAAATTTAATTCTCTCATCTTTATGCATCCAGAGATTATAGAGAGTTAACATACTAGTAGTATACTCACTTGGTTTAACAAAAAACTCATTCTTATACTTTTTACCTCTTCCTCCTGGACAAAATACTTCGAATTTAGCACCATTAGCACCGGTTTTTCTTATTGCGAAATAAATCTCCTTTATAAATCTAATATTTTTGTTAGTAAGAAGAGTCAGTGTAGCAAAATTTGCTTTCAATTTATTTAATAGTTTTATACTTTTCATAATTTTTTCATAAAATCCTAAACCGTCTTTATAAATTCTATTCTCGTCGTGAATTCTCTTTGTTCCATCCAGGCTTATACCAATTCTAAACGAGTGAGCTTTAAATAACCTAATCAAAGCCTCTGTCAGTAAAGTTCCGTTTGTTTGTATTCCATTTTTTATCATTTTACCCTTCACTTCTTTTTCTAGGTTTATAGCCATTTTATAAAAACTCTCTCCGACAAGCGTTGGTTCCCCACCATACCAAATTACATATATTTCTTCTTCATTTCTCGATTCAATGTCCTCAAAAATCTTTCCTAGTATATTGTATGACATAGTACCTATCTTTACATTTTCAGGAACACGGCAATACCTACATGAAAGATTGCAACCTTCTGTTGGGTTTATACAGATAATAAGCTTATTTCCCACATACAGGTTTATTAGAGTTTTAGTTTATAAGTTTTTTGATATAAACTAGTTTTAAAACACATAAATCTCAAAACTGTTCTAAACTCTTCTCACGAAATAGAGTAGACAATACCATATTATAGGTTTTAGGCACTACACATGAAACTATTTATCCAGGATTTTTCATCAGTTAGCAAAAACTTTACTTTTCTATTTATTCTATTACTCGATTTCATATTCTCACCATTTAATATATATTTTCGAGTTTTGTTATATTTTCTTTTTAAAGTTTAGTTACAATTTTAGAAAGGAGGTGGTTAACCTCGAGAAACAAAAAAAAAGAGTCCTAGTTCTATGTGCTTTACCATATACTAATGGTATTCCTCATATTGGTAATATAGTTGGTTCACATCTACCCGCCGATATTTTTGCAAGATTTTGTAGATTAAAAGGCTATGAAACGCTTTTCATAGGGGGCACCGACGAAAATGGGGCACCGACAGAGATTGTAGCAAGGGAGTTAAAAATTTCACCAAAAAAGTTAACAGATATTTTACATGAAATTCATAAGCAAATCTATGAGTGGTTATATATTTCTTACGATTATTTCTCAAGGACATCCTCACTAACTCATCACAAAGTAACACAGGAATTCTTTAAAAAGTTGTATAGAAGAGAATACATTAGTAAGAAGAATTTAATAATGCCATATTGCGAAAAGGATAAGTTATTCTTACCGGATAGATATGTAGAAGGAAAATGTCCCTACTGTGGATATGAACATGCCCATGGTGATCAATGCGAAAAGTGTACAAAACTTTTAGATCCAGACAAGTTAATCGATCCAAAGTGTAAAATATGTGGAAATAAGCCAGTATTCAAAGAAACTAAACATCTTTTTTTTAAATTAAACAAACTGGAGAAAAAAATTGAAAAATGGATTGAATCTAATAGAAAATGGCGTGAACATGTAAGATCGTTATCTTTAGCCTGGATAAAGGAAGGGTTAAAAGAAAGATGCATAACAAGAGATCTAGAATGGGGAGTAAAAGTTCCCTTAAAAGGATATGAGAATAAAGTATTTTACTGTTGGTTTGACGCACCAATAGGATATCTTTCCTTTACAATAGAATGGGTAGAAAAAAATAGAAGACCTCAAGAGTGGAAAAGTTATTGGCAAGATAAAAACGCCTTTATTGTTAATTGGATGGGTAAAGATAACATACCATTTCATACAATCTTTTGGCCTGGTATGTTAATTGCTCATGGGGACCTTAACTTACCATCCTACGTGGCCGGACTACAATATTGTAATTATGAAGGAAGTAAAATTTCCAAATCAAGAGGCTGGGGTATTTTCTGTGAAAAACTTCCAATGACAGAAATAGATGTAGATATCTGGAGATTTTATTTCACATTCTTGATACCAGAAACTAGCGATACAAATTTCAGATGGGAAGAATTTAAAAATAAGGTAAATAATGAGTTAATAGGCAATATTGGAAATTTCATATACAGAACCTTGAGTTTTATTTGGAAATATTTTGATGGAACAATAGAAAGTGGTAAACTTAAGAAAGAAGATAAAAAACTTATCAAAAAGATCGTACATTCTATAAGAATTGTGGAGAAAAATCTGGAAAGTTTCGAATTAAGAAAAGGCTTAATAGAAATTTTAAATATCTCATCTATGGGCAATAAATATTTTCAGGAGAATAAACCTTGGGAATTAATCAAAGTTGATAAAGAAAGATGTAAGACCATTATTTGGATTTGTGCCTATATTTGCAAAGTATTAGCTATTCTTATGTCACCATATTTACCTAAAACCGCGGAAAGGATAAAAAACCAACTAAACCTAACGGAATTGAAATGGAAAGATTTGCAGGACTTAAACTTTAAAAAGAAACATAAAATCAATAGTCCAGAAATACTTTTTGAAAAATTAACGGAGGAAAAAATTGAAAAATTGAAAAACATCGTTACAAAACCCACACCACTTGAAGAATTTTTACAAGAACGCTAGGAGATATCTCAGTAGAATTTAACCTAAAGCTCAAACATGTTCTTTTTTCACATACAACTTCTAACATTTTCCAATAAAGATTCTGACAATTTTCATATCACTTCAAACTTTTTTGTTTTTCAAAGATTCTAAAAAGATGAAAGAAAGGAATAGGATAAAGTTTTTTTATTTTCTTAGGTTAATCCCTATTATGAAATATCTACCAAAAATAGCAAGCTGGATAATCACCACTGAATGTAATATGCATTGCGACCACTGTTATGTTAATGCAGGGAGAAAATCCAATCAAGAATTGAATACGAAAGAAGGAATGAATGTGATTGATAAACTAATGGAAAGCGATATAGAAACAATATTTTTTCAGGTGGAGAGCCTCTTCTAAGAAAAGATTTCTTTCAATTATGTAGCTATGCCAACCTGAGAGGAATGTTTGTAAACGTGTGTACTAATGGTTTTAAACTTACATTAGATACTGCAAAAAAACTAAAAAGATATGGTGTTCAAAGGGTTATAGTAAGTATTGATAGTCCAAATCCAAAAATCCATGATTCTTTTAGAAAGTGTGATAATGCCTTTAATAAAGAGATAAAAGGGATAAAAAACTGTATCTCGCTAGATATAGAAGTATTCATTGAAGTTACTGTCACAAAATTTAATTATCTACATCTCGATAAACTCGTAGATTTGGCAGCCAAATTAAAAGTTAAAGGAATAACGTTCAGGCGATTTATACCCTTAGGAAGAGGGGCTCTCAATGCTCAAAAGTTATCTATAACTTCTAAACAATTGCTCCTCGTTATGGAAACCTGGCTGAAAAAACAGCTAGAATATCCCGACATGGAAATTAAAACTCATGAACCCACTTATACGGCCTTTTTGCTAAAGAAAAATTTACTTAATCCAAAATTTCTAAAAGGCCATGGTTGTTTAGCGGGTAGAGAGTGGTTAGGAGTAACACCGAATGGGGATGTTAGAGTGTGTCCAGTATTGCCCATAACAATTGGAAACCTTAAAGACGATTCACTTAAAAATATTTGGAAAAAATCAAAAATAGTCTCAAATTTAAGAAACCGGAAATTATTAAGGGATAAATGTGGTAAATGCTTCTTCAGAGAAGTTTGTGGAGGATGCAGAGCTTATTCCTTTTCAATTACCTCCAACTATTTGTCAGAGGATCCTCTCTGTCCTTTAGTTAATACTTAACTCATTAGCTTAAAAGGTATCTAATTAAAATAGATTAGTACCTACTTTAAAATTTCAACAAAGGTAATATTTCATATGAAAAACGATATTGTAGAAAAGGTTAGGAAAATTGTTATTGATACCTGCAAGCAACTAAACATACTTGATGATTATAACTATCATATATCTATTGTAGAAAGTCTTGCTGTAGAGCTTGGAAAAAGATTTGGTGCTAATGAAGAAATACTAAGAATTGCAGCTCTATTGCATGATATAGGAAGAATTAAATTTGGTCCAGGTAAACATGAAGAAACAGGAGCAATAGAAGCAGAAAAAATCTTGAAAGAATTGAAGGTAGAAGAAGAAATGATAGAAAAAATCGTAGAATGTATAAGAGAACATAGACATGAGAAACCAACAATTCCTGTTTCTTTAGAGGCAAAAATCTTAAAGATTGCAGATGCATATTCACATTTCAAAAAGCCTTTGGAGATTACCTATATGAGAGCGAAAATGGGAGAAAAATTAGAAGAAAGTTTAATATGGATGAAGAATAAATTGGAAAGAGATTTAAATTTCCTTAGAGAAATGAGAAGCGAACTAGATATAAAAGATGTTATAAGAGATTGTGAAAAGACATATGAATGCTTCTCATGCTTATTAAGTTAGTTTCTTATGAATTTCTATAGAGGGGACGTAGTCTAACTTGGCTAGGACGCGGGCCTTGGGCGCCCGGAATCTGGGTTCAAATCCCAGCGTCCCCAATTTAAAATCTGCAACTAATATAGTCTTGAACCATTATCATATGAAAATTGTAATGAGAAAGAAATCAATCAAATGAAACACAAAATGAAAAACAATGACAATAGAAAATATTTCATGATTTTCTCTATGAACAACATGCCCTATATCATGCAAAACCGATGCTAAAGTAACTATAATTTCTGCATCTTCATTTTTCATATTGTAATTCCTTACTATGCCTGATTACACTCCTCTTTTTATCAATATCCTTAACATTTCCAAAGCATGATTTGCAACAATTTTTACATGAGTTGGTCCATGATCATTGTATCCTAACCTATCAATAGCGTTTATGTTAGACATTTTTAATAAAGTTAGCAATGTTTTATTTTTGTTGATATTAGAAACTAGCTTTGATAATTTTTTGTTTCCGTTATAAGGAACGCCAAAATAATTTACCATTTCGCTATTCATAGCCATAAAAGTACCTCTTTAATTTCTTAAAATTAGAGTATTGATTCATACTATTTAAATTTTTTCTGTACACGTTTCATTTAATTCTTACAATTAACTTGAATATGAATATACGTTTACTATGTTGTTACTAAAGAAGACTTCTCCTTCTGTTATTAAAGAAATAGAAATGTTGTTAGTCGGAAAGAGCAAAAGGTTGTTGCCCATTAAGTCTTTTGTTATATTAATTTTAAACGCCGTGATTGGTAACTTTCCAATAAAAACTTTTTGATTGTTTACTTTTATTTCAACCGAAGGATAATTTTGTTGTACCAATGTAGAAGAAAGTTCGAAAGCATAAAAATTATCAATTTCTGACTGAGAAAGAGGAATTTCAAAAGAGTATGGCGCAGATTTATATTTTGCTCTGACTTCAGCGCTAAAGAAATGGTAAAAACTTTTGAAGAAAATTCCAAAACCTTCATTCTCCGCTTCAATGCTTATGAAGTTTATTTCTTTTAGATTGCTAACATTCAAAGGTATTTCTTCAAAATGTCCATCTGTAATTTTCTTTTTGTATATAGTATTTCCATTCAACTTAACAACTAAGTAGCCAGGACCACTAGCATCATCTATAGTTAACCTTAACTTAGCTTCTTCTATTTCTAAGCTTTCTAACCTAAAAACAAGCCTTGCTGCTTTAGAAGAAAACAAAGACCTCTCAACTATAAAGTCGGATTTATTATCCAAAACTTTTTCTCCTCCATAATTCGAAATTTTAAAATCTTCTATAGAAATTGAGCGTTTACTCAAAGTCAAAGTTGGCACAACATATACTTTAACATCAATTGCGTCTTCTCCACCCTTTCCTCTAGCTATTATATAACCTGAATATATACCATAACCAATTGGAGAATTTAGAATTGCTTTTATTTCTTTTTCTCCTTTAACATCAAAATTGTTCTCAGTAAATGAGATTATTTGTGAAAGGGTATCGTTGGCGATCAAATTTACGCTTGTCAAATTTCCTATGATTTTGAACGTTATTGTTTTTTGAGAATTTGGTAGCATTCTGATTGAAATGCTTCTTGGCTCTAAAGAAGGCGGTAATTCTTGAGGAGTTGTCCAAAAAATAAGCATTATACCAATAAAAATTAAAGCGGCTATTAGAACAAAAGCAAACTCGTCTATCATCTTTGTAGGGGCTTGAGACTTCATAAAGTATGTTAGAAGTAAAAAATAAAAATGAATTAACTTTTGCTTTCTTGCCTCTTTAATCTTGTTACATAACCGGCAACAATGTTTCTCAACTTTTTGGAAGGAATATCAACATATTTTTTGACTATTTCTTTATTTTTCTCAAAATCTGTAGTGAATTCGCTTTTATGTTCTTTATAAAGTTTTTCTCCAATATTTTTTATCATTATGGTTTTAATTCTTCCCATTCGATCACCTATGGTTTCAATCTTTTTATTTCATAATATGTGACGTCGTTTTCTCTGTCCAATACTGCCCACACAAAAGTTGCTCTTATATTATGAGCTAATCTAACTGCTCTTGACATTTCTGGCAAAGAAAAGGCTGCTTCTTCTGGAACGGCATGAACAACAAACTTTGTATGTTCAAAAGGCGCTTTGGGTCCTCTTTTTATCTTTACTCCTTTTTCATAAACTCTAAAATGAGCACCAAACTTATAACCGGTTTTAACCAAATATCCTTTATTTCTTAAATCTGAATAAACAACATATTGGGCGTGGAATTGATTAACCCTTTTTTCTCCAATTTCCATCATTTCTTTCAAATCTAGCATTCTTTTTTTATTGTTTTCTTTCACATAAATTTTTATCTTTTTATTTTCTAGTAAGTAAGTAGCCTCTATCAAATCTAGCTCTAATCTTTCTGGATTTTCAGGAGGCATAGGCTTTCCATAACCTGCTTCATCATAAAGGCTTAACGCTTCTTTATTCCATATTATAACTCTTTCTTCTATTAACTCCCCTTCGAAAACTTTCATTAATTATTATAGAAGTTTTTGAATTATAGCTTTTATGAATCTTATTTCTATGCCCCTGCCGGGATTTGAACCCGGATTACCAGCTTTTTACAAAAACCGCAAGCTGGAGTTCTATCCAAGTTAAACTACAGGGGCTTTACATAAATTTATTTAAAAAATAAAACGAATAAAGAAAGATGAGATGTACAAGTTGCAATACAGAAATCAAAGCAAAGGAAAATTTTGTTATATTTAGCTGCCCGAAATGCGGGAAAGAAACAATAGTTAGATGCGAATCTTGTAAAGCTGTTGGAAGAAAGTATGTTTGTAGTGAATGTGGATTTGTCGGACCGTAAAGCTTTATATATATCAAACCTATTTCTTGAATGAGCAAAGTTTTACTGACGCTTAAAGTCATGCCTGAAGATGTGAATATAGACATCAAAAACCTAAAAAGCGAAATCTTATCAAAAATCGAAGCAAACATTCAAGAAGTGCCAATAGCCTTTGGTTTGATCGCTCTTCATGTTTCTTTGCTTATTGAAGATAAAGAAGGAGAAGTAGAAAAAGTAGAAAGGATTTTAAGAGGAATAAAAGGCGTTGGAGAAATAGAAGTCATAGAAGTAGCTAGGACCTTATGAAACCTTTTTATTCTTTCTATCAAAGTATTTAAATGGGGAAAATCCCGCCATAGAAAGACTCTCTTTCTATGGTTAATTGCTCGATGATATGAGAGCTTAAACTAAAGGAGGTTAGGTTTAAATGCCGTTCGAAAGGAGAAGCTTCGGTAGGAGATTCTCAAACATTCCTAAGCCTGTAAACGTTGGAGAAGAGTATGACGTTGAAATAACTGAAACTGGAAGCAAAGGAGACGGAATTGCTAGAATAAAGAATTTCGTAGTCTTTGTTCCGGGAAGTAAAAAGGGAGAGAAAAAGCACATAAAAATAAAAGAAGTAAGAAATAAGTTTGCTATTGGGGAAGTTAGCGAATCTTCCGGAGCTTCTGGAGAAGGTGGAGAAAGCGCTTAGAATCGTCTAGCACGAAAATGTTATTAAAATAAACAAAGATTTCTTTCGACTTTAATTTTTTTATTTTTTCTATCATTCCTTTCAATTCTTCATTAGTATATTGATGGTAGTAGTTTATTTTTCCGTTCTTATAAGAGCCGTGAAGCCTAAAGTATGAAATTTTCCTAACGAAAGTTGGCAATCTTAAACTTAAATCACAAACGTCTATAGCGCCAAACTTCTTACAAAATTTTTTTACCTCGTCTTCTTCCCAACCTCTTAACTCAACACCAATTTCGAAATTTTTTCTTTCAATGTTCCTAAAAAATTTCTCAGCGTTTTCCCAATTTTCTTCATTGTTTCTAAAACTTTCTGGCAATTGAATAACAATAACTCTCGCTTCTAATATATCAGCATATTCGACCATTTTCTCCCAAAAACTGAAAACTTCTTTAGTTGGTCTTAAATATCCAACCTTATCCTTAAGCTTTACTATGTCAACATTAGCTCTCTTCCAAGTTTTCGATGTATAAGGGTGGGTTATTCCTTGAAACGCCTTAAAGTTAAAAATAAAATTTTCTTTACTCATCTTTTTCCACTTCTGAAGAAGTTTAACGTCCAATATTTTATAAAAAGTTTGTTGTATTTCCACTGTATCAAAATCCTCAAAATATCTTTTCATCGATTCTGAAAATCCACAAGTGCCAACATGTATCATAAATTAATTTTAATCGACTAATAAAGTTAATGAAATTTAAGACATCGATAGTTTCACAGTTGTTTGAAATCGTTTTAATTTTATTAATTGCTTTGGTATTATTCATTTTAATCTCCGTTTATAACGTAAACCTGCTAAAGATATCCTTTGCCTCAATATTTTGGTATATATTGCTTATAATAGGGTTTGTTATATTAGATGAAATTCTAGTGAGAAAACTTTATACATACGAAATTGATGAAGCCGGAATAAAAGAAACTTTTATGCTTTTTTCCAAAAAAGAAACTCTGATACCGTACTCAAACGTAACAAAAGTTGATTTAAGAAAGCCATTTGTAGGACGACTACTTAACTATGGTGATATTGAGGTGGTAGGCGCAAGCGCAACGAAAATCGTTATAAAGGGGATAAGAAATCCAGAAAGAGTTTATCAAGAAATAAGTAAAAGACTTGAAAAACTCGGAAAAGTAAAAGAAGAGAGTGAATAGGAAAAGCTAACTTTTAGGTTTCTATAAGATAGTAGAAAGCATTGTTAAACAAATCCTTCGAAAAGTAAAGAATATTGCATTGCCGCCTTTCTTAAGTTTTAAAGGAAAATAGTAGCACGAATAAAAACATAAGATATACCATTAGTGGGAAACTATCTAATTCAGTAATGTATCAAATTTTTAAAGGGAAGGCTATAAATAAATTGGGCATCATAATATACAAAGTGGGAAATATGGTAAAAATTTTTATTGAGACTTATGGTTGCGCTGCGAACAAATCTGATTCAGAAATTATGGCTGGCTTGTTAAGAGAAAACGGATTCGAGATTGTAAATTCTGTAGAAAATTCAGACCTGGTTGTTCTTAATACTTGTATCGTAAAGCAAGCTTCGTTTCATAGAATAGTTCGTAGAATAAAAGAGCTTTATTCTTCTGGCAAGCCTTTAATAGTTGCAGGATGCATGTCGAAGGCAGAACCAGAAAGAGTAGAAATGTTGGCTCCAAAAGTAAGTAGAATAACTCCGGATGCTATTGATGAAATAATTGAAGTTGCCAAAGAAACCTTGCAAGGAAATAAAACAGTTGCTGATGGTGGAAAGATAGAAAAGGTTTTACTGCCTAGAATTTCATTTAATAAACTAATATCTATAGTACAAATATCTTCTGGTTGCTTATCCGCTTGCAGTTTTTGTGAAACGAGGATAGCAAGAGGTGTGTTAAAAAGTTATAGACCTTCATCTATAGTAGAAAGGATAAAAGAAGATGTTAAAAATGGGTTTAAAGAATTCTGGATTACTTCTCAAGACAATGGTTGCTACGGATTTGATATAGGAACCAATCTAGCAGAGCTTTTGAATAGCATTGTTAAAATAGACGGAAATTTTTTCATAAGGGTTGGAATGATGAATCCTCTGCATCTTATCAAAAGAAAATACTTTCTAAAATCATTGATTGACATTTTCAAAAGCGAGAAAATTTTCAAATTTATACATATACCATTGCAATCTGGCAGCAATAAAGTTCTTAAAGATATGAATAGAAACCATACTACAGAAGAATTTCTTGAAATAGTTAACGAACTTAGAGAAAGCGTTCCGGATATAACAATAGAGACGGATATAATAGTTGGTTATCCTACAGAAAGCGAAGAAGATTTTGAGAAAACTTTTGAAACTCTAAAAACTTTTGAACCAGACGTTGTAAATATCTCAAGATTTTTCCCAAGACCAAAAACTCCTGCAGAAAAATTGAAACAATTGCCAATAAATATTGTAAACGAGAGAAGCAAAAAGATACATGAGTTAGTTAGAGAAATAGCGTTAAGAAAGAATAAGAAATATTTAGGAAAAATCCTTAACGTATTCATAGATGAAACTGGCAAAAATGGCACTTATATCGGTAGAACCAAAAACTACAAACCTGTTGTGGTAAAAAGCGAGGAAAATATATTGGGAAAAATCTTAAGTGTCAAAATAGTTGATGTAAAATCCAATTTTCTTATCGGAGAAATCAAAATTTAAACGTAAATTATTTAATAACTCTAATGGAAAGAATTGAAAAAATTGAGCAAATAGCAAAAAGGAGAGGTTTTATTTTACCCAATAGCGAAATCTATGGTGGGCTTAGCGGTACTTACGATTTTGGACCTTTGGGTTTTCTTCTAAAGAAAAAGTTAATTGAATATTGGAGAGAATTTTTTGTGAAGAGTGAAGACAACATTTTTGAAATTGAAACTAGCTTAATAATGCCAGAAAAAGTTTTTGAAGCTTCTGGTCATCTAAAAGGTTTTGTTGACCCAATAACCCAATGTAAAAAATGTAAAAATGTATTTAGAGCAGATCATTTAATAGAAGAAAAAACCAAGCTTTTTGTTGAAGGATTAACCAAAGAAGAATTAACAAAAATTATAAGAGAAAAAAATGTAAGATGTCCTAAGTGTGGTAGTGAATTAGAGGATGTTAAAATTTTCAATTTGATGTTTTCTATGAATGTTGGCGCTCTCGGGGATACAAAAGGTTATCTAAGGCCAGAAACTGCCCAAGGTATTTTTTTGAATTTTAAAAATGTTTTGGTTGCTACAAGAGCTAAACTTCCTTTTGGTATTGCACAAATTGGAAAATCTTTTAGAAATGAAATTTCTCCAAGGCAATGGTTAATAAGGCTAAGAGAGTTTACTCAAGCAGAAATAGAGTTTTTCATTAACCCTAAAGAGAAAACATTTGAAAAGCTAAAGGAGTATGAAAATGTTAAGATAAGGATTTTGAGTAGGGAAGCACAAAAATCTGGTAAAAAAGAAGAAGAAATGACAGTTAGAGAAGCTTTAGAAAAAGGTTTAATTCCATCTGAATACATGGCATATTTCATAGCAAAAGAACAGATGTTTTACGAATCTTTAGGTATTCCAAAAGAGGCAATAAGATTTAGATATATGTTGCCGGAAGAAACTCCACATTATAGTAAAGGAAATGTTGATATGGAAATTCTTTTTGATTTTGGATGGAAAGAAGTTGTTGGAAATGCTTATAGAAGTGATTATGATTTGAAAAGACATGCCGAATACTCTAAAGCTGATTTATCATACGTTTTAGAAAACGGGGGAAAAATAGTCCCACATGTTATTGAACCGAGCTTTGGAATAGAAAGAACAATTTATGCGATTTTGCTTTATTCTTTCGTTGAAGATAAGGAAAGAGGATGGGACTGGTTTAAGTTCAACTCAAAAATAGCTCCCATAAGCATCGCCGTTTTTCCTCTTTTAAATAAAAAAGAAATGGTTGAAAAGGCTATTCAAGTGTTTAAGCTTCTTAAGGTAAGATTTGACGCCATTTTTGATAAGAGTGGCTCCATAGGAAAAAGATATGCAAGAAGTGATGAAATAGGTGTGCCTTATGCTATAACAATTGACCATCAAACGCTCGAAGACGGTACAGTAACAATAAGAGATAGAGATACGACACAGCAACAAAGAGTAAAAATTGAGGAGCTTATAAATAGATTAAACAACCTTTTGAAGCTCGACAACTATTGAATCGTAAATTTCCTTCCATTTTTCTCTTTCAAGCCAGAAAGCCTTTCCATATTTCTTGTATTCATTCAAATAGTTCCTATGAACAACAGCAATAACAACTTTATTGCCAGTAAGAACTTCTCTAATCTTTTCCTCAAACTTTTTACTGAATAACTCCATTTTGCCTATTTCATCTATTGCTATAACTTTACATTCCCTTTCAGCAATTTCAAACGCAGGAATAGCAATTTCTTCGAAAAACCCAACATCAACATAATATTTTCCAACTCTATACTCAGTTTTGTAATAAACGCTTGCAAAGAGTTTTTCTTTTAACGTTAACAAATCAACAACCTTAAATCCTATTCTAACGCCCCATTTTCTTACCTCTGGGGAAATTATGCCTCCGACCTTTACATTATTTTTCGTCAGAAAATCTATCAATTTAATGATTAATGTCGATTTACCAGAAGCTGGAGGCCCACTTATCAAAAGTTTCATAAACTTATTATTTTTAAGTGAGATATATTGATAATGAGCTTGGAAAAAATGATCGAACTCGCAAAATACATTGAAGATCCTGAACTTAGGAAGAAGACAACAGAAATATTGAAAGATATAAAATTGACCCATCCTACTCTTCAAAAATACGAAAGGGAAGAACCAGAGAAAGTTAAAACCCCTTTTGCCGTAAACGATGTTATAGTTATAAGAGAGCTGACTAATCATACTGTTAGTGTTACAGAGGTTTGTATAAAGATTGCAGAAATTATAGAAAAAAACTATGGAATTAAAGTTAACAAAGATGTTTTAATAGCAGGAGCTTTGCTTCATGATATAATGAAAGTTTATGAGTTTAAAGAAGGGAAGCCAACAGGAGTTTTACTAGACCATTCTGCATTAGGGTTCGCTGAATTATACAAAAGAGGATTTCCGGAGGAAGTTTTACATTTGGTTATATCTCATGCTGCACCTTCAACCAATCCTCCAAGAACCTTAGAAGCACTTATACTCCATTATGTAGACACGCTGTTAGCTTTAACTGAATTTGGAATATATTCTAAAATGTTTGAAAAAGAGGAGAAGTGAATGGAGGAATTTGTTAAACCCGCTATAAATTTTTTTAGAAACATTAATGAAAAAGTGGCAATAGTTTTCGGGCATGATTGTGATAGCATTGCCTCTGCATCTATAATTTATAAGCTGGTAAAGAAACTCGGATTAAAACCAAAATTAATCATTTCTCTTCACAATTTTGAAATTGATGAAAAAAGTGAAAGAAAATTAAAAAGGTTTGAAAATATAGTGGTAGTGGATATTGGTGATACTCCAGAAGAAAGGATCAATAGACTTTCTTCTTCTAAAAACCTCTTGCTTATTGACCATCATTTACCAAAAGACTATAAATGCCTTTATGTAAACCCCCGTATTTACAAGAGAAATGTTTACATGCCCGCTAGTTATATTGCATGGTTAATTTACAAAGAGTTTTTTGATGATAAAGAAATTTTATGGATAGCTGCTTTTGGGACTCTAGGCGACTTTGGAGCGAAGAATAATAAGGATTTGTTTGTGCTTTTAAGAAAAGCTTATCCAGAATTGGCAAAAAATACGAGAATAGAAGATAGAGAGCTCTTTGAGAAAAGTTTATTGGGTAAAATTGCGAAAATGGTAGATGCTTGTAGAATATTTGAAGGGATAAGAGGAGTAACATACGTTACAAAAATCATAGCAAACTCTGAAAGCTATAAAGATTTGTTGAAAAACAAAAAAATAAATAAAATTTACAAAAAGCTCGAGATAACTTTTAAAAAAGAATTAGGAAAAGTAAAAAGGAGAAAAATAGAAATTGGAGAATTTTTGATTTATGAAATAAGAAGCAAATACAACCTAAAATCCTCTCTTGCTAGCTATCTACCAAAAATTTATCAAAATAAAGTAATCTTCATAGCTCAGAAATCGAATGAAGGATATTATGAGATTAGCGTTAGAAGAGGGGTTAAAAGAAGGGTTAATTTGTCTAAGCTTGTTGAAGAAATTAGTAAGAATATTAGAGCTAAAGGCGGAGGACATCCTACAGCAGCTGGAATGAGGGTTGACGATTTGAATGAATTAATAGAATTTTTAAAAAATAAAAAAAGAAAAAGTCGCTTACTTTGCTAGAATTATATCTATCGTTGAAACGTTTACTTTTCCCTTGCCTTCAACTTCTCTTTCCTCAGTTCCTATGTCTATTTTCTTGATCTTAACATCTGACATGAATCTTCTTTGGACTACCTGAGCAACATCTACTGCCCTTGAGATGCTTCTTCCTCTCGCTTTAATGTGAACTTCTTTTTGTCCATTTGTGAACTGAGTTATTACTGCCAAAACATAGCTCATCGTTGGCTTTTTACCTATGAAGACAACATTATCCTGTTGTTCTTTTGTTTCTTCTGGCATTATCAACACCTCCTAATGACTATAACAGATAATTTGATTTTATACTCTATAGTTTATAAGCTTAAAACCTATACTGATTCTAGATATATTGCAAGGCCTTCTTTATTGCGTCTTCTGCACCCTTCCAATCAGGTTGTTGTTGATTCAATAAATTTTTGGCATTCTCAAGCTGCTTATAATAATCTGGATGAAAACCAGAAAAATTCAAAGCAGCATTAATCTCATTGATAGCTCCTCCTGCTTGTTTATTATTTATATCATTAAGTGCGTTGTTTAATTTCCCTCTTGCCTCAATTCTCCACTTTTTTCCCATTAGTGTATATCTTTCTTCCTCTACTTTTCCGTATCCTCTAAAGAATATCCCAACTATAAAAGTTGCCGCAAAAATAACAACACTCCAAGCCCCCATAAAACTAAAAAGAATCCAAACTAACTTTATGAACCAGCCAATTGGAATTGTTAAAAATGCGATTATAAAAGCTAAAACTCTATTGACTGAAGAAGGAACATTAGTGAATATTCCCAAACTTTGTAAGAAAGCCCAAACCAATGTGTAAATAGCAGCAAATGGTAAGAGAAAAAGATAAATTATCGCTGGAACATACATCCATTCTTGTGGTAAACCGAGCATTATGAAAACTTGGGAAGCATAAGATGGGAGCGGCGCTATTTTAAAGTTTGCTGGCACTTCTAAATATTGAGGATATGGAACGAATTGTGGTACTAGAAAAAGTAGAATTATTAGGATTATGAAGAAGATTAGAAACCCGGGTATTCTACCGGTTGGTCTTTTTATCACTCCACCTACTGCTAAAAGTATTATAATGAAAACTATGATGAAAGAGACAGAAACTAAACCTGAAAGAAGATCGTTAACATTTATTCCTCCGGTAATAGATGGAGGCGCAACTTCTTGAGCAAGGGAAATTGCAAGAAATAGAATATAGATAGGCAATATAACAAGTACTCTTTTAGCATCCATAAACATTATTAAATCCAATATTTATAAAGGTTTCTTTTTCTTGAAAAGATAGGCAGAAAGAACGATAAAAAGTATTAAGAGAAAAAGTATTGAAATAGAGAAAAATGCGACTATAAAAAAACTTGAAGAGAAAAAAGCAAACAAAACAAAAAAGGATATAACAAAGGAAATTATAACGTTAATGCTTTTTTCAAATAGCCTTATTTTGTTTAGCATACCGTAAACAATTAGGAAAGATAAAAAAGAAAAAGATAAGCCTAAAATTGTTTCTATCATTTAACCAACCTTTTCTTTTGCCTTTTTATACCAATCTTCATCAATTTTTAACCCAAATTGCTTTGCTATATTTTCTATTTCTGAAAGCTTATCCTTCAACCTATTTTTTATTTCCTCTTTTTTCTTTTCATCCTTTTCCTTCTCATATTCGCTCGATAATTTTTCTATTTCTTCTTTCAATTTCTTAAATCGCTCGTCTCTCATTGCAATATTCACAGAATATTTGAAAACGCCGAAAAGATAAACCGCGACAAAAGATAAAACTGTTAAAGCAACTGCTAGATAAGGCAGAATTCTTGTAAGACCTAAGGAATAAAGAGAAAGAATAGAAATTAAGGAAATTGTTAGAGCTGTTAGAGAGTAATAAGTATTTCCAACATCACCAAAAATGTTTGAACGTTTTAGAAAAACGAAGAGTATTAAGTAGAAAAGGAGAAATGGTAAGAAAATGGAAAAGATTAATTCGTTTGTAGTAATTCCAAAAACTTCCATAGTTTCTTTTAATTTCATCAGATAAAAAGATGAGAGCGAATAAAATATATGGGAATGAAAGACGAGCTGAAAAAGATAAAAGAACAGCTTAAAGTTATTGGAGCGAACTCAAGGCTTATATTAAATAAGTTAAGCTTAGATGCTTTCGGTATAACATCAGATGAAATAATATCGAACCTTAAATCTGGTTTCAAAGGTAAGCTTAAGTCACCACAATTTGTTGGAACAATAAACCGCTTATCCGAATATTTTACTAAACTATTAGCATTTTTATTCGTTACTATATTTGCTTTCTATCCTGAAGTTATTACTAATCTCTTCTGGGCATTTCTTGCGATTCTGATAGTATTCATACTGATAACGATAATACTAATTATCTTTTTCCCGACAGCATACGCAACTGTTGGAGTTATGGGAAATGAGTATCTTGGAGGAACGCCAATGTCTATCGTATTTAAATCAGTTGGGTCAATTTTCATTTTATTGTTAATCACAATTCTTTTGCCTTCTCCAAACTACTATAAGGTTTTTGGATTGAGAATAGGTACTCTTCCTGTTTATGTTATGCTCATTTTTGCCTTCTTAATTTCTTTTGTCTTAGCAGCCTCTAAATTTCCAAAAATCCTTATTTTTGGCATTATTTATGTAGCTTTCCTATATTTTTTAATACCTCTAGTGATTTTCGCCACAACAACAAAGGTATGTGTAGAAGAGGTTTCTTTGCTTGGAATAAGAATTCCACTTATTTCAGATTTTCTTGAACAAAGATCTTGTAAAAGATTAACGGCTTCTTCTTTAATGATGACTGGTAAAGCTTATCCGGTTGTTTCAAGTTCTGGTTTAACTGTAAAAATTGGTCTAAATGAAATGCTTCCTCTTCCAGCAGGGCAAAAATACAAAGAGGTTGTATTTATAACAAACAACTATCAAGGTCAAATATCTTTGCTAAATATTAAGCCATACATAAAAAGCGAATATTACGATGTTGTCTTTGTTCCTACTGATTATATACAAAAGAAATCTACACTTTTGAGAGGTGAAACATACGGTGAGGAGTTAGTTTTTGATCCTTCTTCAATGAAAGTCGATTCAAGAAAAAAGTGTCTTTGGACGGCACAAATGATAAACCAATCAGGATATCCTGTAGAGTGTGCATATGATGTTTCATGCAGAAGCAAAAATAATATAGAATCTTTTTGTGTTGAGTCAGGAAGACTTCAATGTAAATGTGTTGATTGGGTGGATGCAACATGTAGTGGCGAATCTTTAAACATAATATTAAGTATAACTCACACGGGATTCTTAGTTGGTAATGGAGTTCTTTACTATTTTGAAGATTATACTCCGCAATCTCTTCCCTACTACAAATATTCTCAATATTCTGCGGAAGCTGTTTTTAATTTTATTCCAAATCCATGGTTTCAAAGGAGATATACAGGATATATAGATGAAGTTCAAATGTTTGCTCAAATAAAAATCTATGGTTCTAATCCACAATTGACTTATCTAGAAGTTGAACCAAGAGATACTGTAGTAAACATTACAAACGAATATGAAGGAATCTGGATTAGAGAAACTATCGGAATAAAGAAGAAAAGCTGTACTAGTTTAAGCGAAATAAACGAAGTTTTGAAGTCTACTGGCTCATGGTCTGGAATATTATGCACATTTACTCCTCCTTCCGTTCACGTTGAAATTGTAAATTTAACAAGTGGAGAAGAAATATTGAATTATTCAATTTCCATAGGTTTGATAAATCAGTATTGTAATGCTGAATATATTAATTTATCATCGTATCCAAACATCAATCAAACCTTATTAGAGAAGTATTGGGAATACGTAAGAAAGGCAAGTCTTCTTTCAGAGGATGTAAGGAAAACTATTAATGATTATGGTCTATGCTCTTATCTTAAGGAAGCAAAAAGCGAAGAAGAACAAAAGAAAAAACAAATGATTGAAGAGAATTTAAAGAAAGTAGAAGTTAGTGTTAGAATTGATTATGTAACAACAGAAACATTTACATCAAGAAAAATTTATCCATATTATACTTCTGCCTGTGGCAAAACCTCTACAGAACAACCAAACGAACAGCCGGAAAATACCTCAGGAGAATTAGAAGAACCCAGTGAAGAAATGCCCCCTCCTTCACAATCTTTACCTTGAAAGTTTATTTATTAAGAAATTAAATTGTTGCTATGAAAGGGGATGTCAGTCCGGTAGTTTACATAGTGCTTGCTATAATAATTGCAATAGCTATCTTAGCAATATTATTCATGTTAGGATTGGGACCATTTAGCAGCGAGGGAAGTGCTAGTACCTGTAAAAGTCGAATATTAAAAGCTTGTGGGAAATATGAAATGTCTGGGGATATAAAAGCTTTCCAAGAAGTACCATCTACCTGTGCAGATACATTGGGTGATGCATCTATCGTATTTAACAATTGTGTTAGTGGTAATTCAGATTCTTGTAGAAACTTATGTGATTGGATAAAAAGTGGTGGATAAAAACTTTTTAAGTAAGAAAATAATTAAAGAGATGAAAGGTATCTCCACGGAAGTTATAATATTTGCAATATTGGCTATAATTATTGTAGTTGCAGCAATCTTCTTTCTTTCAGGACGCCTTGGACCAGGAGTAACACAAATGAGTAAAGAAGAATGTAAACAAAAAATACAGTCAGCTTGTAGCTCATTCAGATCAACAGGAAATTCTGCTGTATTCAATGATATTCCACAAACATGTGCCGATAGTTTGGGGGTTTCTTCGCTTTTCACAGCATGTGTAAGTGGAACCACAGATCAGTGCAAAAATTTATGTGAATCAGTTGAGATTGGTGTTATAACACCAGCATAAGCGGGAGGCCCAGAAATATCACCGTCTCACCATGACGTTCAACCAGAAAAGGGTGAATAAACTATTACCTATATAGATCATAGATAATATCTATCTATATTGGCTTCCAGCTATAATCATTGCTGGTGGTTAAATTAAAAGTCAAAGTAAAATTTCTAAGTTTTACATTTCCTTCCGTAGCATCGTAAACTAGATACTGACTTTTTGTAGTAATATTAGCTATAACCCTAACAGCAGAAAAGTAGCTATACTTGTACCTAAGGTTATAATATTTTTTGTAATACTCTGTACAATTACCGCAAAAACACTGATTATTCTCAAACTTATAATATTGATAATTATTGGAAGTACAATACTCGTTGCAAGGAGTAGTTCCATTGTCTACTTGCTGCCAACCTATACTCTTACAATCACAATCGCTACTTTCTTGTAAGTTGTCATATTTCTCTTCGCTTTTATGATTAACCTTTATTGTATCTACGTGCAAATTAATATTTACATCATTCGATTTTGGGGTTTCAATTTCATTTATAACTTTTTCTTTAAATTTTTCATCCGCATTTGTGCAATTTTCATTTAAAGCCTCTTCTGGACTTTCCTTTTCATTTTCACAGACGTCATCTAATTCAATTTTTTTACAATTGCCTTCCATCTTACTTTCAGCATTTTCAATAGCTTCTCTTACAGAATCTTTTTCTATAAATAAATTGTGCGAAACGTCGTAAAGTTTAAAGTATTCTAAAAGTAGGCCAATTGTTCTATTGGGATTATCATAAATAGAAAAGAAATGGCCAGAATAATTTAGTGGTTCATTAAAATAAACTACCATTTTTGCTGATTTAAGTTCATCATTAGTATAATACAAAACTACATCAACATATGGATCCGAGAAATTAAAGTTATCTAAGTTTTTCAAGTATTTCTCTATGTAATCTTTTGTTCTTGTTTCCAAACTATTTATGTAATATGCAGGGTAATTGGTAGACTCATAATTTCTCCATTCCTTTATGCTACTCTCATCATCATATCCACCTAATTTTCCTATATCATACGCCGCCTGAATGAAAGAATAGTTATAAGCAACTTCTAGCCCTCTTTTTACCGCTTCTACAACATCAGTAGCTTTCAAAATCTCTGAGCTTTTTAATGAAATTTTAAGATTAACGTATTGGCTTGAGAAAACCACAAATAATTCTCCAGCAATTACCAACGTTAATATGGCAATTACAAGAACCACTCCAACAAATATCCCTTTCATCTTCTCACCTTTCGTAATTCAAATATAAATATTCTACAGATTTTGCATTGTTATAGGGAAGAAAAATTGGGACTTTAGCGTTAAATCTTGTATCCGAACAATCGCCAGAATACCCTTGTTTTCTAAACTCTAAAATAACTTTAGAACCAAATGTTAGTTTATAGCATTTTGGAATTTTCTCAAAATATCCGTATAAAGAGGAGTTTAAGAAAGCTATGAAATTCGGGTCATTGCTGTAATCGATAGAAGAAATCATTTCATAAGTGCTAAGTGAAGTATAGTTTAATGAAAGTAAAGAAACAAGAAACCTGTAAGCTTCATTAGTATCGTAAACTACTTTAACAACAATAGTTGTAGTAAATATGTGAAGATTTTCAAGCAGAAAAATAGAAATAAAAGCAAATATAACTAAAACTATTGCTATTACACCTATGTCAAAAGGTGCTATTTGCCCTTTCATCTAAACCAACTCCAAAAGACTAACAATCAACCTTCCTTTATGTATGCTTCCATCATCGTAAATTATATTAATCGGTACGCCTTTATGAGAAACTGGATTATCGGTTTCAACCCACATTTTTATAGATTCTGGTATATTTTTCATAAAACAATTACCAATTTCTTCTGGTGTCCAAAGAGTTGCTATTACTCCTACACCACAACCGATAGCTGCACCGATTGCAGTTCCTATACCCGGTATTACAGAACCTATAACAGCACCTAATCCTCCTCCTGCAGCGCAAGCACCTACCGTTTTTTCCAAATGGCCTCGACTTACATCAAATGATTGAACTAAACATTTTCCAAAATTGATTAGAGGATTATTTACAGCTAGTTCTAAAGCATTTAAATTAGTCGCTATTCCACCCCAAGCTACACATCTATCCTTGTTACAATCGTCTAAATCAATTATTAATATCAAAGACAGAGTATTGGTATAACCCAAATCTATCTTATCTTGAGTTATCCAATAACTTGGGTCAAAAACATTTTTAAAATTATCTGTATCATTAAAACCCTTGTATGACTTTTTAAAAATATCATCCAGTTTAGAAGCATTTAGCATTCCTCTATATTTGATGCCATCCTTTTCGTATATTAACTTTTCATGAGAAATAAGAGCATTAGCTAAAAAGATAGCATCCCTTTCTGTTTGTGTTTGAAAATTCAAAGTTTGAACCTCTTGAAATACTTTAAATAAAAAATATACAGCAAAAGCAGCAACACCTATAGCAAAAAGTCCGGACATTATAACGTTAATTGTTATATCACCCTTCATTTCTTACCCTCCCTGCTGAAATTTTATAGTAAGATACTCCATTCTCTTTTATTTTTTGTATAGAAAATTTGTTCACGTCATTGAATTTAAAATCAGCAAAGTTCGTACAAAACTTGGATTCAAATGGCATTTTCTGGATGTAAATTGGAGAAAATTTGGCTAATACTTCAATCTTTCTTCCACTTGCTGATACATCGTATAATACTCCTTCTGAAGGAACGTACTCAATATCTATTCTATCCGGAGCAGAACCAGCTGCTGACATTAAGCTAGAAAGCTGAATTGCTACGTTTTCAGATGAAGATTCGGCAACTTCTTGGTATAATCTTGTTAAGGTAGTTGAAATTATATTGGTTAGAATAAGTAGTGTTATAACCGTAACTATGAAAATTGCTAAAAACCACTTCACTTCTAGTTGAGACTTTGATTTTTTAACCAGTTTTACAAGGACCATAATTTTTTTCGCACTCCTCTTTAGTTGGAACAGCTCCACTTTCTGTGCAGCCTGTTAAGTCAACATCAGGCTGTTTATCACAGACCAACATTAGACAATACTTTTGAATTTTCAGTTGGCATGCTGCTTTGGAAGTGCTTTCTAGCGTTGGTTTCCACAATCCAGAAAGAACTAAAACAGTTGCTGTCATAGTTAAACCAATCAAAATTAATACAAATACCAGAGACCAGCCAATTGCTTTCATATGTATAGTTAAAAAACTAAATTATATTTTAACGAAGCCCGCTGTTTAAGTTTTAGTATAAGTTATATTTAGTGTAAATTTAGAAATATAAAAAATACAGAAACCCTCACCACAAATAAATGTGCTTGTTTCTACCCTTTGCACTTCTACTATAACCTTACCGTTTTTTGTATTAAAATAAAATTGTTTTTTTTCGGAACAATCAGATTTTTCACACTTGTAACTTTGTGTATCGGGATTTTTAACATTTGTCGCACTCCAGAATTTTATGGAAAAAGATGGACGTTGGGCATCTATGAACGTATCACTATCTATTCTCATCAAATAATTATAATCTTTCAAGTCTGCTGTTTTTTCATCTTCAATGCTCATCCTTATAATACTGCCATTACCTACAGTTGTTTCATATGAATCTTTGTTATGAAAAGCATAATAAGTTGCAAAATGCCCAAATGGAATTGAAATAGAACCATCGCCTTGTATTACCCCTGCAATATCATAAGCAATACTATCAGGTTTTACTTTACCAAATTTAACGGCATTTTTAATTATAACTCTCGGCAGTAGCTGCTCATAATTCCAATATTCTTTATCTGTCATATACTGACCGTCAGAAAAATAAGCAAAATCAGCCTGGATGAGAGGGTTTCTTTCAACTTCTGTATTGCTATCCTCAATAACAACAAATTGTTTTTCAACCTTTTTTTTCAATCTATCCATAGAAAGCTCGCTTTCGCTATCCAACTTAATTCTCATAGGAAACTGCCAATAAGCATTATGGCATTGCTCACCGTCTACACCTAAACTAGCTGGAAGGGAGCATATTTCTTCATAATTTTCTCTTCCAATTTTATCTGCAGAACAAAAATTGTTAAACTTCGGACTACTACAACCCTCTGTACACAAGTAATAATAACAAATTAGAGCCCTTTCTATTGGCGAGTATTTTACTATTCCAAGGCTCTCTCCTAATTGATCCCATACATTTCCTGCAGCTTTAAAGAGAATTGGAAGGAGAACCACAATAACAATTATCGCAATTACAAGCTTTGCAATAGTATCAACAGCGAATCCTTTCATTTTATTTATTTCACTAGAAAAATAAAACTTTTAACATGGCCATAGTCCAAAAGTCACACCTTTCCCAAGCATACATGCTATAGTATTTACTGCATTTTTGATTAAATTAACAAGATAATCGCTGAGAGACGGGATTAATCTTAAGTATATTATTGAAATTAAAATCAAAGATACTACAAGAATTATCCCAAAAACAATAACCGAAATTTCAATCCCTTTCATTCAACCACCAAACAATATTTTCTTTACAATTTCATTAGCAACTAGATAATAAATGCCAATAGCTAACAAAAGCAATATCAAAAGTATTATAAGCAGCATTGTTCTTGGTGCCATGTCGCCCTTCATACTTTCACCGGATACATTGTAATTATTGTCTTCATAGTGTAATATAAACCTATAGAAAATAAAGAGTAAATTATCAATGCAATCAAAACCGTTTTGCTTATATCTTTTATTTTGTTTACTTCATCTTCCCCATACTTAAGCTCCCCCAAAAAATAGGATATCATTATAACTATTTCAATCATATACAAACCAACAACTATTTGGAATTGTGATAGGTCAATAGCTTTTGTTAAGTTTAAAAGCCAGCCTACTGATTCTAGAGCAGTCTTATATTCCTTACCGCTAAGCGTCTTTTCTAATTCTTGAAAAGATGGAGCAAAAGAATAAAAAACTATAGTAATCATCGAAAGCAAACCAACAACAATTCCTGCTGCCAAAGGAGCAAAAACATAAACCGTAATTTTCATTTCTGAAGTAATTTCATCTAAAACTTCGTCTGTAAATTTGTTAACATCTTTTGCATCATCCAAAAATCTTGATATTGCATCTAAAGCTTTGGAAATTGCAAAACTTCCTTTATTTGCCAAATCCAGCATGCTTCTAATAACAACTTTGATTATTCTTGAAGTACAATCTTTGAGTGCTCCTATTTTTTCATCGAAAAATGCGCCTTCTAAATTATACCCACTTTTAATTTTTGTTGAAGCTTCAGCAAAAATTTCCTTTATTTCCAAATCTTTCAAAAAATAAGAAGAATTTTCAAGAATAGTTTCTATTGGTTTTCCGCTTCTACAAACGGAAGCTAACTGATACGTTGCTGTTGGTAATTCGTCCTCAAACTTCAATATTTTCTTGTTTATTTTTTCCAAGCCGCTTGTATAAATATAGCCGGATAGAAAAACTATTAAACCAATTGAAACAGTAACTCCCATAGAAGCTAGGAAAACGCTATCAGAAAACTTTGATTTAGAAACAAAAATTAAGAGAGGCAAAATTATTGTTAAAAGTAACGTAAGTGATGCTATGCTTATAGTTAATTTTCTTTTTTTATACTTGCCGGTTGAAAATTCTATTTGATGATAAGAATATGGCCTAGAATAAAAGTATTGTCTGAATAAGAAATAAACTATGGATGGCAATATAGCAACATATAAAACTGAAATAAAAGTCACTTTGATCATTTCTGGCAAAAAAATAGTTGCTATTGGCAAGAAAATCATAGCTAGTAAAGGCAAAAGCACTCCAAAAGAATTAACTATGTTTAAAGGCGTTTTTAAGCTCATCGCATATTCTTTCATCCTTGTTTTTGTTTTTTGCAAGACTATTTCTATAGCTTCGTTTAAACTCTTTTGAAATTGGTCTTCGGTCAATACTATACTATCTTTTAAAATAGAAATAGCATCAACAAATTCTTGACTTTCTTTTCTCCATTTTTCCGCTATCTTAGAAAGCTCTTCGGAAATAGAAATTGACTTACCGGATTGAACATTCCATATTGCCATCTTTAAATCTAAACCAAGCAGCCCACTTAAATTGTTAGCTGCGAAGCTTACAGCCCTTTCTAAGTTTTTTGATGTTTGAAGAGAAATGGACATGTATATTATAGAAAGCGTCATTTCAGAAGAAAATTTTGAACGATAGTAAATCGTTTGAAATTTTGTATAATTAAGAATAAAGTAGAATATAACTGTAGTAACCATAAAAAAGCTTGCTATTATATCAAACGTAGCTAAGCCAGCAAAATTTAAAATAAAGTATGAAATGAGCATAAAAGTTGCTGGTAGAAAAATAGAAGTTGAAAATATTTCACTAGGACTTACTTCAAAATGGCAAAAATCTATTTCTTCTTGGAGCTTTTTTTCCAAAGATTTTGGAATAGGCAACTTAACTTTACCAAAAGCTTTACATATCTTTTCAAACCTTGTTAGATTTCTGTATTCACTCATTTTTCAACCTCTCCTTAAACCATTCTAACCACTTTTCATATATAATTTTAGAATCATACGAACCTGTATCTTGGAAAACTTTTTCAGAAATTAAGTGGAAAGCGTCGTTAGCGTTTGTAACCCACTCCGCTTCTAGAATTTCAGGTTTGTTTAACTTTTCCGCAAGCTCAACTATTGTTTGTTTAATCTTAGCTCTTAGCAAAATATTATCCCATACCTTTTCCCATGCCCCATGCCACTCTCTTACCCTTTTAGCGATCTCATTCAAAACTTCAGATTCACCATTCAACAAAACATCTGTTGGTTTTAAAGTATCCTCTTTCGCTGAATAAGTCATCAAAGGAACAAAAGCTCCTTCTAACATTGGGTCTTCTTTCCATTTTTTCCTTATTTCCACAACCTCCGTAACCCTTCTAAACCTTCGCAAACCATCTGGGCTTGTGATAACATTTGTTATGATAATGATGTCTAAAGCCTTAAAACTAGTAGGAACTAGGCCTAGGTCATGAACTACTCTATCATAAACTCCATAAGCTGATTCTCCATGAATAGTTCCCGCTACCAAACTGGCTAAAGCTCCGATTCTCATTGCCTCGAACAAAACAGTAGACTCTTTGCTTCTGACTTCTCCAACTATCAAAGCTGAATCTCCTAACCTTAAAGCTGTCCTTAAAGCTTCTTCCGGCGCTAATTCAGTTTCAACATGAGTAATGACGGAACGAGATTTTAAATGCAAAACATTGTAACCAAGCTTTCTGTAAATTTCTATTGGAATTTCTGGAGTATCCTCAAGAACTATAATTCTATATTTTCTCATCAACTCTAAAATCATTGAAGAAAGCAAACTTGTTTTTCCTGAACCCCTTCCTCCAGCCACTAAAACTGCCCTTCCTCCATCAATGATAAAACTCATCAAACCCGCAAACAGAGGATTAAAATATTTTACTTTAATGAATAAAGGAAACGTCCAGGGGCTTTCTCTATGCCTCCTAAAAGCAAATCCTAAACCTGCAGAGGATAAAGTCTTTGTAACAGCAGCCACTCTCGCTCTTCCTATCGGCAATGTTATTTCCGTATCTAAAACTGGGTTTGCCTCGTCTAATGGCCTACCTGAATAAAGCCTAAACCTAGTTGCCCATGATTCAGCTTCTTCTGGGGTTACAGTCAAATTTGTTTCACATTCTCCATAATCAGCATGGTTTATGAAAATTGGAGAACTTCCGGGAGGAGCATTAACATAAATGTCTTGAATTTTATCATCAGATAATAAAATCTCTAGAACTCCAAAACCTGCGGTATATCTAACTAAAATTTCTGCCAACTCTTCTATTTCTTTAGGAGAGACTGATAATCTTTTGCTAACTATTATATCTCTTAATATTTCCTTTCCCCTCTCAAGGAAGACTTTCCTAACAGATTCTAAATCTTTCAACTCCTTTTCTTCTATCCTCCTTTCCATTAGAACTTTTCTTGCTTCACTAAGCAAAGAATTTTTCTCCTCTGAAAGGGAAAACTCTTTTGATAAGACAAAATACAAAAGTCTAACTTTATTCGGAACTTTATATATGCTAACCTCGCTTCCATCTTTTAAATAGTATTTCTCTACTATTTCTGAACCTTTTGGTAAAAACAAGGAAAATCTGCTCATCATAAAGACTGGTCTCATTGTCGGAATAAAAATAGACCTATATAATTCCCGGCTTCCTGGAATGTATTTTTCAGGTTTTTCTCTAATTTCACTTATAAGTCTGCTTCTTTCCAGCATTTCTTTCAAGGGAAGCAAAAACTCTTTGGCATAAGATGTTTCTGGCATTTTGAGAACATAGATTGATGCTTTAACATAACAAAATATAGGGTCTGAAAGGAGCAAGTTTAATAGTTCTTTAGTTAGTTGGTTGTACTGAGGATAAAAGTCCAGATTCAAAACTCCTTTATCTTTTACAAGAAAGTTATAAATGTTTGCTATTTCCTTTAGAAGCCTTACTTGGTCCTCAGGATATTCTATCTCCCTATATTCAGAAATTGTTATTCTTTCTATTTCTGGCGTTTCAACGAGTCTTCTCATTACAAACTCCATCATTTCTTTTGAATCTTCTATTGTGGTAAAAGAGGTCCAATCCTTAGCATCAATTCTTAATTCGTTCCCTTTAATTTCTATTTCCATATATTTATTTCCTCTCAATAAAATAATCTATGCCAGAGAAACCGCAAACATTATCTTTTCCTGCCGAGCTGAATGAAATAAATAGAAGAGTTAGGATGATTGAAATAAAAATGGATAAAATTGAGGAAAGAATCTTTTCTATTGAAAAGTCTATACAACAGCTTGAAACAGACTTAAAAATTCTAAAAGAAACTAACGAAAAAAAGATTTTGGATTTGAAAAACGAAATTTCTCTATTAAATGAAAAAATAGAAACGATTAACAAGAAAGCTGAACAATTCGTTAGCAAATCGGAATTTCAAAAAATAAAAACTTTTTTAGAAATAGTTAATCCCTTAACCTCAAGTTTTGTTTCAAGAGAAGAACTAGAAACCAAAATAGAAGAACTAAAGAAAAGCATTTTAAAACAAGAAAATAAAATATAATTGATAGTATGCCGTTACAACTTTTTAAGAGGCAACAAAAATTGCCCCCAGTTGAAAGAGTAAGAGAGTTATCTTCTCATGGGTTCTCTGAGCCAGAGATAGTTGACGTTTTAAGAAAAGAAGGTTATGGCCCGCAAGAGATTGATTTAGCATTAACGCAAGCTTTAAAAGAAAGGTTGCAGACTCCAAGTGTAGAAACGAAAGAAAATAAAGAAGAAACAAAAATTCCAACGTTTGAGGATGTTGCAAAAAAGGTTCAACCGGAACCCACACAGCAAATTATTCAACCGGAACAGTTCCAAACACAACAACAATATTCTTGGGATGATTATTTTAACTACATAGATTATCTAATCCATACAAGAATTAGTGAGATCAATAAGGAAATTGAAAAGGTAGACTTAAAATACCAAAATCTTGAGAAGAGAATAGAGGAAATAAATCAAAATATAAGGCAAACTGTAATAACAAAAGAAGAATCGTATCATCAAATATTGAAAAAAATGGATGAGTTAAACTCTTCCATAGGCGAATTATCTCAAAGAGTAAGTGCATTAGAAGAAATATTCAAAGAAGTATTACCAGCTTTGATAGAATCCGTTAGGTCTCTGTCAAAATTGGCCCAGCAAAAATAGAATTTAAATTTTTAATACAAAATCTAATATGGCTGATATCTTTACCCCAATAATTACTAAACTAGTTGGTTTTGGATTTTTCAATTTATTGATTTTTATACTCGCTATGACTTTAGTTTATGCACTCTTAAGACAAAGAAAAATCTTTGGAGAAAGCGCATTAATAAATGGTTTAATAGCTTTCTCTATTGCATTCTTTGTATTTGCTTATCCTGTTATTGTTGGAATTAGTTTAACTGCTCCTTTAACAACATTTTTTTCCCAAGCTTTTGTTTTTGTTCTTCTCTTTTTCGTAGGATTTTTAATAGCAAGTTTTTTTTATCCAAACCTTCCAGAAGTATTAAAATCATTTTTTCAAAGTAGAAATACACTTTTTGCAATGATAGCACTTTCCTTAGCTCTTTTTGTTACAAGCGGATTGATTGGAATTATTTATACTAGTGCTACTGGACCGTCTTCTCAACCCTCCACACCACCAGAAAACACACTTTTAATTGCTGGTTTGATTATAGCTGTTATTGTACTTTTAATTGCTGGGAGTATAGGTAGAGGATAATGCCGAGTGGATTAGAAATTGTCTTGATAAACCTTAATAGAATGGGTTTCTTTGCATTCTTACCTTTTCTTTTAACATCAGCA
>Ga0078972_1005797_pt1 | contig 30691 bp, 18 predicted proteins | sample YelNatPaOPGAMG01_FD_67568 | JGI IMG/M metagenome (GOLD analysis project Ga0078972, IMG submission 67568) | Hot spring thermophilic microbial communities from Obsidian Pool, Yellowstone National Park, USA - OP-RAMG-01 (SPADES assembly) (version 2) | ecosystem: Environmental > Aquatic > Thermal...
ATCCCCCGCACCGGCCGCAAGCGCCTCGGCCCCTTCGCCCGCGAGCCGATCGTGGAGGCTTGGCGACACTTTGACCCCATCCGCTTCCATGGCCAAGAGGACGCCGCCGACCACCGGTGCCGTGTCTAACACGAGAGGGATGGGCTTGGCGCCCTGCTCGTGCATCACCTCAACAATGGCGTCCACCAGCGGGGCGTAACCAGAGCGGAAGACGCCTCCGGCCAGCACAAGGTCAAACGGTTCCTCAAGCATCCCCAGTCTGCGGGCGACAGCAGCAGCGTTTGCTCCCTGGTCGCGGCCCACATCGCGCAGAATCTCCTGGGCGACGCTGTCCCCAGCCCTGGCGGCCTCCACCACCATGGGCGCCTGGGCTGCTCTCGGGGGAGCGACCGTCCCCCGGCAGATGCCCTCCAGGAAGGCGAGAGCATCGGAAGCACCGCTCCACGCCAGGAAGCGCTCCGTGAGCTGGGTAGGTCGGCCACGCCCCGTGTAGGCCTGGGCCACGGCGCGGATCGCCAGCCAGACGATGTCGCTTGCGCCGCCAAGGTCACCGAGGGCCTGACCCTCGCCGAAAGTGCGGAAGCGCTGACCGTCGCGGTTGCAGCCGGCAACGTTGGCGCCTGTGCCAGATATGATCACGATGCCCCAGCCACGCCGGCTGCCGGCGCGCAGGGCGACAAATGTGTCGTTCACGAGGACTTGCGGGCCAGGCACGCCCAGGCGTTGCACGACCTGGCCCAGGCGTGCCTCGTCGCTGGGGAAGTCGAGGCCGGCTAGCCCATAGCCAGCGGCGCCCAGTTGCCCGATCTTGACTCCTGCCGACCTGCTTGCCTGCTCCACCGCTTGCAGGTAGACCCGGTAGGCGCCCTCGAGGCCGACACCCTCCCAGTTGCCGGGGCCGGACTGCCCGGCCCCGAGTACATGCCCATGTTCGTCGGCGATGATGGCGTGTGTCTTCGTAGCGCCGGTGTCGAGCCCAAGGTACAGGCGCGGATGCTCAGGCATAGTCGCTCCACTGGCGTAGGTACTGGACGACCATCAGGTCAGCCACCGAACTGAGGCAGGTGGGCGGCGTTGACCCTGAGAAGGTCCTCGAAGAAGGCCGGAGCGCGGTCGGCACCGGGCCCGAGCGGGTGCGCCACCAGAGCTTGTAGGGCAGCACCGCGATCGCCGTGCGCGGCTGCCTCGGCCGCGAGCAACTCATAGGACTTCACTGCACGCACAAGACCTTCGAGCAGCACGGGTAGCGGCTTGGTGGGGATTGGCTGCGGTCCCCCGGCGGTCACTACGCATGGTAGTTCGGCAACCCAGTCCTCCGGCCAGCCCGGCACCGCCCCACTATGCCGCGTGTTCACCACGTGGATTGCGCCGTCGTTGCGGTGCAGGGACAGGATCAGTTGGCAGGCGGCTGTCGAATAGTGAGCGCCGCCGCGTAGCATTAGCTTGTCGGGGAGGACGGTCAGGTTCGGGTCGCTGTACTCACGCAGGAGATCTGCCTCCACCTTCATCACGTCTTCCGCGCGCGTCGGGCTGACGGCCTGGTGATCGAGCACCGACTTGGTGCGATAGTAGTAGCGCAGATAGCCGCTGGGGATCATCTTGGTCAGCTCAGCCAGGTAGGCTGGCCAGACTGGATCCTCTTCCTGCTTCAGGTGATCGAGATAGGCCTGGAAAACACGCGGCCAGACGTCCGTCCCTTTGACGCTGGCTCCGCGCAGCCAGGCCAGATGATTGAGCCCGAGGTAGTCCAGAGACACATCGGTGGGGTCAACGTCGAGTTCCCTGGCGATGGCAATCTTGTGCCCGATCGGAGAGTTGCACAGGCCGACCGAGTGCACAGCAGGGGCATAGCGCTGCAGAGCTTCGGTCACAAGGCCACTGGGATTGGCGAAATTGACCAGCCAAGCCTGCGGGCACAGGCGCAGCATGTCTTGGGCTACGCTTAGGAGTACAGGGATGGTGCGCAGCGCTTTGGCGAAGCCACCGACGCCCGTGGTTTCCTGGCCGACCAGCCCCCAGCGGCGGCCCAGGAGTTCGTCTTGGTGCCGCGCCGCCATGCCACCGACGCGAATCTGTGTCTCCACGAACGAGGCGCCGTCGAGAGCCTGCGAACGGTCTGTCGTCAGCTGCAACCTGAACGGGGACCCGGCCGCGGCGACCATGCGCTGGGCGAAGCCACCGACCACCTGAAGGCGCTGTGGATCTATATCCATCAGCCAGAGCTCGTCCAGCGACAGGGCCTCTGCATTTGCAATGAAGCCACTAACCAATTCTGGTGTATAAGTTGAGCCTCCACCGATAACCGCTACCTTCATGCATGCACCGCCTTTCCGCCGGCCACCTGGCCGGCTAGTCCTTTGAGTTGTTCGCCACAATCCAGACGATGGTAGGGACGGGCCCCCGGAAGAGCCGCGGGCCGCATCGCGTAAGCTGTCCGCACATCTCGCTCTCAACTGCCTCAGTCGAGCAGGGTAACCGTACCGTCCTCTCCCACCTCAACCTGCTGCCCCTCGCGGACGGTCTGGAGAAACTCATCGCCCAGGCGGTCAACAGCGACTATGCGCTTGCCCACCCAGACGTCCGCCAGGACCACGCCCGAGGCCGCCAGGGAGTCAATGCTCTGCGAAAAGAGCATCGCCGCCGGAGCGATGCCCATGGCTGCCACGGTCTCGAGCACGAGGCCGCCCGAGGTGGAGCCAATCGTCTGTGGTAGGCACAGGATGGTCCCAGTGAGCACCTTGCCAAAGAGGTCACGGTTGTCCTGGTCCGAGCACACGGCTCGTTTGGCCCTGCCCGTCAACGAGCCAGCGATGACGCTCTTCTGGAACGAAGCCAAGGTGTTGAAACCCTGACGGGAGACGAGTGCCGGGCCGCGGACGCTGCCGGGAAGAACTGGCCTGCCCTTGAATGTCTTCATGTCAACCTTCCTCCTGCAAGCGCCCACTGCTGATGATCGCGAGGAGTTCCTCGTCCGGGTAGAAACGGGCGGTAGAATAGGTCCGCAGCTTGTTGCTGTTTGTCACCACGGGGCGCCGCGCGCTCAGCGGGTTGTTCATGAACATGAGCGGGCAGAGGGAGGTCAGTCTGGCGCCGGTTGCCAGAAGGCGCGCCTCGGCTGAACCGGACGCTCGGAACGCGCGCAGGACGTCTGGTGCCGCGCAGAGCACCGTCGGCACGGCCAGGCGTGGCCGGCCGTATTGGCGGACCGCCTGAACGATGGCCTCGGTCCACTGGTGCAGTTGTCCCAGGCTCAAGTGCGGGCAGCCTACGAAGCAAAGGCTCGGGCGCGCACCAGGTTCGCGCCAAAGGACGGGGTAGCTGGCGGCGACGCGCTCCAACTCGGCGTCATCAACGACATAAGTGCGGTACTCCCGTCGCAAGAGGCCGCGGCCGATCTTGACTGCCTCGGGTGTCATCCCCTCAACGTGGTAAAGGCCCACGGCGCCGTTGGAGGCACTGGCCGCCCCCATATCTTTGAGATAGTCGGCGGCGGCATCGTTCACGCCGGAGCCAAGCCACTGATCGAGGCCGACGATGTAGGGCACGTCCTCCATCACCCGCATGCCGATGGCGCTGCCAAGCACCTGGGCGTTTGGCAGAGAGGTGGTGCGCACCTCGACAAGCCAATCCGCCCGCCGGCCCTCGTCGGTTAACAGGCCGAACAGCGGCGCTTTGCCGAGCAGGTTGCACAGGAGGTCTATGCCGCCCGAATTGCGGTTCGTGCGCGCGCCGATGACCGAGTTGGCGAAAACCACGGCTGAGGACTCGGACCAGGCCAGTACGTCTCCGAACTTGGGGCGATTGCCAACTTCCGGGAGGTAGCAGGTGCAGGTGAAAGCATCGGCATTGCGCAGCCCAACCCTGGCCAACTGGGCTTCATAGGGACGCTGGCGGCTGTAGACAAGGCGTGTGACTAGCTTCTCCGGCAAACTGCTGGGCACGTTCTTGAAGTCCGCCGGGCGCGGATCTACGGTGAAGGGCCACGGCGTGTGCAGGCCAGCACCGATCAGCTCCTCCATCATCCTGTAATGGGGCCCGATCATGCTGGCACCAAACGAGGTCACCAGGTGACCAGGGCCGGTGATGCGGACAAGCCCGGTTGCTCCGAAGGTCTCGCCGAAAGCGACTACTGACCGCATCGCTTTCTGAAGCGCTGGACCTTTGCTCCCTGAGAGAATGGCTTGCTCTTCAGTTGTCAACTGCATCATGCACCCCCGTGACGACATTGTCCCATGAAGCGTGAGTACAGGCCACTGATCCCCGCATGACTGGGCTACAGAGCCCTGCCGATAGCGTAGCCGGCCTTGACGGCTTCGAAGACGCGCCCGCTGGCGAAAGCGTCCCCAATGTAGCGCACCTCGGGCGCGACACGCTTTGCGACGCACTCATGGTACAGCCCGTCGTCGGGCTTGAGGCCCACCGCAAGCACCACAAGGTCGGCGCCAACACGTACCTCCTGCTCTTGCACGCGTATGGGCTTCTCCAGCGGGTTCTTAATGTTAGCCGGCAGCAGCGGCACCCAGGTGTTGTAGGGGTCGGGCACGCTCGAATGCCGGTTCTGCATGGCGATGACTTGCTTTTCCTCTATCTGGATGAGCCTCGTGCTGTTCATCAAGACGACGCCCGCCCGCTCAAGGTAGTGGATAAGGTGGCCGCGGTTCGCTGTGCACACTCCGCGCATGATCTGGGGCAGCATCTCGATCACGGTGACCTTCTTGCCTCGCTCGTACGCCAGGTAATAGGCCACTTCGCAACCAACGGCCCCGGCGCCTACGACCACAACCTGGGAGGCGGCGTCGGCGAGCGAAGGCTGGAGCAAGAGGTCAATGGCCTGAACGACATGGGCGAGATCCGCCCCGGGAACGGGCAGGCCAAGTGGCTTCGCGCCAGAAGCGACGATAACGGCATCGAAACCCTGCTCTTTCAGGTACTCTGCCGTGATCTCCTTGCCGTAGTAGGTACGGAGCTTGTGTTGCTGTTCGTGCGCAGCCAACTGGCGCTCGAGGTAGCCAAGGTAGTTGGCAACATCGAGCTTGATTCCAGGTAGGGAACCGGGAATGAGTTCGCCCCCCGGGCGATCCCGCCGTTCGAAAAGCGTCACGTCATGCCCGCGCTGGGCTGCGGTGCAGGCACAGGTGATGCCAGCAGGCCCGGCCCCGACTACGGCGATCTTGCGCGGCCGTGAAACCGGCACGGGTTCGATCCCTGGTTCATCCTCATGGGCACTGCATGGGTTGACGGCGCACTGGGGGTAACCACCCTCGAGGAACTCATTGAGGCAACCTTCCTGGTCCCCGATGCACGGGCGTATGTCAGCGACGCGGCCGGCGTAGGCTTTGTTTGGCCATTCTGGGTCGGCCAGCAAAGGACGGGAGAGCATGATCAGGTCGCACATGCCCTGACGCAGGGCTCGCTCGGCCAGGTCAGGATAGCCTAGCTTGCCGACGGCGACGATGGGCACGGGCAGCCCGGTGTTGGCACGAATCTGGCGCTCCTGGAAATCGTCACGCACGTATTTCGCCACCGGCAAGAAGCATCCCGCTGGCATGGACGTCGGCGGGTGCGGTAGCCACCAGTTATCGTATGAGCCCAGGTCAACGTCGAACATATCCACGCCGGCGGCGACTAACTCATGCATATACGCCAGGGTCATCTCCGGGGTGCGCTCATTGGCGAAGCGCTTGAGGCTGCCGACCTTGTGCATACGCTCGCCATACGTCTCATTTAGGGCGAGGGACAGGTCAATACGGTACATGATGGGAAAGCGCGGCCCGACGCGGCTACGAATGTGCTTCACCAACTCGATGCCGAAAGCCTGCCAATCGCGGAAGCGGCCGATCTTGCGGCGGTTGAAGGCCGGGTTGGTCATCTGCTCGAGGAGGTACCCCTCGTGACCATGAAGGTAGACACCATCAATGAGCAGCGACTTCGCGTCCGCGGCAGCCTGGCCTGCGTTCTTGATGATGCGCCAGCACTCGCCATCGGTTAGAGGGCGGCAGGGGACGGCTGGCATGTAGAAGTTGGGGTTCCACGATGCCGATACGGGCAGGGCGTGCTTCTTGAGCAGGCATTCCGGTGAGCCGACTCGCCCGAGCCCGGGGGTGAGCTGAATGAAGAAGCGGGCCCCGTAGGCGTGCACCGTCTCCGCAAGCAGGCGCCAACCGGAATAGACGGTGCGTGAGCGGTCAATGCGCGGGAAGTAACTCAGGCCGGCGACCTCGCCCACGGAGGGGTCAACGTCGAAGCTGACAGGGATCAGGCCCGAGGTTATCAGGCCAACACCACCGCGCGCCCTCGCCGCGAAGTACTGTATCATCTTGGCGCTGGGGCGGCCGGTTTCATCGGCCATGCAGATATTGCCCATGGGGCCCATTACCAGGCGGTTCTTCAGGGTGACGGAGTTCACCTGTATCGGAGAGAACATGGCAGTGTAGGGGTAAAGGTTCGCCGTCATCGCGCCGTCGGCTCTGCGCTCTTTGTCGTTGAACCAATCGGCGTAGACCTGAGCCAGATTGTGCAGTAGCTCAGCACCATTGCTAGCCAGTTGCGTCATCGAAGTCCTCCTGTTGGGCAATCTGGTCGGACGGGTCCGCGGCCCGCATTCTAGCCTCGGCCGGCATCGCTGCAAGCGGCACGTGGCAACTGCTGGTGTTGGCGCACTAACCCGCGCGGCTTCCTGACCGGCAGACCGGAAGGCGGGCGCGCAGCTTCTGGCGGCGTGGCGAGCGGCGATAGCCCGGGCCGAGGGGCCGCTCTCGCATTCAGCGCGGCCTCAAGACGCGCCCTCCCTCAGGGCCCGATCCCGTGCCTGGTAGGCGCGCAGCATGTACGCGTCTAGAGGTTCCAGGCCGAACTCGGTGATGATCTCGTCCACGCTTCGGTCGGGCATCTCCGAGGCGATGGCAAACTTGGCTTCGCGGGTGAAGAAATCGAAGCGCACGCCGGTGCCATACTTAGCGAGGATGTCGTCAGTCTTGTCCCAGTTGTAGTCCATGTGCAGAACGCGCCGGTCCAAGTTCAGCCGAAGGACATTGTGCGCCTCGTAGGTGGACTCGGCCAGCACGCGACCACTCATATCCACAATCTGCCCAAGTTCGGCGCCTATGGCCGTGACGATGTAGTAGTTGAACTCCTGGGCCCAGGCCTGCACCTGCAAGCCGCCGCGATACATCGAGGAGAAGAAAACGATCTCGGCGCCGTTGTGATGAAGGCCTTCCATGACCGGCCGGAAGTTGAGGTCGAAGCAGATGGCCATGCCGATCTGGCCAAAGTCGGTGCTGAGCACCGTGGCCTCAACCCCGGGGCGTACTCCCGCCTGGATCTCGCCGATGGTGGGGAACATCTTATGGTACGCGCCCTGCACTTCGCCCCGGCGGTCAATGAGGAGGAGCGAGTTGTACAGGTAGTCGCCCTCGCGCTGTATCAGTGGCCACAGGACATACATGTGGTGCCTCTTGGCGACCTCGGCCATGTAGCTGGTTGATGGGCCGGAGGCCGGTTCCGCCAACTGAGGCCAGTCTTCGATGGGGGCATCGAGGTTGAGGTACACCTCCGGGAACACCACAATGTCCGCACCCATTCGTGCCACGCGCGTGGCCAGGCGCTCGGCTTCCTGCAGGCGAGCCTGCTTGTCGCTCAGCGGCGGGGTAGGCCGAGCCGAGATACTGCCGACCGTTACGTAACGTGCCATGCCACCCTCCTAGCGGCGGAGAACCCAGCCAATGTCGCGCGCATTGTGTGGCTCGCGGCAGCCGCTGTCAATGTCAGTGGTGCTATCGGCCCTCAGGGCAGGACGAGCCTCAGTTCCTCGGGGTGCTGGTCGCGCTTGAGGAGGCAGAAAGGGAGGCGCCGAGCGGCGACTGCCGAGGCAATGCTCGGGCCATGGGAAACGCCAGCCTGATCTACCGGTTGGGCGTGCAGAGGCTGTGCCGGAGATCCATGCCCTTGGAAAGGGGCATGCCCACCGAATGTGGAGCGGTCAATCAGTATGGCGATGATGCGCATGCCGCGCAGGGCCAAGGCATGCGCGGCGCTTGCCCACTGCTCGTCGTCCGATGGCGTAACGAGGCATACGGTGTCGAAGTGGCTGAAGTTGTGTTGCTGGGTAGCCAACAGCGTGGCGAGGGGGAGGCGGCCATCGGCCTGCACGACGGACAGGAGGTCCAGGATGCGGCTGAGGTGCCTGCTGCCCCTGTCGGGCTGTATGAGGCAGGGGTCGGCACCCTGAGCGAGAAGGCCCACTGGGCGATCATGGCCCAGGAAGTATGCTGCCAGAGACGCTGCCATGCTCACGGCGTACTCAGCCGTCGCTGGCTCAAGCAAAGGCCAGGCTGCCCGTCTGGGCCGCAGCGTTTCCCCATTCGAGGGCCAGTCGAGCAGAGCCCCGGCCTGGACTTCGCGCTGCAGGTCTAGCACGACCCATACATTGCCGCCAGGCGTTTCCTCGAACTCCTTGGACATCAGATTGCCCTGGCGGGCGCTAGAACGCCAGTGAATGTGGCTGAAGGTGTCACCGGGCTGGTATTGTCTGATGGTGGACACCTGCGCGGTGGGGTCGGATGCCCGGTGCGAGCGCACTGCCTCCGACTGGAGCAGCCGGCCATCGAGACCCAGATTTTCAAGCCCAAAGAGGCGGGGGTAGATCACAAGGCTGGCGATGGTGCCGGTCACGCGGCTGGCACACAGGATCCCGAAAGGGTCGCCGGCTGAGAGAAGCGAAGGGCCGAGGTGATAGCGGCCGCGGCGCAGGCAAGGGCTGCGCAGAGTGAAGACACGCTCAGACCGAGGCCCGATATACGTCAGGACCTGACGCAGGTGATGGAGCGGCAGGTCGGAGCCGTCCTCCAGTGCCGTCCACATCTGCGGCAACCAGGAGCGGTTCCGCACCAGGATGCGCTCGGCCAGGGTATCGCCAACATGAAGGACCGCGCCCACTGGCTGGCGCAGCACGGACACAGAGAACACTGAGCCTGCGCTCCATACGAGGCCGATCAGGAGCAGGAAGGTGAAGGCGTAGAGGATGCGATAGGCGAGTATCCAGCCGGTGTTGGTGGCGACTGCAAGGGCTGCCAACCAGACAAGGAGCGGCAAGGCGCTGCGCAAGCCCAGGGACCAGCCGTGAGTGGGCTTCCCGGCCAAAGCCTCCGTGGCGAGGCTAGGCATCCGTTCTCGTCTGAATTGTGGCAGTGGCAAGGTTCTCGCTCCTTGCCGGCCTCACCAGACCATCCAGGACCGCCCTGGCGGCTCCGAGCCAGCGAATCTTGCGCAGGCCGACGGGCAGGTTGAGTTCGCGTTTTTCGCAAACTGTGGACACGTTCGCCATGTCCACCTGAGGCTTAAGGGCCTCCAGTAGCTTTCGGCGGCGTCCCTCGTCGGTTATCGCCATAATGTCATCTATCTGGCGTATCAGGCGCTGCGCCCGTCCTATCCGCTTTTCCACAGCATCAGCGGAGGCGGCGTCTATCAGGCCGAAGCTCTGTTTGATGCGGTTCAGACGCAGAGCCGCGGCATAGGTGACATCCACTATCTCGTCCCGCGAAAGCCACTGGGTCTCGTAGTTGAGCACGTACTTCCAGGAGGGGCTGAGCAGAGCGCGGCGGTGCTCCTCGAGGGTGCGGTGAAAGAGACGGTAGCCGAACTGTTCCGGATTCTCGAACACGGGGCTACCAGGGTCGAGGAATGGGGCCAGCGGCGAGAGGAAGGGCAGGACGCGCGGCTTACCGCCCTCTGAGAAACGCTCCAGGAGATGCTGGCAGTAATCTACGGTGCCGAGGACGGAGGCGGCGGTCTGTTTGGGCAAGCCGATCATGAAGAAGACGTCGTAGCGCGCGCAGCCGCAATCCAGGGCAGCGGCGATGGATTCCTCTGCTGCAGCGGCAGTGTAGCGCCGGCCGAAAGCGCGCCGCACCTCATCGTCATGGGATTCCAGAGAGATCTCCATCGTGAAGTCCGGGGCCACGGACGCCACTTTCTCGTAGAATGAGCGCGGGGCGGGCTCGAACACTTCCAGCATCAGCCGCGAGGGAGCCTTTCCCAAAGCCGCCAGAAACTGCTCGGCATAGTCATCACCTGGCTGCCGTAGGTCGCCCAGGATGAACACCGGCCCGTGGCTGAACTCGGCGATGCGCCGCACATCCCTTGCGAGGTCTTTGGGCGAACGAAAGGCCGGGCGCGAGCGGCCATAGGAGCGCCGAGAGGTAAAGGCGGAGCCACCACAGGTGTTGCAGGTGTTGCTGCAGCCTTTGCAGGTGAGCGCCGCAGTGATTGGATAATCCATCCAGCCAAGGAACGGGATCACGCCGTTCAAGTCGAGGTAGCGGGCGACCGACCGCATGACGTAGCCGTAGTCAATGTCGAAGCGATCGAGAGTCTCGGGCACGTACGTTAGAGGATTGGCGTGTATGCCGGAGCTGTCCCTCCAGGTGAGGTTCGGGATGCTGGCGAGTTCATTTCTACCTGTGGCCAGGTGGTCAATGAGTTGAAGCAGCGGTTCCTCGGTGCTGTCGCCCCGCAGGACATAGTCAACTTCCGGCCGGCGGATGAGTTCCTCGTGGTAGTAAGTGCTAGAGAAGCCGCCGAATAGCACCGGTATGTCCGGATGCAGCTGCTTACATAACTGAGCGATGGCCAGCGCGCCCTGGGCGTGTGGCAGCCAGTGCAGGTCTATGCCAAAGGCCAGTGGATGAAGGCGAGCGAGTTCACGCTCGACGCTGAAGCTCTTGCTGCGCAACATGCGGTGGGCCAGGTTGATGATACGCACCCGGTAACCGTGGCGCTCCAAATAGGAGGCCATGCTGGTGAAGCCCACGGGGTACATCTCGAACACCGGCATGGATGGCACAACGTCGCTGACCGGGCCATACAGGATGGACTCGTGGCGGAAATCATAGACACTGGGAGCATGAAGCAGGACGAGATCAGCGCGTGACATGTTGGATTCTGGCGCCTAGCTCTCGGCCTACCGCCGGGAGGCACGGACGCGTGCGCCGGGCACTGGCACCGAGCCAAGCAACTCGTCAATGATGGCGTTAGCGTCCACGTTCTTTATCCGTGCCGAAGGACTGACGATGAGACGATGCGCAAGCATCGGTTTGGCGAGCGCTTTTACATCGTCGGGGATGGCATAATCTCGCCCCTCAAGGGCCGCCCGCACCTGAGCACCGCGATAGAGCGCCAGCGATCCACGCGGGCTAGCGCCGAGATAGACGTCGGGGTGGCTGCGCGTCGCTGCTACCAAGGACACGATGTATTCCTTGACGAGGTCGTCAACGTAAAGCTGCCGGATGGCCACCTGAGCCTCAAGCAGTTCGGCGACCTCGACAACCGGCGCGAGTTCGTCGATCGGGTGTGAAAGCTGCTGCGAATTGAGGATGGCCATCTCTTCCTGTTGAGTGGGGTAACCAAGGCGAATCTTCATCAGGAAGCGGTCGAGTTGCGCTTCGGGCAGGGGGAAGGTGCCTTCGTATTCGATTGGGTTCTGTGTTGCGAGCACAAGGAACGGGTCGGGCATACGGTGTGTGGTGCCGTCTACGGTGACCTGCCGTTCCTCCATGCACTCGAGCAGGGCGGATTGCGTCTTGGGTGTGGCGCGGTTGATCTCGTCCGTGAGCAAGATCTGCGTCATTACCGGGCCGGAGCGGAACTCGAACTCCTGCGTCTTCTGGTTGTAGACGGACACGCCGGTTATGTCGCTGGGCAGCATATCGGGCGTGAACTGGATACGCCGGAACGTGCAGCCGATTGAACGAGCCAGGCTCTTGGCCAGCATCGTCTTGCCGACGCCAGGGACGTCCTCAATCAGTACGTGGCCTTTGCAGAGCAGGGCGATGACGCTCAGTTGCACCTCTTCTTGCTTGCCGATGATAACCTTGCCAACATTGCTTACTATTCGCTCGCCGAGTTCCCTAACGTCGCCCATTTGCCTGAATGTCTCCTATTCGTGCACTTGCACGGATTTAGCAATTGTAACAAAGCGCAAGGGCAGCCACAATTAGCCGCCGCTCTCAGACGTGCCTTTCGCCAAGACGATCTCTCGGTGGCCCTGCGTTGGCAGATGGCACGTATTATTGGAGAGGGTGTCACCCAACCCCACCGGTGGAGAACGTGCCGCCCCGCCTCAGCGCCGGCGAAACTCGCGCGCGACCATGTTGCTGCTCAGATAGAGCATCGTCGGCCTCCCGTGCGGACAGGTCCTTGGGGACTTGGTGGCCTCCAGTGCCCTCAGTATCTCACGCATCTGCGCGTAGTCGAGAGTCTCACCGGCACGGACAGCGGAGTGGCAGACTAACCGCACCAGTGAGTGTTCCAGCCAGCGGTCTGTGTCGGCGGCGGCGACAGCGTCGAGCACCTCGATGAAGGCTCTTTCGAGGGAGGCTGGGCGGTCGGCCAGTATGGCCGGCACAGCGCGCAACAGGGCGACGTCGTTCCCAAAGGGTTCAGCTTCGAAACCGAGTTCCCTCAGCCGGGCCTGGTGTCGCTGCAGGCTCAGGCAGCGACTGGCGCCGAGGCCGACAGTGATCGGCGCGAGCAGGGCCTGGCTCTGGCTCTGCCCCGCTTGCCGCTCAGCCAGGAAACGCTCGAAAAGCACCCGCTCGTGCGCGGCGTGCTGATCCACGAGATACAAGCCATCAGGCCCCTCAGCGACAATGTATGTCTGCTGCACTTGCCCGACAACACGTAGGGGCGGCAGCGCTCCCGCCGCCAGGGCAACAGGTGGACCGTCTCGGCCGGCGGCCGCCGCTGCATCCGGCCCCGCCTGCGAGTAAAGCGCATGCTGCGGAAACTGAGCAGAGTCGGCGCTGGCCTCCGCCCCACCCAATCTCCACGGCACGAAAGCGCCTGCTTCCAGACCGGCGATAGCTGGCACCAGGGCCGGATCGCTGATCACCGTATGTACAGCGCGATACGCCACCTGGAATACCTTGTCCGGGTCAGCAAAGCGGACTTCGGCCTTAGCCGGATGCACGTTGACGTCAACCCGATCCGGTGGTATCTCGGCCAGAAGGACGATCACGGGAAATCTGCCGGTGGGGAGCAAGCCGCGATAAGCTTCGGCTATCGCCCGGGCAAGGACACGATCCTGCACCCAGCGGCCATTGACGAAGATGTCCACCTGGCGCGACGAGGACCGGTGTAGGCTGGGCGGGCCAGCAAAGCCGAAGATACGGAGGCCGGAGTCTGCATCTTCGAAAGGCAACATCACGTCGGCCGTCTCCGGCCCATGGGTGCGCCGCAGGGCGTCGAGCAGGTCGCTGCCGAGTGTCTGCAGGGCGAGCCGACCATCAACGTGCATCGAGAAGGCTATCTCGGGGTGGGCAATAGCGTACCTGGCCACAACCGTGGCCACCTGCTGCCCTTCAGTGGATGGCTTGCGCAGGAATTTGCGGCGCGCCGGCAAGTTGGCGAAGAGATCGCGGACAGTCACAGTAGTCCCCGCAGCGACGGCCTCGGCACGCAAGCTTTCGCTCTCTCCGAACCGGTAGCGAGCGGTGCTGCCGACGGGTTCGTCCTGGAAGCGCGTGGCCAACGTCACGTCGGCGACTGCAGCTATGCTCGCCAGGGCCTCACCCCTGAAGCCCAGCGTGCGCAGATTGCTCAGGTCCTCGAAGGCCGCCAGTTTGCTCGTAGCGTGACGCTGAAAGGCAAGGGAGACCTCGTGATACGGAATGCCACAACCATCATCGCTCACCTGGATCTCGCTCAGCCCGCCGTTCACGATGCGGACGCGGATGTGGCTCGCTCCGGCATCAAGGCTGTTCTCGATCAGTTCACGTGCGACTGAGGCCGGCCGCTCGATGACTTCACCGGCGGCTATCTTCTCCACTACGTCGTCGGGGAGCAGGTGTATAGACATGGTGACATCATTATAGCTGATTGGAGTCGTGGCGGTAGCGGGCGTGCTCGAGCGGCCGTCCGACTGGCCCGGGCGGGCATAGCTAAGGGAGCGGAAATGAGCCCGTTCCCGAGGCTGACTGTGTTTGCTCGTGCCCCGGTCCGGGCCGCACTGATCAGCCACCTGAGCCCATGGGCCATACTGTGGCCGGGTGCCATCCTTTCGCGGCCCTCGCCTTGGCGGGGTGAGTGTGGCTGGCCGGCAGGCTGGCGAAAGCTTTTGGGTGAAAGCGTTTGTCAACATTTCGGCACGATGGTATACTTTGTTGTTGTGTTGTGAGGCCGTGCTTTCTGATCTGGGAGCTCGGCCGCTGTGAGGGCCAAAGCTGGAGGATTGTGAGTGCTGGTCCGACGTACCCAGGACCACGAGTACTGGCGCGGTTTCTCCCCCACTAGCGACGATATCGAATACGTGCGGAGCCTGATCATCGAGTCCGGCCGGCCGGTTTCGGTCCAGGACCTCTCTCGTGCGGTGGTGTACCGGCGAGTTCACCGTGAGCGCGAGCGCATCCGCGAACTGATGGAGCGTGGTCGTTTCTACCGCCCGTCGGAAGCGTATGAGCCCGGCCAGGAGCTGATCTTCCCGGCTTTGGATTTTGCCACCGGCGTCGTTCAAAGCGTGCGCCCTGGGCACTGGCCTGGCCACGGCGAATTCGACGTGATCAAGGTACGTTTCGATGGCGGCGAGCGGGAATTCGCCGCTCGGTTCTCCGAGCCGCACAGGCTTAACGCGTCACCCGAGAGGCTTGGCGGGGAGGACGAACAACTCAGCCCGGAGGCCGTGTACGAGCGTTTCGGCGGGCTGGTCCCGGAAAAGCTCGAGCAGGCGCTGGCTGCTGACGAGTCTCGTGGCTTCGTGGAGTACGACAAGCGCTGGTTCCTGCGGGAGTTGATGCCGGCCGTGCACATCGGCTACCTGAACCTCGCCGAGGCTGTGATCGAGGTGGCTTGGGAGAGTGGTGATCAGGCAGGGGAAGGCCAGCGCCCACTGAATACCGACGAGATTCTGGCCCAGGTGGAGCTGCAAGGCAGCTTCCCGCGCGAAGTGGCGAGATTCGCTCTCGACCTTGCCCTCAGTAGGGACGAGCGCTTCATTGACGTCGGTAACCAGGACGAGCACCTATGGTTGCTCAGGCGCCTCATCCCGCCATTCATGCTGGAGGTTCCGGCGCGGCTACGCTATGAGCCGGTCCAGTTCAGTGTCGAGGCTATCCCCACTGAGACTCTTAACCTCATCTGGGGCGTAGCTGATGAGTTGAGCACACTGTCTACAGCGGCCGAGAACGATTCGGCCGGGCCGGAATCGGTGGAATTCGTGCTCACCTATCCTCACCGGCGGGCGGGGACGCTGCCACTTACGCCCAACCTCGGTCGGCTGCTGCCGCAGCGCCCTGATGGTCTGAGCGTTGTCACCTTTGTGGATGAAGCCAACAGCGAATCCTTCGTCGCCTGGATCTCTCATAGTCGGCGCTACATCGCCAGCCTGGCTGAATGGTACGACCGGCACCAGATTCCGGCTGGGGCATACATCGCATTGGCACGGACGGCGAAACCTGGCGTTTTCCGGATATCGTATCGTTCCAAGAGGCGGACCCAACGCGAATATGTGCGCGTCAACGTGGTTCAGGGGGATCATCTGGCCTTCGAGATTCGCCGCCAGCCGATGTCGGTGGAGTTCGACGAGACGATGGTGATGGTGGACGATGATTCTGAGGCGACGGATGCCCTCTGGCGGCAGATGGCGAACAATCCGCGCCCGCTCTCGGAGTTGTTGCTTGGGCTCTTCCCGGGCCTGGCCAAGCTCAGCCCTCAGGGTACAGTCCACTTCAACACTCTCTACACGGCTGTTAATGTCCTCCGCCGGTGCCCGCCCGAGCCTATCCTGGCGGAACTGTCGCTTGACTGGCGTTATGTCGGCGTTGGAAACGGGTATTATGCCATGGACGAGCGGGTGGCGGTGTAGGAGATTATGGTCAAGGCATCCATCCCCACCGTAGAGACGAAATTCCATATTGACCTGGATTGGTGGCAGCAGCAGCGACGCGACTTCCGTCTTGAGCTGCTCAACCATCTCTGTGCAGACTGCAAGGCTAGTTTTGGCTCACACCGCGACACGGAGCTTGTAGACTGGGTTGACCCAGAGACGGCCGAAGTCAAGCGGGTTGATGGCCTGTGGCATAGCCTGCGGGTCTGCTGCAGCAACCGGCCCGAGTTTCTCTCTCCCCAGACGAGCCTGGCCACAGCCGTATTTCGGCTGTTTCTGGCGAACGGCAACGAGCCCCTCACTCCCATTGAGATCTGGCAGAGGCTTGGACGGCGTGACCCGGAGACCATCCTGCGTCTGCTCGTCAATGGCCGCTCTTACTATGGCGTTCTGCCAGTGGGAGCCGAGAACTGAGGTGATCGAGTGCCACTCTACGAGTACGTGTGCCTAGATTGTGACCGGAAATTCGAGAGCATCCGCAGCGCGGCCAGCAGTGATGATGCGCAGTGCGTTGGCTGTGGCAGCCGCCATACACGGCGTCTGCTTTCTCGCTTTGTTGCCCATAGCAAGGGTGGGGGTAGCTCAGCGGCTCTGAGCGGCGGCGGCTGCAGCGGCTGCAGCGGTGGGCACTGCGAATCCTGCCAGGCGCGTTAGCGACTGAGCCTTCCGTTTCTCTGGCCGGAGCAACCGGCTTGCCTTGCGTTGGCAATCACTCGAAGGAGCGTGAGTGTGGCCGTCATCACGATCTCGCGCGAGATGGGCTGTGGCGCCGATTCGGTGGCTCAGGAAGTCGCGAACCGTCTCGGCGTTCCCTGCGCGGACCGAGAGGTGATCGAGCAAGCAGCGAGACAGGCCGGCCTGCCGCAGGAGATCCTCGACTCGAAAGAAAGGGAGCAGCGGGATCAGCGCTCGTTCAGCTCGAGTGACATGATTGGCCTGGTGCGGCGCAGCCAATCTGGCCGGCGGGCGCAACTCGAGGACGCTGCCTACACTCGCTTCATCGGCGAGGCGATCCAGCAGTTGGCCTCGAAACCGATCGTTATTGTTGGGCGCGGCGCTCAGTTCATTCTTCGTGACCGCAGCGACGCTTTGCACGTGCACATACACGCTCCCGAGGCAGTGCGTGTAGCGCGACTGATGCGTGAGAAGTCGCTCCCTCGCGAGCAGGCTGAGCGCATGGTTCGGGCATCGGACGCTGAGCGGGCCAGCTACATAAAGCACTATTTCAACAACGCTAACTGGCGAAACCCCGAGTACTACGACTTGATGATTGACCTGAGCAAGCTTAGCGCCGAGACGGCGGTCGAGCTGATTGTGATGGCGGCGCAGTCGCTGGGTGGCTGAGCGGCGGCAACGCAGTCATGCTGGGCCGGTGGCTGTTCGCAGAATCGGTCCGTTTGACAAAGCTATCAGTGCGTGCTAGAGTAATAACTTGCTATTGGAGCGACCACGCCAGCGAAGGCCGGGGTTCGAGGGTTGGGTCGTAGACTGCAGCAATACACTGAGTGCCGCACTGTCGGGCACAACACCACTGCGATTATATCCCCTACTACGTGGTACGGTCAAGTGGATAGGAGAGATTGGCTCCACAGCACTGGGCGTGTGGCGGGCGGCTATTTGGGTGCGGGCATCAACATCAGCCGGTGCTGAGCGCATCCTCCATCACTACTATATCCACGGGCGCGGCCATCGCGGTCTGCGCTCCAGTCCAGGCTCATGGGCTACTGAGCAATACTCTGGGCAGACTGATCCACAAGTGGCGCGCGGCTGTACGGCTGGCAAGCGAGTGCAGCGCGCACAATTCCGGAACCCGATACCACTGTCGTCCTGCCTGACGGGCTTGCACGACTACTGACTTCCCCGGCTAGCCATGACGGTCCCACAACGGGCTTGGGTCACTATCAGGCCTAGACTGAGCCTGAAGGAGTGTTGTAGATGATGTTTGACGCGCACAATGGCAGTCGCAAGTACTACAGCAAGATTCGCGAGGCGATTGACCTTCCACCTCTCATCGAAGTACAGATGGATTCCTTCAACTGGTTGCGCAACGAAGGCTTGCGCGAGTTGTTTGCCGAGATCTCGCCCATCGTCAGTTTCAACAAGCAGCTGGAGCTCGAGCTGCACGATTATCATTTTGGCGAGCCTCAATACGACGAGGCTCAGTGCCGCGAACGCGATATGACCTACTCGGCGCCGCTGTGGGTGCGAATGCGCTTGGTCAACCGCGAGACGGGTGAGATCTCAGAGCAGGACGTATTCATGGGCGATTTCCCGCTCATGACCGAGAATGGCACATTCATCGTGAACGGCGCCGAGCGCGTCGTCGTCTCCCAGTTGATCCGTTCGCCCGGCTGCTACTTCACAGTCGAGGAGGACCGGGCCACAGGCCGCAACCTCTGCATGGCCAAGCTCATTCCCGACCGTGGCGCCTGGCTCGAGTTTGAGACCAGCCGGCGGGATGTCCTGTCGGTCAAGGTTGACCGGAAGCGGAAATTACCTGTCACCCTGATGCTGCGCGCGATCGGCGCCGTTGAGGATGGCACAGCGTCAAGCCTGATCGTTGAAGGCTCGGACGACGAGATCCTGGCTCTGTTTGAAGGCCAGGACACCGACGAAGAGCATCAGTATATTGTCGGCACGATAGAGCGCGACCCGACGAAGACAGCGGCCGAAGCTGTGATCGAGTTCTATCGCCGGCTACGCCCTGGGGACCCGGTCACTCCTGATAATGCCCGTAGCTTCCTTCAAGGCCTGCTCTTTGATGCTCGCCGGTACGACCTGAGCCGCGTGGGGCGGTACATGCTCAATCGCCGGCTGCGGCCGGGTAGCACGGAGTCGCGGCGCACGCTGACCAAAGAGGATCTGATCGCCATCGTCCGCAGGATCATCAGCATCAACAATGGCGAGGAGGGCGCAGCCGCAGACGACATTGACCACCTTGGCAACCGCCGCGTAAAGACGGTTGGTGAGTTGATTCAGAATCACCTGCGCATCGGCCTTCTGCGCATGGAGCGGGTGGTTCGCGAGCGGATGAGCATCCGCGACCCGGAGCGCCTGACCCCGGTTTCGCTGGTCAACATCCGGCCTGTCGTCGCGGCGATGCGTGAGTTCTTTGGCGGCAGCCAGCTATCGCAGTTCATGGACCAGACGAACCCGCTGGCCGAGCTGAACAACAAGCGCCGTCTTTCGGCTCTGGGCCCGGGCGGCCTGCATCGCGATCGGGCTGGGTTCGACGTGCGTGATGTGCATCACAGTCACTATGGGCGCATCTGCCCCATCGAAACGCCGGAAGGGCCGAACATCGGCCTTATCGGGTCGTTAGCTACCTATGCCCGCGTCAACGAGTATGGCTTTGTTGAGACTCCCTACCGGAAAGTCATCAACCGAGTCCCGAACCAGGTCGAGAAGCTTGTGGGTCACATACTGCGCGAGACGATCGAGCATGAGGGTGAGCTCATCGCTGAGGCTGGCACTGAGATAACTCAGGACCTTGCCGAGCTCATCGCCATGGTCCCGCGCGAAGAGATCCTCATTCGGCCCGAAGTGACGGACGAAATCGTCTACCTCTCCGCCGATGAAGAGGAGCATTACGTCATTGCTCAGGCAAATGCGCCGCTCGACGAGCACGGCCGGTTCCAGGAAGAGCGAGTAGATACCCGCATGGGGGCCAACTACAGTATGCAGCCCGTCGAGCGGGTGGCGTATATGGATGTGTCGCCAAAGCAGGTTGTCGGTGTCTCCGCTGCTCTGATCCCATTCCTGGAGCACGACGATGCCAACCGGGCTCTCATGGGCTCGAACATGCAACGCCAGGCCGTGCCTCTCATCCGGCCGGAGGCGCCGCTGGTCGGCACGGGCGTGGAGACGCGCGCGGCGACTGACTCTGGCCAGGTGCTGCTGGCCCGCGACGCAGGCGAGGTCACGAGCGTCACTGGAGAGCGCATCGTCGTGATGACTGATGATGGCAGGACGGACGAATACGTTCTGCGCCGGTTCCGCCGCAGCAACCAAAGCACCTGCATTGATCAGCGGCCGATCGTCTACAAGGGACAGCGAGTGGAGAAAGGGACAGCACTGGCGGACAGCTCCTCCACGAGCGGCGGCGAACTGGCCTTGGGCCATAACGTCGTCTGCGCCTTCATCTCCTGGGAGGGCGGCAACTACGAGGACGCCATCCTCATCTCGGAAGACGTGGTGCGTGCCGACAAGTACACATCCATCCATATCGAGAAGCATGAAATCGAAGCGCGCGACACCAAGCTCGGCCCGGAGGAGATAACGCGCGACATTCCCAACGTTGGTGAGGAAGCCCTCAAAGACCTGGATGAGGAAGGAATCGTGCGCATCGGCGCCGAGGTCGGCCCAGGCGATATCCTGGTGGGCAAGATCACGCCGAAGGGTGAGACTGAACTCACGCCGGAAGAGAAGTTACTGCGTGCCATCTTTGGCGAGAAGGCGCGTGAAGTCAAGGACTCGTCGCTGCGCTTGCCGCACGGAGAAAAGGGCAAAGTAGTTGACGTCAAGGTCTTCACGCGCGAGGAGCACCGCGATCTACCGGCGGGGGTGGACAAGATGGTGCGCGTGAGTGTCGCTCAACGGCGCAAGCTGACCGAGGGCGACAAGATGTCCGGCCGTCATGGCAACAAGGGGGTTGTCTCTCGCATCGTGCCACGTGAAGACATGCCGTTCCTGGAGGACGGGACGCCGGTCGAGATCATTCTCAATCCGTTGGGTGTGCCCGGCCGCATGAATATCGGTCAGATCATGGAGACGCACCTCGGTTGGGCGGCAGACCGGCTCGGGTTCCAGGCGGTAGTCCCTGTCTTCGACGGTGCGGACGAGCGCGAGATCGCCGCAGAGCTTGCGCGCGCTTGGCTGATGGACCGCGCCTGGTACGCTCTGCGTGATGTAGCCTGGAGGTGGGCAATGGAAGCCGGATACACTCCGGCGGACATTGACGACGACAGCCAGGTACGGCAGATGTACGTGGCCGCGCATTACGACGGGTACGACTCAGTGCGGCTGCTCAATGACCGCAACTACGCCAGACAGGCGGCCCTGCGTGAGTGGCTGCGCGCCAACGGCTACGATCCTGACGTCGTGCTCCTCGACATCGGCGACAGAGACCTGAGCCGTCGGGCCGTCTCTGATCGCCTGAGCCGTGAGATCTGCTGGCGGACCTGGATCCAGGATCGCGGTTACAGCTGCGACGGCCTGGAGGGTGAGGCCCTCGAAGAGCGCGCCCGCGAGGTGCAGCGCGAGACGGGCTGGCCTGTGCCCACCACTGGCAAGATGCGCCTGTTCGACGGCAAGACTGGCGAACCCTTTGACCAGCCGGTGACAGTGGGGATCATCAACATGATGAAGCTGGTGCACCTGGTCGAGGACAAGGTGCATGCGCGCTCGACCGGCCCTTACTCCCTGGTGACCCAGCAGCCGCTGGGTGGCAAGGCTCAGTTCGGTGGACAGCGCTTCGGCGAAATGGAAGTGTGGGCTCTCGAGGCTTACGGCGCTGCCTATACCCTCCAGGAAATGCTCACAATCAAGTCCGATGACGTCACTGGCAGAGTCAAGACTTACGAGGCGATCGTAAAGGGCGAGCCGATTGAGCCGCCCGGCGTGCCCGAATCATTCCGAGTCCTGGTGAAGGAGATGCAGAGCCTGGGGCTCTCGATAGAGGTGCTCGACGAGGCTGGGGAGACAATCGAGTTTGGCAAGGAGCAACCCGAGGAGCGTGTGCCGCGCTTGCCCGGTGGCCTCACTGGTATTCCGGCGCTGATGAGGGGAGGCAACTTTGGAAGTTAACGATTTCAGCAGGATCAGAATCAGCCTGGCGTCGCCCGAGGATATTCTGTCCTGGTCCTATGGCGAAGTAACCAAGCCGGAGACCATCAACTACCGCACGCTTCGACCAGAACGGGATGGGCTCTTCTGCGAGCGCATCTTCGGTCCCACGCGTGACTTTGAATGCTACTGTGGCAAGTACAAGCGTGTGCGCTACAAGGGCGTTGTATGCGACAAGTGCGGCGTTGAGGTGACGCGCAAAGAGGTAAGGCGCGAGCGCATGGGCCATATCAAGCTTGCAGCGCCCGTGGCGCACATCTGGTACGTCAAGGGCGTGCCAAGCCGCCTGGGGCTGCTGATGAACGTCTCGCCGCGGAACCTGGAACGCATTCTGTACTTCGCCCAGTACATTATCTACTCCGTCAACGAGGACATGCGTAGCCGCACCATGCAGCGGCTGCAGAAAGAGGCTTCGGCGCAGATCGCCGCTATCGAGCAGGAAGCCGAGGCGCGCGTCGAGGTATTGCAGGCCGAATTCGAACGCCAGGTCGCGGAGATCGAGGCGGATGTTGAGGCGCGCTTCGCTCGTATAGACGAGCAGTTGGGCCAGCAAACGGATCAGCTTGTTTCTGAGACGCGCAACGTGCAGCAATGGCTCGAAGAGCACATGGGCCGCGTTGCCCCTCAATCTATGAGGATCGAGGCGCTGAATCGCGAGGTGGTGAGTGAAGGGGAGACCGTAACCCGCGAGCAGATTCAGGCCATGAAGGAGTGGGCCGAAGAACGGCTCAACTCGCTGCAGAGCGAGGCTGATACGCAGAAGCAGGAGATCAGGCGGACAAGCTCCATTAAGCGCGACAAGGCCCAGTACGAACTGGACCAGAAGGCTGAGGCAATCCGTTCCGAGGCTCAACGGGCTGCTGAGAAGCAGACGGCCAAGCTGCAAGAGGACATCGAGGAACTCAAGGGGTTACGCGAGCGGGAGCTTATCAGCGAGGCACGCTACTACGAACTGTCGGCGAAATGGGGCAACATCTTCCAGGCCGGCATGGGCGCCGAGGCTGTCTACGAAATCGTCAAGAAACTCGACCTCGACAAGATGGCTGAGGAGCTTCGCGCTGAACTCAAATCCACGCATTCCAAGCAGAAGCGGCAGAAGGCTGCCAAGAGGCTGCGCGTTTGCGAGGCGTTCCGCAAGTCTGGCACCCGGCCGGAATGGATGATTCTCACCGTCTTGCCCGTGATCCCGCCAGATTTGCGCCCGATGGTGCAGCTGGATGGGGGCCGTTTTGCCACTAGCGATCTCAACGACCTGTACCGGCGGGTCATCAACCGCAATAACCGCCTGAAGCGGCTGCTCGAACTCGGCGCACCCGACGTCATAGTGCGCAACGAGAAGCGTATGCTCCAGGAAGCGGTGGACTCTCTGATAGACAATGGCCGGCGTGGGCGGGCGGTATCGCGTTCCGGCAAGCGCAAGCTGAAGTCCTTGTCGGACATGCTGAAGGGCAAGCAAGGGCGTTTCCGCCGTAACCTATTGGGCAAGCGCGTGGACTACTCCGGGCGTTCGGTCATCGTCATCGGGCCTGATTTGGCGTTGCACCAGTGTGGCCTGCCCAAGACGATGGCCCTGGAGCTGTTCAAGCCTTTCGTCATGCGCCGCCTGGTAGAGAAAGAGGTAGCGCACAACATCAAGAGCGCCAAACGCATGGTTGAGCGCATGTCCCCTGAGGTGTGGGACATTCTGGCTGAGGTGGTCAAGGACCGGCCAGTGCTTCTGAACCGTGCCCCTACGCTGCACCGCCTGGGCATTCAGGCCTTTGAAGTGGTCTTGATCGAAGGCAACGCTATCCAGATCCATCCGCTGGTATGCTCCGCCTTCAACGCGGACTTCGATGGCGACCAGATGGCCGTGCATGTCCCGCTCTCTGACCGGGCGGTCGAGGAGGCGCGCAAGATCATGCTCGCCTCGAATAATCTGCTCAAGCCGGCCAGTGGAGAGCCGATCGTCGGCCCCACCAAAGACATGGTGCTGGGCTGCCATTACCTCACCACAGAGAAAGTTGGCGCCAAGGGTGAGGGCAAAGCGTTCTCCAGCTTCGAGGAAGCCGAAATGGCGGCCACCATGGGTCTGGTTGATACGCGCGCTCGCGTCAGGGTGCGCTATCGCCACGATGGCCAGGACGAGATCTTGACCACCACCGTGGGGCGGGTGCTCTTCAACATGGCCCTGCCGGAAGAACTGCGCTTCGTCAACCGTGTGATGGATAAGTCGGCCCTCAATGACCTGGTCGGTGAGTGCTATCAGAAGCTCGGGCCGGAGCAGACAGCTTTGTTGGTGGACAGGATCAAGGCTCTGGGCTTCCGGTATGCTACCAAGTCGGGGGCAACGATCGCGGTCAGTGACATCGTTGTGCCGAAGGTCAAAGCGCGCATTATTAGCGAAGCCTCGGACAAGGTGGAGGAGCTCGACCGCTTCTATCGTCGTGGCTCCATCACTGAGCGCGAGCAATATCAGAAGACGGTAGATATATGGAACAAGGCAAAGAACGACCTCACTGAGGCTGTGCAGCAGGAGCTGAACCCTGTGGATTCATTGGGGGCAATGGCAGCTTCGGGCGCAACCAAGGGGGGCATCGGTCCCATCTCGCAGCTGGCGGGCATGCGCGGCCTGATGGCTGACCCATCGGGGCGCATCATCCCCTTGCCCATCAGGTCAAGCTTCCGCGAGGGCCTGACCGCCCTCGAGTACTTCCTTTCGACCCACGGCGCCCGCAAAGGCCAGGCCGATACAGCCCTGCGCACTGCCGACGCTGGCTACCTGACACGCCGACTGGTAGACGTGGCCCAGGACGTGATGATCGAGATCGAGGACTGCGGGACGGAGGCAGGCATCTGGATAGATGCCAAGCAGTCCGACCGCCTGGGCGAATCGTTCGTGGAGCGCATCGCGAACCGAGTCGCTGCCGCACCGGTCGTTGACGAGAAGACGGGCGAGGTGATAGTTGACCGCAACGAGCTGATCACGGAACCGATAGCGCAGCGCATCAGGGAGATGGGCATAGATCAGGTGTATGTGCGCTCACCGCTCACTTGCCAGGCCAGGTACGGTCTGTGCCAGTTGTGTTACGGGGGCGACATGGGCCGGGGTGGCCTTGTCAAGCTGGGCGAGGCGGTCGGGATCATAGCAGCGCAGAGTATCGGTGAGCCAGGAACGCAATTGACCCTGCGTACTTTCCATACCGGCGGTGTGGCCGATCGTGCCGAGGACATCACGCGCGGGTTGCCGCGTGTGGAGGAGTTGTTCGAGGCACGCGTGCCGAAGGGCGAGGCCATCATTGCGGACATAGACGGTACTGTTGACATCTACTGGGAAGGCGAGATCCGCAAGCTCAAGATAACGTCGTCTACGTCGGCGACGGAAGAACTGCCCATTAGCGACGGCCTGGAGGTGCTGGTCAGCGATGGGGACCGTATCATCTCAGGTACTGCCATCGCGCGTGACGCAGAAGGCAACGCCCTCGTGGCTCAGCATGGTGGCAGTGTCTTCTTCGAGGGTGACAAAGCGATCATCCGCTATGACGAGACGATCGAGCAGGAGTACGAGGTGCCTGCATCGGCCAGGCTGCGGGTGGAGCGGGGCGACCAGGTGAAGGCTGGCGACCAACTGACTGAGGGCTCGAAGAACCCGCGTGAGCTTCTCCGAGTGCTCGGTCGCGAGGCGGTGCAACAGTACCTGTTGGAAGAAGTGCAGCAGGTCTATCGCGGCCAGGGTGTGAGCATCCACGATAAGCACATCGAGCTAATTGCTCGGAAGATGCTCAGCAAGGTGCGCGTCCGCACCACCGGCGACACGGAGTTCCTGCCTGGCGAGCTGGTGGATCGCTTCCGGTTCGAGGAGATCAACGCGGCCGTGGTCGAGGCCGGCGGTGAGCCTGCGCAAGCCCAGGATGTGCTGCTTGGCATCACAAAGGCGGCCCTGAGCACCGACAGCTTCCTTGCTGCAGCCTCCTTCCAGGAGACCACTCGAGTCCTCGCGGACGCGGCGGTTCGCGGTGCTACTGACGAACTGCGGGGCCTTAAGGAAAGCGTGATCATCGGCAAGCTGATTCCGGTGGGCACCGGCTTCCGGCCGCGCCAGTTCAAAGAGGGACAACTGGCTGCCGGCCCGCAAGATTTCGGCCTTAGCCTCACTGGCGAAGTGCCAAGGCTCGGCGAGCGTGGTGGTTCAGCCTCTGACTTTGATGAGGACAGCGATATCGAAGCTGATTCGGATTACGACGAGGAAGACGAATAGCATACATTCGGCCAGCGCCTGGCTGGCCAGCCTCGAGTGAAACAGAGGGGGCGTGCACCGCGGTGTACGCCCCCTCTGTTGTCTGGACCCATATCTGTGCGGCCCAGTTCAGCAGCGCCGCTTGTGCTTGGCCGGCTTCAGAGCCAGCGCTCAAGGAAGGTCATGATCTCGCGCCTGGCTGACGCGGTCTCGAAGTGGCCGGTCTTGGTACGCAGCAGACGCCAGCGCTCAGGCACCCCTTGCTCTGCGTAGGCTTGGCGGAGCTTCTTGTCCACCCGGTCCAGCCCGGCTACGGGGGTCAGCCGGTCGAACTCGCCAGCGACGGCCAGATGAGCTCGCGGTGCAATAAGGCTGTTGATGGCGGCCGTGTCGAAATGCTTCAGCAAGCCGGGCACGTAGTAATAGATGCCGTGCCCGTCCAGTCCTCGCGTCTCGATAAGCGAGTGGAAATCCGTCAGGCAACAGAGATCAACGCACACTTTGACGCGCGTATCCAGAGCGGCTAACCACCAGGCCATAGTGCTCCCCATGGAAAGGCCGAGGGTAGCCAGCCGGCTCAAGTCCATGTCGGGCCGTGTTGCCAGGTAATCTATAGCCTTGATGCTGTCGTAGACCATGAGGCCCCAGAGCACTTGTCCCTGCCAGAGCAACTCTTTGAACAGCTCGGACTCGCTGCGACCACGGCGCTCCCCGAAATTCCAGGCGTCTATGCATAGGGCAGCGTAACCAGCCGCGGTGAGTTCGTCGGCGTAGGGCGGGCTTTGCAGGAAGGCCGACCCCTGGATGAGCTCCTCTTTGCCGCGAGCGTAGTCGCCACCGTGAGCGTGGTTGTAGAGTACAACCGGGTACGGTGGCTGGGCTGTGTTGGGAGTCACCAGATAAGCGGGGACAGGCTCCATACCGTTGAGGTCGAGCAGCAGCTTTTCGAGCCGGTAGGGCCCTTTGTCCAGCCTCGAGACGAGCTCAGCCGAGACAGGCCGTTCGCGCGGCGGCAGGTCCCCAAGCAGAGAGTAGAGTTTGGTTCGGGCTTCTTCAGGTGTCGGCACGTCCACCTCCTCGCCGTTCGGCGCTACGTAGCGATGCGAATGGCCGGGACCATAGCGGGAGGGGGCGGCGCCGTCAAGCGATGCCTGAAGGCGGCCCAGATGCTCACTGGTGTGAGGCCTGGGGAATGATTTGACCGTCCGCCGGGCCTATGCTATCATCACCAATCGGCAACTGAGCCGTGAGCCAAAGCCCTGGTTCAGGTGTGACTGCTGAGGAGGGTGGATTGCCAACTGTCAATCAGTTAGTTAGGAAAGGCCGGCACTTTGTGGGCAAGAAGTCCAAGGCCCCGGCGCTGCTCTACACGCTCAACATTCCTCATCGGCGCGTCCGGCGTATGCCCCTAGGCAACCCTCAGAAGCGCGGCGTGTGCACCCAGGTGAGGACGGCCACGCCGAAGAAGCCGAACTCGGCTTTGCGCAAGATTGCCAGGGTACGTTTGGTCAATGGGATTGAGGTCACGGCGTACATTCCAGGCGAAGGCCATAACCTCCAGGAGCATAACGTGGTGTTGGTCCGTGGTGGGCGTGTGAAGGATCTGCCTGGCGTTCGCTATCATATCGTTCGCGGCACGCTCGATGCTGCTGGCGTTGAGGGTCGGCAGCAGGGTCGTTCAAAGTACGGCACGAAGAGGCCGAAGAAGTAGACTTGAGCGGTGCGGCGCGCCAGCACCCTCCTATCCGGGTGCTTGGCGCTTGCCCGGGCGACAGCAGTCCCCGATCATGGCACGGGTGGCCGCACCGGCGAGCAACAGACGGCCTCTCCTAACTGTAGTTCAGCCAATCGTCTAGTCGAGCGTTCATAGCCTCGCCTGCGCAGCAGGGAAGCAGGCGTAGTATTGCAGTGGGTTCGTGCGTCTGCCGTTTTGCCTGTGGAGAGAACTCCGCAGGAATCGGCACAGCGAGTGCCAATTGGAGGAAGCCAAACTATGCCAAGAAGATACCGGCCGCCGCGCCGCGCCATCATTCCAGACGTACGCTACAACAGCGAAATGCTCTCGCAGTTCATCGCCAAGATGATGCGCGATGGCAAGAAGAGCACGGCGCAACGGATCGCCTATGACGCCATGGAGTTGGTGCAGCAGCGAGCTCACCGGAACCCGCTTGACGTCTTCGAGCAAGCCGTGCGCAATGTCACACCGGTGATCGAAGTGAAGCCGCGGCGGGTCGGTGGTGCCACCTACCAGGTACCGGTCGAGGTAGAGCCGTACCGGCGCATGTCTCTCGCTCTGCGTTGGCTTGTCTCTGCTGCGCGGGCTCGTCCCGGGCATTCCATGGCCGAGAAGGTGGCGAGCGAGCTTATTGATGCCGCTAACGGGGAAGGCGCAGCAGTGCGACGCAAGGAAGAAACGCATCGCATGGCTGAATCCAACCGGGCCTTCGCCCATTACCGTTGGTAAGCTCTCGGTTTCCTATTCTGTCGTAAGAGAACGTTTGCATGCAGCAGGTCTATCCGGTAGAGCGCACCCGGAATATCGGTATCATTGCCCACATTGATGCGGGCAAGACTACCACTACCGAGCGCATCCTGTTCTACACGGGGCGCACTCATCAGTTGGGCAACGTTGATGAGGGCACCACCGTGACGGACTGGATGGAGCAGGAGCGGGAGCGCGGCATTACCATCACCTCCGCCGCGGTCACATCCTACTGGCGTGACTGTGAGATCAATATAATCGACACGCCAGGCCACATTGACTTCACGGCTGAGGTGCAGCGTGCCCTGCGCGTGCTCGACGGCGGCGTGGTGGTGTTCGACGCCGTTGCTGGTGTTGAGCCGCAGTCGGAGACGGTGTGGCGCCAGGCCGACCGTTTCCACGTTCCGCGCGTGTGTTTCGTCAACAAGATGGATCGCACAGGAGCGGACTTCTGGCGCACCCTGGAAATGATCAGGACGCGCCTCGGCGCCAACCCGGTCGCCATACAGTTGCCGATTGGCAGCGAGCAGTCCTTCGCCGGCGTGATTGATCTCATCTACATGCAGGCGGTGACGTATCCGGACGAGACCGGTGCGACGCAGGAGATCTCACCTGTTCCAGAAGAGATGCTCGCCGAGGCCAACGCTCGGCGCGAGGTCATGCTGGAGGCGGTCGCTTCGCATGACGATGAGTTGCTGCATAAGTACCTGGCAGAGGAGCCGATCTCCGCAGAAGACCTGATTGCGGCGCTGCGCCGCTGCACCATCGCGGGGACGGTGGTGCCGGTGCTCTGCGGGTCGGCCCTGCGCAACAAGGGTGTGCAGAAGCTGCTCGACGCGGTGGTAGACTTCCTGCCCTCGCCAGCCGACATCCCGCCCGTCACTGGGGTAAACCCCGACACGGGAGAGACAGAGACCCGGGCTTCTACCATTTCCGACCCGTTCTGCGCCTTGGTGTTCAAGATCGTGACGGATCCATACGCTGGCAGACTGGCTTACCTCCGCGTCTATTCCGGACAAGCCAGTTCGGGTGACATGGTCCTCAACGCCAAGAATGGGCGCAAGCAGCGTCTGGCCCGGTTGCTGCGCATGTACGCCGACAAGCGCGAGGATATTACCTACATAATGGCGAGCGACATCGTGGCCACGGTCGGCTTGCGGGACATAAAGACCGGAGACACGCTGTGCGACCCGGCACATCCGATCCTGCTGGAGGCCATCGGTTTTCCCGAGCCGGTGATATACCAGGCCATCGAACCCAAGACCAAGGCTGACCAAGACCGTCTGTCGGATGCCTTGCAGAAGCTCTCGGATGAGGACCCGACGTTTAGGGTGCGTTTCGACGAGACGACCGGACAGACCATCATCGCTGGCATGGGCGAGTTGCACCTGGATGTTCTGGTAGACCGCATGCGGCGGGAGTTCCATGTCTCCGCCAACATCGGCAAGCCCCAGGTTGCCTACCGCGAGACAATCACGGTGCCGGTCGAGGCGGAAGAGCGGTTCGTACGTCAGACGGGCGGCCACGGCCAGTATGGGCACGTCGTTTTGCAGCTTGAACCGCTCGGAAAGGGATCAGGGCTGGAGTTCGAGGACGCGCTTCGTGGTGGCGTTATCCCGCGCGAGTATGTGCCGGCGGTCAAGGCAGGAGTCGAAGAAGCAGCGAGCGCCGGTGTGATCGCTGGTTACCCGGTGACGGACGTCAAGGTACGCCTGGTGGATGGCTCTTTCCATCCGGTTGACTCTTCGGAGTTGGCTTTTCGCATCGCCGGTAGCATGGCGTTCAAGACGGGCGTGTCGCGCGGTGCTCCGGTGCTCCTCGAGCCAATAATGAAGGTAGAGGTGCTCGCTCCAGAGGCTTCGACGGGCGACGTCATAGCCACACTCAGCCAGCGCCGGGCGACAATTCTGGGAATGGAGCCGCACCCAGGGGCGTTCCAGGCGATCCGAGCCCTGGTGCCGCTCTCCGACATGTTCGGTTATACGACCGAACTTCGTTCGATCACGCAGGGGCGGGGCACCTTCACTATGGAGTTCGATCATTACGCCCCGGTGCCTGAGTCAGTAGCGAAGAGGATCATGGGCCTGGCCTAGCGCCCGTGGTGGATCAGTTGCGCAGGCTGGTTCTGTCGGTATAATAGTTCGGTTTGCGCCTGGAAACTAGGAGGGACAGAGAATGGCTAAGGAGCGGTTTATACGGACGAAGCCGCATGTGAATGTTGGGACGATAGGGCACATAGATCATGGCAAGACGACATTGACGGCGGCGATAACGA
>Ga0078972_1005798_pt1 | contig 30686 bp, 29 predicted proteins | sample YelNatPaOPGAMG01_FD_67568 | JGI IMG/M metagenome (GOLD analysis project Ga0078972, IMG submission 67568) | Hot spring thermophilic microbial communities from Obsidian Pool, Yellowstone National Park, USA - OP-RAMG-01 (SPADES assembly) (version 2) | ecosystem: Environmental > Aquatic > Thermal...
GCCCCCATTGGAGCCTTGATATCGACGATTGTGAAACACCATTCCAAGGTTTCGTGAGAAAAATGCATCCATCTAAGAAAACTAAGTTCATCAACCAACACATTCAACTCATCGAAAAATAAGCTCCACAATTTCTTACTATCTCTAAAAAGGATGCACAAGAGGTGGTTTCAAGATGACCTCGATTTTTCGAGAGGAACTAATTTCAGGACAGCACATAACTTTTTAGATTAATCCTTCTTAACTTAACCATTCCTAATTAACTTTCAACCCACCAAATCCAACCTCTTTTTTCAAAAGAAACCTTGCCTGAAATTACACCTCTTATTCTTAATTTATTGAAAAATCTTACTGCTCCATCGGGACATCTATGACCTTTTCCTCTTAATTCTTCTTCAAGTTCTCTCGTCGTTAATGGTCCTTTTGCACGCAATGTTGATATTATCTCTCTAATAGTTTCCTCTTCGCTTACCTCATTCATGCTCAACCCCGCGCCCAAGCCTTATGACATATGGTTTTTGACATATACTATATGATACATATATGATTATATGGAGTACCTCAAAATTACTACCCCTCAGAAAAAATTTTTTTCCTATTCTTAATTCTCATTACTTTAACATATTATAACCTATCTTACTATAACCTATAACCTCCATTCTAGTATAACCTAAAAGTTAGTACAACCTATCAAAATACTTTTGCATCATCTCAAGAATAACCTTTTTCCGAGGTATGGTTAGTATCATGTATCCCGAATGTTTTGACAAATCGAATGGCACACTTTTAAATTCGTTCTCATCTTTAAACCCCGCCTTCTTGAAAAAATTATGCGCACGGGGGTTCATTGGCTTGGTCAACATATACCCCACTGTCTCTGATAACCCTAACATAAGAAGACGCATACCTATCTTTCTACCTCTTAATTCAGGCAACGTCTCAATTGACCTTAAGACATATCCTGGATTGCCATCTATCGCCGTAGTTTCCCATTCCTCAATATACACCCAAGCCACGACTTCCTTCCTGTTCCTCAACGCAACTATAAGCACAGGACGCGGAAACCTTCTTAACCAAGCCTTAAAGCTCGAGGCATAATCTAACATTCCAAATCCTTTAAAGTATTCGAACCCTTCTATCGTTAGATTATCGACATCTTGCGCATTCTCTAGCTTGTAAAATGAAAAGCCCGAGCCCTCTCCAAGAATTCGCAAATAACCACCTGGTTGGACACTCTAACCTATGTAAAGTATCCAAAGACAGGTGTTATTACGTAATACCATGTTCATCTCTGTTTTTGTAATCCCTGCTTTCTCAAGTAATATTGGTAACCACTCCTCAGGCGCTATCTTCTTTGCACCCTCAGGTGACACACAGGCTATTTGCGCATATCTTACAGGCTTTCCTCCAACCTTAATTCGTTCCGCTGCTGCACTTCGAAATGTCTGATGTATTATGCACATGGTATCTATCGCCCCAGGCTTTACCGTACTATTGTAATATTCTGCAACATCGTAATGTATCTTCGAAAAATGCCCTATCCTTCTTGTATATTCGCTCCAAGCCCGAGAAAACGGACATTTTGTAGTAACTATACAGTTATCTGTAGGCGTGATTATGTTTTCAAAAGTGGATATCGTAGATTCTCCTCTCCTCACTGCATCTAAAAATTGTTCCCAAGTATCGTACTTCTCTTCTGGCATACTCTTTGCTAAACTCGTCGCCAAACTCATCAAATAATTGTTCATCCCTGCAGCACCCTGCTTATCTGCAATATCTTCAAGAAAAAGAAAAGCAGCAACATCAACAAATGGATTGTCTTCGATAAGTTCCTTATGTTCGCTCCCTCTCGAATACACATGCTTTATCTTCTTAACCTCATTTTCTTTAACTTGCTCATCTCCCATCTTTATTCCTCCTACTTATCTGTCTTTACCTCTCCTTTCAATCTTGCACCTCTCATAAGCAAAGCATACACACACGCATAGTTGCGAAGCAGACTGCGCACATATTCCGGGTTCATACCAATCTTTTTCATTGCATTCTCTGCAATCTTTGTTTCGCCTATAAAACCTCTATTCGCAAGTTGCATACATTCTAACGCCTGCTCGGCAACTGTTATATTACCAGCAACCTCCTCCCTAAACTTCTGATGGATTACACAGAAATTGCATACCGCAGTATCCCTTACAGAATTGTTGTATTCCCTCGCAACATCCTGGTCTGCTTTCGGAAGTTCACCCACTGAATACCTTATGCGTAAGGTCGTAGGCTGAAACACGCATCTTTTAAGCGCATAGATGTATCCAACTACATCTCCATCCTCGTCAGTAATCGCAAGGTCTGTTAACGCAGACACTTCTCCTTCTATAGAAAACGCAGTGCGACCCTCACGAAGCGCTACATTGAATGAAGGCCAGCCTATATACGCTTCCTTCCCCATTCTCTTCGCAAGACTTTCACCAACACGTGTCCAGTACTGAATCGTACCTTCCACGCCCGCCTTCTCGCTCATATCCTGTATGAGCGACACCAATGCCACATCTAACATCTTTCATCACCTCTTATTCACACCTCATCTTCTCTTTCGTTGTAATCCTTTGACTTGAAATACAATCTACTCTTTCCTTTCATCACAGATTTAACAAAACCCCTTTCTTCTAATGTCGCAAGAATCCTCTCAACAGCATCCTCGCTCAACTCATACGATATCTTCTTTAATATTTTAGGAATCGATGACCCTTTCTTCTGTATCGCAGAATATACCCTTTCATCATCTGAACCTTCTTCTAATCCTTCAGGCAAAAACTCTTCAACTTTCTTATCCTCAGGCTCATCACAAATCACCACAGTTCCACAAAACGCTTTAACCTCTTTAACCTCTCTATTATTCTCTTTATTCCCCATATCTGTTATATCTGAAGGTATCTCAGATACCACTTCTTTTTTTAACTCATTACTTCCCACTTGACCATCTAAACATACACTTTCTTCCTTTTCTTCATTCTTATCTTCCTTTTTATCTTTTATCTTCGAAATTTCCTCTCTCAGAATCATCAATTCTTTCTTTAACTCCTCTTGCGCTTTGTTCGCCACCTCCAAGCCTCTCTTTAATTCTAAAATTTCATTTGTATTCGCCTTTTTATCTATCCCTTCCATCCTATCCTTGATTTTTAATTCAATCTCTTCTCTATAATCCTCAAAAATTTTCTTGAATTCCTTTGATATTTCATCTCTCATCGCTCGAGACATATTCTGACAATCTTCCATTCGCTTCTCCAGCATCGAAACCTTTTCAAGTAGCACAGATACCTTATCTACTGCATATTCCTGCGACTTTATCTTTATCATCGCATTGAAATTCTTTGCCTTGTGCCCCGGTATATGCTCAAGCAACTTGTTCAGTATCTCGTTATATGTGATATGTACCTGCTTCGCAGATATCAGTTTCTGTTCTATTGTCCTCGATACATATTTCGCACGCAATCTCTTACCATCATATTTGAACAACTCAGAACCCGAAGTGTTTAAACGCACTTCCTCTAGCACCTTCCCTATTACCCTTTCACCTTCATATGGACCTAAATTTTTCCAAAGTTCCGAAATTACATCGTCCAACGTCGTTTGATATACTATCTCAAGTATATTCGGAGGTATCTTTCCCACATTCATCTCTTCTCCATAACCTATCTCTTCTAATATCTCATCTATCTTCGAAGATAACCTTTCCTGCTCTTCCCTTATCCTCAATAACTTGCTCGTATCTATCTTATTATCAACAAGTTGCCTAAGTAACGCATTCTCTTCTGCAAGTTTATCAAACGAACTCTTCAAATCACCAACTACTCTCTCAAAATCCTCTCTTTTAATGTAATCTCCCAAGCCTAATGATACCAAGCCTAACGATTCAATCTCACTCCTTAACTTTTCCAAATCTCCATTTATCTTTTCCATCTGATTATTTATCTCTTTGTTCCTAAAATCTACCTCTTTCATAAACAAATTAAATGAATTTACAAAGTTCTCAAATTCTCCCTTCGAAGTCCAATTACTTCCTTCTAACTTATCATCCTTATCATCTATCTTATCCTCTATCACTTCCAAAACATCTTTCTTATCCTCAATTTCAGGCTTATCTCTCTTTTCTTCTTCTAATTCCAAAACATCTTTCTTATCCTCAACCTCTGATTTCTGAACCTCACTTTCCTTCTTTTCGTCTTCGTTCTTTTCTTCGATTACATCTCTTTTATCTTTCTCTATTTCCTCTTTTTTATCCTCTTCCCTTTCATCAATCTGGTTTCCATCAGTTTTTTCTGAAAATTCTGAATTTTCTGTTTTCTCATTCTTTTTTTCCCCATTAACTAACTCAATCTGTATAATATCTTCACTCTCTCGGCTCTCAGGCTGCACATCGTCTCGACAATCATCCATCTTCTTTCCTATATCTATTTTTCCATCTTCATTCTCGACCATCTGCACGCTCCTATCCTAAACAAACGATTTCAACTTCTTCTCTATTTCAGGTATCCAACTACGAAGACACTCATCAGCCACAACTTCCCCTGCTGCTCGCTTCACATGCTCTTTTATTATCCTTTCAATAAACACCATCCATAATTGGGGCGTCATATACTTCGGCGCTGTGCCAAGTTCGTTAAAGGTTACCGTACATATCTCATCCACGGACCCAAGCCCGACTATCGCAGATAGTTTCTTCTTTATGAATTCTAATATCTCCATATTTCGAATATATTCCTTAGTATGAACAAACCTTTCTTTAAACAACAACCTCGATAGTTTCGCAAGTTCTTCCACTACCTCTTTCGGATAACTTGACATATTGCTCTCTGACATGGGCTTAAGTTCAAATATATGCCTTATTACTAAACTACCCATTAACAACCTCTTCATACACTCAAGCAAATTCGTTACCTCAACCTCTCTTGATATCAAAGATACAAGAAACGCATTATCTCCAACTCCGCTAATTATCACACTTCCATGCTTGAACTGCTGTATCGATACCTTCATGTTCTCGTTTCTAAGTTGTGCACACATATGCGGCAACTGCGCCTTCCATAAATACAATAAACCCATCTGCCTTGCGTCTAATACCTCCGGAATATAAGACGCAAATATCCTTCCATCTACTCCCACAAAGAATATCATGTCTAACTCCGCTTCTTCTTTAAGCCTCCTTAACTCCATCTCTAACAAATGTTTTAACAATGCAACGTTCTCTGCCTCAAGCGTCTTAGTCCTCGTCTTTTGACCTGACTGACTTGTCTCCACGCTGTCCAATTAATAACCTCCATCTCATGCTTTTTGCTTTAATTCGTATGTATCAAATATTATTTGCAAAGCCTCTTCAGGTGAATAATCATAACTCCAATTCTTCTTCATATTTTGCAATTTCGCAATTACATATTCTGGCGCTTTCAACATCTCTGCAGTCTTCAACGCACCATCGAAAATCTCATCATACTTCTTTTTCTTCTCCTCACTCTTCTCAACAGGGCTCGTCTTTACTATCACGCCCACTCCTCTCGCAAATATATACGGATACAAGCCCTCTCCATGCTGCACACCCCTCATTTTTATGACTTTCAAAGTCCTGTTGAACGCCCCTCCAATTGGATAATAATCGAGATGTATCACGCCATCTGACAAGTAGGTTGGTATCAGCACATCTTCACCAAGTTGCTCTCCGGGCTTGGCATGCTCCTCAACCGTACATACTACAACTCCAAGTTCCTTTAAAGTATAGAAAAGTTCAGCAATCAACTCCCTTTGTTCAAGTTTATCCTCAACTGCCCATAATAATGGCGTCATCGGGTCTATCACAACTCTTGTTTTTATGTCGTAATCTTGTCTTGCTTTAACCAAAGTCGGAAGTTGTTCCTTTATCATCTTCTTGAAATTCTTACCTTTCAAATGGATAAAATACAATGACTTCTCATAATGCTTCTTCATGTCCCAGCCCATTATCGAGGCTTCTGACATTATCTGTTCTGGCGTCTCTTCCATCGTAATGTACAATCCTTGCTCTCCATTCTCGATCCCATGCATTAAAAACTGCATTGCAAAGGTACTCTTACCTGTCCCACTGCTACCTACTATCACTATCGTCTGCTTATCCCTTAACCCACCTTCTAAAATCCTATCCAAGCCGAATATCCCTGTCTTTATCCTTTCCATCTCAATCACCCTTTTATTATCTATTCTTCATTTGTTATCTATTCTTCGTTTTATCCTTAACCCTGCCTTCTCCTATTCCCTCATTCCTTTTCATCTACCTCTCTTCCAAATCTTTCATTTTAGATGCTGATTTCGAAAATGCACTTGCAAAAGATGCAGAATCTGCTATGTTGTTGCTTATTATCTTCAAGTTCAACCAGGGAGGGTCTATCTTTTTCTCTTTCTTTACCAACGGTGAGTTGATGTATTTATAATACGTCTCCCCAAGGTTGGTTATTGAATAATTCTCGTCAAGTAACATATACTCTCGCAACTCCCTCACCTTAAAAAGTGCCTCCTCATCTTCCAAGCCGTGTTCTCTGCATATTTCGCCTGTGATTTCCTCTATATCCCCCACTTCATCCTTCCCTCTCTCCACAAGCAATTTTAATAGCATATTCGAAACATCATCAAAAATTATCTGGTAACACCCCAACGGCTGCATCTTAACCTGAAATTCACATGCTCCTTCTCCATTGTTCGCGCATCTTACCTCGCTAGTTTCATTCTCTATCTCCATGTCCACGCAAAAAAATTGCGATAACGCATCCGCAGTTATCATACATGTCTTTCTATTTTTTACATTATTTTTTACATTCGGAAACAACCTGCAAATAACACAGTTATCTACGATAAAATTTATCTTGAACTTATCTATAGTCGATATAGATAAAGTGCCCAAGCCGATATGTTCAAAGACCATTCTCATGTATTGAAATAAAGGAGTATTTGTGGCTTCTGAAACCTTTGTTGATTTCAGAAGTTTGCGTGTTTCACTCCAAGGTATCTTCGAATCCCTAATCACATTGTTTATCTTTCCCTGCAATTCTGATATCTTTCCAAGAGTGAATAGAGCCTGTGCAAAACTTCCAAACATCTCAATAGGCGCCCCATCACTCATGTTCTTTCCTCCTCACAAACCAACCTAATTAACTCATCACCACACTTTAATACCCTTTTCTCATCGATATATCCATTCTTCAACGCATATTCTTTCACATCTTTTACCCTTTCCAAGCCAACACCACAAAAATATGATATCACATCAAGGTCCCTTGCTCCTATGCTCCATAACTTTAGAAACTCAAGAAATTCTATCTTATCTTGCTCCTCTCTTATGCTACTCCCTTCAAAAAAAGGTATGAGAAAATAGTGCAAGGTTATCAATTCTTCTTTTTTTTCGGATTGCAAAAATATTGAAAAACCTTCTAATTCCAATACCAACTTAGTAGCCTTGCTTCCTCTTTTCGATACATATATACAGATTTTTTTTATATCCTCAAACGGAATTTCAATTTGTTCTTTATCCGAATTATGCTCTTTCTCTGAGTTAATCAGTAAATATTTCTGTGTAAGATATATACTACCTTGCTTCCACTCTTGCTCGTCCCCTACTCCATCTTTTTTAATTTTAAAACCTACATCACCCAACTTTATTGTATCTCCATCTTTGTTTTTTGCAGGTTCATACAAATTACCCAAATCCAAGCCTCCTTAATTCCCTGAACCCAAGCCGAACCTTTCTCTCCCTTTTGGCTATCTTGGCTTTTTTTGCTATCTTTTATTCAAAGTCCATTTTATTTATCCCAAATCCCTTTTTATTCCAAGCCTAGTTTCTCATGATGCAGGCTAAAAACCTTATTATGATGCACATATTTAATAATTTCTTCGATACATCGTTGACGTTATGATTTATACCTCACATATACCTCCCATCAAAAAGTAAAACAAACCATTTTTAGAAACTTTCATGAAATTCTTTCGAGGAAAGTTTATGGTATGAAAAGTAAAAACATAAATATATTATGGTATAAATATTAATTTCTACATCTCTTTTGGTGCCTCTATTCCCATGATTCTAAGACAATTCTCTAACACCTGCCTTGTCGCATCTACTAATGCCAACCTCGCAGTCCTTTCTTTCTCATCTGCCTTAAGCACAGGCACAAACTTGTAGAATTGATTAAACAAAGTAGCAATTTCATGCGCATATGCAGCCAATGGATGTGTCTTTCGCTCTCTCGCACACTCATCCACAATTTCATTCATAAATGCAAGACGCTTTACAAGTTTCTTTTCATATTCCTCTCTCAATGCTCTAACATCATATTCTATGTATTCATTATACGTGTTATATGTAATCCCCTCTTCTCTGGCTTTCTCAAGAATACTACATGCACGCGCATGTGCATATTGAACAAAAGGTGCACTATTACCCTCAAAATTAAGTGCCTCTTCCCATTTAAAAACTATTTGTTTCTCAGCCTGCACTTTAATTATGTTATACCTTATCGCCCCAACACCAACTGCCTTTGCAATTTCCCACATCTTTTCAACCGATATATCGCTCCTTCTCTTCTTTACTTCTTCAAACGCCCTCACAATAGATTCTTCAATAAGGTCATCTAAATACACTACCCTACCTGCACGTGTCGACATCTTTCCTTCAGGAAGGGATACAAAAGAATAAAATATCGATTCTGGTAATTTGTTCTCTCCAAGTTCCTTTAATGCAATTTCAAGTTGTTTTGCCTCAAGTTTATGGTCTTCTCCAAGTATGTTCAATGCAATATCCGCTTTAGATAATTTATCTATATGAAAAGCAACGTCTCTTGTTGCATACAACGAAGTACCATCTTTCCTCACAAAGTAAAACTTGCTCGACCTTCCTGGTATCCCAAACGATTCCAGGTCTAAATAATACGCTCCATCTTCTTCCTTTGCATACTTTGAACTCTTCAACTTCTCAATTACTTTCTCCACAACACCTTCGGTTATTGTCTTTGATTCGTAAACAAACTCGTCTATGTTTACATTTATCATTGATAAGGTAACCTTCATTCCATCTAATACCCTATTGCATATCTTCCTTACTTTTAAAATCGCATTCTTGTCGCCACTTTCAAGTTCTCTGATAAGCAAAGTTATACCTTCATCTACAATTTTATCTTTCTCTTTTAATCGCCTACTTACTTCTTGATAATAAGGTACAAGCAAATGGTCTTCTTTATCTTCAAGTTTTATCAACCAGTCAGGCAGAAAATCCCTTTCTTTTTCCTCGGTCTTACTCTCTTTTAAGTATACTTTCACATCTTCTTTTGATAGGTTCATCACGCCCCAAGCCAGACTTGCAACCTGCTTGCCTATGTCATTTACCCAATACCATGTTGTAAGGTCGTACCCTGCAAATCTAAGTATTCTTGCAAGTGTATCACCTATCATTGGATTCCTTGCACGCCCTACATGTAACGGACCATTCGGATTCGCACTTGTATGCTCGAGAATAATCTTTTCTTTCTTCTTCTCACCTTTCCCAAAATTCTCCTTCTCATCTAAGATTGCTCTAATCGTTATTTCTGCAATCTTTTCAGAATTAATATGAAAATTCACATAAGGACCTGAGGCTACTATCTTTTCGAATGATTCACCCTTCCTTTCTTCAGCAAGTTTTGCAATCTCCTCCGCAATGAACACAGGATTCTTTTTCAGTTTCTTTGCAAGCGAAAAACATGGATACGCAAATTCTCCCAAGCCAGCAGGCGGGGTCTCAAGTTCTATCTTACCAAATCGTTCCTCAAAGAACTTGATAATTTCTTCCTTTTTATCTTCTGTATCTATATTTTTATCCCTAATTTCAAGCCCTAACGCCGATAAACTAATTATTATTTCTGCATCTTTCTTGAACTTTGCAATTGGGTTCATTATTTCACATCAGCCCGTAATTACCTTCGTGCTATTATCCTTTCTCATTCAAAAAAAAGTGAAAGTACCTAAAATAAATAATTGCCTAAAATAAATTCCTAAAATAGATTACTAAATTATAGACATCTGCTCTACACATGACATCTGCTCTACACATATCTGCGCTACATATCTCTGCTATCTCTGCTCATTGTATTGTCGCAAATTAAAAATAAAGAAAAGAACACAAAGGGCACCAAGAATATGGTTACATAGAATGGCATAAAAATTCCCTGAGAATAAAGAAAACCGCCTAAAAATGGCGAAATCGACAACGCAATGCCTGTAATTGTATTAAATAGAGCAAATGCCTTACCTTCAGAACCTTGATTAGATTGCATACCAATAATTGAGTTTGCTATAGAAGAGGTTGCATTCGCTGCACCCATAATAAAGAAGGCAAATGCAAGTACAATAAAATCTCTCGAGAATACAAGAATTATATACGATATTCCAAAAATTAGCACAGAAAGCGCAATAGAATGATACTTATCTTTTCTATCAGATAATCTCCCAAGAGCAATCTGTAACGTAACAGCCCCAAGCCCGCTTATCGCACTTAACAATCCGATTTGTGCATAATTAAATTTGTATTCAGACCAAAGAAAGAGAGGAAGATACGGCTTGGAAAGATTGATAACTATCGTTACTATGCAAAAGATAAATGAAAACGCAATAAATCTGCGTTCGCTAAGCAGTTTAAAATATTCGAAATTTAACTTTGACTTTTTCTGAGACTGCTTCTCTATTCTATTTGTGTTTTGGACATTCTTAGCATCGTTCTGTAAATTGTGTGAGGTGTTAGATGAGGTTTTAGAATTAGGATTCTCCATAGAATTAGAATTCTCCAAGCCGAAGAGAAACAAGGTCGATATGAAAAAAGATACGAAAGATACGATAAAAACAAATCGAGTTTCAAATATCTCTGCAAGAACTCCACCTATCGCAGGTGATATAATCATGGAAAGTGAGAATGCAGATGAAGTAAAAGAATAAGTAAACCCTGCATTATGTTTATCACAGAACCTAAGAAGATGTGCCCAAAAGGCAGGCATACAGAAGTTCGATACATAATACAGTAATTGACCTAAGACTAGCCAATGCCAACTTTGGGCAAATGCAAATATCAATGCACTCGGCGTTCCTATTGCCCATCCTATGAGAAGGACTAGTTTTTTATTGTAGTTATCGGCAAATATTCCACCTGGAATATAACTTAAGGTAGATATTATAAACGAAACAGAAAAAATGAATGCGATTTCTCCTTCCTTTGCACCTAATGATTCCGCAACTATGGAGAAAATGTTATTATATAGTCCAAGCCCGAACCCCCAGGTAAATAAAGAGAGTGCAAGTAACCAAACATCTTTATGTATAGAAAGAAAGGATTTGGCTCTCTTATTCTTTTTTTCAGTTTTGTGCAGAGCAATATAGGGTTTAGCAACAGATTGGACCGATGGGACTGATGGTTCTGATATCCCTTGGCTTGGGTGCACTACCTTGGTATATTTGAGAACTCCATCTAATCTTTGTGTCGTGATATCGCCGAAGGTTATCCTCCGTCATATATATTTAATTTATGTCTTTTTATGTCTTAAAACTCGTATTGGCTAAAAGTTTGTGTTATAAATTGAAATTTATGTTATAAAGTGATTACTTGTGTTAAAGTGAAATTTGTGTTATAAAGTGAATGTGTTACTGCGAATGGAACTAATCAAAAAATGAAATTAAGAAAAGAATAATGAGAACGATTGAGGAGATAATGAACGTTGCAAATATCGGAAGAATAGGCGCATAAGAATAAAAAAAACTGCCTATAAGTGGCGCAATTATGACTGGAATTCCCGTGATAGTTTCGAGAACCGCGAATGCTTTTCCTGCGTTCTGTTTAGATATCTTATTACCTACGAGCCCGCTCATGATTCCATAGAAAGAGTATGCTGAACCTGATAGAAAGAATGCAAAAAGAAGTATAATAAAATCAGAATATAGAATAAGGATTAATACTGAGATTAAAGATATGAGAATTAGAGATGCTATCGCATGGTATTTATTGATTCTATCTGCAATCTTGCCAAAAAGGATTGAAATGAATACACCGCCTAACGCAGATGCTGTTCCAAGAATACCAATTAAAGAGATTGGCATGTTGTAAATCTCATAGATATAAATCGGTATAAATGGATGAGAGATATATATTGATAAAAAGACTAGAGAAAATAGGATGCATGTTCGAAGGAATTTTCTATCTTGAAATAAAGGAAGGTAATCTTGGATAGTGCGAATTTTTATTCCCCATTTACTATCTGTTCTGTTATCCATTTCTAAGAATGGACTATAATCTCTTGCATCGTCTTCTCTAATAAAGAATATGATTGAAGTTGAAATAAGATATGACAAAAAAGATAAGAAAAATACAAACTTTATACCAAAAAGAGTTGCGAAAAAACCGCCAAGTGCAGGCGATATAATCATGGCAACTGAGCCTGATACATCTGTAAAAGAAAAAATAAAACATGCATTATTTTTACATGTTCTGCTTGCGATAAATGCAGATAATGCAGGGGCACAAAAATTTGATACACAATATAACATTTCGCCGAGGAGCAATCCAAGCCAGTGGTCAGAATATGCAAAAATTAATGCAGAGGGTGTTGCAACTGCCCAACCTGCTAACATTATCTTTTTGCGAGAGAAAGTATCTGCGGCAATTCCACCTGGGATGGGCGAAAAGGCAGTAATGAAATAAGAAAACGAATATATTGCTGCAACTTGAGATGTGTTTGCACCGATTGAGAGCGCAACGAGTGGAAAGATGTTAATGTACAGCCCATAGCCAAAACCCCAGAAAAAAATAGAGATGGATATAAAGGCAAGGTCTCTATAATGGGACTGATTCTGATAAAAGATTCTTATTCGAGAAACCTTTTTTTGAAAATGCTTTTGAAAATTCTGATAACAAAACTCGCTAAGAATTGGAAAACTTTTTGTGCTAAAATTCAATTCTCTAAATGCGTTTACAATATCAATCACCCCCTTAGATACCTCAATCAAACATCGATATAGACATATCAATACAGGTAACTAATTGAGTAAATATTCACGTTGAGAGAACCTCATATTTCTATTACGATGATAGCGGATTTGGCATAGTATGCAAATAACGTGTGAGTGCTTATCAGGCAAGGTTAATTAATCCCCAAACTTATCTTTTCAGCGATATAAATGCGCAAATCTGGAAATGTTTTGGAACTTGAAGGGGTTGCCTCGAGAACAGAATCGAACTTGCGCGAGATAAGCATGAGGTTGGCAAAAGGCGATTTTGTGTCAATCCTATGCCCTCAATCGAAGAATATAGCAATGGAGATTTTTAATCTGTTTAGTTTTCTTGACAAACCAAAAAAAGGGAGAGTTTTACTCGATGGAGAAGACCTAACACAATTAAAAGAAAAGGAGATTGAACGCAGACGTCTATCAAAAATAGGGTTGGTGCTACCTAAAATGATACCCACCCTTACAGTAATCGATAATGTAATGCTTCTAATGAGAGAAGCAGGAGTACCAAAAGTAGAGGCTGAGGAAAGAGCAAGATTACTTATAGAATCCGTGGGATTAACAAATAAATCAAAGATGCTCCCTTCGGCACTTTCTGCACTTGAATTGCATAAACTAGCAATCGCAAGGTCATTGGCAAATTCGCCAAAAATACTTATTGCAAACGAACCCACATTTACTTTGAAACCTGATGTTGAAGATGAAGTTATCAACGATTTAAGAAAGAGTTCCCAAGAAGGAAAAGCAGTAATTCTGATAACAACCAAGCCTGAAGTCGCAAAAAAAGCAGATAAACAGATGAAACTACAGAATGGAACTATCGTGCCAATGTAAATTTTAAATTAGATAATCACTTCATTAACCATTCGTATAGCCAAGCCTCATCGATTCTTGAATATTCTACGAGTTCATCTGGTTTAAAGTAAAGTTCGATCTCTCTCTTTGCGCTTTCGGGTTTATCAGACCCATGTACCACATTACGAGATATGTGCATTGCGAAATCTGCTCGTATCGTGCCTGGTGCTGCATCTTGAGGATTGGTCTTTCCCATGATTGCTCTGCATACGCTAATCGCATTCTCGCCTTCCCAAGCCATAACTAATACAGGTCCTGAGGTAATATATTTTAACAGAGGTTCGTAGAATGGTTTGCCGAGATGTTCTGCATAGTGTTTTTCCGCAAGTTCACGAGAAACTTTCATGAACTTTGCACCTATTAGTTTCAATCCCCTTTGTTCAAATCGTTCTATAACTTTACCTATTAACCCGCGCTGCACTCCGTCTGGTTTTATCATAACGAAAGTCCTCTCGAGCACGATATCACCCCGAAAGGTTACTTCTTTGCTTTCGCGTAGTTCTTAGTCCATTTTTCCTTTGCAGGCGTTCTTTTCAGTTTTAACATGTTGATTTCGCATTTTTTGGTGCAGAAATAGAATATTGTGCTATCCTTTTTTACAAACATTTTGCCTGTGCCGGGCTCTATCTCATGTCCACAAAACGAACATACTCTTCTTTCGACCATTGGTATCAGCTCCGATTATTTCACATTGAGTTTTCTTGCTTCTCTTGCAGTTTCTTTAAGGATAAGGATATCCCCTTTCTGCACGGGTCCTTTAACATTACGAGTAATGATTCTTCCTTTATCCTTACCATCAAGCACTCTGACTTTTACCTGAATTGCTTCTCCAGTCATCCCTGTTCTTCCTATAAGTTCAACTACTTCTGAAGGGATGCCTTCCTCTTCACCCATTATTATACCTCCCTTATTCCTTTGTTATTTAGTATCCTTTATTATTTTGGTATATATTATATTTCTTATACTTCCATCAGTTTCTTAACTCTTAAATTTACTTTTTAAGCGCCGCGACTTTTCCCACAAGGTCTTCCATAAGTGCCTTACCTTTACCTGCATCTAGGATTGCTACAGACGCAGTAGGAACGTCCAAGCCAACTGCACTTCCGAGTTTTTGTTTGCTCGGAACGTAGATGTATGGAATGTTCTTCTCCTCGCATAAGAGTGGCATATGTGCCATAATCTCTTCTGGTTGAACATCTTCAGAAATAACAACGAACTTGGCGTTTCCTCGTTCTACCAGTTTTGTTACTTCGTTAGTCCCTTTGCTTACTTTTCCAGACTGTTTTGCAAGTTCGACTATTTCATATGCTTTATCTGCAAGTTCCTTTGGTGTTTCGAATCTTACATACATTGGTTTTGCCATTTTCTCATCCTCCTTCTGGTCATCTAACCATCATAATTCATCGGTCAGGAAGGGTATTGAGTAAGGAGTTATAAGTCTTTTGCTGCCAGATGTTAGCACAGTTCGGATTTTTGTTGAATTTTGGCTTGGAGATGTTTGGCTTGGAGAACACTATTTTGGAGGTTCGGGTGGTCGAGTATTTGTTTCTTGTGTAGAAGGTGAAGATTGCGTAGGAGGGTTTGCATATATAGGACCAGAATATTCAGATTCTTTCTTCTCTTTCCTACCTTTAACTAAAAAGAAGATTACTGCGATAACGACGCCTAAGATAACCGCAACACCAACACCAAGAATTATAAAACAGGTCATACAATCGATTGTTATTCCGCCATCATCAGTAGTATGGGCACCTGGTATTGAAACAGAAATTACGCCTGTCTTCTTGACTAAAGTTAATCCATCATAGTATTCTAAAGAGACTTGGGAGGTATAAACATTGGAATTTAGATTCTTCTTCATTCTCATATTCAAGGTAAGTGAATGAGGACCTATTGAAACATTAGATAATTTCCAAGAAGTGCCACTTGTAGGGGGAGTTGGGGACGAAACGAAAATCATCGCTGCGCCGACAGTAACATTGAGCCAAACGCATTCTGCAGGTAGATTACCAACATTGTTGAATTCGATTACGGCTTGGAATTCTTTATTGCTTGAAACTTCAGTAGGTTCTGTGAATATTTCGAGAGTGAAAGCAGGGGCAGGAGGTATGATGACAAGCAAGGTAGAAGATGCGTCGCATGATATGTTACCATCTGCTGTAGTATATGTAAGGGTAACATTGTTGTAAATAAGAGTGCCATTGCGTACCGTCGATTTTATGCGTGCAAATACCGAAATTGTTTGATATTCGCCAGGTTGTAAATCTGAGAAGGTCCAAGTTAAGGTCGATGTTATATTACTCTCTAAATTAGTTGGTGGGATATTTGACCATACGAAATCTAAATTCAGTGGGAATTTATTTTGGAGAGATGCGTTTTCGATAGTATTCGAACCTGTATTTGTAACTACGATTGTGTAATTTACATAAGAACCTGGAAGAGCCTGCAAGACATCTGAAGTTATGGATACGGTCATAAGATAATTTCCAAAGGTTCCTTTTTTGATTTGTATATTTGAATATGTGCTTTTTGAGATTAAGGATGTTGAGTTTGTATAGTTTAGGTTTGCACACAATTCGTATGTGGAGTTTTCATCTATATCTGAGTAGATGATAAGATAAAAATGATGTTCTCCTGGATGGACATTCACAAATTGGTATTCGTATATGGTTACGTTAGCAGTTTCATTAACAAATGGAGTTATTCTTGTGGGATTAATGCTAGAATATTCGCAGACCAATCCATTTGGAATGCTTAAGTTAATATGGACAATTTGCGAATTGCCGAATCCTGTGTTATTGAAAAATATAGTCATGTTTATTGTTTCATATGGTTGTGCTTGTGTTTTATTTAGAGCGAGATATAGGTCTATGTTTGGTTCAAGTAAGGAAGCATTTACTATGCCTATAGAAACAGAATCCGTAGATGAAAATAATTCACCGGTTGAGTTCGAATATGTGATAGTTGCGTTAATGTATTCGAGGGATAATAAGTCAGCCAAATCTCCCAAGCCGAGATTTAAACTCTCATTTACATTAATGAGAATAGTAAAGTTGTGTTTTCCAGGTGGTATAGTTGAAGCCTTCCATGAGTATTCGCCTGCTGAGATATATTCTACGCTAATTCCAGAATTATCAGAAATGTAATTTAGATTCTGAGAAAGCGATAAATTAATCGTGCCGTTGAATGCAGGAAGGTCTCCTATATTGCTGTAATCTAGTTCTATTTGGATATAACTACCAGGGGATGCGTATTTTGTTTCTTCGTTAAGTTGAAGTTCGATTACCGGCTTGGAATTTTCAGAAATGACCCTGAATTGAGCACTTGCATTTGAAGGAGGATATACAAAAGAATAGTATTTGTAGAGGATTGTAGAATTAACATAGCCCAAGCCGAGGGGAGATGTATTTGATACCTTTGCATTAATTGTGAAATTATGTTCTCCGGGGGGTACAAGACCTAAGTTATATGAAATTATGCCTGAAAAGATAAGAGGCGAGATTCCGGAATCGTCTGAAATATATAGCAGATGTTCGGGCATTGCGATTGTAAGAAGAGTATCGTTTGCAGATTCATTTCCGAGATTAGAATATGAGACATTTATTTGCACCACATCATCGGGTCTTACGTATTCAGAAGAGATGGATATACGAGCATCTAATTTGGGTGCGTACACGGGCACATCGATAAAGGTTTCTGTGCTGCTACAATTCCATGTAAGATTATAGACAAATCTAAGGAGTGTGCCATCGGTCATATAAGGCGTATATACCTTCCAAATGAACCCTGTCATGCCGGGCAGGAGGTCTTTTGTTATTGTTGTGTTTGTATAAACTTGCCTTGTAAGGAGAGTACAGTTTTCAGGCAAGATTAAGCGCATGGTTGCATTATGTATAGTTAAATCGGTTGGATTTTCTACGAGTGCCCGAACATGAACACTTCCTCCAGGGGTTGTGTATCCTTCTTCTGTGCTTGGATATATGGTAACTTGTGGACGGATTACTTCGACAGATGCGTTTGAGAAACTTGGATTCATCGCTTTACCAAATTCGTTTCTGTGCTCGTAAGTAATATTATTTACCAAGGTTCCGGACGCATTTTCGCTTACTCTTGTAGTTATGTTAAAAGAATGTTCTCCGACTGGAACTTCAGGGAGATACCAAGTTAGCATCCCATCGCCAAACATGGGTTCTATGCCAAGAGTGTTTGAAATGTATTCCAAGCCTGAGGGAAGAGTGTCGTTAATGTAAACATCATAAGAAGATGCGCCCCCTGTGTTGTTATAGTAAACAACGAAATTTACTTCGTCGCCAGGTATTGCATATCTTGCAAGTGAGTTCTTTATTATGGTAACATTAGGTTCGAGTGCTCGCATGGTTAGTGAGATATCAGACGGGCAATTTGGAACGAATATATTATTAGATGTAAAGTTATCTGAGCCTGTATTTTTCCAAGCCTTGACGGTATAAGGGGGATAATAAAATTCGTTAGCATTCATTAATTTATATTCTTGGATTTCTAGAATTGCAAGTGCAGAAGGACCCGTGTTTGTAAAAAGAGATATTTCACTTTGGTTGCTTGTAACAAGGAGTTCTACCTCAGGGAATGGGTTTCCATATTCGTCGTACGTGTAGAATGAGGTATGCCATTTTACATTTACAACAGAATTTGCATCAACTATAGAAACTTTATTTTTATCGAATATGGAATCGAGAGAATCTACAACTGAATTCTGCTGTAATATAAAAGATAAAGAGGTTGATTCTATGGATACAATTGTGGAATTTTCTATATGTAGGGTAGAGTTTTCAAGATTTATTCCGTAATCTGATTTTAGATAGGTTTTTAACATCGATATATTGGAGAAGACGGCATTAATTGCAATCGAAGCGTTATCAAAAGTGCAGTTGTAGAATGAGATTTTCGAATAAAAAATATCTGCAAATCCAAAAGTAGTATTCGAAAATGAACAGTTCGTTATTGAAGAATCGTAACAATCCTCTAATCTGATTGAGAAACAATTTCCTACAAAGTTGCAATCTCTTACTTGGCAATTCGAGGCTAGGCAGAATAAAGCACCTCCTAAAGTTGTACTCGAGCCGCAATTCCTAAATGTGCAATTCTCAACTGTCGCAGAAGAACAATTTAGCACCAAGCCGAAATTGGATGCATCCCCTGCATATTCGAATGTTGCATTAGATATCCTTGAAGAATTATGAAAAGTGGAGTACCGACCATTGAGTTGAATTCCAAGCCAGAGCGAACTTGTAAATTCGGTTCTTGTTAAAACTACGGGTTGTGTCTCTGTGCCATTTATGAAAATCCTGCCTTTTACTACGATTTGAGGTTGTGCCCAAGAGGGAACGTAAGGTTCGAAGGACAATTTCTCGCCTGCATTTATAATGAGAGTATCAGCAGGTTCTATGGTAATCTTTGCCCTAATCGTATGATACGTGCCATCTGAAATTACAGTTGAGGGAGAATCTGCTGATATTTCAAGAAGTGTCAAAATAGAACCGTCGTTTGGTGATGTGTATTCATTTGGAATCTGAGCACGTGCAAAATTATTCCCAGATATTGCGAATGCTGAGATTATTAGCAGGAAAACAAACGATAATGCCCTTATTTTCATATTTCCACCGATTGAAAAATATCGTCTGACCTAAAATATATTTCGCTTTTGGGTTTTGCTTTTTTATCTTTAAAATTTTGTCCTATTCGTCTTTTTTTTTGCTTTAATCATAACTCTTTCCCTATAGCCCTTGCCACTTTAGAAAGGTCATCAATTAAGGTCGATAACTGATCAGGGATTAGAGATTGCGAGCCGTCGCAAAGTGCAACTTCGGGATGTGGATGCATCTCAATAATCAATCCATCGGCACCCACAGCAACTGCAGCACGAGAAAGCGGAGTAACTAACGACCGTTTACCTGCGCTATGGCTTGGGTCCACAATCACAGGAAGATGTGTCAACTCTTTCAAAGAAGGTACCGCAGATATGTCTAAGGTAAACCTCGTATATGTTTCGAATGTGCGAATACCTCTTTCACATAGGATAATGTTCGGATTTCCAGAATTGTAAATGTACTCTGCAGAAAGAAGGAGTTCCTCGAGAGTAGATGCAAATCCTCTTTTGAGCAATATGGGTTTCTTTACATTTCCCAAGTTTTTAAGAAGTGAAAAATTCTGCATGTTTCTTGCACCAATCTGTATGATATCTGCGTATTCTTCGACTATCTTCAATTGTGATAAATCCATAGCCTCTGTAACTATCGGTAAACCTGTCTTTTTTCTTGCCTCTGCAAGATATTTTAGACCTTCTTCGCCCAAGCCCTGAAAAGCATATGGAGAAGTGCGAGGTTTGAATGCGCCCCCTCTTAGCATGTGTGCGCCTGCATGCTTAACTATCTTTGCACATTCTATAATCTGCTCTGCACTTTCTACAGCACAGGGTCCTGCAATTATAATGACCTTCGAGATGCCGATTTTGAGACCGCCTGCTTCTATGATTGTTCGCTTTCCATCGCCTTTTAAAGCCACATTTTTGTATGCTTTCTCGACTGGCATGTCTCCAATATCTCTTTTGTAGATATAATCTCTTTTGCAAATATATACTTCTCATAGTTTCAAAATCATAGATTCAAAGTCTAATCGCAAAATCGATAAAAGCCCATCAAATCGCAACTTCTTTATAGATAGATACTTATTCCATCTTGGTGTCTTTATGAAGGAATCAACGAAAAGGACAATTCGCCAACTTGCTGTTGTGGCAGGGATATTCTTCATTGCACTTGCGTTAATACAAATTCATCAGGTTACATACACCAAGCCTGCATTAACAAACTCTCCACACGACGGAATAAGCACCATGGAAGTTCCTCCTTTTACAGTAATACAAGTATCTGTTTCTGGTAAAGAAAAGATGGAAGTGCAATTAATTACAGTTTCCAAACAGGACGCGACACTTGCTGAAAATGGAAATATAACACATACACATCTTGCAGCAGGAGGCTCTAATGGCGGCGGCGTGGGCAAAGAGGTACAACTTTCGCCGTATATGACAGTGGTAAGAACCGTATTTATAATAAAAGTCCTTCCCCCAATAGGAGCAGATTATGACGATTACGAGATGGAATATACCATCAACTACAATTTATGGATGCCTGATTATACCCTCATCTTCTTAGGTGTATTCTTTATCTTTGGTTATCTTGTATTGGATAAAGTTGCTAACTTTTACATCGAAACAAGACTTAGACTTGACGACCTTTCAAGAGCAGTTACTGGTAAACCATATATTCAACCGTCCGTTCAAACAATCGCTCAACCACAGGGTACACAACCATTACAAACAGAACAAAAACCACAGGTTCAACCCACTCCTCCGCCTGTTGTTGCAACAGTTGCACAACCTGCACAACCTCAACAAACACAACCATTACAAATAGAGCAAAAACCGCAGGTTCAACCAACACAAACACCTCAACCACAGATGCCACAACCTAAACAACCTGTTCTTGCAACTGTCTCACAGTCATCACAAACACAACCATCTTTAACACCACCAACCCCAAGTATCCCAAGCCAGACAACAATCGCAACAACACCACCCCCAACTCAACCTGCGCAACCTGCACAACCAAAAGAGCCTTTGACACGAATTAAATGTCCGGGCTGCAAAGAAATAATTCCAATTTATACAGCCGAAAGACCCCTTAAGGTATCATGTCCGAAATGCGGCAAACAAGGGATGCTAAAATAGAAAAAAGAGATATAAATCCATTTTGCTGAAAATTGCAGTTATAATAAATAATTATAATAAGAAGTGTAAAAAACGATAAAAGAAACGGGGTAAAATGAAAATATTAAGATGCAACATGCAAAATTTAGACAAAAAGTCAGAATATCAAGGACCTGAGATTGACGAGGCAATATCCATACTTAACGATAACAGACTCATAGTCTATCCAACAGATACCTTATACGGGCTTGGAGCAGACCCTTTCTCTGAGATTGCAATGACTCGACTGTATAATGCAAAAAAAAGACCTCCTACTATGCCTGTGCCTATCGCAGTACATGATTTAGAAATGGCAGGAAATCTTGCATACATAGACGATAGAGCAAGAATACTATTTGACAAATTCATGCCCGGTAAACTTACTATCGTGCTACCGAAAAAAGAGGTTCTACCTGATTTTGCAACTGCGTATCTAAAAAATGTGGGTTTGCGTATTCCTGCACACCCTTTTGTTCTAGGCTTAACTAAAAAATTTGGACCTATAACAGCAACATCTGCAAATGTACATGCTCAAGAAGAGCCGCACGATATAAAAACAGCATACGAACAACTCGGGGAAAGTGTAGATTTATACCTAGATTGCGGGGTTTTGGGGACTTCCAAGCCTTCTACCATTGTAGACCTTACTGGGAAAAAGATGCGCGTGATTCGTGAAGGTGCGATAAGTATATCGGATATCGATAAGGTTCTTTCGAATATAGAATCATAGACAAAATGAAAAATGAAATAAAATAAAATACAAAATGAATAAAAGAGATGAATAAAAGAGTAATGGGATGGTTAAATGGATATAGAAACTGTTGAAAAATACAGATTGGCAGGGAAAATCGCAAGAGAAGCATTGAAACTTGGAGTGGAAAAGATAAAAGAGAATGTAACCCTACTTGAAGTTGCTCAGTATGTTGAAAGGACAATATACGAGCGAGGCGCCAAGCCTGCTTTCCCTGTTAATATCGCAATAGATAACGTCGCAGCTCATTTTACACCAAGAGAAACAGATTCTCAATTAAAATTTGCAAAAGGGAATGTTGTTAAACTAGATGTGGGCGTGCATGTCGACGGGTTTATTGGAGATACTGCAATGACTGTGGAGGTTGGGACTTCAAACTATACTGATATGATAAAAGCCTCTAAAGAAGCACTCGAGATTGCAATCGAAATGCTAGGTCCTGGTGTTGACCTCTCTCTCGTGGGAGAAGCAATCGAGAACCATATTAAATCAAAAGGTTTCTTACCAATCGAGAACCTTACTGGACACTCGCTTGAAAAGTATAATCTACATGCAGGAATAAGCGTGCCGAACGTGAAGGACTCAAAAAGCAAGAAAGTTGAGGCAGGCACAGTCCTTGCGATCGAACCTTTTGCAACAAATGGTGCAGGGCATGTTGATGGAAAGAAATGCGGAAATATATATCGTCTTGTGCGTGTTAGACCTGTAAAAACAGAAGACGCAAAGATGCTTATGGATGGTATCTCTACACATTTTAATTCTCTTCCTTTTACAGATAGATGGTGCGGTAGTTTCACTAAAAAACTAGATGAGTCGTTGCAAATCCTTCTAAGAGCAGGTGTAATATCCTCATATCCTATACTTAGAGACATCGGGAATGGGATAGTAACCCAAGCCGAACATACCGTTATGATTACAACCGAGGGTTGCGAAAAACTCACTTAGTTTTCTATATCTACGATATTTCAAATAATAGAAAGATAATGGAAATCGAAGAGAGAATGAAAAGATAAAATTAAAAGAAAAAAAAATTACCAATTACCAATGTCTTTTGATTGCAAGTGCAATTGAAATAAGGAGCAATACACTCGACATTACCACGAATAGTAAGTTTTCACCTAACGCATCCCAGAATATCTGATTTTGGTTCTTTTCTATCGCAACCGTAATATCTATGGGCGAACATTCAACGTTTGCTGAAGTTGCTGTTACTGTAAACATTTGTTTAGTCCCATGCTTTGCCTTCAGGCTTGGATAGATTGAAACCGTAATCTCTTTTCCACGGCCTGATTCTAGCTCGAATGTAATGCTCTGTCTTGTTACATTGTCAATCTTTACTTTCCAGCCTTCTGGCATCCCCGTTGCTATCGTGAATACTACCTGTGTCGCATCGTTTCCAAGATTCCTTACAGTAAATACAAATTCTGCAATAGGTTCTACTAATCCCATATTTGGATTTACAACATCGGAACTGTCTAGCGACAAACTTAGATTATAGGCAGGCTTGAGCATTACCTTGATCGTCCTTTCTATATATCTTTGCGTATCGTATAGAGATGAACAATTTACTTTTATAGAATAACCTGGATTCATGTTTGCCTGTGCATTTAAAGATGGAAACACTTCTACTATAACTGTTACACTTGCACCTGAATTCATCTTTCCTGTTTCTACCGTCTTAATAGTTGGTTTAATCCCCATTGAAGGAATAGATACTTTTACAATCCAACCGCCTAAATCTGCATAATTACAGTATATCTTAAATGCCCTTTCCGATGAGCCTGTGTTTGTTAGATTAAATGTAAATGTCGCTGAAGGATATGAAACTCCACTAATCCCCGCAGTTCCATTTAAGGTAACTGATTCTGGTTTTAACAAATCAAACTGCAGTCCTGGCGTGCATGTAGTCGTAGTTGTAAATGATTTTGTAAGTGTAGGGTCAACTACTGAAGTTACTGTTAAGGTAACAACAGCGACCTTTTGGCTATCTGCAACAACTACAGGTGCAGTAATCTTCAAGGTTCTTACGAGGGGCGTATTTAACGGCAGCGTTAGATAATATCTGCCGTTTTCATATTCAAGGTCATTCACTGTTACACTCCACGGAGAAACAGAATTCCAGGAAACTTCAAGTTTAGTATCGTTCGTACCTTTATTTTCTAAAATAAAATCATACTCAACCTGTGCACCATATTCCACATACTTTTCTAATAAAGAAGGTGGTGTAAGTGAGAATGAAGTATCAACTACCTTTTGCACTCTTACTTTTGCAACTGCTTGTGCTTTTTCAGGGTCGTCTGCTGCAACTGCCTTAATGTCTATCGATATCGTATCATATATAGGAACCTCTGGGGTAGTATTCACAATAAACATTACCTGCGTCCAAGCCCCTTTTTCAATTACCCCCGTAGAAGCAGGCTCAAACCCTGCATTCCAACCTGTCCCCGCAAGCGGTGAAATGACCGACAGTTCTATATTCGTATTTTCATTCCCAGAATTTAGGATAGATACAGTAATCCTTGCATCTGTGGAGTTTGATGTCTTATATATCAAATCTTCAACTTCGAGAAATAGCCCGTATTTCATTATCTTAAATTGCGTTGTGATGTTATAATAGTTGTTTTGAGTATCCTTTGCTGAAATTGTGGCTGTATATGTGCCTGATTTAAGAAGACCTTTATCTTCTTTAGAATAATTCCAAGTATAATTGAACCTATCCCCTGTGCGGTATGCTTTTGTCGCAGGCTCTAAAATCTCGCCTTCATAATTTGCAATCACAATAGTTATGTTTGCAATGTCTGAACTCCCGAATGCATCGTATGCATGCCCCTCAAAATTAACTATAGTCATATGGCTTGGCCAATTTGGATGAAATTCTTTTTGCTTTCCATTCAAATAATCATAAGTGTCAACATCGAGAGAAACAGGCATGCATCTCAAATCTATTCGCGTGCTTGAACCTGTTTGCAAGGTAACGCTATTTGATGAAGATATTTCAAATTTCATTGTGCTTCCGGAATCAAAGACATATGTAGAATTAGCGATATTTAAATTAATAGACCAATCAGAAATTATAGATGTTCCTACGGTTTGAGTTCTTTCCCCAAGCAAAACATTGTCATCATAAAATCTGACAGTAACAGTTGCGGCTTGGAATGCCATGCCCATATTTACATTATACACATCTAATCTTTTACTCGGAAAATCGACTGAGATTGTTTTTTCTAATGGATTGGTAGTAAACACCCAGGACGTTCCTCGGTTATTCCCACCTGATGATGGCGTGGTTAGCAACTTTCCATTTGCACCATCTTCGTGGAAATATAACGAAATAGTTTTCAGTTCTTCGCTCTGTCTAGCCATTTCTTCGGTATGGACATGCGATTCTCCAAATGTAATTAATCCTGAAAATGCTGAAATTAACATGGCCATGGTGATTGCATAAGTAGCCACAAATGTGAGCCTTGGTATTTTCATACCCGAACCTCGCCTGGGAAAGGCTATTTATCCAATATATATGTTTCGCTCTACCTTTAAGTTTATATATGCATTATATATACATATGCAATTTTTAAGTCTCTCTTTTATAAGATATGTCCTAAGTTGACTGCTTTGCTAAAATATATTTACCAAAACTACTTTCACGGTTCCTGATGGATTACGAAGAACTAAACCGAATATTCTATCTTGTGAACAAAAAACTTACTGGAAATCGTATTCCTATCTTTGCAAAATTTGATTCAAATACAGATATGATATACCAATGGCATCTTGAAAGAAATGGTCTTCATGTTACCATCTCAGATATTTTTCGTGATTCAAATCGAGATTTTATAGAAAGCCTTGCACATGTATTGTTAACAAGATGTTATAGAATGAAATGTCCGAATGAACACATGCATAACTATCAGCGTTTCTTTACTTCGCATGAAATAATCCAGCGTTCAAGAAGTCTTTATTTGCAGAGAAACAAAAATATTATCTTAACTCCTCAAGGTAGATATTACAACTTAAGCAAGATATTTGACAAATTAAACGATACTTTTTTTGATGGCAAACTCGAAAAACCTATTTTAGGTTGGACTAAACGCGTTTCATATCAGACTTTTGGTTTTTGCATTCGACAATTTAATACCATAATAATAAATCGTGTTTTAGACGATTATCGCGTGCCTTCCTATGTCATAGAGTTCGTGCTCTACCATGAAATGCTTCATTTAAAACATAGATCTATAGAAATAGAAGCAGATGATGGCAAACTCAAACGTTTTCATCATACAAACGAATTATGGCAGGATGAAATAGAATTTCCGTTAAGACATAACGCCAAACTTTGGATTTCTAAACTATACAGATACAAAAACAAGATTTTTGAAGAGAGAATCCCAAGCCAATACTCATGCTAAATGGTCTAATTAAATAAACGATTGAATTAGAGGGATTGAATTAAATGGTCGAATTTAATTTTTCATAAAATTACTTTTTCATAAAATAGATGTTCCTAAAATTTGCGAGCACATCCTATAACATTTACAAGCAATTTACGAATAATTGATTGGTAGGTAAGACTACATATAGCCAAGTAAATAATAAATACCCCTATGAGTATATACATGGCAAGGGCATAGGGAGGCACAACGATGGGAAAGATAAGCAAGCGAGCCTTTTTGCAAAGAAAGGGTGAGATCGGCATTGGGACTCTAATTGTATTTATTGCGATGGTTCTTGTGGCTGCCATCGCTGCAGCAGTTATCATTCGCACCGCACAGTCATTAAAGAATCAAGCAGAAGATACCGGCTTGGGTGCAAAACGTGAAGTTTCTGAATGGCTCAAGATATTAGATATTACAGGTTCAAGAGGAAATGGCGATTTCTACGGTACCGGCGGTATGGATTCAAATATTCGTTTTGTTGAATTTAGAGTAACTACCTGGCAAGGTTCAAAAGGGATTGATATGCAAACTTTAACTATTCACTTAACTGCAGGGACGTCTGCCTCTGCAGCAGGCGGTAATTTCGAAGCAAATTATGTTCTCTTTAGAGCAACAGATTCACCAGTTTCTGACTATCCTATAACTGCAGCAGCAGTATTAGTAGGTCCTCAGGGTAGCCCTGGAACTCCAGGCACTGTAACTTATCTTGGTAAATTCGGTGCTGACGAGATTCCTACAGGTTCTACAGGGAATGGCTGGGACCCAACAAACTTAAGATTCTATCTTGATGCAGAAAACATATTGAGGATAAGGATTGAATTTTCAGCGGCTCAAGGAATTGCACCTAATTCACAAGTGAAAGTAGTATTTGAATCAGGTGCAGGTCCAAGTGTGGAGGAACAGTTCATAACACCTAGCTCTTATGGAGAAGACATGTTCATCCCATTAATTTAAAGAGGGAAAAGAAATGTCGTTGTGGAAGAGAAAGCAGGAAACACCACCTCCACCGCCCCCACAACCTACACCACAAGCAGTTCCCCAAGCCACACAACCTTCACAGCCTGCCCAACCTACACCTCCACAGCAGAACGCAGATGATTTTACTGAAGTTCCACTAACTGACTTCCAAGAAGTACCACCGAGTCCTCAGCCCTCACAGCAAGGTTCTACACCGTCAGGCACACAACTGCCTGCACCTACTGATGAATTTGTTGCTGTTGAACAACCTGCACAGCCAACAACGCAAAATATCCCAGAAATCGATACAATGCAAATGGTTACTGGTGCGCCTACAGTATCTACATTAGGCGGAATGGAAAGATTGGATAATGTAGAGCGGACCTTGAACGACGTTGTGAACAGGCTCAATTCTCTTGATAAATTTACTGAATCTGTAAAAGGGGATATTAAGACAGTTAAAGAAAGCATCTCATCTATGGAAAGTACCATGAGAGAACTAACGTCTCTATACGACCTTATCTCAAGCCAAATAAATCCATTCATAGATATAGATATTGCAAAAGGAAAAGAAGAAGAAAAAACACAAGAAGAAGTTGTGCAGGCAGAACTTGATGCGATTTTTGAAAAACCTGAAGGTCAAACAAGCGAAGAACTCCCTGAAGAAATGCCTGTTGATACTACCCTTCCAACAGAAATCCAACCCCCCCCTCAGCAGGTTCAAGTTTCACAACTTGCTCCTTTACCAAGAGTTGCAAGATTAACAGAAATCGGTGCTGACCCGATGTGTTGGGTTGCCCTTCTTAGATGGATTGAATTCCTCTTAGAAAGAGTAAAAAGAGACCAATTGTCAAGTTTGCTATCTCATTATGTAAAAATAGGCTGGATTTCAGATGGAATCAGGTCTCAGATAATATCTGAAATAAGAGGTATAAAACCCACGCCAACGATGGTTTCAGGCTTGGAAGCATCGAAGACAACAAAAGATGGCGACGTAGTAATGGCTTATCAGAAAGAAACTCTGCGAACCGAGGAAGCGCAAATCAGAGCAGAAGATGATTGGAAATTAACCATAGATGACCATTTGAAATCACTTATTTTCATAGAACGGATAAGAGGAACAGAGATTTCTAAAGACAAACTTGAGGAACTAGAACGCGATTTTGCAAAACTAAAGAAGAGCGTTTCAAGTTTCTATTCTCTATAGTTTCCTCATTGTCTCTGGGGAACTTTTACTTTTTCCGAGAGGAAGTAATTTCGGGATGTTACAGTTGTAATTAAAAAATAAAAAACTAAATATTAGGAGTGGTATTTTCATTGGGATGGTAGGTAGAAAAGAGAAAGAAGAGGTTCTTGCGTTGATAAAAGAAATCACTTACGATATAATCTACACTTTAGATGAATTTTCGAATATAAATCCTGAAAGAATGAAGTTTGTATTTGGACGTTCAGGAGGAAGAACGATAGCCTCTATGGCGCCAGTGAACAAAATTGAGAATGGAAATTATACGATGTACACCATGACAGTTACTCCATTATTCTTGGAATGCAGAGGCGTGAGAAGGGGGCTTCTCGATAGAGTATCCACGATAATACATGAACTATATCATATTTCGCCTGAATTTAGAGGTGCATTGAGGAAATTGTCAAGGCATCCAAATAAGATGTATCATGGGAATTCAAGGAAAGATTACGATGAAAAGATGAGCGAACTTGCAAGAAAGTATATAATGAAAACAGACAGGAAAGACCTACTTGAGATGCTTGAGAAAATAGATTGGTAGAATATTGGTATTAGAGTGGTATGTGTTGGCTTGGGAGGGTAGGCTAAATATTAGTGGCTAAATAATTATGCTAAATGCCTAACGTCGGAACGAAAAAGAGGAAAAGATAATCTATGAATAAGATGTTGAACTATGTATGTCGATTGTGATAAGAGCAGGTTCTCGTTCCATGTGTATATCCTCAAAAGCAATCTACGAATGCGTGGCGACAACTGTATGTCCTACAGGTAGGATAAATTCTGCATCCATAGGTGTAAATGTAAAGATAAAAGAAGGGAAGTATATTCTTAAGACACATATTTATGAAGGCTCAGATACTGCAAGAAACATACTCTATTTTTATAAAGATAAAAGAAATAAGATTAGTATTTCGTTCGTATGTAGAGAAGATATAGATTTGGTTGTTTTTGGTGCTTTAAAAGGTCATGCATCGCAAGAAAAAGAATTTGCAGATTCAGAATATGAATATTCAAGAGGCGTACCCTATCTTAAAAGAGGATACATTACGGCGATATGTAGATTGCTTAAGTTAAAGAGGAAAAAAAAGAGTGATGACCTAGGCGAAGTTTTCATTTACGAATGTTATTTTATCGTAGAAAAATGGCTAGCGGGAAAAGTAAAGTATTGTGTAGAGCCGATTAGCAGAGCATGCGGAGCGCTCCTCGAGGCTGCAATCGAAACAACTAGACTTTTACCATCTGAAAAATTTGCACAAACCGAGAGAAGGTCTATGATTGAAAGGTTTCTTTCGATAGCAAATAAAACAGGCTCAGACTACGATAGAAAAATTGCAAAATTTATCTTAGAAAGAATAAAAGAATACTGATTGGATTCGATGTAGGGCAACTTGCTACAACTTACTACTACAACTTACCACTAAAAACTAAGACGTCTTAGAAATTTTACGAGGCTTGGGGGAAGGGGCGATGATTTAGAGGCAATAATTTGAAAAGAGATATATCTTGTATATGCGATATAGCGATTGTGGGAAGAGGAAAATTGATGTTAAGGATAATAGATACAGACCTTTGTAGAGGGAGTTATTCAGCGTCGTTAGATGAGGCGATTGCTCGTGGAGTGTCGCGAGGCTTGGA
>Ga0078972_1005800_pt1 | contig 30670 bp, 20 predicted proteins | sample YelNatPaOPGAMG01_FD_67568 | JGI IMG/M metagenome (GOLD analysis project Ga0078972, IMG submission 67568) | Hot spring thermophilic microbial communities from Obsidian Pool, Yellowstone National Park, USA - OP-RAMG-01 (SPADES assembly) (version 2) | ecosystem: Environmental > Aquatic > Thermal...
GGAGGAAGAAGCGGGAAGAGGATCGGGATGAGCTGGAGGCAGAGCTATTTCGTCAGATTGGTCAACTGCGGGTAGAGAACGAGTGGCTTAAAAAAAAATTTCAGCAGCTACAGTAGAGGAGAAGAAGGAGTTGGTGGAGAGAGATAACAAGGCGATAGCGGTGGCTCGGCAGTGTGAGCTATTAGGGCTATCCAGGTCATCTTATTATTACAGCTCGACTCGGGATGATGAGTATAACCTTGAGCTGATGCGGCTTTTAGACGAGCAGTATACGAAGGTGCCATTTTATGGGGTAAGGAGACTGACGGCCTGGTTAAGGGGTCGTGGCTATATAGTGAACCCGAAGCGGGTCAGAGTGCTGATGCGGCGGATGGGACTTCAGGCTATTTATCCCCATAAGAGAAGGAGTTTTTCTTCACCCGGGCATAAGAGGTATCCATATCTTCTGGAAGGGGTGAAGATAGAGCGTCCTGACCAGGTTTGGGTAGCAGATATAACTTACATTCGCCTGGCCCATGGTTTTGTGTATTTGGTGGTGGTGATGGACTGGTATAGCCGCTACATTCTTTCCTGGGAACTATCCAATACGCTCGATTCGAGGTTCTGTGTGGAGGCTTTGAGTAAAGCCCTTTGGAGCTCAAGGCCTGAGATTTTCAACACAGACCAGGGGGTGCAGTTTACAGCCCAGGAGTTTACGGAGCTGCTCAGCAGGAATGAAGTGAAGATAAGCATGGATGGCCGCGGCCGGGTCTATGACAACATCTTTGTGGAGCGATTGTGGCGGACGGTCAAATACGAAGAGGTTTATCTTCATGAGTACCAGAGCATGAGTGAAGCCAGGCAAAGCCTGGAAGCGTATTTTCGGTTCTATAACATGGAGAGGCTACATCAGGGCTTGGGATACCGCACACCATACGAGGTGTATTTTGGACATTCGACCAGCAAAAAGCCTGGTGAGAGGGATATCTTAAATGCTTAGAAGAATAAGAAAGGCGGGTCAAAAATGCACCTTAAACAAGCCTCTTTATTGTCCAAAGAATGGGGATCACCTCAGTTAGCTTATCGGAAGACTTGATTTATATTATTTTAATAGATGCTTATTGATGGCTATGGGAAGAGTCACTTGAGGTTTTTCCAGCGGCACTTTATTAATTAGACCCATGAGGATTTCAACGACTGCTTTAGCCAAAGCGTTAATGTTTTGATCAGCGCTTAATAGAGGTCGTTCTAATAGATAGCTATAATGACTAATATCAAAGCCGGCCATCATTAGTGATCGTTTTTCTTTTCTTTCAAATTCTCGAGCCACCTTAGCGGCCCCAAAGAACACGAGATTATTCACACAGAAAACCGCTTCCAGGTCTGGATTATTTCTCAAAATTTCCTCCATCATCTCCTCTCCAGCTTCAGTTGAATATCCTTTAAAAAGAATAACATTTTTATTCAATTTCAGGCCTCTTTTCTTAAAGGCGTCTTGAAAGCCATGATATCGGACTAAGCTAATATACGTATTCGGTATCCCCCCTAAAAAGGCTATTTTACGGTAACCAAGGTCAATTAATTCGTTAGTCAGTTTTTCAGCAGCCGCGCGATTCTCGCTGGTCACCCAAGGAAGCTTTGTCCGGTAAAGAACACGGTCAAGAAGGACGATAGGAGGATAGCGCTTCATCGTTTTCATGTAATCCCATTCAGTTGTATGAACAGGGACAACAATAATGCCATCAACTTGGCGGTCGTCAAGAATTTTCAGATAAAGCTCTTCAATTTCCGGCACCTCATTAGTGTTGCAAAGTATCGTACTATATCCATGTTCGCGAAGTATTTTCTCGATTATTGATCCCATCTCGCCAAAAAAAGGATTCCGAATATCGCTGACCATGAGCCCGATAGTCATAGTTTTTCTTAGCCGTAAACTGCGAGCTAATATATTAGGTCGATAGTCTAATTTTTCAGCGGCCTTTAGAATTTTGCGACAAGTTCGCTTAGAAATTCTAAATTGTTCCGCTTTGCCATTCAAAACCCTTGAAATAGTAGAATAGGAATAACCGGTTAGCTTTTTTATTTCTTTTAGACTCATTTTTGCCTATCTTATCCTTATTTAGATTTTTTATCATATTACTCGATTATGATAAAGTCTATTCGCTCTTTTTTAAAACAATGCAGTCGAGCGCCATTTTGTATCCTGACGATCGCTCATTTTTGGAATTAATAGCGAAATTGAATATATTAGCGCCTTCCCTAAGAAACACCTTAGTGAATGAATACTCTCTTGGTGGCCAAATCGGCCGGGATAGGCCATTAACTGTATTTAAAAAAAGATCCACGGGTTCTCCGATGGATTTTCCATTAACAGATAATTGGACTATCCCAAAGTTTTCTGCTGGGACATAATAAATATTAATATCATAAAGCCCTGTTTCTGTCACAGGGACGGCCAGGGAGAAATTTCCTTCGCCGCCCGAATCGAACGTTAGCATATAGTCACCGCTTAGATTAGGCATTAAAAACTGCACGTAAGGTTGACCCTGATAATTAAGGATCGAGCGAAGTTGTTCAGCTGAACCAGAATAAGTTGGTTTTACTGGCTGAAGGGCCGGCGGGATTGATTTAGGAGCCTTGCTTACATATTCTAAGATACCAAGGTCTTCGGCTTCTAAAGCGCCAGGAACGTGCCAGCGCCCTTTAGTTGGATCCCACGGTTCGGAGGAAATAATTTTGGATAGGCGAGGCCAGACCTTGTGAATATTTTTCTGATACCAAAAAGTAGTGGCAGAATAATATTCTCTGCCTGTATTAGGCAAAGAGCTGAACCACGGCCAGTGTTCAATCTCAAACTTAAATGATCTTCTAAAAGGGATAGAATCAATAATGTGAAAACGATAAGCGCTAAGGCGGCTTCCGATTTCCCGACCTTCATAGACAGGTACGCCATGATAGAGGTCGCTGAATACCCGGAAGCCCCAAGCATCACAGAAGTAATCTTCGGTGCCTGTCCCGATAAATGAGACTTTGCCATCAACAGTGATGGTATCATCTCCCTCTCCGAACCATCCAGGCGTGCGAGCCCGATGGCCCATTACGATACCAACAAAATGGCCTTCGCCCTCGATTTCACATAACTTAACCGGTTTGCCGCGTTCAGTTGGGTCGGTTTCTGTAAAACGGCAATGAAAATACGTTATGTCTTTGATTGGCTTGCTGTAAATTTGATAGTCAATATAAAAATAAAGCTTTATGCCCGCATCTTTATCTTTAAAGCTATCAGGCGAACGGGAATTACTCACTGTAATCTTGGCTAATTTGTTAAATGGCATATACCACCAACAATTTCGGGCTCGTCCGTCAGAGGACACCTGAATGGGGTAGCTATTCATAGGGGCATTCAACCCCATCGCTACTCCAAAAAAATCCCCTATGGGAGCCTCGACGCTGGGATGATCACTTCCATCCCAGTACATGCGTATAATTAAGTCCCGGCCCTCTCCTTGGTAAGTTGTCCAAATGTGCACAATTGCGCCGGGCCCGTTAATCTCAGCAAGTGTAATTTCCTCGCCTGTAGGAGGTATGTAAATAGTATCTAAATTCCCCCCGTTTCGAGCATAGGAGCTAATGCGAGCTGCCGAATAATTTTTGGGTTTGGACAAAAGAACCATTGGATTCTCTACGGCAATAGACCCGCGCGGAAAAATAGGTCCTGGTTCATCTATAAATCCGTTTTTATAAAAGAGCAGATATTTTGATATATTTGCCCCACCAGTTAACAGCTTCATGGGGAAAAAGGCAATTATTGAGAGGATGGAGATTAGAGCGACTAAGAAAAGCTTTCTCTTTGACATAACCCCGCCTCCTTTGTAATGATTTTTTTAACTAAAACTACGCCGAGCATAAACATCCAATTCTTTGGATTAAAAAAGAACAAATATATTTCTCAAAGCAATCATGATTTATGATATCTGAGAGAGGCGAAAAAATAATTTCATTTAAAATGATTAATATCTTTATTGAATTAATCATGTGTTGATATTACTGTATAATATTCACTGTCTAAGAAGTGTTTTTATGAAACCGCTGATCATTTTTGCTTTTTGGCTTAGGTCGATTCCGTCGCTTGAAGGTTTTAATGTACAGGAACATTAGCAAACCGGCTATGCTCACTCTAAATCAAACCAATCTGACGTGCCGCCTGTTTCTTCATCGCCATCTTTTCTTATAATAATCCGGAACTGCTTTCCTTCGTAGCCAGAAAGGTTAACTTTGGTTACTTTGGCATTAAAAGGAACGCCACTTTTAAGTACGGCAATATCTTTTACGTGTCCTGTGCTTGGATCGAAGCGTTGCAGATAAAAAGAGAGCCGCGCCTCAGGGTCTTTTTCCCATTGACCCAAAAGAGTCCAGCGTATTTCTTTTTCATTTTTTGGGCCGGTTAAAGAGATGTCCTTTATGAAGCACATATTTCTAACGCTTATGGAGTGTTTTGCCAGTTTCCATAACTCGGGCTTTTCGAATCTGCCTTGGAGATTATATCTTTGATCGCCACCGCAATTGTTGTCAGCGGCAAGATTCTCATCATATTCAAAGTCCCTATAAAGCTGAGAGATTAACTCAGATCCGACATTAAAGACGATGCGCTTATTTTTCAGGTGGCCAGCGGCTGCACGATTCATATACTGCCATTGTGATTGGAGGGGAGGGGCGATATCATAATCGAGATTGTCAGGGAGAGTTGGCGTAGCATCAAAACAGATCCAGCCATAAGTACTCCCAAGCCAAACCTGAGTATATCTATGGCCGTTAGAGCATGGTGCTGTTTCATCGTCGTCCAAGATTCCATCCCCATCCTTGTCCCATCTCTCTGCTTCCATTTCCGTTGCTGTTCCCAGCCAGCGGGCTGGAAATCCGAGATACCTCATGACAGCTGTAAGCATAACACTCGTTCCTGAGCAAGCGATAATTTGAGTCTTATCGTATTCCTTGTTAGAAAGCTCTAGCTTGAGGTTGGCGGGGTTTGCGTCATAATGCTTTCGATTATAATCAACGGTTGCCGGCTTCCTTTTTGGCCGACTCGGATAATAATAGTTATCTTGAATATATTCAAGAACGTTGCGAGCAGCCCAATAGGGGTTGGTGAAATCAGCTTCTACGCCATATTTCTTTTTAATGTGTTCCTTTACCCGACCCAAGAACTGAGTATAGGTCTTAGTATCCTTTAGATTATATAGAACCGGGTCGTCGGACAAATAATTTGTCCCCTTAAGCTGGTCTGTATTATTATCAGCACGATGAGGATAAACATACTTACGATAATATCGAGTCCATATGTCTATCTCATATCGAGAAGAATATATTTGGGGGGGGGCATTTTCGTATTCAACTAGGGCGAAATACTGACGATAATATTTATCGTTAGCAGGATCATATGTTTCTATTTTTAACTTTGCATTGATTGCCTTCGACGTATCCTGAAATCTCTCACTGTCAAGCCATATTCCCTGATTACCCATTAATTCATTTGGATAGGGTCTTGAATAATAATGATAGACCTTTCCGGGATTTAAGATGCCTTTTTCTGGCTCTGTTGAGATCGTCATAATCAAATGGCGCAAAATGGGATGTCCAAGACGAGGGCTGTCTAAATTTTTAATGACATTTATTCTATGAAGCCTATCGGCGCCATCGATTGATTCTGGAATCCACAGAGAACTTTCTCCAAAGGCAAGGCCGAATATAGCGCCTTTGTTTTCCTGGTATGGAAAGAAAGGAAAGTGGAATATGCCCCGGCCCGTCGAAGCCTCAGCAACATAGACGTGTTCGTTACCAACGGTTGCCCAGAGATAATTGGCGCCATCAAGTTCCATAAAAGCAAGGCCATGACTTGGAGCTATTCCAGAATCTGGCACATGCTTTATAAACTTGCACTGTTCGCCCGCCGCATAGTTCCATTGAAGCTGAATAATTCCTCTTTGAACTCGGATATTTTGGTCCTTATATCCTGAACCGTCAAAACTTATCAAGAACTTACCATTTTTAAAAGCCAGGCTCAGTACCTCTCTTTCTCCGATTCCGTATAAATAAAGTGAAAGATCTATGGCTACGGCGCTATTGTTATTGGAATTAAATCGCCAGAGCTCGGATTTTACACCTTGTTTTGATTTATACCAGTTAAGAAAGTAAAAGATTTTTTGACCATCTTCCATGCTTAACGCCAACCCTCTGGGATTTTCAATTTCAGTGCCATCGGGGCGACGAGGTAATGATATGGAAGATAGAAATTCCAAAGTATCTTTTTCATTATTTAGCCTATAGATAAGAATTTTCTTTGACAGATCAATAATATAGAGCAGTGGCTCCTTTTTTGAAGAATCATCAAAGGTCAAGCCGCGAATTTGTGTATCATCTGGTCTGAGGATATATGTTTTTTCTATGTCGCCTATTAAGATTGATTTATTTAATGAAAAGCCGGGCAATAACCCGGTTAATAGGAAAATATGGAAAGATATCAATACTAACAAAAGTTTTTTCATTTGGTTGTTTACTCCTTATTTGATGATATGAAATTGAGTCTGTCGCCCTCCAACAAAATAAGTGTCCCTTGGAGTAAAGGCCACGATTTGTTCTAAGGCCATGGTTAACTCTTGGCCATCTATCTCTTGGACAGGGCAGGCTACGCTAAGTTCGGCAGTATAAGTACTATTAAAAAGAATCGTCACGTCGCCTCTGGCGCCAGTGTTTTCTTGTTCCCAGGGGAGCCCAATTAAAGGCCCAGGCTCATGAAGATAATATCCAATAGAATGGGAATAAATCTTTGGCTTACATAGACCTTCCTTTTTTGCTCTGGTCAATATGTTTTGCAATAGTTGATTCCCTGTTAAGCCCTCTCTGAACTCTTGGCAGAAAATGTCCTGAAGCCTGTTTGCTTCTGCCATAATTTTTTTATATCCATTAGGGACATCTAACTCATTAGGTTGTAGCACATAGGCCCATTCACAATGATCAGTATAATAACGCAAATAGCGGATTCCTACATCGCATTGAATTAAATCTCCCCGCCGAATGACGTTGTCGCCTTTCCCATATTTCTTTAAAACTTCAGGGTTACGCGCTCGTATCCTAAACCATGGCCAAGCATAGTTTTCTAGACCTAGATTAGCAACTTTTTGAAGGTAGGAAAAAAGTAAGTCATCTATTGTGGTAACACCAGGTGTAACGGATGTGTCTGAAAAGGTATCTTTTATTAGAAAACGGGCGAGAGATACAACCCGCTCGTAGAGCTCGAGCTCCTCATCCAAAAGGGTCATCAGCCAGAGAGTCGCGAGCTTTTCGCCTGAACGAAGTCGAGCGGCATATTTTGGACCAATTGCGTCGGTAATTTTTTTCTTTAGAGAGACTGTTAGGCCATCAGCGGCCCAAATTTCCATTGATTCGTTGATGGCGATTTTCTTGGGGTCTCTCTCTCTAACGATGCGTCCCAAACAGGACCACTGATCTTCTTTTTTCTCCAGATCCCAGGACTTGACATCCCAGACGTCCTCATAGAATCCTCTCATATTCGTTCGAGAAATGTTCAGGCGCTGGATGGGTTTTCCTTCGCCTGGGTCGTAGAAAACGAGAATTTGCGTGATAGGGCACCAGGTATCGAAGGGGATCATTGTTTTAAAGACTGCGTCTAGATGATCCTCATTACAGGCAATAACCCACATGTCAAAGCCGGCTTCTCTCATTATTCTGGGAAGAAGCGTTTCAAGACGCAGCTTTGTTATCCGGTTAATCACTTCGGCCTGCTGGCGAATGCTGAGGGTGTGGGGAAAGTTATTTTCATTAGGCCATGCAAATTTAATAAAAATTATAAAGAAAATAACTTCAACAATAACCCGATTTAGCCTTTTCTGCATTATCATGCCCCCTTTTTTATTCACTTGATAATATGGAAAGTTGTCTGGCGTCCTCCCAGAAAGTATGTGCCTTTGGAAGTAAATACGATATCCTGCTCATTAGGGAATCGAATTTCTATGCCTCCCCATTCAGGGACAGGCTTGTTAATGCTCAATTCGGCAGTAAAACAGCTATTGGGAACTATTTTAACCTCGCCTCTCGCCCCGGTATTTTCTTGCTCCCAAGGGAGGCCAATAAGAGGGCCTGGTTCGTGGAGATAATAACCAAGAGAGTGAGAATAGATACGAGGCTTGGCAATTCCAGAAGCCTTGGCCTTCTGAAGAATGTTGGCTAGGAGTTGATTCCCGCTCAATCCTTCTTTAAATTCATTACAGAAGATATCTTAAAGTTTATTAATTTCCATCAGCCCGGCCTTCAACCCGTCAGGAACATCTGTTTCTCCACGACGTATCACATAAGCTAGCTCTTGATGGTCGGTATTATATCGAAGATATTTGAGACCAACATCGCAATGAAGTAAATCGCCACTTCTTATTATTTTATCTTCTTTTCCATATTTTCCTGCCACTTCGGGGTCTCTGCCACGAATGCTGAAAGATGGCCTGAAAGCCTTTTCTAAGCCGAGATTGGCAATTTTTTGTCTATAATAGAAGGCCAAATCATCAGTTGTGGTCACCCCGGGGGTTATGACTTTATTAGAAAAAGTCTCAGCGATTATAGCCCGAGAAATTGATACTGCCTTTTCGATTAAATCGATTTCCTCGTCAAGCAAAGTCTCGAGCCAGAGCACGACCATAGGCTCGGCTGATTGCAAACGACTGGAAAAGACTGGGCCGAGAGTTTGGACAAGCTTTTTTTTCAGGCTGGAGCTCAGACCACCGGCTGCCCAGATGTTCTCCGATTCGTTTATGCCGATCTTTGTCGGGTTCTTCTCCTTGACAATCCTGGCCAAACACTCCCATTGAGTTTCCCCCGAGGATCTTTCCGTGGGAGGCGGAGTCCAGACTGTCTGATACAAACCTTCCATGTTTGTCCGGGAAATATTTAGCCTTTCGACAGGTTTTCCCTGACCGGGGTCATAAAAGACAAGAATCTGGGTGATTGGACACCAGGCATCGTAGGGAATCATAGTTAAGAAGACGGGGTCATAGTCGTCCTCGTTGCAGAGGATAATCCACATATCGAAGCCTGTTTTCTTCATAACCTCTGGAAGAAGATGATCCAGCCTTGACTTGGTGATTCTATCGACCGTCATTTTCCTTTCCCGCATGTTCATAACAGATGGAAAATTCGCTGGCTCGTCCGCCAGAAGAAGAGTTCCGAGGATACTAAAAAGAAGAGACGCTAATAAAACCCTGAATTTATTGACCATGTTACTTCCTCCTTTTTTGGTATGATCTTATCAGGGCTAAGGGCAAATAGAGCAATTTTTTTAAGAACAGAGTAGGCGATCTCCAGGCTAAACTCATCGAACGTTCGTTTCTCTCGTTGCCAAAGAAATGATAGGTACTCAGTGCTTTAGCCAAGCGATTCCATGGCTGGTTCATGTTTGTCGGAAACCAGAAGCCGTGAGTAAAGAAATAATTCTCACCGCTGTAGGTTCCAGGGCTGACCCGAGGGAGGTGTTCGATTTTAATGGGAAAAGATTTTTGGTATGGAATCAAGTTAAATATATGGAAACGGAAAGAGCGCGGACATTCGCCATCGTCCTTTTCATTGAGGATCGGAATTTTCTGATGATGGTCGATTAATACCCCGAAAACCCTGGAGTCGCAGAAATAACCTTTCGACTCTGAGAGTTCAAAAAAATAATTCAACTCGATGGTAATGATATCGTCCCCCTCGCGGACCCTCCCGGGCATCCTGACGTATTGCATTATAATCAGCCTGCCGAAGTGGCCAAAGCCCTCAGCCTTAGTGAGAGGCATCGGAAGGCGGTGCCGGCTTAACTCGATTATAAAAAAGGAATCAAAATGATGAGGAGTTTTATACTGATGACCGCTGAGCCCGTAATCGGGACAAAAATAAATAGGGTTGGGCTTGAGATTATTTGCAGATTGTGCAGCCGTCATCGTAATCGGCGCTGATTCATTAAAGGCCATGTGCCACCAGCGCTCTCTTGCTTCCCCTTCAGAGATATTCATAATGGCAAGTTTCTTCGTAACCACCTCAGATTCCATAAATATTCACAATAAACGCTACTTGCTCTTTCAACCCGGAAATGGTGCTTGCCCTCGTAAACAACTTCAAATCTCTGCCGAAACACTTCATTTAAGCCAGAGATCTCGCTTGGTTTCTTTATTTTAAGCAATGCCATCCCCTGGCGGGCGGTTGGTATCCTGAACTTTTTATGGAAACTGCCTTCCTCAAGGTCAGTGCTTGTGCAAAAAGAATAATTTTGTTTTTGTGGTGGAACCTCTGCCATTGAAGAGGAAATATTTTCCTCACGGGGCAAGAAACCGGGAATAGGCAAGGGTGGCGATAAAACCATCTCTTTCCCATAACTCGAGACAAAGATAAGAATCAAAAATTTAAAGAGGCAATACATCCGTTTAGAGCTTTTACTTTCTATTCTTTTATAAGTTGCTCTTTCTTGCATCTTGTCTCCGGATTATTCATAAAGAAATATTATTTTTCTTTTTTTATCCTCTTCGGTTCCCAGAGACGAGACTTCCAGCCTCTTGAATAGCGCTCCTTAGTTGGTTTGCCAGTTATGTTTTGAGGCAAGCTGCTTACATAACCGACATAGCCTCCCGAAACGTCCTTAACCTCAACATACCAAGCATCAGGTAACTTTCCACTAACGAATGCTTCATATATATCCCCAATTTTTTTAAGATAACTTGGATACCACATAAGGTCACGCCAGTAGGGTATGTCATCACAATATGCATACCAAACTTTAGCCTGAAGAATTTTATTTGGTGAATCAATATTAACTCGAAAAATCGCGCCTTCTTCATTTTCTTCGAAATTAAGGTCACGAAATTGGGTAATCGGACGTTCTTCAAAAATATGAGCTATCCACATCATCCAATCTAAAATTTGCACCTCAGAATATGTGGCGTGATGAAAATTGGGGATCATTTCGACCGTCCAGGCTTGACGCATTTTGCTCATTAATCTTGTGATATTGAACATCTCATAGCCATCTTCGTTGGTGGCTCCAATATAGAACGTAGGGCATTTAACTTCTTCCTGGCTGTGTATTGGCGAGATGCATTCCCACTCTTTTCCTTCATATTCAGCAAATAATGATTCCATTCCCATGTAGATAACGCCGGCCACTCTCTCAGAGTCGATAGCGGCGGCGTTAAAGGCGGCAGGGGCTCGCTTGCTATGACCTCCAATTACCGCCTTAATGTACTTTTCCTGCAATATTTGTTGAAAGATATCGAGAGCGCGCAAGTAGGGAACAGCGAAACGGAAATATTGATGGTTCATAGGGTCTCGGGTGTCTTGGAGGAGAGAACGAAAAAAATATACCCAGCAGCTCTCTCCGTCGTGTCCATCATATTCACCTGGAATAGGGAGAACCATCGTCGGGTAACCCATCCTGGTAGCGATTGGTTCGGCGTAATCCTCGAGGATCGTGGTGTCTCCGTAAGGGGCAGCGATGACGACAACCTTTCCTTTTCGCTCCGGAGAAGAATAGACGGCTGTCGAGGCCGGCAGAAAAATGACTCCGGTGTGGTCCATTCGCCGTTCCCACTGTCCCACGACCTGGCTACTGAAACGAACTTCGATTCGGCGCAGGCGTTGGGACGGGCTCGAGATCGAGGGGACGGTCTCGTCTCTGAGAATCTTGAACGAGAAAGGTGGAAGTGTCTCCTGGCAGCGTTGCCAGAGTTGTTTTAGGGAGAGGGTTGATGCCTTTAAAATAGAAGGTGCATAGTTGAGAGCAAAAATGAAAATTAATTGCAGCAAAATTTTACTGCCGATTCCTTTTACTTTTTCCATAGTTATACTCCCCGATCTTAATCTTTTTTCCCCTATTTGAACCAAGAAACAGCAAGGTATACTGTTAAGAAAACAAAAGCGCAATCGTTTGGCACAATCATTTGTTTAATTTATAATAAATTTAAAAAGTTTGTCAAGTCCATTTTTAGCTTTAAACATAGCAACCCGGCTCATTGGGGCATAATATATGGGAATTGGATGCCCATTCCGAGGGAGTCCGGCCGGCTATGCTGATGGAAGCTGGCCACTAAAATACAAAGAACATGCCCAGCGTCGCTACGCTTCAACCTATGGCCGCTTTATTTTGGATTAGGTGATCGGAATCATTGAAATACGCAGATTTATTAATAATTATGAAAAGAATTGCAAAGAACAACCTTTATAGAGATTGTTTCATATATTCTTGTCTGTAACCTGTTTCCATATCCTAAGGAAATTCTCTCCGAGGATCTTTTTGATTTCATCGTCTTTATACCCGCGTCTTTTTAACCCATAGGTAATTTTTGGATAATCTTGGGCCCCGCGAATTCCGACGGGAGAGGGAGTGCGAGGGTACATGTCCGCTCCTATTCCAACATGATCAACGCCGGCGACCTTCACGGCGTGATCGATATGATTAAGTACATCTTCGATTGTAGGAAGATCTTCGAGGGGCCAATCTCTGCCTTGACTTAGATGTTCTATGGTGATTCTGAGGTCTAAATCCTCGATTGGAGGTAATTTTTCAAAAAAAGGGCGGCTTATAGCCCTGAGTTCTCGAGCCGCCTTATAATATTTTTCAGAGAGAAAGGTAAGCTCGAAAGCAATGCCTATGACACCTCCATTTTTAGCTAAGGCTTTTAGCATCTCATCACTAACATTGCGTCGGTGCGCATTTATGGCCCGGCATCCTGAATGCGAAAAGATAACTGGGTCTTGCGATAGCGCAATCACGTCAAAGAAAGTTTTATCAGAAGCATGAGAGACGTCTATGACCATCCCAAGACGATTCATCTCTCTGACGACTCTCCGTCCAAGTTCATTTAGTCCGTTCCATTTGGGGGCGTCGGCACTTGAGTCTGCCCAGCCATGGCTGATATTATGCGTTAAAGTCATCGAGGAAATCCCCAGGCTATGAAATTTCCTGAGTAACTCTAAGCTATCCTCAATTGCGTGGCCACCCTCTATAGCCAGGGGAATAGCTATTTTACCAGATGAAATGATTCTTTCTATGTCTTTGCCTGTTCTGGCAAGTGCGACAGAGTCATTATTTTTTTCGATAGCCCTTTTCATTGCTTCCAATAGTTGGAATACCTGTCGTGATGCCTTGTTGGGATAAAGAAAATTCTGGATAAAAAGAGCCACTACTTGCACATCAACCATTCCTTCTTTTAACCGAGGAATGTCTACATGGCCTCCTGGTAATCGATTTCCTATGTCCAGATTTTCATAAAAGACGCGATAAGATAAATCATTGTGGCAATCCCAGACTATTGCCTTGCGGTGAAGGTTTTCTATCGTATCTTCACCAAAAGAAAGAGAGGAGAAACAAAAAAGAGCAACCAATAATAATTTAAGACTAAGAAAATTTAAATTAGGCATAATTTCCTCCTTCTTAATGATCAAGAATTAAGAACGAAAATAAAATTATCTTCATTTTTCCTTCGATAATCAAATGCAGATTTAGAAAATGAAAATTGGTCGTGATCCTTTTGTTAAAGATTTGGAGGGAAATGCCACTTCTTCCTTGACAGGAATTGGGATATTATAGTTTCTTATCTTTTATATGAAAAAGAATTTATGGCTTATTTTCGCAATTTTCCTTTTATCAGTATTTTTTAATGCCGCTGCCCAAGGAGAAAAAATAGCTCTTAAGGAACTACCTGAAAAATATAGAATATGGTTAGAGGAAGTCGATTATATCATTATTCATACCGAAAGAGATGTTTTTCTTCGGCTGACGACAGATCGCGAGCGCGATTTATTCATTGAAGCATTTTGGAAACATCGGGACCCTGTCCCTGAAACTGTGGAAAATGAATATAAAATAGAGCATTACCGGCGACTCAGTTATGTTAATCGAGTTTACGCCGCGGCCGGAAAGCCTGGGTGGAAAACGGACAGAGGAAGGATTTACGTCTTGTTAGGAGAACCGAAGGAAGTACGCGTATTTCAAGGTTCAGATTCCTACTACCCCTCAGAAGTATGGTATTATCAAGGTATAAAGAATCCCAACCTCCCACCTGCTTTTTATTTGCTATTTTTCCAGAAAAGCCGTATCGGTGATTATGTTCTTTACGACCCCGTAACTGATGGACCTTGGAGTTTATTTGCTGGCCATGATTTAGAAGGAAATCTTGTAGGCAATTATGAAGAAGCTTATGCGAAATTAGAAAATATAGAACCACACTTGGCGAGCGTATCTCTGTCTCTAATTCCGGGAGAAAGCGCGTCCAACATTCCTTCCCTTGCCTCTTCGCTATTATTGAGTACCATCGAAGATGCAGGAAGAGAGAATGTTAAGGATCTTTATGCTAATAAATTTCTGGCATATAAAGAATTTATAGAGACCGATTATTCCACAAATTTTATCGAAAGCGAGTATCAAGTTTATATTAATCGTGCCAGATCGGGGGTTCATTTTGTTCACTTTTCAATCGAACTCCAACAAATAAATATGATCAATCATGGTGGTATAATAACAGCCGATCTGCAGCTTAATTGCATCGTGATAGATGAAAGCAGAAATCCCATTTACCAATTTGAAGAAATAATTACCCTAAGGTTAAAGGAAGATCAATTTAAGATGATAAGGCAAAGGCCTCTTTGCATCGCAGAAGCCTTCCCGTTAATTCCTGGGAATTTTCGAATTATGGTACTGCTAAAAAATACAGTTTCGAAAGAATTTTGTTCTTTCGAAAAAGAGCTTACGATCCCATCGATCATAGACAAACCCCTTATTGGACCTATGCTTCTCGCGTTTAACGCCGTTCAAACATCGAGCATTAATGGCGAAAATAGACCGTTCGTATTTTGCCATCACATTCTTTATTCTCAGTCAAATAGAGTCTTCCTTCGAAATGATAAATTTTATGTTTTTTTCCAGATAGAAGGTCTTTTGCTCCAGGATTTAAAGAAATCGTATGTTACATTTAATTTCTTTAAAGAAGGAAAAGAAGTTTTATTTATGAAGTTTCCAATTGTTAAATACGACCTGGTACCTAATATGCCTATAGCCAATGTGTTTGAAACATTTTCCTTGGATGGCTTAGAGTCAGGCTATTATACTGTTTATGTTTCCCTCCTAAATGAAGAAGGCAATGAGATTGCAAATAATAAAGAACAATTTGTGATTTCGCCACTCGCTTACTTGCCGCGGCCTTGGGTTCACTCGAAATCGATTGTCGATTCCGGTGAAAGTCAGACTTCATTTATAATTGGGCAGCAGTCAATGAATTCTGAAAAGATCGAAGAAGCCCTCTCATGGCTGGAAAAGGCATTAACTTGAACAATCAAGACATAAGGGTTGCTCTGCTGTTGGCTAAGGCTTATTATTATTTTAAAAAATATGATAAGGGCATAAGCGTTTTATCACCGTTTATGTTTGATGACAAGAAGCCATTAGAATACTATATTCTATTAGGTCAAGGCTACAGCGCCTTAGGCAGACATAGGGAAGCATTAGGCTATTTTGAACAAGCTATAACTTCATTCGGTCTGAATTATACAGTTTTGAATGAGATTGGTGAGTGCTATTTGCATTTAGGAGAAAAGGAATAAGCTCTGGCAGCCTGGGAAAAATCGTTGGCAATAAGGCCAGACCAACAGGATATTAAAGAAAAAGTAAAATTACTGAAAAATAAGCAAAATTAATTATTTCCTTTTTTCCATTAAGAACATTTTTTCGATCCAGGCGTCCATGTTTTCAAATGGTAACTTTCTTAGCGATAAAACGTCGGCGGATAAGTTGTATCCCGGCTTGCCAGTTTCGGGGTTTATTGAAAGGGGATTGGCGCCAAGACAAACCAATTTGAGAGCGTGTATTCCAGGCTCAAAATAGAAAAGACCGATTTTCATTTCTCTTCGTTGGCCATAAATGATATCTTCATGTTCGTTCTTTCTATAAATGTTAAAAAAATCAAGCACCTTGTTTATCTTTTCAGGGGGGAGAAGATTAACTTCGTCAACCCTATACCCACCAGGAATGTGGGACTCCCCAAGTTCATAAATTTCTTTATCGTCTATGTAAACCTTCCATTTGCCATTATCTTCTCTTAAAAGTTGGAATAAAGATATCGAGTATCGCCCCTTCTCTTTTATCTCAAAGGGGATTTCAATCCAGGAGCCGATCATTTCATTGCTAACCCTGAACCAGGATTTTGTCCAGGTAGCCCGATTATAAGGGAGCACTTCAATTTTTACGCCGGGGGAGGACTTTATTTTATCCACGATCTGAGGCAGATGAAGAACTATTTCTGGATTAACTCTCTCTCGGTAAGAGGGAAACTTACACCAGGGCTCAGCAATCTCTTCTTGATACCAGAAGGAAACTGAAGACCAGTAGTCGGGTCGCGGTCGGAAACTGCCGAGGAGCTCTCCTTTGGAATTGACTATGAAACCACGGCGCTCGATTTCAAATTTAAGTGATTTTTGAAAAATAATCGGGTCTAAAATATGCCACCTATAAGCGGTTACTCGTGAATCAGGTGCTCTTGGTTCGAACACAGTACAGCCGCTAAACAGACTAGAATGAACACGCATGTTCCAGGCCTCGGCGAAATAATCCTCAGTCCCAGTACCATATATCGAAGGACTTTCTTCTCCGTCAATATAAAAAAGATCATCTCCCTCCCCGAACCAGTGACCGATGGCATTTTGAGAAGAAAGGACTGTGCCTACATAATGGCCTTTTCCTTTGCCAATAAATACAGTGTAAGGTTTACCTATTTCCGGGGGATATTCTTGATGATAACGGGCGTGAAAATACATTATTTTTTCTGGTGCTTTGTCAAGCTTTATCCAGTCGATTTGATGATAGCAAGACGCAGATTCTTTATCTGATTCATTGGATAGAGTAATCTTTGCTTCCTTGCGAAAAGGCATTGGCCAATAACAGTTATATCCCCTTCCATATGAGCTTACTTTTACTGGCAAAGAATTCACTTCGGCGAGCATTCCATTGCCTACCGCAAAGAAATCTCCAATTGGAACTTCTACTGAGGGGGCTTCTGCTCCGTCCCAATATATACGGAGAACTAAAGCTCTTGGGAATCTAATATCCATTGAAAAAGGAACAAGCCAGATATGAGTGATTTTACCTGGACCTTTTAGATGAGCTATTATCTTAGTCTCGCCTTTTTCATATTTCCAGTTGTCCTCGTTATTAATGGGGTTGCCGCTCGTAGCCCTCATCGGTCTTCCCTGTTGTGGTAAGATTAAGGAGTCTAACATCTGAGGTTCTAAGTCAAGAGCTACTAAAAATAAGCTTAGGAATAAGAAAAACATAAATTTTAATTTCAAGCAATTTTGCATAATAAATCTCCTTTTAATTAATTTTATTTTATTATTTTCATTCATTTCTTTAAGCTATTCCAATTACCGATCCATTTCTTAGGGTCCCGGCTATTTCCATGGACTGACCATACATCGAATGAATGCGGATTGAATTTTCCAGGAACTAGATATCTATATTTTTGGCCCCATGGATCCAAAGGAATTTTATTTCCTTTGAAATAGGGCCGGCTGCCAAGTTGTCGCCTCTTAATCAGTTCCCCGAGGGATTTGGGGTATCTCCCATGATCTTGTTTAAAAGCTTCAATAGCTGCTGCTAAATTGCTGATTGTCTGGCTAGTCTCTTTTATTTTATTCTCAAATAATTCTTTCTCCCTAGGGAGATAATCTGTATACCATATGCTTGGGGCTTCCCAGGGTAATTTCCTCAAAGACACGGCATCAAGGCGGAGTGAATATCCATTTTTTCCAGTTCTTGGGTCAATTGAGAGAAGGTTAGATCCAATACATTCAAAATGCATATAATATTTTCCTGGTTCCAAACTAAAAATTCCAAGTTTTTTCTCAATCAAAGTCCCAAATTGTTCATTTTCTGGATAATTTTCTTTCCAAGCCAAAAAAGGATCCCAGACGTCCAGCCTGGAATCAAGTATACGATCAAAATTAGGTCCGCGAAGGCTTATTTTCCAAATTCCATTTTCTCTAAAGAGAATAGGGAAAACAGATATGGAATAACGTCCCCTGTCTTTTATTTCGAAGGGAAATTCAATCCAGGCTCCTATTTTATCGTTATAAAGATAAAAGGCTTTTTTCTGCCATCCAACTCTATTAGAAATGATGGAGGGCTTAAGACCAGGTGAAAATCTTAAGAGAGATTTATCAGCGGGTGCTTGTGCCATTTCCGTAGGTTCTATCCATATTTCTGGCAATAATCTTTCCTTAACATTAGGAAAAGGTTTGTTGGGATTGGCGATTGTTCTTTGATACCAAAAAGCAACTGAGGAACAGAAATCTGGTCGGTATTTAAATTCGCCTTGTTCTGTTTTACCAGCCAATGGATTTTCAACTGCCACGTAACTTCGTCTTTCAATTTCTACCTTGAGCGATTTTTTGAACATTATCGGGTCCATGATATGCCACTTAAATGCTGTAATTCGAGCGTCTTCACTATTCCACTCACGAATTGAAACTCCTGCATTAAGGTTTGAGAAAAGGCGAAGGTTCCAAGCATCTGAGATATAATCTTCAAAGCCGGTGCCTACAATACTTGGTTCCTCTTCTCCGTCGATATAAAAACGATCATCGGATTCCCCAAACCAGCTTCCCACAGCGCTATGAAGATTAATCACTGTCCCTACATACTGTCCATCTCCTTCGATTTCAATAACTGTATAAGGAGCGAAGGGTTTAACAGGCCATTCTTGATTATAACGGGCATGGAAATATAGCGAATCCCGGGGCAAATTCTCAAATTTTACCCAATCGATATAGAAATAACATGATGTAACTTCTTTTTCCCCTTCATTTGTAAGGGTTAGTTTTGCTTTTTTATAAAAAGGCATGCGCCAGTAGCAATTTAAAGCACGACCATAAGAGGTAACTTCAATGGGGAGTGTGCTTACATTGGCCCTCATTCCATGTCCAGCAGCAAAAAAATCACCTAGCGGTGCCTCCACCGAAGGAATAGATGCTTCGTCCCAGTAAATTCGAAAGACCAATGTTCTCGGATAGCGCCTCTCATGGGCGCCTATTGTAAACCAAATGTGCTGGATTTCTCCCGGCCCATCGAGTTCCGCTAAAATTATCGTTTCGCCGGGATCGATGTGGAAAGCATCGATGTTCGATTCAGGATCAAATAAACCGCTTGAATTTCTCATTCTGTGCCCTGAAAGCTTACGACTGATGGCGTCAAGCTGTGCTTCCAGCACTTCTGAATTTAAGAAAATGATTATGATGCTAAAGGTAATAATTCCCAAACAGGAAATGAATTTTTGCCTCATAAATTGTCCCCCTCCTCACCCTTATATGAGAAATATTTAACCACTTTTAAAAAAAGTCTTAAATTTTCAAAATAAATTTCTTTCTTCTTTGTATAATATGTTCTAATATGTTAATCCACTACCCTTTGGATATTCGTCCGAAACGTTTATAGGCAACCTCCCTTGAGGGACAATTTCGCCCTTGAGAAGTTTAATAAACGAGTCCGCATAAATAATCTGATTTCCATAAAATCCACCCTCTCCATATCCTGTCAGGAAAGCGGCGGCTCCGGAGAAACGAGTTGCGTGATAAGGATTTCCATATGACATAACAACTGCGGCATTTGGTTTCGAGCCAATTATTTTAGAAAAAAAATTCGACTCTTTTTCAGTTAAAAGTCCATTATCCTTATATACAGTTCTTGGAACGAAAAGAGAGATTATTATGAGATCGGCTGAAACGGCTGACCGGAAGGCTTTGTCATAAAGCTGATCCGCGGTATCGTCTCTTAGAAAGAAACTCTCTAACGAGGAGAAGATCTGTTTTAGTTTGGCATCAACAAGCATTGGGGCTTGATCATTCACTTTCCTTTGCAAACTTATGTGGACAATCTTTTTGAACTGGTCCACATCCGCAGGCAATAAATTGCGGTTTTTCAGAAGAGTAAGTGACCGGTCGGCTATTTCCTGAGCAATTCTTTTGTGTTTTTGAGTTCCTACTTTAAACCGAATCTGCTTTTCATCTGTAAACCGATTTCGATGTAAGTTGAGGCGTGCTTTGGAGTAGAGAATCTTATAGACCGATTGATCTATTTGTTCTTCATTCAGCTCGCCTGCTCGTACAGCCTTTATCAGTTCTTCAATAGTTTTAATTGCATTAGCTGGTTTTAGAATAATATCATGTCCTGCCTGGATGGCCATTAGGCAAGCTTGCTCCGAACCAAAGCGCCGAACCACCTTTTCGTACCACATATCATCGGTGGTCAGAATTCCATTGAAGCCTAGCCGTTCTCGTAGCCAACCTTTAATTAGAATTCCATTGACGCTTGCTGGGAGGTCAGAACCAAAGGCTAATGAAGGGACCGCGATATGCTCACTCATGATGAAGGCGACTCCTGCGTCGATGGCCTTTTTGAAGGCCGCCAGGTCTTCGGCTTCCACCCGATCCGCCGTCTTTTTGTTAATAGTAAATTCCGTTCCCTCGATCAGCTCAACGTCTCCCCGACCTGGATAATGCTTGGCCGTCGCGAGCATCCCGTTTTCCTGATAACCTCTGATATAGGCTGAAGCCATCCGCCCCAGGAGCTCCAGGTCGGCCCCAAAAGACCGGACACCAAGAACGGGATTTTCGGGTCTCGTCTGGATATCGACGACCGGGGAATAAGTAAGATGAATTCCGATCGCCCTTCCTTCTGTTGCGCCGACCCGGCCAACCTGATAAGCCAGATCTTCCGACCCGATCGCCGAGAGCGCCATGTTGGCCGGAAATTCGGTCGCTCCGGTAATCTGCTGGCCGGGTCCGCCTTCAAAATCGGCCGATATAAGAAGAGGAAGCTCTGATTCGGCTTGGAGACGATTGAGCAACCGGGCGGTGTCATGAGGCGTTCCTCCGTAGACGACGAATCCGCCCACTCCGAATTCTTTGACCAACCGGAGGAGGCTGGCGAATTTTGGATCATCCTCGGCCGTGTACTCTCCTCGCATCTGTTCGCAGATCATCTGACCGACTTTCTTTTCCAGAGTCAACGAGCGAAGGACATCGGCCGCCCACCTCTGCGCTTCCTCATGAGGAGCGCTGAGCGCGACATCGGTGCTTTGCTCGCTTTTGTCCGGATTCGATGAGCAGGCAAAGAAGACGAACCCCGTTACCAGGAACAGAACAACCCTTTTGGCTTCCATGACCTCTCCTAAAAATGAGGCGATAATCTCAGCCATTTCAATATAAAAAGCAGAGGAAGCCTCCTTTTTTTCCAGAGGGAAAAGTCTCTGGGGAGCGCAGAAAGGAATCCTCAGGCTCCTCTGGTATTTTTTTCATTAAATAAAAAACAATCGTTTTGCTCAATCGTTTTAGCTATCCAAGCTTATTCTTAGGCAATAGGTTGTTTTTGTCAAGTCTTTGCGCTATCCTTATAGGAAAAACTAAATGAAAATGGATATTCGCCTAGGCGTCCTAACTTTGACAGGACATCTCAGCATGAACCAATTTCCCGTTGCCATCAAGAAGAATCCGGACAGCTGTTTACCGGCCGCCGCCCTGATCATCGCCTTCATCTTCCTTAGCCTTCCTTGCTTCGTTCGAGCTCAGAATATTTCTCCAAAATATCGGGCCTGGCTCGAGGAAGAAGTTGTTTATATCATTACTCCAACTGAACGCGAGGTTTTTTTGACCCTGACAACCGATCGAGAGCGGGATCTCTTTATCGAAGGCTTCTGGCGTCACCGTGATCCGACGCCCGGGACTCAAAAAAACGAATTCCGCGATGAACATTACCGGCGCCTCGCCTATGCCAATCGCTATTACCGCGGCCAGGGATTGCCCGGGTGGAAAACGGACCGGGGCAAAGTCTACATCATCTTCGGAGAACCGCGAACCCAGCGCTCTTATCTCGGCACCTCAAGCGTCTACCCTGCCGAAGTCTGGTCCTACCAGGGAATCAGCATCCCAGGCATCCCCCAAGAGTTCGACCTGCTTTTCTTTCAGAGGAACGGGATGGGAGATTTTGTCCTCTACAATCCCGCCGTCGACGGCCCGTGGAGCCTCTTGCCCACGTTCCGGGGAAATCCAGGCGATTACCTCGAAGCCTATGAAATGCTCAGCATCATCGAGCCGGAGCTGGCTCGAACATCGATCTCTCTCATTCCCAGTGAATCCGTCCGCAGCTTCCCATCGATGATGTCGACGGTTCTCCTGCAGAGCATCGATTCCGCCGCTCATCGATCCGTCGAGGACAAGTGGGCGGAAAAATTCAGGCAATATAAAAGCCTGATCGAGGTCGAATATTCGGCCAATTACATCGATAGCGGATCGCTCCTTCAGGTCATCCTCGATTCCTCGGGAATTCCCTTCGTCCATTTTGCCATCCAGCCGAAGACAATTTCCGTCGCAGGCGAGGGAGGCTCTGTTTCAACCAATCTCGCCTTCAACGGCATTCTGACCGACCTCCAGGGAAGGACGATCTACCAATTTGAAAAGAACGTACCTTTCCGTTTCAGTTTGGAGCAATACGAAAAGCTCCGGCAGCGGCCTTTCGTCTTCGCGGATCTTTTTCCGATCGTGCCGGGAGAATACAAGCTCTCCGTTCTTATGAAGAATTCTGTTTCCAAGGAGTTCACGACACTCGAAGGCAGGGTGAGCTTCCCCGAAGCTTTTCCGGAGCCGCGGCTGTCTCCTCTTTGGCTCGGGTTCAACGCAACTCGGCTGGCCGGGCCGCCCGCGATGCCGAAGCCGTTCGTTGTTCGGGATATCCAACTTTTTGGGGATCCGGGATTGACCTTCATCGCCAAGGATACTCTCCACATCTATGTGCAAATTCTGGGCTTGAGCCAGGATTTGAAAGCCAAGGGTTTTCTTAAGTTCAGCATCGAGAGAGATGGAGTCGAGCGTGCTTCCAAGGTCCAGCCTTTATCCGGCAGTCCCGATTCCCTCAATTTCCTGGAAGTCTTTGCGCTGGCCGATATCCCACCCGACTACTACCGCGCCGTCGTTTCCCTTCTTGATGAGGGAGGCCGGATCCTGGATCGCCAGTCCAAGGATTTTCAGATCTCGCCGGCCACCTTCCTTCCGCGGCCCTGGGTTCATGCCCAGTCTCTGATTGATCAGGGCGGCCGGGGCCGGATCGATCACATCCTGGGGCGCCAGAAGCTCAACCTGGGCGATGCCAATGGAGCCGTCCTTTGGCTGGAGAGAGCGCGCGCTGCCGAACCTCAAAACCGCGATGTGGCTTACGATCTGGGCAGAGCTCTCGCCGCCCTTAACAGAACGGCCGATGCCTGGGCTGTCCTTCGACCGCTCTCGGGCATGGCCAAGGACAATTTTGATCTGACGTTTCTTCTGGCACGGGTTGAGATCGCTACCGGACGGCATAGTGAAGCCGTTGGCCGACTCCGGCAAGCTCTCGAAACATTCGGATTGAATGTCCAGATCCTCAATGAATTAGGCGAAGCTTACGTCCGGCTCGGGGAAAAGACCGAGGCGCTTGCGGTCTGGAAGAAATCGCTCGAACTCGATCCCGACCAGCCCGCTATCCGGGAGAAGATCGCGGCCTTGGAGAAGCCGCCAGCGGCGCCGGTCTTTGAATAAAAGTCCGAGAGAAGTTTAAAATCCGGCCATAAAGGAGTATCAAGGAGATGATTCGTAACCTACATTTGAGAGCAAAGTTCATATCATTCCATTCTCTCGTTTTCTTAACCTTAACGACCCTAACCTTAATATCAGGTTGCCAGAACGATCGGGAAGAAGAGATGGGGGGCGGTTTTCTTGGCGACCTGACCAAGTGCTTCGAAGGTCGTTCCAGGCGCGCCACATCCGCCATGCGCGTCGGTGAGTTGAGGCGCGGTCCCGACGGTAACCGGAACTCCGGCCCGCGGAAATACGATCCCCGGGCCGACTTTCGAGGGGACAGCGATATCCAGAGCAACTGGGACAACTATAACGTTCCTCCCGGAGCGACGCACGTCCTGTTTGATGAGGAGGGACCTGGTGTCATCACGCACATTTGGATAACCTTCCTCGGACCGGAGCCGCATAATTGGGCCCCCCAGGGCTCAGCTAACCACCAGGAACTGATGCTGCGGATGTTCTGGGATGGTCGCGAGAAGCCGGGAGTAGAGGCTCCTCTAGGGGATTTCTTCGCCAACTGTTTCGGCGAGCGTCGGGAAGTTATTAGCTTGCCTATCATCGTCGAGGACGGCGATTCTTACAACTCCTTCTGGCGGATGCCCTTCCGTAAATCTGCGCGGATCGAAATTGAAAATCAGAGCGAAAAACCCCTAAGCCTCCTGTATTTCAACATCGATTGGATCAAGCTGGATCGTCTGCCGGACGATACTCCTTATTTTTATGCTCAATACAGGCAGGAATACCCTGTCGAAAGCGGCAAGGATTACGTTGTCCTCGAGACCACCGGCAAGGGTCATTACGTCGGAACTGTGCTAGCCGTGCGTATGAGAAGCCCGGCGTGGTTCGGCGAGGGCGATGAGAAAATTTATATTGACGGAGAAAGTAAGCCCTCGATTTGGGGGACGGGCACTGAGGATTATTTTCTCTCGGCCTGGGGGCTTAAAAGGGCTTCAACGCCTTATTTCGGTGTTCCGTACTTCGATTTCCGGGGTATCGGGGGGCATACCTGCGCTTACCGCTGGCACATCGCTGATCCAATCATTTTCAAAAAAGGTGTCAAGGTAACCTTCGAACATATGGGCTGGGTGTCTCCGGACGAAAATCCTGAGTACAAGTCGACAAGCTGGAATGAGCGGGAGGACGACTACGCCAGTATAGCCTTCTGGTACCAGACGGGCGAGCCAACTTTCGCTGCCCGAGCCCCGGGCGTGGCCGAACGCCGTCTTCCAGCCCTCGAACGTGTGACGGTCAGGGCAAGCGATTTTGCAGGAACGGCTCGGCACGGCAAGGGAGTTGTATCCAAGCGGGCGAGCAATCTTTTTGGTGCCGAGGACCTTGTCTATGAGCCCCGTCAGGCCGCAGGGGCCTGGATTGAGATTCCGTTCCATGTCAAGTCGAATGAGCCTCTTCACCTCATTCTGCTGGGAACGCTTGCTGCCGACGGAGGTTTGTACCAGGTCCTTCTGGACGGAGTGAAAATCGGCCAGCCGCTCGATTTTTATGCTGACACTGCCGTGCGGCAAGAGTTCCAGCTGCTCGATTTCTGGCCTGAGCCCGGTAGCTATACACTTCGTCTTGAATGCGTCGGTAAAAACCCGCGGAGCCGCGGCTTCGCCTGCGCCGTGGAATCCGTCCGGCTGCTCGAGCGTCGTCCCCGGGTCGCCCGGTTCGCCCACGATAAGGAAAAGGACTGGCGGAAGAATCCGACGCTGTATCGTTAAAAAAAGATTAAGTTGTCAGCCCCCGTTCTTCTTTTCGATCTCAAGCATCTTCTCCAGCCAGACGTCCATGTCTTCGAAGGACAGCCTCCGATCTTCTTTTTTGCGGTTTAAGAGTCCACGTCGAGGAAACTATTGCTTTTCCAAGACCAGACAATCCAGTCCGATTTTAAAGCCTTCCGATTCCGGATTTTTTTCGCGGACCGAAAGCGTCAGCATGTTTATGCCAGCTTGGAGAGGAACATCCGGAAAGACGTATTCCTTGGGCGGCCAAACGGGACGGGGGAACATGTCAACGAAGGCCCGATAAAGGTCGATGGGTTCGCCGACTTGAGTCCCATTGACCGCGACCCTAACGATTCCATAATCGGGGGCCCTGAGGAAGTGGGCTCTTAGGGTATAAATTCCCTCGCTCTCCGCCGGGACGGCCAAAGTAACCTCGCCGTCGCCCCCCGAATCAAAGAAGAGTATGTAATCTCCGCTCTGGTTAGGCATGAGGTGCTGCCGTTCGGGACGGCCCGAGTCGCCTTTCAGGCTGCGAAAGCGGACGATGCCCAAGTCCTCGGCCTCCAACGCGCCCGGGACATGCCAGCGCCCCTTCGTTGGATCCCATGGCTCCGCCTGGATAAGCTTCCCGAGGCGCGGCCAGGCCTTGTGGAAGCCCTTCTGGTACCAGAAGCCGAGGCTCGAGAAATAGTCCCGCCCCGTATTAGGAAACTCGCTGATCCAGGGCCAATGCTCGATTTCAAACTTGAACGATTTGCGGAATGGGATAGGATCAACGATATGGAAACGATAGAGGCTCGTCCGGTCGCCTATTTCGCGCCCCTCGAAGACGGGGCAACCGAAGTATGGCTCGCTGAGCACTCGCAAACCCCAGGCATCGCAAAAATAGTCCTCAGTCCCGGTTCCGACCATGGCCAGACGGCCATCCACGGTGATGATGTCATCTCCTTCGCCGAACCAGCCGGGCGTCCGCGACCGGTTGCCCAAGATGACGCCAACGAAATGCCCTTCGCCTTCGATGTCAACGAGGGTCACGGGTTTCCCCCGCTCTGCCGGATCAGTCTCTAAGAAACGAGCATGGAAGTATCTAAGGTCCTTTACTGGCTGGCTGTAGACCTGGTAATCCACGTGATAGTAAAACCGGTTCTGATGGCGGAGAGGTACTTCTGTATCTTTAAAATGGTCTGGCGATCGTAGGTTCGTAAGGGTCAGCCGAGCCGAGGAGTTGAAAGGCATGTACCACCAGCAGTTCTTCGACTGACCGCCTGAGGTGCATTGGATAGGAAGGCTGGAGATAGGGGCGGTGATTCCCATGGCCACGCCGAAAAAATCCCCAAGGGGTGCCTCGACGCTCGGATCGCGATTCCCGTCCCAATAGATGCGGAGAATGAGGTTCTCGCTCCCGCCCCGGTAGGTCATCCAGATGTGAGTAATGGCGCCCGGCCCCTTGAGGTCGGCGAGAGTCACCTCTTGGCCGTCTGGTGGAACGGGAATGGTGTCCAGGTTCAATCCATTCCGGGCGAAAGAGCTGACGCGGGCAACGGAAAAATTCTTGGGCTGAGCGAGGAGCATCATAGGATTATCTGCTGATACGGGCGTAGGAGGGGGTGGAGCAGGAGAGGGCTCAGGAAATAATGTGCCGCGGGTGTGGAACGGCGGAGCCTGGTCGAGGCCAACGTGGCGTACAGAGGTAAAAGAAAAAATCAAGGCAACCGCGATAAGAATGCTCGCGACGATCAAAATCATTTGCTTTGTCACAAATATTCTCCTTTCATTTTTCCGGATGGAGGACGTGCCATTTCCTATCCAGCCCGAAGAATGGTGGTTTCTTCGGTGGACGAACCAGAAGTCAAAGGACCCAACATTGTTTAGCCCGTGCAGCCAAGGGCCATGGGAAAAAAAGCAAACCCTCTATCTCACTCTCCACGGCAATCCGCATTAGGATAGTTGTCTTTTATCCTTCTCCAGCTCAGAACTCGACCTTTAGTGTCAACTGTGCTGCCCGTGGGGTTTGTGGTGCAATCTTGTTCGTGTACCAGTTGACACCCGTGGAATCCTTATAGTTACGGCGAAGGTCGAGCGACTGATAACTCTGAAATGCGGCCCAGTTGAAGAGGTTGTAGAAATCGATGGCGATTTCGAACCGAAACTTCTCGAGCCGGATGCCTTTGGCTAGCCGGGCGTTGACGCTCCAGATGTCATCTGTATAGCGGCCAGAACTGCCCCACCTCTTACCGGCAAAATAGCTATTCTTCGCCTGCCAGACGATGTCCGCAACTCTCCGCCCGTTAGATAAGGTGATCGTCGGCGCCGTAGCGTCCCAAGCATAATCGCCCGTCGTGTCGGCCTGAAAGATTCCGGATGTCCCGTTGATGAAGGTCGAGACAAGGATATCCCAAGGGAGACGGTAAAAGGCCGAGACATGCACCGCCCATCTGATGCCGTAATTGTTCATGTCCAGGTCGCGGGGCGAGGCGTATACGAACTGCGCGGGGTCGCCCGGGTCGAAGCGCAGCTTGTAATACTTCCGCCACATCCGAGAGTAGTTGGCTATAAAGCCCCACTGCCCGGTGAAATTCCGCTTGATGTTGAACTGCAAGCCTTCGTAATCGAACTTCCAACGCCGATCCTCGCCGCTGTACCAGGTCCGCATCCAGATCGTGTCGAAATCTGGAAAAACGCGGCCGACGAATTTTCCATCTTGGAAAACGGCGTTGACATCCTCCGCGTTAGACACATTGATAATCCGGTATATGAAGGTCGTGTCAAAAGCCAAGTTCTTCAGGATCTCGCGCTCGAAGGAGATCGTGAACTCATCGTTGTACTCCATCTGCATGTCTTTGTTGTAGTCCGGCGGATAGGCAAGCGGCGGATCACTATAAACCGTCAAAGCCTCTGGTCCCTTGCCGATGTTCTCCCGGCTCATCCGGTATTGGCCGAAGGCGATCGTCCGGGCGTAGTTGTTGTAGTCCCCTGTTCCCACAAATTCGTAATACCGGCCGAAGTGGAACTTTAATACGCCGACCTTCTGCCAATTGTAGGTTATGCCGAATCGCGGCGCGAAACCGCTGTCATCAAACTCGATATTGTTCCTGATGTCAGGGTAGATTGCCTCCATCCAGACCGGGATCTCGTCGCGGTAGAACATGTTCTCCCGCTGGTGCTCCCAGCGCAGGCCAGCTGAAATGGCTAAGCTTTTGCTGATGACCCAGGTATCTTGAAAATAAACGCTTTCGCTTGAAACAATGACTTCGTTGTCGTAGCGGTCCTGAGGTGTCCCGGGTGCGGCCTTAACTTTGTCGGCCCGGTAGAGATAAGGCTCGGACAATCCATAATTCTGATAATCCAGCCCAAAGTAAAGCCGGTAAAAACCATTTTGGTCCATCCAGTACTTGCGCGTCCGGGTTACGTGGTTATAGGGACGGATGTCGACCCCGAACTTGATTTCGTGGGCCCCCGAGTTGAACAGGTTGTCGGCGTAGTATGTGAAATTGCCCGTGAAAAGCGCATTATCGCGCGTTGAATAGTAGTCTTCACCAAAACCCTTATCATATAAAAGCGCCGAACCGCCCAAATAGCGTTCTGTATAAATATGACGCGGGCTGGTCGATGAGGACCATTGGTCTCTGGGCTTGGTGGCGTATCCTGCGACGAAGTTGAAATAAAGAGAACCAGAAATGAGCCACCGCCAGGTTATAGAGTACAGCGGGCCGCCTTGGCGAAATTGCTGGGCCGTCTCCTTGGTTCCATACATCGTGCTGGCGTAATTTCCGCCGTCAACCGTCTGGTAGTCGTTCTGGTAAACGGCGCTGATCGTGTGCTTGGTTCCCGGCTGCCAGGTCAGCTTGATGTAAGGCATGTGACCCTTCGTTTCGCGCATGAGCTCTTTCTCGACTTTTGTATCAGGGTACTGATAGGCTTCGTTGTTGTACTTGTATGAGGCGAGGAACCAAAGCTTGTCCTTGAGAATCGGGCCGCTCAGGGTGATGTTGGGAATGACATAGCTGATTTTGTTCGCCGCTACTCCCGGAACATTCGTCCAGTTGAACGACCGCGGTTGGATCTGAACGAACAGGGACCCTCGGAACATATTGCCACCGGACTTGGTGACGATGCTCATAAACGAGGATCTGGCGGTACCGAATTCTGCTCCCGCGGCAGCCGTCTTGACGTCGATCTCCTGAATGGCCTCATAGTTGAAGTTCGCGTATGAAGTCCCACTCATGGAATCGTTGATCTCCATGCCGTCTACGAGTATCTTGTTTTCGTAGCCGTCATCTTGGTTGTGTTGTCTCCAAAAATAGCCGCCGCCGGAAAAAGTGCCGGCGCTGTCGGGAGTAAGGTTGTGGGTGATGCTTCCGGCATTAACGAGTGGTGAGTTGAGTGACGCCCCGGCCACGCCGGGCAGGGCGAAGAAGGCATCGACGTAGTTCGCCCGGGGAGCAAGGGGAACGGTCTCGAGCAACTGGACGGGGAGATTGTAATTCTTCTGGCTTTTCTCCATGTCTATGAGGGGCGCTTCGGCCGTGACCTCGATGGTCGTTTCAAGTGCCCCCATTTTCATCTTGATGTCGGCCGTCGAAGTCTGCCCGACCTGCACCGGAACACCTCTGAGCCAGCAAGTCTCAAAGCCTTCGAGTTTGGCGCAGATGGTGTACCTTCCTGGGGGAAGGTAGAGAAAACGATACAGTCCCCGGCTATCTGAGACAGTCGACCGCGGAGTCATCAGGACATCGCTCTCGATTTCGACCGTAACCCCCGGAAGCGGCTCGCCCTGATCGTCCGTCACGAACCCGCGCAGAGTGCCGGTTGTAGTCTGGGAAAAAAGCACCATGGGCAGGGCCACAAGAAGAATGCCCAAAACCAATCCTCTTAAATTAATTTTTAACCTCATTGGACCTCCTTTATGCAGATAATCAATAAAATCGATGGATTTTTACTTCATTTTCCCTGTTCTCACCTCCTTTGAATACAGATAGAGAGAATTGAGTCCACCCTTTCTTTGTTTTTATTACTGAGGGGACGGGAAAGAAAAAACTGATCATGGGCCAATTTTCTTTTCAATAAAAGCAATCTGTATAATCGTTTGGCTCAATCGATTATTCTGATAAAGTTACCATATACACAATCGTTTGCGTTTGTCAAGAAATTTTTTTTCATCTGTTCCGTAAAAATCAAAAGTAGACGTTAGGGGAAAAAATCAGATTGGAAAATCGGCTACTTTCTGTCCATCTTTTAATACCAGGATTTTTTGCTTTGGGATTAAAGCCACTGTAACTTTTGTTCCT
>Ga0078972_1005802_pt1 | contig 30668 bp, 29 predicted proteins | sample YelNatPaOPGAMG01_FD_67568 | JGI IMG/M metagenome (GOLD analysis project Ga0078972, IMG submission 67568) | Hot spring thermophilic microbial communities from Obsidian Pool, Yellowstone National Park, USA - OP-RAMG-01 (SPADES assembly) (version 2) | ecosystem: Environmental > Aquatic > Thermal...
CCCCCGAGGGATGGTGGGGGGTCGCGGCGGGTGCCTGCACCGCAGGCGGCGCCGGCGTCGGCCGCGGGTGCGAGCCGGTGAGGTACCGAAGGCCGCAGGCCCTCTCGGGCAGTTCAACGTGATCGGCCTGCGAGGTGAGATCGCAGCCCTACGCAGCGAGGTCGGTCACTTCGAAGGCGACCTCATCATCGGCGAGGGCGGCCGCTCTGCGGTCGTGACGCTCGTCGACCGCATGAGCCGTGACAACCTGCTCGGACGGCTCCCGCACGGTCACGACGCCGGAAGCGTGCTCTCCTGCCTCACCGGGCTCCTCGAGCGGGTTCCGGGGAAACTGCGGCGCACCCTCACCTGGGACCAGGGACGCGAGATGGCGCGTCACGCCGAGCTGGCGGCGAACGCCGGCATCGCAGTGTTCTTCGCCGAGCCGCACCACCCGTGGCAGCGGCCCTCGAACGAGGCCTTCAACGGACTTCTTCGCCGCTACGTCGGCAAGGGCACGAACCTCGCCGTCTACAGCCAGGCCGACCTCGATGCGATCAGTCACCGCGTCAACACGATGCCGCGACGGATCCACAACTGGCGCTCTGCCGCAGACTGCTACCATCCCGCGGTCGTTGCAGCGACCGCTTGAGCTTGCCCAGGCACACTCGCTTGACTCCGGTAGGCGCCGTGAAAGTCTGCGTCCCACCGTGGGCGTTGCGTGTGGTGGGTTGCCACCATCACCTGGCCATGGGCGAGAGGGCACTGAACCCGTACGGGTCACACACGCAGTTCTCAGCCGCAACCGGCATCGACGCCGCTCCGAGTCGGCAATCTCGCGCGCCGGGACGCGCACCGAACGACGCGCCAGTACGGCGGCGGTCACCATCACGGGAACAACGCATGGCATCATTCACTTCTCGGCGCGCCCACCGGTCAAGCTCGGCCGCGTGTTCGGACGCGACCCGCTCGGTGCCCGAACCGTCGCTCTCCGCCCATCACGTGTATCGGGAAGTGGTGTTGCACCCGTCCGAGAACGATCGTGCTGTGTCGCCCTGAGGTGCGTCGTGGCCGGCACCATCTGTTTTGCGTGGTGCAAGCAGCCGGTGGCCTGCTCCGCGAGGCATTGCACCGTCGCTGCCTGTCCCGGTTGGCGCCCCCTTGCGGGAATCTTCACCGGGCGGGGTATACGGGACACCCCACCAGCGCAGCCCCCTTGGCCTGGGGCGTTTCCGCGCGACTTTCGTCATACGGGTACGGCTGGAGTCGTGACGTGTCAGCGGTCGATGCCGTGTGACGGCCGAGCTCGCGGGGGTGCTGATGCCGCACGTCGGGAAGTCACTGGGGTGGACGGTACGCGCAGGCTGCGAAGTCGTAAACCTTGCCTTGACACGCGCCAGATGTAAAGGCACTATTGACGTCATGGTGAGCGCGTCGTGACCGGCCAGGTGGAGCGGGAGGTCATGGGCACGATGCTGACTGCCAATGCCGATGCCGCGGCTGCGGTGCTCTCCCGTCCCGGCGGGTCCAGCGACGGTTCGGTGCTCGCGGCGATCGCGGCCACGCGCAGCCTTTCTCTGATCGTTGAGGACACCCTCAAGGCTCTGGTCGGGCAGGCCCGCGCGGAGGGACACACCTGGGCGCAGATCGGCCAGATCCTGCGGGTGAGCAGGCAGGCGGCGTTTCAACGGTTCGGGTCGGAGGTTGTTGCTGACCGGCGCGAGGAGGCCGAACCGGCGCTGGCGGACGCGGAGCAGCGCACGGTGTCGCTGGTGGCGGACCTGCTGGCGGGCCGGTGGCAGGTGGTCGAGGAAACGTTCACGCCGAGGATGATCGAGATCTTGCCCCGTGAACTGCTGGAGTCCACCCGGGCACGGATCAGCCAGGCCTGGGGTGATCTGGCGCAAACCGGACCCGCGGTCGTTACCGTGCAGGACGGGCTGACGGTGGTGGATCTGCCGTTGTGTTTCGAGCGCGCCAATGCGTCCTGTCGTGCCGTGTTCAACTCCGAGGGCAAGGTGGGCGGAATGCTGTGGCGGCCTGCGGCGGTGCCGGGACAATGAGTGCCGAAGAGATCCAGCTGGTCGTTGTCTTCGCATTCGCCGCACTCGTGCTGGTGATCCGGGTCCGCACCGGCCACCCGCCACGGCTGGTACGGGAACTGAACCGGCGTAGAGCCGTTCACGGCTCCGGGCCGCGGCCTGCCCGGATCTTCGGGGCCCGGGCATGGATCGATGTTGCCGTGGATGGAGTCCTTCCGTGGCTGGTCTATCTTGCGGTCCGTCCGGGCCTGGGATCGGACACGTCCGCGCTAGCGATCGCCACAGCGGTGCCGGTCGTCTGGGTGGTCATCCGCTGGGTTCGGATCCGGCGGGTCGAGCGGGTCGGTCTGGTCGTGATCGCCGCCTACGGTTGCGCAGTCGCCCTCTCGGCGGCACTCGGCGACGCAGCGACCCCGTTGAAGCTGCGCGACGCGGGTGTGCTCGCCGTTGTCGGACTCGCCTCGGTGATCTCCGTGGCGGCTCGTCGCCCGCTGCTGTGGCTCGCACTGCGAGCCCTCGCACCCCGCCACGGCGGTGAACAGGTAACAAACCGACTCGAAGACCCACAACAGCGCCACCACCTAGCCGGTGCCACACTGCTCGTCGGCGCCGTGTTCTTGATCGCCGCCCTCATCGAGCTGCTGGTAATGATCGATGCGTCAACCGCCACGTTCCTCGCCATCGCCGGACCCCTGGGTGGGCTCACCCCCCTGGCCGCCACCGCAGCAGCGATCGCGTTCCTACGGCGCCCCTCACACCAGCAACGCCAGGAGAACAGCTGACCAGCCGGGAGCACAGACGGCGCCCGGCCATGGATCGGCTACAGCCACACGCACTTGACGAGAACTTGTACAAGTTTCTGCTAGCCTAGGAGCCATGGCCGAGGCAATAGTTCCCACGAGCGAGGTCAGGGCTGCGTTGAGCCAGATCACCAAGCGCTTCGATGCCGGAGATCCTGAGCCGGTGTTCTTCGGGTCCCACCGCCGTGCCCAGGCGGTACTGGTCCCTATCGCCACCTGGGAGAAGTTGCTTGCTCACGCCGAGGACGAGTTGGACCTCGACCTCGCCCGCCGACGGCTGGCTGACCGGCGTCCATGGCTCAGCGAGGGCGACCTCGATGCGGCCCTGGCCAGCGCGGCGAAGAAGGCGTCCGGCCAGGCGTGACCCGTCGGGTCAAGCCAGCCCGCTACCGGCTGGCGGCTCACCCGGCTGTGTCCGACGACCTGAACGCTCTCGCGGCGTACGGGCCAGCGGTAGTGTCCGCCGCTCGGGCGGCCCTCGCCGACCTCGCGCACGGGCGGGTGACGGGCAAGGCCCTCGGGGACCGCCATGTCAGCGGCGACCTCACCGGCCTCGCCAGCGTGAAGTTCGACACCCCCGACAGCCCCACTTGTCGCTTTAGGTTGGTCTACGGCGACATCGACGCCGAGACGCGTGGGGTCCTGGCCCGGCGTCCGCGACGAGCACGCGATCTATCGGCTGGCGGTTGAGCGGATACGGGCGCAGGAAGAGCCAGGCCCGGCCTGAGCGAATCCGCAAGAGGATCCCCCAGCGGCACAAACGTAAGTTCGCCGCCGAGGGCCGATCGCCGTCCCGTAAGTCCTTCCCCCTACGACGACTTTTACCTGCCTCGAGGACGACTCATGCGACGGGGTGTCGATCGGGGCCAGGGCGCCACCCTGCGTCGAGATCGGCTCGAACGGCGACGAGACGGGTGACGGCATCGACGAGGTCGTCCTCGGGGAGGGTGTAGGGCAGCCGGAGGTAGCGTTCGAGGGTCCCGTCTGGACCGAAGCGGGGTCCGGCGGCCAGGCGGAGCCGATGGGCTTCAGCTCCTTGGACGAGTGCCGTGCTCAGCGGGGCGCCCAGGTCGACCCACAGCGACATCCCGCCTGCCGGCACCTGGAACACCCAGTCTGGCAAGTGCTCCCTCAGGCCTTCCACCAGGGCAGCGCGCCGGCTGGCGAGGGCCGTACGGCGACGGTCCAAGAGGTGCTTGCCGTGGTCCAGTAGCCAGGCCGCGACGAGTTGCTCGAAGATAGGGCTCGCCATGTCGATGCTCCCTCGGGCAGCTCGCAGGTTGCGCAGCAGATCAGGATCGGCCCGTACCCACCCGATGCGCAGGCCCGCCCAGTAGGCCTTGCTCATGGATCCCAGCGAGATCAACCGGCTACTCACCTCGCCGTACGACGCGAACGGAGGGGGCATATCCACCTCGTCGAGCATCAGGTCGGCGAAGGTCTCGTCCACCAAGACCCGCGTGCCTGAGGCTGCAGCGGCGTCGGCGATGGCCGCCCGGCAAGGCTCACCCATGAGCTGGCCCGTCGGATTGTGGAAGTCGGGCATCAGGTAGGCCACGACAGGAAGCACCTGGCGGAGCGCCGAGACGACCAGGTCGGGCTGCCAGCCCGAGGCGTACATGCCGACGGTCACCACCCTGGCGCGGGCCCGGGCGAAGACGTCCAAGGCGTTGGGATAGGTGGGGCACTCGACCACCACAGGAGCCAACGGTTCGACCAGCGCCCGCACGGCGAGGTCGATCCCCTGCTGGGCCCCGTTGGTGATCGTGATCTGGTCTGGAGTGGTTGGAACGCCGCGTTCGGTGTAGCGACGGGCGACGGCCTCTCGGAGCACGGCGAGGCCATCGGGCTCGTAACCGTGGCCGGCGAGGTAGGTGGGGAGCAAGTCGGCTGCCTCGGAGACCGCCACCATGATGTCGTCGTCGCCCTCAAGGGCAGCGACAGAGAGGTCCAGCCAGTCAGGCTCCTCGGGGACTGCCGGCGCCCACGGCGCGCCCCTGCGGCGGCGTCCGGGTGGAAGGGCGGCCCAGGTCCCTCCTCCCTGGCGGCTGTGGATGAAACCGTCATCGCGGAGGATCTGGTACGCGGCGGTGACCGTGGTGCGGCTCACGCCGAGCGCATCGGCCAGGGGTCGCTCTGCGGGCAGGCGGGCACCGGCGGGCACCCGGGCGTCGAGCACGAGCGCCCGCAGCGCCATCGCCAGGCGCATGTAGGCGGCGGCCGGTTGTCTAGCGAGTTGCCAGTCACCGAGGAGGCGGACTAGCTGGGTCGCAGTGATGGCCTGGAGCATCTCAGGCCACTTCTTCGGATATGGCCCTGTTGCAGATATCCACTCCTGGCAATGATGGCCTGATGGAGCCGGACCGGCAAGAGAGGCAGTCGCCCCACGGCTCGCGGAAGAGCCACGAGTGGCCCCGACTGGTCGCATCGTTGCCCCGGGACGCCCTCGGCCGACGGCTGGCCCAGCTCTATCTCGGTCTCGTCCTCTACGGGCTGAGTGACTCCCTGCTGGTGGTGGGGCGTCTCGGCTTGGACCCGTGGGACGTGTTCCAGCAGGGCCTGGCCCGCCACAGCGGCATCCCCATCGGGACCTGGGCGATCCTCGTCGGTATCGGGGTGCTGGTGCTCTGGGCGCCGCTTCACCAGCGGCCCGGGCTCGGCACGCTCAGCAACGTGGTCGTGATCGGCTCGGTCATGGACGTGGTCCTCGCCGTGATTCCGGTGCCCTCGGCGCTCTGGCTGCGGGTGCTCACCACCACCGGCGGCATCGCGTTGAACGGTATAGCGACGGGCTGCTACATCGGCGCGGGCCTCGGGCCGGGGCCGAGAGACGGCCTCATGGTTGGCCTGGCCGCCCGAGGACACTCCCTCCGGGTGATGCGCACCAGCATCGAGGCGACCGTCGTCGTGGTCGGCTCGGTGCTCGGAGGGAACGTGGGCATCGGCACCTTGGCCTACGCCGTCGTCATCGGACCCCTGGCCCACGTCTTCATCCCCCTGTTCGCCGTCCACCACGACCCGAGCAAAGGCAACGGAAGGAATCGTTCCCGCTGACCGATCCCCCAGCGGCACAAACGTAAGTTCGCCGCCGAGGGCCGATCGCCGTCCCGTAAGTCCTTCGGCTTGTGGGAATGGGATATCGCGAGCCGTCAGACGCTCTGTCATGATCCCTCTGACACGCTGGCGGAAGCCTTGGAATGATGTGGTGGTGCGCGCGTTCGACGACCTCGTGGCCGAGGCAGCGGCAGCAGACGTCACGGGGTGGGGGTTCGGCTGGCTGGACGGTCGAGCAACCGAAGAGCGTCCGCCCTGGGGCTATGCGAAGTTGCTCGCCCGCAGGCTTGGCACGGTCGGCTCTGCGCTGGACGTGGACACCGGTGGTGGGGAGGTCCTGGCAGGGGTTCCAACATTGCCGCCACGGATGGTCGCTACCGAGGCATGGCGACCCAATGTGCAATTGGCCCGGGACCTGCTTGGTCCGCGCGGAGTGCAGGTCCTCCGCGCTGAGGGCGGCCAGTTGCCCTTTGCGGATGAGTCGTTCGAGCTGGTCACCGCTCGGCATCCGGTGCGCCCCGACTGGAGAGAGATCCGTCGTGTGCTGGCACGGGGCGGTCGCTACTTTGCCCAGCATGTTGGGCCAGCGTCGGCATTCGAACTGATCGAGCGCTTCCTCGGGCCGCTCGTGGATGAACGTCGCGGACGCGACCCGATCGGGGAGTCGGACGCGGCGCACCAGGCCGGCCTGATCATCGCCGACCTGCGGATCGCACGGTGCCGCATGGTGCTCTATGACGTCGGCGCCGTCGTATGGCTCCTCCGCAAGTGCCCCTGGTGGGTGCCCGACTTCTCCGTCGAGAAGTACCGCTGCACGCTCTCCGAGCTCGACTCGCAACTCCGTCGGGGTGAACCCCTCGTCGCACACTCGACCCGGCATCTGATAGAGGCACGTCGGCCAGCGTCCCCTTAGCCGATCGCTGACCGGACTGCTCTCGCATCCGATCCCGCACCGTGTGGCTGAGGCGTCGTCCCGGAGTGCTTGATATGTGAAGCTACTCCGGATGAGCAGTCGCCCGCGTGCACTTGAAGGTCGAGTCGTGCTCGTGACCGGGGCCAGTCGTAGGATCGCCATCGGGGCCGCCATCGCCCGCCGGCTTGTGGCCGATGGCGCGAAGGTGATGCTCCACTCCTGGTCGTCTCACGACGCCGAGCAACCATGGGGGGCGGATCCCGGCGGGCCCGAGGCGCTGCTGGAAGAGCTTCGGGCAGCCGGAGGACAAGTCGAGCATCTCGCTGCTGACTTCGCCGATCCAAATACGCCAGCATCCGTCGTCGACGCCACCCATCGGGCCTTCGGCCGGCTCGACGTGGTCGTGGCCAGCCATGCCCGGAGCAGCTCCCAGTCCCTCGAACAGCTCACCGCAGCCGAGATCGACCTTTCCCACGCCGTGAATGTGCGGGCCACGCTCCTCCTCGTCCAAGGATTCGCGGCTCGCCACGACGGTCGGCCAGGCGGCCGCGTCGTGCTGTTCACCTCCGGGCAGTACCACGGCGCCATGCCCGACGAGCTCGCCTATGTCGCTACCAAGGCCGCCCTCCACGAGCTCACCGCCTCCCTTGCAGTCCATCTCATGCCCCGAGGCATCACCGTGAACTGTGTGAATCCCGGCCCGAACGACACCGGCTACGCCGATCCCAACACGATCGCCGCAGTAGCGCAGCGCTCTCCCGGCGGACGCTGGTCGACCCCGGTCGACACCGCAAAGCTGATCGCCTGGTTGGTGAGCGACGAGGCCGACTGGGTCACTGGCCAAACCATCGCCTCCGACGGCGGCTGGTCCTCCCGTTAAGCGATCCCCTTGCGGGCGGTCGAAGGTCTTGCTCCAGCCAACGTCATCCGATGTCCCGACACCTCCGCGGCGGCCGCGGAGCACCGCAGAACTGGGTGATCGGCGCTCTCCGACCGGACACGAGGAGCCGGCGGTGGCGAGCGCGGAATCGGCGTTCTCGCGCACCTCGCCGCGCACAGAACGCCGCGCCAGAACGACGACCGTCGCCGCCACGGGCCCCGCACAGATCGGCACGCCGGGTGCGTCGAGGTGACATGTCGCCGCTCTCCGACTGGCCCGGTTTGGCTACGGAAGCCAGTACACCCAATCGACATCACCGCTGGGAGGGTCTGCCATCAACATCCCGAGCGCGGTGACCAGGTTGGCCGGGTAGGAGCTACTGCCCCGGTGGTAGCGGCGTGGGGAAGTGAACACGACGCCGGCGTGGTGTTCACCGGTGACAGACCAGCTTCGTACGATGCGATCGAAATCCCGGGCGTTCTCGGTGACCACGGCGCGACCGGACCTGCTCGACGCCCGGAGTAGTTCTTCGTCCGGTAAGGATGCAAGGACCGGATCGTCTGCTGCGGCTGCCACGTCGTGCCCATCAGAGCGAAGCCGCTCAGCTGCCAAGCGGGAGTGATGGGTATCGAGCAGAAGCTTCATCCCGCCAGCAGATCCTGCTGGCGTCGCCATCGCTCCTCTGCTTCTTCGGCCGCCCTGCGGTTGGCGTCGACTTGGGCGTCGATCTCCTCGGTGAACTCGGCGTAATACGCAAGAGCCGCCTCGAGCAGTTCGCGACGCAATCCGAACACCTCGACCGCTCGCGCAATTCGATTGGCGGCAGGGACGTCCCCGCCTACCAGCCCTTCGACGACTTCCCACACGTCAGGACCGCCAGTCACATAGGCACGACGGCCGGCAGGTCCGTCACGGAAGCTCACCAGTGGATGGCGACGAGCTCGCAGTCCCTCGTCGATCAATTCTTCGGCCAACGAGGAGGTCGATGCGCTACGCGCGGCCGCCTCTGCCTTGAGCTGATCGGCCACCCGGGGGTCGTGGAAGCGAACGGACATGGGATGTGGCATGACTACAGTGTAGTCGCCCGACGCTCAGAGCCCAACCGAACACAGAATGTCGCGCCAGAATGACGGCCGTCCCCAGCTCGGCCGTAGCCCAGAACGACACATCCGGGGCGCCGATCCCAGCAATCGTCGCACCAGTTCACCCGACCGACCCTCACGTGAGTGACGGCCCGTCCCGACCCGCTGCCCGAGGGCGCGTCATGGCGATCAGGCAGCAGAGAGACTCGACGAGGCCGACGGGCCAGGCTTAGGGGAGAAAGCCGTAGCTCGCGGACGACCCGCAGCCGAACGCGAGCAGCGAGACGGGGCTGCGGTCCCCGCGCTCGAGGGCGTACCTGGTCGTCATGGAGGCGAGGACGACAGCGCCGTCGACGATGAGCAACGGTCGAGGCCCGAGCAGTTGGGACCAGGGGCAGTTGGGGCCCGAGCAGTTGGAGCCAGGGGCAGTAGAGCCTCGAGAGCTGGACAGGGTCCGGGCGGTCACCGCCACAGCGCCGCTCGGGATCGCACCGGATCTATCCGGTGAGCGACGCCTGGCTCCGGAGCCGTCCCCTTGCTCCCCGATGGCGCGTCGCGAATGCCCTGCTCTGCGGTTCGCCGGTTGGCCCGACTACCGCTCGTCACGCGCATTTCGTGCCGGTCAGCCCCTTGTCCTAGAGGCGAGCGACGCGCTCACCCGACGGGAGGCTGCGATGGCACGGGCGTCGAGAACCAGAGGGCCGAGGAGCCGCGAGGAGCAGTCAGCAGCCCGGGACGAGAGGATCGCCGCCGCGCAGGTGCTGCTCGAGGGCGCTGTCGCCGAGATCTGCTCGGGTGAGGACTGGCGCCGCTATCTCGAGCTGCAGGGGCGCCTGCACGCGTACTCGGCGAGCAACGTGGTCCTCATCGCGACCCAGCACGCGAGAGCCTTTGCAGAGGGCCGGGTCGCGACACCGTCGCCGAGCTATGTCGCGGGCTATCGGACCTGGCGAGCACTCGGCAGGGTCGTCGAGAAGGGCCAGCACGGCTACGCGATCCTCGCGCCACTGCGCTACTCGGTCCGTGTCGCGACCGACTCCGCGGGTGCGACCCGGGTGCTTGGCCGCGGCGACGGTCCCGGACCTGGCGAGAGCGTCACGGCACGGCCGTCTCTTCGCGGCTTTGTCGTCGAGCACGTCTTTGCTCTCGAGCAGACGACCGGCGAGGAGCTCGCGACGCCACCTCGTCCCCGCCTGCTCGTCGGACGCGCACCGGCTGGTCTTTTTGACGCGATGGTCGAGCTCGTCGGCGCGCGGGGCTTCGGTGTCTCTCTCGTCAGCTCCGCCGACGCGATCGGCGGCGCGAACGGACGGACAGACTTCGGCGCGCGCACCGTTGTCGTGCGCGCCGACATGGACGACGCTGCACGCGCGAAGACGCTGCTGCACGAGACGGCCCACGTGCTGCTCCACGACCCTGTCTCCGCGGAGAGCATGCCGCGCTTTGTCCGCGAGGTGGAGGCGGAGTCAGTCGCCTTCGTCGTCGCGTCCGCGCACGGCATGGCGACAGACGAGTACTCCTTCCCCTACGTCGCCGCGTGGGCAGGGCGCGACGGCGCCGACGTCGTGCGTCAACGCGCGCACCGCGTCGCGCGCGTCGCACGGGAGCTTCTCGAGGTCTCCCCCGCTCCCCACGGCACCGGTGGCCGGGTCCCGGGTGTGGAGCACGTGCTCGAGCAGGGCCACGAGCTCGGCCGTGAGCTCGAGACGGCACGACTCGGGCCCGGCGAGCTCGAAGCGGTGGGGCTGTGACGACGCGGCCGTCGTCGGCGTCCGCGGCGTCGGCGTCGGCGTCGGCGTCACGGGGACCAGGTGCTGGGCCTTCGGAGACGCTCACGAACATCGGGCTCGTCGTCGTGCTCGCGCTCTTCCTCCTTGCAGCCGTGCTCGATCTCGCAGGCTCACTTGCGATCCACCTCGCCGGCCACGACGTGGCGCGAGGCGATCTGCTCGCTGGCCTTGTCGCACTTCGTCACGTCGGTGATCCGGCACTCGCATGGCACGGACCGGTCGGCTCAGTCGGGCTCTACTGGTCCGTGACGGCCGGTGTGATGCTCGTCGTGGTCGGTCTCGTCGCAGGCGTGCTCGTCGTGATCCGCCGGGCACACCGGGACGGAGAGGACCGGAGCACTTTCTCTGTCGCTCGAGCGGGCTGTGCGACACGCGACGAGGTGCGACGCGCAGCAGGACCAGATGCGCTGCTCGCACGAGCAGGCGCGCTTCGCCCGAGCGTCTTGCGTCCCGGACTTGGCGACTGCGGCGTGGCTCTCGGGTCCTCGAGGGGGATCTCGTGCTGGTCCTCGGTCGAGGACTCGGTCGTCATCCTCGGTCCGCCGCGATCGGGAAAGGGTCTCTGCCTCGTCGTCGGGATGATCCTCGACGCACCTGGCGCGGTGCTCACGACCTCCACGCGCCCGGACAACCTCGCCGTCACGATCAACGCGCGCTCGAGCTCGTCCCGGCCGGTCGCGGTGTTCGATCCGCAGGGCCTCGCGCGTGGGATCGGCTCGCCGTCCAACTGGTCACTCGTGCGGGGCTGCGCGGAGCCAGGGGTCGCGATGGTCCGTGCACGAGCGCTGTGCGCCGACGCGTCGTCGGGAACCGAGAACGCGAGCTTCTGGGCCGAGCAGACCGTCTCTGCGACGCGGTGCCTGTTGCACGCTGCAGCGCTCGGGGGACGTGATGCCCGCGATCTTTACCGCTGGTCACTGTCGGCGAGCATGGCACGAGAGGCGGTCGCGATCCTGCTCCGCCACCGCGGTTGCGCATCAGGCTGGGCAGAGGCGCTCGACGCGATCGTCTCCGCGGACCAGCGCCAGCGGGACTCGGTCTGGGCGATGGTCGCGAACACCTTCGCGGCCCTCGCGGACCCTGACGTGCTCGCAGCTGTGTCACCGGGTCCCGGCACAGAGCTCGTCCCCGAGGAGCTCCTCCGGCGTCGTGGGACGCTCTACCTGCTCGGGACCTCGACGGGTGCTGTCGGGACCTCGGGGCTCGTCTCGGCCCTTGTCGAGGACGTCGTCGAGTGCGCGCGGCGACTTGCTGCTGGATCTCCTCGTGCGCGGCTCGACCCACCGCTTGGCCTCGTGCTCGACGAGGCGGCGAACTACGCACTGCCGCCGCTTGCCTCCCTCGTCGCGGACGGCGGGGGGTCGGGGATCACGACGACGGTCGTGCTGCAGTCCCTCGCAGGCGCGCGTCACCGCTTCGGACGAGACGCTGCACAGGCGATCTGGGACGCCTCGATCACCAAGGTCGTCCTCGGCGGCGGTGCGAACGCGGACGACCTTGTCGACCTCTCGCGCCTTCTCGGCGAGCGGGACGTCACGGAGCGCTCGGAGTCGGTCCACGCCGGGGACGCGAGGCGCTCGTTCTCCTACGCGACGAGACAGCGCCCCGTGCTCTTGCCAGACGAGCTGCGCCGACTCCCCTTCGGCACAGCCCTGCTGCTCCAGCGGAGCGCTCCACCGATCCTTCTCACACTTCGCCCCTGGACAACGAGACGAGACGCCGCCGAGCTGCTCGATGGCCGGCAAGCGGTCGAGCAGGCGATCGAGTCCGCGAGCAGCGATCACAACGCTGCACGACGACGCGCACGCGACGAGGGCGGGACCGAGATGCGGTCGTCGTGAGCGACGACACGGACGAGGGAGCAGGCAAAAGGGGCCCGCGCGAAGAGGGCGCGCGCCGGGCACGTCCCCGGTGGCCACGGCCAGCGAGTGCGCCGAGATTCACCGCACCGCGCGTGCCGAAGGAACACAGCAGCAACCGATCGAAGAAAGGGAGTCGATGGGACACGAGACGGACGCCGACACCGCCAACAACACCGCGAACGAGACCGCCAGCGAGAGGGACAGCGACAGGGACGACACGGTGATCGACGACGAGAGCTGGCAGGACGACGAGGACGAGATGTCGCCCGACACGAGCGCGCTCCTCGGCGCGTCACGCGGCTATGACCTCGACGACGAGCTCTGCTCCGACCCGCCGCTCTACTGGCCAGAGATCGCAGCAGACGACGCCGGTGCTGAGTGGGAGGACCTGCGCTTTTGGGTGACACGCCTCGTCGCTCGCTTCGACCTCGACGTAAGGACGCTTCCCGTCTGCTGGTACGAGCACAACGCCCACGTCGAGGCACTCGTCGCGCTGCGGGACCACGAGCGAGCGTGCTATTCAGCACACGCTCCAGCGACTGCCGGCATCGAGTGGCACCGGGCGCTCCGTGACGTCGAGCAGCGCCTCCGGGAGTGGACGGCGCGATCGGGATGTCTCTCTGTTCACCGGCCGCGTAGCGAGCTCGCGATCGAGGAGCCCCTCGGGAGCTGGCGCGATCTCGTCGAGCGCGACGTCTCTGCCCGGCGTGAGCGCGTCGTCGCGGACCTGCTCGGCGATGCGACCGTGCAGAGAACCCGTGGCTCAGCGTGTTGAGCCGAGCGGACATCGCACGCGTCCGCTCCGAGCATCGCCTCGCCGACGTCCTCGCACGAGCCGGAGTCGTCATGCCCGACCTCGGCGCGCGTCGTGACGTCATGGTCGCCTGCCCGCTTCCCGGCCACGACGACGAGACGCCGTCGATGATCGTCCATATCGACACCGACCGTTTCCACTGCTTCGGCTGTGGGGCACACGGCGACGTGCTCGAGCTCGTGGAAAGACTCGAAGGAGTCACCTCGCTCAGCCGTGCCGCAGAGCTTCTCGACACACGCCGAGCACTCCGGTCCTATCCGAGCACGAGACCCGCGCCGTCACGGTTGGCACGAGGAGAAGGTCGAGGCACCGGCAGCGACACGGGCACCGGCACCGGCACCGGCAAGCAGATCCGTGGCGCCGTTGAGTCCGCGAACGGCATCGAGCGACCAGATCTTGAGCGCACACCACGAGCACGGGTGCTCGAGGTGAACACCGCCGCGTGGGCCTATCTCACAGCACCAGCGCGCGCGGCACATGCCCGCTCCTATCTCGGTCGTCGCGGCATCGACGTCCGCGCCCTCGAAGACGAGATCGGTCGAGCACTTGCTGGTCACTCCCCCGCGTCGCCGACTGCCCTTGTCGAGCACTGCTGGGCTCTCGGCTTTACGACAGACGAGCTCGTCGACGCGGGATGGGCATCACGACGACCAGGTCGCCCCGTCCTCGACACCTACCGCGGACGCGTGCTGCTTCCCGCGCGGGACGACGACGACCAGATCCTCGGCGTCTACGCGCGCGACGTCACCGGGCGATCGAGCACGAGGTACCTGAACACGCCCGAGACCGCCGTGTTCGCGAAGCGCCACGTCCTCTACGAGCCGCTGCAGCGCGCGTTGCGCGAGGACGGCGTGGTCGTGGTCTGCGAAGGAGCACTCGACGCTCTTTCGATCGCGGCTGTGGCTGCATCCGCGAGAGCTGCATCGTCGTGGCATGCCGAGACGCTCCTCCCGGTCTCTCCGTCGGGAACTGTGCTCACGACGAAGCAGGTCCGCCTCGTTCTTCGTCTCGGCGGCCGGCCACCGGTGCTCTGCGGTGACGGCGACGCGGCGGGACGCCGTGCGACAGCGTCCTGGGCGACTGCTCTCATCGCCGAGGGCCGGGAGTGCCTCGTGACGCTGCTCCCGGGCGAGCAAGATCCCGCAGAATGGCTCGCTCGCCACGGGGTTGACGGCCTCGGCGCGTTCACGCCCCGCGACTCAGCGCATCAACGGGAGGCCCGGGGGTCGGGACAGGGATCGGGTCCGGAGGCGGGCGGCAACGTCTATCCCGGTGCACCTTGGCGGTTGATCACCGGTGCCGTCTGTGACGAGCTGTGCCATGTCGGCTACACGGGCGACGAGCTCGCGACAGCTGTCGTGCGACGGCTCGCTGCGATCGGGGAGCGCCTCGTCAGCCGAGGAGCCCGCCAGCGCTTGGCACTCGACGCCGGCGAGGTGCTCGAAGAGAAGCACCTCGGTCGGGCATCGCATCTCGCGAGCGAGGTGACGGACGCGATCACCGGGCGACGCCGCGCATCAAGCCCGAGAACCGAGAGACGAGCAGACCACTTGGCCAGCCGCGAGATCAGCCCGACAGCCGAGCGGACAGAGGAGATGTCGCTATGAGGACGAGCGGAGCGGTGCACGACAGCACGGGAGCCCGGCGAGAGCTCGGCGGCACAGCACACGGCCGCACGTCGAGCACGTCGTCGACGACGAGGCCTGTAGCTCGAGCAGCACGAGAGGAGCGGTCGATGCCAGAGCTCGTCGACATCGCGACCGTCGCCGCGTCGCTCGGTGTCGGTGTCCGCCATGTCCGCAGGCTCGTCGCGGAGCGTCGGATCCCGTTCGTCAAGGTCGGCCACTACGTCCGCTTCGACACCGCGGAGCTGAGCGTGTGGGTCGACGATCGGAGGGTGCAATCATTGAGATGAAAAAACAACCGTGGTCTTGCGGTCCATTTGCCCTTCTCCACAAAGGGGTGCGGCGTCGCCATGGCGCAGCGAGCCCAAGAAGTGCATCAGCGTCAACACCGCGACAGACAGGACCAGCTGATGCGCTCGTCGAGGTACGGGCTCCTTGACCAACCCTTCATTGAGGCTGACATGTCTCGGTAGCCATCGGTGCAACGTCATGCACATCGTTTCCCATCGTCTAGCTCCTACCCTGCATCTTTCATTGGTTTCACCGACAGTCGGCTCTCGCTCTCTCTACGGCGGGTCCAATTGCCCTCCGCTCCGGATCTTGATGGACCAGCCAGAGTCATGAGCCAGCTCGCCCTTGATCACCCGAGGGGCTCCCTCTCGTCAGATTGATCTCGACCGACACCAACCGAAACGGGCGCGTCGGCGCCTTGCCGACCATCTCCCGTCGCACGAGATCGACGGGTCAGCTGATCGCCGTGGCGGGCACGCAGCAGCTGCCGGTGTGCTCGGGCCGAATCGCGTCAGGACGTCTCCATCGTCGGGTCAGTTTTGGTCCGGGGTTGACATCGTCACGCCGAATCGTTTTCAAGTCCTCGTGAAAGGCCATCGCACCGTGAGCAACGACTCTCGTGGAGCATCACGCCGGCACTTCGGGTCTGTCCGCCGGCTCCCTTCCGGCCGCTATCAGGCCTCCTACTGGCACGACGGGACACGTCACGTAGGTCAGACGACCTTTAAGTCCAAGGCCGACGCGCATGCGCACCTGTCCCTCGTCGAGACCGAGATCCGGAGAGGCCAGTGGGCAGATCCAGACGGTGGTCGTCTCACAGTCGAAGAGCTCGCGGCTCTCTGGCTCGAAGCGGGCACGGTCAAACGCTCGAGCACCCGAGCGCGGGACGAGACCATCTTGCGCCTGCACGTCCTGCCGCTGCTCGGCAAGAAGAAGGTCTCGAGCGTCACTCCTACCGACATCGTCGCCCTCGTCAACACCTGGTCGTTGCACCAGGCACCCTCGACTGTGGCACGTCAGTACACAGCCACCGCGGCGATGTTCTCCTTCGCGGTCGACAGCGAGCGCATCGCACGAACCCCGTGCCGGCGCATCCGACTTCCCCAGGTTCCGATCGTCGAACGACCCGAGCTCAGCGCAGACGAGCTCACGCGCCTCGGCGAGGAGCTCGGGAAGGACTATGCGGTCATGATGTGGTGTGCGGCCGTGCTCGGCCTCCGCTTCGCCGAGTGCGCGGGACTTACCGTCGACCGCGTCGACCTCACGAGCGAGACGATCACCGTGGACCGTCAGCTCGGGCGCGACGCGGTGCTCTCGAGGCCGAAGTCGGCGGCCGGACGCCGGACGCTCGCGTGCCCGTCCTGGCTCGTCACCGAGCTCGGGGCACTGCTTGCTCGCCGGGGCCTCACCGGCAACGACGGCAACGCGTTCGTCTTCGTCTCGCCCGAAGGTGCTCCCCTTCACTACACGAACTGGCGACGGCGCGTCTGGGGGCCTGCGTGCCAGCGCGCCGGCCTTCCCGGCCTGCGGCTGCACGACCTCCGGTCGCTGTCTGCGACCGCCCTCGTTGCCACGGGAACGAACGTCAAGACCGCGCAACGGCGTCTCGGGCACTCGTCTGCCTCGGTCACACTCGACATCTACGCCCGTTCGACAAAAGCTGCCGACCGGGAGGCTGCCGAACGGGTCGGGGCGTACCTTCGCCCGTCACTCGCGCACGAATCGCGCACGCTGGACATCTAGCGGGATCGATGCTCGTCCGGCAACCGGGCCTGACCTGCGCATTTGCCGTGGGCGCTGAGGGACTCGAACCCCCGACCTCAGCCGTGTGAAGGCTGCGCTCTAACCACCTGAGCCAAGCGCCCTAGTTCTTATGCTCTGAGCTGCCCTTTTGATGATCCATCTCGGCGATCGAATCTAGCACAGCGCTCCAACAGCTCATCATCCTATCTCGTGGCTCCGTCGACAGTCTTGCAACCAGCAGCTCGACATGCGACTGCCCCTCGACCGCGTCTCGGGCCCCGACCGGGCCAACTTGGTGAGCTGATGCGGAGCCTCGATCGCTCCCTTCGTGCGCTCAATCGCTCGCAGGCGACGCGGGATCAGTACCTCATGTTCGTCGGCCAGATAGTCGACTAGATCGCCGAACATCGCCGAGCACGGCATGCCCGAGGAGCCGTCGCGCGTCACGCGCGAGCAGACCGAGACCTTCCTTGCGAACTTCGCCGAGGACCACAAGCCGGCGACGACGCAAACCCGCTACAAGTGCCTGCGGCTCTTCCTCAACTTCCTGCTCGCGGAGGGCGAGATCACGAAGCATCCCGATTCAGCAAGGGTCCCCGACCTAGAGCATCCCCGATCGGCTCGGAACACCTCGCTGCCACCTCCGCGGCGAGCACCGGCACCCCCTGTAGAGCCTGGGATGTCTGGGCGGTTCCGCGGCGCGGGCTTTGACATGCGATCCGGCTGTGACGATCCAGCGCTCTGAAGCTGCCACGGCCCCCTTCTCTCTCCCGACCTCGCCTGGTCCTGCGGCTCCGAACAGCATGACCGTCCCGCCCGAGCGCTCAGCTCGATGCCGCAAGCGAGGAGCCCGCCTCTCGCGGAAGCAGCAATGCCTCGACAGACGCGCTCCCGGCCACGAGGGCGAGCACTGCGAACGCCACGGCGAACGGGGCGCTGCCCGTTCCCGACGACCCCGCGGCTCGCTCGAGCCACGTGCCCGCGTGGAGCACGAGAGCGCCGATCGTCACGCTGACGCCCATCGTGACCTGCTGGACAGTGCTCGACAAGGTGTTCGCGCTGCTCATGTCACCCGGCGGCACGTCAGCGAAGACGATCGTGTTGTAGGCCGTGAAGCCCGTCGAGCGAAACACTCCGCTCGCCGCGAGGACGACCACGATGACCGTCAGGGGAGTATGCGCCGTGAACGCAGCGCATGCTGCAAGGGTCGCGCCGGCTGCCGCGGCAGACGTCCCGAGCACGGCACGAAAGCCGAAGCGGCGGAGGATCCTCGTCGTGAACGGCTTGATCGCGATGTTGCCAACGAAGAGCGAGACGACGAGGAGCCCCGACCGGAGAGGGCTCCACCCGAAACCGTCCTGGAACTGCAAGGGAAGAAGGAACGGCGCGGCGCCGATCGCGAGCCGGAACAACGACCCTCCGACACTCGCGGCGCGAAAGGTCGGGATCCGCAGGATCGCGAGGTCGAGCAAGGGGTGGACCCGTCTTTGCAGGTGCCCGGCCGCTCGCCAAATGACGACCGACCCCACTCCGACGCACGCGCCGGCAAGCGCCCATGGGACCGTGCCACCTTCGATGAGCTCAAGGCCGTAGACGATCAAGCCAAGCCCGAGGCCGGTGAGGAGGAACCCCTGCCAGTCCAGCCCAGCCGGACGGTCGGCGCGCACGTCCGGAACGACACGAGAAGCCACGAGGAGAGCGACAAGGCCGAGCGGGACGTTGACGAGGAATATCCAACGCCAGGACGCATAGGTCACGATCGCGCCACCAAGAGCGGGTGCGACGACCGGAGCGACGAGCGCTGGCCACGTGAGATAGGCGATGACCCGGATGATGTCTGACTTCTCAGCACGCCGTAGGACGACGAGGCGGCCGACCGGCACCATCAGGGCGCCACCGATCCCCTGGAGCAGGCGCGTCGCGGTGAGCTCGGCGAGGCTCGTGCTCTGCGCGCACAGGACGGACGCGAGCGTGAAGACGGCGATCGCGCCGGAGAAGACAAGCCGGGCCCCGAAGCGGTCCGCAATCCAGCCGCTGACCGGAATAAATATGCCGAGCGCGAGCAAGTATGCGGCGATGACGAGGTTGAGCCGTCCGGGCTGGACGTGAAACGACGCAGCCATCCGCGGCGCAGCGGTCGCGATGATCGTCCCGTCTAGGTTCTCCATGAAAAACGCCGCCGCGACGAGGAGCGCAAGGTTTCGCCAGGCGGGACCGCCATGACCGGTCAGCGGTCTGTACCTTCGGTCGCAATCACGCTCACGCCCTGCGCAACCGGAGCTCCCGACGGCGCACTGTCTTTCGTGGCCGTCTCCTCACCGAGCATCGGGCTCGCGCAGCCCGACGGGTATGCCCGCGAGCAGCCCACCGTCGACCCGGACGTCCGCCCCCGTCACGAAGGACGCGTCGGCGCTCGCGAGGAAGCTGACGACCGCTGCGACCTCGTCGGCCCGCGCGAGCCTGCCGAGCGGGTGGGAAGCTCCCCATTCGTGCAGCAGCGCGCCAGCGTTCTCGTCCGGAGTTGCGAACAGCTCCGCCGAGCGTCGCAGCATCGGCGTGTCCACCGAGCCAGGCGAGACGGTGTTGACGCGCACGCCGTGACGCGCCTCGTCGAGGGCCATCGCCCGAGCGAGGGCACCGAGTGCGCCCTTGCTCGCCGCGTAGGCGACGACCCCCGTCTGGCACGCAGCGCCCTGCACCGACGAGACGATGACCACGGCGCCGTGCGCAGACCTACGCAACATCGGCGTCACGACCTTCGCCGCGACGAAGACGCCCGTGAGGTTGACGCCGATCACCTCGTCCCAGGTCGCCATTGATGTCCCGACGACGTCGCCGTAGCGCTGGACGCCGGCACACGTGACGAGGACGTCGCAGCCGCCGTGCCGGCGCTCCACCTGCGCGGCAAGCGCCTCCATTGCGGCAAGGTCGACGACGTCGACGACGTCGGCCCACGCCTGCCCGCCCTCGCGGGCGATTCGGACGACGACGGCGTCGAGGCCCGCACGGTCTCGGTCCACGAGCACGACGGTTGCGCCCTCGCTCGCGAGACGGCACGCGGCGGCTTCCCCGATCCCGCTCGCCGCTCCGGTCACGATCGCAGTGGACGCGCCGTGACGCCCCTCTACCGACATGTCCCACCTCCCCAGTCCCAGTCCCAGCCACAGTCCCCGTCACGGTGCCGACACAGGCCCTCCGCCTCGCCCTGCCTCGTCGACCGACGCGGCGTCATCGACCGACGCGGCGCCGCAATTGCTGGGCCGCTTCCTCCGGATCGCCCGCAGCGCAGATCGCTGCGACGACGGCGACTCCCGCTGCGCCGGCACCGATCACCGCACGTGCCTGCGCCTCTCCGATCCCGCCGATCGCGACGCAGGGCAGCGACGTCATGGCGCAGATTGTGCCGAGCTCGCCGAGACCGATCGTTGGCCCGGCGTCGGCCTTCGTGGTCGTCGGGAACACCGGACCGACACCGAGGTAGTCGATCGTCCCCCTCGGGAGCGACGCGGCGCGCTCCGCCTCTTCACGGTTCGCGACAGACAGCCCGATCACCATCTCGGGACCGGCCACGGCACGGGCCCGCTCGACGGGCAGGTCCGACTGGCCGAGATGGACCCCGTCGACCCCCGCGGCCAGCGCCACGTCGAGTCGGTCGTCGACGACGAGGGTGACCGCGGACCCCGACAGCAGCTCGCGCAGCCGGACGGCCGAGCAGTAGAGCTCGCGGGTTGTCGCACGATGGTCGCGCAGCTGGACCGTCGTGACACCCCCGGCCACCGCGGCGCGCACGGTCTCCTCGACGCCACGATCCCCGCAGGCGTCGGCGTCGGTGACAAGGTAGAGGAGCAGATCCGGGACGCGCGCGCTCACCGGACCGCGTCCGCGAGCGCAGCGATCTCGTCCAGGAGGCCGACGGCGAACGACCCCGGTCCGCGACGACCGACCGCGGCCCGCTCGCCCGCCGCGGCAAGCACAGCCGACGCAGCGGCCGTCGCGAACAGGACGTCACTCTCTACTGCGACGAACGCCGCGACGAGCGCGCCGAGCGCGCAGCCGACCCCCGTCACCTTTGTCATGAGCGGGCTCCCGCCGGGCACGGCCACGACCGTGCTCCCGTCGGTGACGAAGTCGACCATCCCGCTCACCGCCACGACGCAGCCAGCCGAGCGCGCGAGCGCCCTCGCAGCGTCGATGGCCTGCTCGGAGCTCGCCTGGGTATCGACGCCGCGGCCGCCGGGACCCGACCCGGCAAGGCTCATGACCTCCGACGCGTTGCCCCGGACGACCGCCGGACGCGACGCGAGCAGCTCCGCGGCAAAGCGGGTGCGATGCGCGAGCGCACCGACCGCAACGGGATCAAGGACCCACGGGTGGCGCGCGACACCCGCAGCGGTGACCGCCGCACGCATCGCGACCTCCCGCTCCATCGAGAGCGTGCCGAGGTTGACGAGCACAGCGGCAGCGATTGCCGCGAACGGGCCTGACTCCTCGACGTTCTCGACCATCGCAGGCGAGGCCTCGACTGCGAGCAGCACGTTCGCCGTGAACCCTGCGACGACGACGTTCGTCAGGCAGTGCACGAGCGGCCGGGCAGCCCCGACCTCTCTGAGCACGGACTGCACGCGCAGATCCGACCAGGTCAGCTCGCTCGCCATCGTGACGTCCCTCCGCTAGTACGAACGAGATCCGTACCGCTGCACGTGCCCTGCGCATCCACACCCATCTGGGCAATTGCCAGCTCGAAGCGGGGCTTCGGCCAGGCAGTGCGCTCCAGCTCAGCCTAGCGGTCAGCTGCGAGCTGCCCTGGCTGTGGTCGTGCCCTGGCTGTGGTCGTGCCCTGGCTGTGGTCGTGCCCTGGCTGTGGTCGTACATGGAAGACTCCGCGGATGCACCGACCCCCACGCACCGCCTGGACCATCGGTGCCCAGGCCGTCGCCGGCTCGATCCTTGCCGTCTCGGTGCTCGTTGGTGCAGTGCTTCCTGGCCCTTCCGCCACGGGCGCGCGCACACGTGACCTGCGCCGGGCTGCTCCGCTACTGACGCAATTTGCCGTCGCCGACGGCGTCGACGTCGCGCGGACGGCCGCTGCCTGCGCGGCACCCGCCCCGTCTATGTCCCCGCAGCGCCCGCTCGAGGTCCCCGTCACCGTCGTCCGCGTCGGCTCGGGCGCTGTCGTCGTCGCCGGCGTCTGCGTCGACGGAGCGGGGCCGTTCCCGTTCCTCGTCGACTCGGGCTCGTCGATCTCGGTCGTCGACACCCGGCTCGCCGACCGCTTCCACCTGGCCAGCGCAGGAGCGGCGCGCCGCGCCGCAGGCATCGCCTGCACCGCCAGCGTCTCGCCCGTCCGGATCGAGCGCTGGTCGCTCGGCGGCGCGGCGCTCGCACCCCAGGTCGTCGTCGCCCACTCCCTCCCCCGGCTCGGAGCTCGCCGGTCCATCGACGGCATCGTCGGCTCCGACGTGCTGAGCCGGTTTGCCGCCGTGCGTGTCGACTACCGGACGTCGACGCTCACGCTCGCGTCCAGCGAAGGTGCTCCCCTGCCGGCCGGCCTCGTCACCGGGCCGACCGCCAGGCCGGACCCGGCACTTCTCGATGGGAAGATCCGCGCCGATGCCGGCATCGACGTCGAGTCGCACGACGGCGAGGTCGCGGCCTTCGCACCGGTCCGCTTTCGGGGCCGCTCGGCGCTGCCCTTCCTCGTCGACACTGGAGCGGCGACGACAGCAGTCGCCGCGTCGCTCGTCCGCGAGGACCACCTCGCGAGCTCACCCGGAGTCGACCACGTGTCCGGCTTCGGATGCTCGGCGACCCTGCACGAGGCGCTCTCGGGTCCCTGGTCGGTCGGGCAGGCGGCGCTCATGCCCCGCAAGGTCGCGATCCTGCCCGCTGACGGCATCGCCGTCGACGGCCTCCTCGGATCCGACGTCTTGATCTCGGCCGGCAGCGTCGTACTGGACTACCGGGCGGCTCGCCTCGTTCTCGAAGCCGGGTGACGCAGTCGGACGACTCGCTCGCGGCAGCATCCTCCGCCCGGGTAGCCTTGGCGACCGTGGCGACGAGGGACGTGGAGCCGGGCGTGGGCGATGCTCTGCCCGACCAAGACGGCGAGGCGCCGCCGGCGGCCTCCTCCCATCCCCGACCGAAGAGCCTGCGCGAGATCGCAGAAGACCTCTGGCGGCCGCGCTTTGGAGCAAGTCGCTCGGCTGCGGGCTCCGACGCGCGGCCGCGGAGCACCAAGGAGCTCGTCAACGGCCTCGAGCGCAACGAGCTCGCGATCGGCGCAGCCCTCATGGTCGCCCAGCTGGCGATCACGATCGCCGACTACATGGTGTGGCACCACTCGCACGACCTCAAGTACCGCCAGATCGCTCCCGATGCCCTCGTCGCCGGCCTGGTCGGGACTGCGATCATGGCCCTCGGCGTCGGCCTGCGGCGGCGCGCCCTGCTCGGCTTCGCCGCCTTCATCGTCGGGATGGAGTCGATCTCGTTCGGTGACATCCTCGGGCTCGTCTACCTCGTCTTCGGTGGCTGGCTGATCATGCGCGTCATGCGCCTGCAGCGGCAGGCCAAGGCGAAGGCCGGCACAGCGGCCGCCTCCGGCTCGAGACGGCCAGTACCCTCCGCCCGGTCGGGGCGCGCCGCTCCCGCAGGGCCGAAGCCGTCGAAGCGCTACACGCCACCCCGGCACACCGCGTCTGCGAGGAAGCGATGACTGCACGCCTGGAGCCGGCAGTCGGGCTGCCCCGCCCCGCAGCCGGCAAGCCGGACGGGGCCGCCGACGCGTCCGACCGCGCAGTCTGCGGGCCGGACCGGGCAGTCGGGCACGCGTGGTGAGGCGGTCGGCAGACCGAGCGCCGAGATGATCGCAGACGCACTGGACGGCAAGCGCATCGCCGTCACGGGAGCGACGGGGTTCCTCGGCACGGCGCTGGTTGAACGCCTCCTGCGAAGCGTGCCTGGCTGCGAGGTCGTGCTCCTCGTCCGACCCGGACGCCGGCTCGCCGCGGCGGAGCGGACCGTGCGCGAGATCCTTCGCAACGACTGCTTCGACCGACTGCGAGCCGAGCTCGGCGACCGCTTCGACGACGAGGTAGGGCGCCGCGTCCACACGATCGCCGGTGACGTCGGGACGGACGGCCTCGGCCTCGACGACGACGCGCACGTCCTCCTCGCCTCCTGCGACGTCGTCGTCCACTCGGCGGCCACGGTCAGTTTCGACGCCCCGCTCGACGGTGCCGTCGAGGTGAACCTGCTCGGTCCGAGCCGGGTCGCGGCGACCGTGCTCCAGGCTGCACAGGTCCACCGGCCGTCCACGAGCGCCCTGCCGCACCTCGTCGCCGTGTCGACCGCCTACGTCAACAGTGGCCACCATGGCGACGCGAACGAAGAGCTCGTCACCGAGAGCCGCTACCTCGAGCTGCCCGACTGGCGTGCCGAGGTCGCCGCAGCGCGCCGCGCACGGTCCGATGCCGATGCCGAGAGCCGATCGCCGGCCCGTCTGGCCGAGTTGCGGCGCAAGGCTCGTCGCGAGCTCGGCGCAGCGGGCACCGCGCTGCTCGCGGAGCGGACCGAGAAGCTGCGCGACGCGTGGGTCGGGGACGCCCTCGTCGAGCTCGGCCGCGCGCGCGCCCAGGCGCTCGGCTGGCCGGACGCCTACGCCTACACCAAGTCGCTCGGCGAGATGGCGCTCGGCGACAGCCACGGCGACCTCCCGGTGTCGATCGTGCGGCCGTCGATCGTCGAGTCGGCTCTCCACGAGCCCCGTCCGGGTTGGATCCGGGGCTTCCGGATGGCCGAGCCCGTGATCATCTCCTACGCGCGGGGTCTGCTCCGTCAGTTCCCCGGCGTCCCCGAGGGGGTCGTCGACGTCATCCCCGTCGACCTCGTCGTCGCCGCGATCATCGCCGTGGCGGCGAGCGGCCCGGTGGCCGGTGGCCCGACCGTCTACCAGGTGGCGTCCGGTGTGCGGAACCCCTTCCGCTACGGCACCCTCGTCGACCTGTGCGAGCAGTGGTTCACCGAGCACCCCCTCTACGACGCGAAGGGTCAGCCGATCGTGGTCCCGACCTGGTCCTTCCCGGGCCGCGGCAAGGTCCAGGGGGACCTGCGGCGCGCAACCAAGGGCCTCCAGGCGGTCGAGCGCGTCGCCGGGATGCTCCCGGTGCGCGGGGCCCTCGCGGAGAAGGTCAGCGCCGTCGAGGAGCGGCGTGAGCTCGCGGAGCGCGCCCTCGGCTACGTCGAGCTCTACGGTGCCTACACAGAGACCGAGGCGCGCTTTCGCGTCGACCGGACCCTCGCCCTCTACGACTCGCTCGACGAGGCAGACCGGTCGGCGTTCTGCTTCGATCCGGCAGTCGTCGACTGGGAACGTTACGTCACCGAGGTGCACCTGCCGTCGGTCGTCGAGCATGCACGCGTGAGGACCTCGCCAGGCCGTCGCGTCTCCGCGAGCCGCCAGGACCGCGCCCGGGCCGCGATCCTCTCGCCCGAGCCCCGGTGCGCGGTGTTCGACCTCGAGCAGACTCTCGTCAACTCGAACGTCGTCGAGTCCTACGCCTGGCTCGCGACCCGCCACCTCACGCCGCTCGCGCGCGCCCGGCTGTCGGTCCGGCTCCTCGCCGAAGGCCCCCGCCTGCTCGCTCTCGACCGGCAGGATCGCGGCGACTTCCTGCGCTCGTTCTACCGCCGCTACGAGGGTGCTCCCGCGGCGCGGATCCGTGACGACGCGTGGGAGCTGTTCGGCGACTTGATCCTCACTCGGTCGTTCCCCGACGGGCTGCAGCGCGTCCGCGACCACCGTGCGCTCGGGCACAAGACGCTGCTCATCACCGGCGCGCTCGACTTCGTCGTCGCGCCGCTCGCGCCGCTGTTCGACGAGATCGTCTGTGCCCGCCTCGGCGAGCACGACGGTCGCTTCACCGGCGAGATGGTCGCCACGCCACCGACCGGCGAGGCCCGAGCCCTTCTCATGGAGCGGTGGGCCGCGTCCTTCGGCCTCACGAAGGAGGCGACGGTCGCCTACGCGGACTCGACGAGCGACCTGCCGATGCTCGAGGCGGCAGGCCACCCCGTCGCGGTCAACCCCGAGCCGAAGCTCTCGGCCGTCGCCCGAAGGCGGGGCTGGCCGGTCGAGCTCTGGGAGCAGACCCGGGGTGGACCGCGCCGCCCCCTCGCCGTATCGACCCGGCGAGTCGGACCGAGGACGCTCGGGCACCAAACGCCCACCTCGGGTGCGGCGGTCCGGCCGGGGGAGACAGCGTGAGGGAGATCCTCGTCGAGCGGAGCCTTCCCCGCTTCGCTGCGGCGCGCGCCGCCGCTGCGCTGGCCGGTGCCGCCGGCGGGGTGGCCGTCGCACCGCTGCGCCTCGCCGACCGCGAGGAGCGGCCGCTACCTGGTCCCGACTGGCAGCACGTCACCCCGCTGCTGTCGGGGATCTGCGGCTCAGACCTCTCGACCGTCGACGGCGCGAGCTCGCGCTATTTCGAGGCGATCGTGTCCTTCCCGTTCGTCCTCGGCCACGAGATCGTCGGCGTGGTCGACGACGGGCCCCTCGCCGGTGCCCGGGTCGTCGTCGAGCCGGTCCTCGGCTGCCTGGCCCGGGGCATCGCGCCGCCCTGCGCGGCGTGCGCCGCCGGTCGCAAAGGTGCCTGCGAGCGCATCGGCTTCGGCCACCTCGCGCCGGGCCTGCAGACCGGGTACTGCGCAGACACCGGTGGCGGCTGGTCCGACGGGCTCGTCGCGCATCTGTCACAGCTCCACCGCGTCCCCGACGAGCTCGCCGACGACGCGGCGGTCATGGTCGAACCGACCGCATGCGCGATCCACGCGGCCTTCGTCGGCGCGGTGCAGCCGGGCGAGCGCGTCGTCGTCCTCGGGAGCGGCACGCTCGGACTGACGACGCTCGCCGCGCTCCGCCACCACGCGCACCCCGGCGCGCTCGTCGCGGTCGCAAAGCACCCGGTCCAGCGAGAGATGGCGGGAGCGCTCGGCGCCGACCAGGTCGTACGGCCCGACGAGCTCGAGCGCGCCGTGCGGCGGCTGACCACCTCGCTCGCGCTCGCGCGCGGGAGGTCGACATCGCGGCTGACCGGAGGGGTGGACGTCGTCTTCGACTGCGTCGGCTCGTCCTCCTCGCTCGCTTCGTCGCTCGCCGTCGTCCGACCGGGTGGGCGTGTCGTGCTCGTCGGGATGCCCGGGACCGTGCACGTCGACCTCGCGCCCCTCTGGCAGAGGGAGGTCGCGCTCCTCGGCGCCTACGCCTACGGCGCAGAGCAGACCCCCGACGGGGTGCGGTCGACGTTCGACCTGGCCTTCGAGCTCGTCGCAGCCGCCAACCTCGAGCGGCTCGTGTCGGCCCGCTACCCTCTCGAGCGCTACCAGGAGGCCGTCCGACATGCCGGCAGCGCGGGGCGTCGAGGCGCCGTGAAGGTCGTGTTCGACATCGGTCGGTCGTCCACTCCCCGCTGGCGTGGCCAACCGCAGTCGGCTACGACCCCGACCGTCACGCACGAGAGCCCGACCCCGACGCACGAGAGCCCGACGCACGAGAAGCTGGAGACGAACGCGTGAGCCCGAGACCTGGTTTCGTCCTCGAGGTCGATCGTTCGACGCCGCCGACGCTGTTCTGGCACGGGGAGGGATGGCGGCTCGAGCGCCTCCCTGTCGGCAGTCGCGTCGTCTACCCGCCCGAGCCGCACCCTGCGCTCGCCGACCCCGACGCAGCCATCCGGCACGCCCTCGAGCACCCCGCGGGTGACTCGGCGCCGCTGTCGTCGCTGCTCCACGCCGGTGCGAAAGTCACGATCGCATTCGACGACGTCTCGCTGCCGCTGCCGCCCATGCGCGGCCCCGACGTTCGTCAGCGTGTCGTCGAGGCCGTTCTCGACGCCGCCGCCGCCGCGGGCGTCGACGACGTCGTGCTCATCGCTGCGCTCGCCCTCCACCGGCGGATGACCGACGACGAGCTCCGCCACGCTCTCGGTTCGCGTGTCTTCGACGCGTTCGCTCCCCACGGCCTGCTCCTCCAGCACGACGCGGAGGACCCTGACGGCGTCGTCCACCTCGGCTGCACGGATCAGGGCGAGGACGTCGAGATAAGCCGCCGCGCAGCCGAGAGCGACCTTCTCGTCTACGTCAACATCAACCTCGTCGCGATGGACGGTGGTCACAAGTCCGTGGCGACGGGCCTCGCGAGCTACAAGTCCATCCGTCACCACCACAACGTCCGCACGATGCAGCAAAGCCGGTCGTTCATGGACCGCCACCACAGCGAGCTCCACAGCTCCAACTGGCGGATGGGTCGGCTCATCGCCAAGGCAGGCGTCAAGATCTTCCAGATCGAGACGACGCTCAACCTCGACACGTTCCCGTCGCAGTTCTCCTTCCTGCAAAAGCGCGAGTGGGAGTGGTCGCTGCGCGACCGTGCCACGTTCCACGCCACGAGCACGGCGCTCGAGCGCACCCCGGCGGCGATGAAGCGCCAGATCTTCCAGTCGATCCGCTCGCCGCACGCGCTCACCTCGGTCCACGCAGGCGAGGTGGAGGCGGTCCACGACCTCACCCTCGCAGACGTCCACCGTCAGCAGCTCGTGCACGTCGACGGCCAGGCCGACGTCCTCACGATGGGCCTGCCGTACATCTGCCCGTACAACGTCAACTCGATCATGAACCCGATCCTCGTCGCGTGCCTCGGGCTCGGCTACTTCTTCAACCTCTACCAGGGCAAGCCGCTCGTGCGCGAGGGGGGCGTGTGCATCATGTCGCACCCGACGCCGTGGGCGTTCAACCCCGTCCACCACCCGAGCTACATAGACTTCTTCGAGCAGGTGCTCGCGGAGACGGTCGACCCGCTCGAGATCGAAGCCAAGTACGAGGAGTCGTTCGCGACCGACCCGTGGTATGTCCACCTCTACCGAACCTCGAACGCCTACCACGGGGTGCACCCGTTCTACATGTGGTACTGGTGCGCGCATGCCCTGCAACACCTCGGCCAGGTGATCGTCGTCGGCGGCGACCGGGCCGCCGTCCGCCGGCTCGGGTTCAAGCCCGCGTCGAGCCTCGCCGACGCGCTCGAGATGGCCGAGGACGTCGTCGGGCGCGACCCGACCATCACCCACCTGCACAACCCGCCGCTGTTCCTCGCCGACGTCACGTGAGCACCGACTCCAACGCACCGGTCACCCGTGGCGGCCCCTCGCCGCTCACCCGGCTGACTCGCGCCGTGCTGGGTGCGCTCGCCGCGCCGAGCTGGCCGGGAACGGTCGAGCGACCACTGCCGCAGCGCCACGTCGGCACCGACTACGACACGTCCTGGTCGCGCACGCCCGCGGCTCGACTGGCGCGCGCCGTCATCACCGACAACCTCACGCGGCCGTTCGTCCGCCTCGTCGCCGACCCGACGGTGATCGGAGCCGAGCACCTCGCGCCCTTGCGCGGACCGGTCATCTTCGCGGCGAACCACTCGAGCCACCTCGACACCGCGATCGTGCTGAGCGCGCTTCCCCCTCGCTACCGTCACCGCTGCGTCGTCGCCGCTGCGTCGGACTACTTCTTCGACCGCCGCTGGAAGGCCGATCTCTGGTCGCTCACCCTCGGCACGATCCCGATGGAGCGTGCCCGGGTCAACCGGCGCAGCGTCGACCTGGCAGCAGAGCTCCTCGGCCGCGGCTGGAGCGTCGTCATCTTCCCCGAGGGAGGCCGGACGGCCGACGGTTGGGGCCAAGAGTTCCGCGGGTGGACCGCGTACCTCGCAAAGCGCTGTGGCGTGCCCGTCGTGCCGATCCACCTCCACGGCGTGCGACCGATCTTCCCCAAGGGCGGCACGCGGCTCCGACCTGGCGACGTCGAGGTGCGCTTCGGTGCACCGCTGCGACCACTCGGCGCACCGGAGCTCGGCTCGAGGTCCGAGCTGGTCGACGAGTCGGACGACGAGGCGGGTGGGCGCACGCAAGCGGGTGGGCGCAGACAGGCCGAGGACCCCGGCGCGCCCGGCCCGGGCTCCGGGCGCCGGCGCGAGGAGGACGCTCGACGCTTCGGCGCGCGCGTCGAGCAGAGCGTCGCAGCGCTCGCGGACGAGGCCGAGACGGACTGGTGGTCCGCCCGCCGCCGCGCCGCGCCCGCCGGGCGAGCTTCAGCCGCCAGCCGCCAACCGGATTGTTGTGCATCATGTTCACGGCCATCACTCGCCTTTAATCACGGTGCCGTTGTAGCGATTCACCAGCAGCAGCGTGCCGTTGTCATCGAGCCATTGCTCCTCATCCCTTTCAGCCATGCGGCCGGAATCGACGAATTCGCCGGCCCACGTCTGTGCATCCGGCGCCCCGGAAGGCGCGGCGTACTGGTTCGGGGTGGAATCCCGCAGGGTAAAGAAGCGGTTCTGGAAATCGTTCAGGTCGAAAAGCACCACACCCGCCTGAGACGAGAGCGGGAGGCTGTTGCTCAGGCAGGTCGAGGTCTGGAACATGGTGTCGCGGACGCCGGTGGTGAGCTTGGGGAAGAGCAGCTTACCCATGGGGGTCGGATTTCCGCCGACGCCGGTGCGGAAGCCGTAGGTGATGTTCAGCAACTGGCCGTGGCCGTCGAAGAGGATCACGCCGCCGATCAGGATGGTTCTGGCGCTGCCGTCGACGATGCGGTTGTAGCCGTGGTAGCCATCCATGGTGCGCTGGCTATTGACGACGGTGGCATTGAGGATCGTCTGCGCCCCCACGCCGCTGGGCAGCGCGTAGAAGTCGTAGTCGGGGTAGGTATCGAGGTAGACCTGCACGGGCCCCGCGGGGGTGCGATCGCCGTAG
>Ga0078972_1005804_pt1 | contig 30651 bp, 26 predicted proteins | sample YelNatPaOPGAMG01_FD_67568 | JGI IMG/M metagenome (GOLD analysis project Ga0078972, IMG submission 67568) | Hot spring thermophilic microbial communities from Obsidian Pool, Yellowstone National Park, USA - OP-RAMG-01 (SPADES assembly) (version 2) | ecosystem: Environmental > Aquatic > Thermal...
AGGTTGTTTTCGAGCGTCTCCTCGCTGAGGTTGATCGCCGCACAAACCAGATCGTCAAGAAACATCCCAAGTTTGTGCGACCCGGAAGTACCTTTATTGCGCGGTTAAGCGTCGCGCAGCCGGTCTGCGTTACCGCGTTCAAAGCGTTTGCGCCTCTGGGTCGGTTTATGCTGCGGGATGAGGGCACCACCATAGGAGCCGGGGTGGTGGTACGCATTCCGACTGCCAAGCAACGCTCAGAGGAGCTTCAGTCAACGACGGAAAGTGGAGCGAAAATCGCCTCGTCATCAGTTTAGAGCACAGAGACGCGCACAGTGAGCGTTTCCTACAGAGAACAGCATTTGGATTCGCCCACTTTAGAAGCAGCAGCGGCAACGTACGGAACAGCACTGTAGTACATAAGCACAACCGATCATCGAAACGCGCGCAGTGGGTGTTTCCAACGCAGAAAAGCATTAGAATTCGCAAAGTTCAGCAGCAGCAGCAGCAGCAACTCCTTTGGAGACGTGCATCGCTTCATGCAAAAACACTTCCATGACACCCAAATCTTCTTCTTCACGCACTGGTGAGTAGTACAATAGCTGCGCGCTACATAGAATGCAGAGGCAGATACTTTATCGGGCCGCAACATCCCGATTTGGATAGAGGCAGCCCAGATCCGTTTTCCCTAGACAAACATGCGGATACGCTCTGCGATTTTAGAGGGTACCTCTTCCCACTCCAACAGACCTGCGGATATCGCAAGCTGCGCCCGCGAAGCGTCGTGAATGAGCATCCAGAGGGCGTCGGTGAGTTCAGACGCCTCCTGGACACCAGCTGGTCGTGCAAAACCGAGCAGACAAGCACTCTGCAGCACTCGATCGGCGCACGACCGGACAGATTGACGCCCTGCATCACATCGACTCTCAAGAACGGCGTAATTATACAACACTGCGGCGAAAGCCCGCCAGAGCTTCTCAGGTGTATCGCTATGCACGATGATCGTAAACGTATCTAAAATAAGATCCGCACATCGTAGCAAGGCCTCACGCACCGGGGCTCGCTGCCAATGGACGAAACTGTTGCATATGAAGCGACAGGAAGAAACGTGTATTCCAAAAGAAGCTTCTGCACTGGATGCATGACGTAGGACACTGTCGAGTACTGTCGGCTGACCATTTCCAAAAAGTATCTGTATCGCATCATTTTCTAGGACGACGAGTCTCGCCAGATCTATAACAGCTACCGCCTGCGCGGGCGGTGTCCGCTCGAGAAGCGCACTGAGCATGCGCACCTTCTCTGCTGTAAGCGGTTTCAAGGTCTGGAATAACGACCGACACCGATCGTTTTCCGGCAAATGTTCCAAGATGCGTTCATACGAATCCGTCCCAGGAAACAGTATCCAGTCCGGCAGATTCCCCGCCGAATGACCTTGCGGTAGAGAAGACGCAGCGGGTGGCACATAGCGATCAGCGCCGGTGAGCGGATCCGTCAGCGCGCCCGCATCGGCACGCATGTCGCTGGCGGGAACATGCGTGATAAGAAACTGTACAATCTGTTCCAGATATGTACGCGGCAAATGTTCTTCTTCCAGAAAACGCTCGGCAGCGACGTACGGATTCTCTCCACGTCGATACCCTAGCTGACGATATCGATGCGCACTGCCGTCGACATCAACATCAACATCGAAGACGTAGTCAAAACCTGTCTTGAGAGGCCGCTCGGGCGGTCCAGGAGGATCCGTCACGTCACCTATCTTCATCCAGCGACCTGCTGACATCGACCACATGTATACTTCGATGCCGTCCAGGGTTCCGGACTTGCGCACGAGCCGCGTTTGTCCGTCCCGAAAGCCCGGCTGCGCTAGCGCCGTTTCTGCATCAGGCACTTGGGAAGGATCTATCTGATGCTGATGGTGCATGCTCGTTTTTTGCGCTGCCAGCGCCATCTCGTATTCCGCAACGTGCTCTGCTGGCGCGGACCTCTCCGGAATGCGGGTCCAAACGCGCGCACAACTGTCAGCACAGCCGGTTAGAAAATCGCCGTCAGCATTAGGAATCATGGTAACACTCCAGACGGTATTGGGATGTGGCATCGTTTGAACGACATCCTGCTGCTGGAGGTCCAGGATGCGCACGGTTCGATCTTCGCTAGCCGAGATGAGCATATCTTGAAAAGCAGCAAGGGCATAAATGAAGCTGCCGTGTACATTCGGATAGCGACGAATTTGCTCACCATGCATGGACCAAAGAATAACTGAGCCATCGTTCCCAGCAGATGCGAAACTGCCTCTAGAATGCGCGCTCAACTCGAGTCGGCAGAGGGCCCGTACGGCTTCGTCGTGGCCGTACAGCACCTGGGCGCACTCTCCTTTGCGAACATCCCAGAGACGAATGCTGCAGTCCGCCGAAGCGCTGAGGACTTCGGTATCGCTTAGAAATAAAAGAGCCCAAACCGCTGCGTCGTGTCCAGTGAGGCTCATGAGACTCTCGCCGTCCCGCCACAGGCGCACCGTTCGGTCCCAGGAGCCAGAGGCCACCAGTGTCGACGTTGGGGCTACCGCCAGCGCGCTCACGACGTCTCCGTGCCCTTTGCCTAAATGCGTCATCTGCTCTGTATTGACGTCAATCCAGGCAACAGTTTTGTCCGAGGAACCGCTTACTATCATTTCGTTGCTCAAAACCGCGAGCGCCTGAACATAATGGGGAGCGTGTACCCGAATACCATAGCTGTTCAGTTCGTTACCGCGCCAAAGTCGCACGCAGCCGTCCCGTGAACCTGTTATCAATAGTTCTCGCGACATGGCAGCAACGGCTCGAACGTCAGCCGCATGCCCGGCAAGCGTTCGGGACAAACGGTACGTAGCCGCGTGCGGAGAACTGTCGCCGACGCCTGAACGTTGTTCAGCATCCATGACGTGCTCTATAGTCTTTCAACCCACTGGTGGATCTCAGCATAAACTAGACGCTATCCAAAGTGAGAGGATCCAGTACGTTAGCGCTCGTATGCCCTAGTTTCGATCAGACTGGTCAATCCGAATCCAAACAACATCTGACCTGCCACTGTCTGCCGTAGTTCAGAAACGCCGTGTCAAGTGCCGACAGCGAATTTGCCGGATCTACCACGAGCCATCGACTCTGAAAAGCGTTTACTCTGGATGCATAAACGGAGACAATAAGCAAGTAAGATACCTCTGCTCGTTTATAGAGGTCGTCACGTTCCACGAGACCCGATCCTGCATCCTGATTAGGAATAGCGGCTCAATCTAAAGAACGACACATTTTCCTGCGACGCGGAACATCGAGCATCCGGTTTCTCGGGCGTTTCAGGCGCCTCAGCAGTACTCGAGCGGGAAGAGGGCCGCTTTTGCGATGCAACCTGCCGGTGTATTGAAGCTGTATGCGTCCGACCAGCTCAGAAAGAGGCGCGCTGCTTCTTCCGCTACGGACGGGGACGTTCTCGTGGACGAGCGCCGCTTGCGCTCGCCGGCGAACCTCATTCGCAGCTCAAACTTACATGCGGCAATGGTGAGATGTATCGCTCGGAGACGTCCATCATCTATTCATTGTTTCGTGGCATGTTGAATATATATACGACAGTTATCAGATGCCTCGCTTGGGGGCGTTCATCGCTGGGCTCGTGCTCCGAAGTACGTCAGTGCTGCTTCAGAATGGCGCTGCTCTGCAAATATCCTGCGCCGAACGCGCAAGGGCCCCGAAAGGCACATGCTGAGCCTCTCGTACAAACGTACACGCTCCGACTGGACGTCGGCAAGCACCGCGATCTTCGACCATAATATGTTCTGGTGACGCGCTCCATTTGAAGAGGCGACTAAGCGAGCAGAGAGGCCCAAGTGACGAGGCAGGTTGCTCATCCAGTTCTCTTTTGTTGAAGGATGACCTTTAATAATAATTTAATCGCCCGCAGTCTTTCTAAGCAAAACGCACGGCCGCAGGATATGGCGCATATACTCATGCCTGAATAAAATGGAACGAGTCCACTTGTCTATCGCGAGTGTATGCATTAAAGTTTTGGGCTTTCCAATTGTCATCATTAGTAGCATTTCTGCTAATGTGTTCTTCGATTTTTTCCGTTTTTCGTGCCACTCATCTCCAGCATGAAATATGCTCGTGTCTCGCTTCCCTCCAGCTCCGTTGTCTGTAGTCGAAAGATGTTGATGGCACCATTAAAATCCCTATCTCTCGGTTTCTTGCTGCTATCGGAGCATGTGATACACACGTGGCATTTGCAATCTACGCCTCGCTTGGCATTCGCATTTTTTGTGAAGCCTAGGTGGGCGTTTCGCGGCGGTGACTGTTTGCTGTAGTCAGATATTCCCACAGAATACCCAACCTTTCCCTGGATAACTGCACTATGGCGCGTGACAGCTTGCTCCAGAATTCGGTTCGTGCCCTCGACGGAGACGGAAGAGAGCTCTCGATGCTCGCTTCCGTTTCCGCGCTCGGAGCCGTCCCATAAGAGCATGGGCATCCTCCTGGCGATCCCCTTGGCAAGTACTGTGTCCGCTGTACAAGCAGGCGCACGCTGTTCTGTTCAATACAGGATTTGTGGAACGCGATATTATCCATGATGAAACAAGTACCCGTACGATAATTCAGGTCAAGAACAAGTCGAGAAGTTTCAAACTGTCGGCGCTCCGTTGTTGGAAAACGATGAGGCAGTGTTTCCTCGAGACGATTGCGGTAATAGCTAAAGCCCGAGGCCATGATGCTTCTCTAAGAAAACAGAAGAGACAGGAGCCTGTGTGAGCAAGTCCTGTGAGAGGTATCTAGCTGCTGTAGAACGCCGTTTCGCCGATTTCGATGAAAAGAGTGCGATTTGGCTCTCGAACGGCATCGATTATTTTGCGTGCTAAGTTCAGTGAGCTTTCGGCTTGAGGTTGTGAAAAAGTCTTGAAGGGATGACATCGAGGTTTTTTTCAATGTCAATCCAGCTGCAATTCTTGCTGCACCAGCAAATTGCCTTGAAACAGAAAGATCGGAACTGGGCATGATTCGAGCGTCCGGAATGAAAAAAAGGAGCGGAGTGGAGAATTGTTTGCATAGATTTTGTAATGACTTCTGCTTTTTATGAATTCTTGCTCGATTGCGTGGCGACTCAATTTCATTCCGGTGACCTGGCGAATTCCAACTGAAATACATCAAAGGAGTCGCGCTGAAGAGACAATCGAGAATCGTTAAATTAGGTGTGGATTCGTAACTCTTTGTTGTCGCACTTCGAAGGTCGAGTTCGTCGACCTGAAAAAATTTCGGAAAGGATTGTAGAGCAGGAACAGCATAAAATGTTCAGTGTTCCATTTTATAGTCTTTCAACTCAATTTTGTTTGACCACCGCTGAAAGCATTCGAATGCTGTTTTTGTAGCTTATAGCAGAAGATCGAAATCAGGATGCAATTTACCGTATTGAGCACAGATGAGCTGCTTGCAGGATGTATATTCTTTACTGAACAGTGCAAGGTGGACTCCATTCCCCCTTCAGGTCTGTCATATCCCAGTACTCAGATGCGAGAGGAACACAGAAAGCATCGAGTAAATGCGCTCCAAGCCAAAAACCGAATCCTCAAAACTGCTTGCATTCAATGGTTGAAAACGACACGTTGAGCATCTCACGGAAGGCAAAAGCGAGGATCGCAGCCATCACGGGCGTCTCTGTTGCTCAACACCTTGGCTGTGTGGTCCTGCAAATACCCGGATACAGTCGCAAAAAACAGAGCCCTAGTTCACACACGGCCATCATGAACCGAAACGCACGTACAGCGTTCATGGAACGTTGCAATCGGTAAGAAGCACAGGGATATCCGTTTGATTTCTCAGTCGATGAGACTTGCTTTGGACGAAACGGTCGGAGCGTACATGGCCACTCGCCGGGTAGAGAGCCCATTGTACGTGCGATCGATCTGGAAAAGAAAGACGACATCATCTGTTCTAGCTGCAGTGGATTCATGTAGCGGCCTCGGTTTCGCCCGCATAGAAGCCTAATACAACAGCACCTTTTTGTAGAATCACTGAAGATGTTGCTCCTGACGTCTGGCGACTTCGTTCTGTTGCACTACATAGCACTTGAACATTCCCCTTGCTTTCGAGCATTGTGCTGATTCCACCGGGGTAGAGCTGCTTTTCATTCCTGCGTACACTCCATGGTTCATTTCCATCGAACGGATGTTTTCTATCATGAAACGTAAGGATCGCTGCTCTGGGCGATTCGCTGAAGCGCTCAGCGCACGGTGACACACTGGGGCACATTTCGTCGTTCTTCAGCAAGTCCTTCTCCCCTGCGAAGGTCCTCACCTGAGGCCATAAAGAAGTGCATTCAGTTTAAAAAATCCGAGGGATATCCTGGGGCGCACACTTCAGAAGGTCCAGACGGACAAAAGGCAGCGGAGCGCTTCCGTGATATATGAGTACGGAGGGCTGACAGAGCACCAGATGGCAAAGAGGGCACGAATTCAAGGAATCTTTGCAGAGCCGAGTCCCATCAGACGCAACAAACGCATGGGGTCCATGAGCCGGTACTTTGACGCCGCCATCAATATCAGACGATATGCGTTGCTTTATATGACACTCGTGGAGCTGGCGCGAGCCAGCTTTGTGGGCAACCTCTCAGGATCGAAGTATACGAGGTAAGGCTGAAACCGGCGGCAGGGGTCCGGTTGAAAAGGCTGGCAGACCTCTGCATGTGGGTAATAATTTAAACTTCATGGTCGTAGGATATTGGTTACCATGTTCAGCATCAAAATCGGCAGCGCACCCGTGGGTGTTTTGTCCTTTTTATACATGATCGTACAGGCAGCGCAGCTGAGGGTATTTTTGTCCCGTTTATCCACGTCCGGATTTTCGCCGTCCTGCGAAGCAGCCACGACTCTCGGCTGTGCATCCGTCGCTTCCCCCCGTTTTTTCGCAAGTCAGCTTCTCCACTGCTCGGGTGGTTCATAGGGTGGTTCCTGTGAAAGTTATTTGGCGATTCGCGGCATTATCAAGATTAACAACGAAAAATGAGGGCCATCCTTGCGAGCGAAACCTTGAAGGTGCCTGAAGGCGTGACGGTACGCGTTAAGAAGCGGGAGGTTTTCGTCAAAGGGCCCCGGGGCGAACTCCGGAAGAGCCTTAAACATATACCTGCTGACTTTACGCTTTTGGAAAAGGGGCGTAAAGTGCGCATCCAGGTGTGGCAAGGACGCCGAAAGGATCTGGCAACTATTATGACGGCGGCCTCCGTTTTTAAGAACATGTTTACCGGCGTCATCAAGGGTTACTGTTACGAGCTTAGAGCCGTATACGCGCACTTCCCGCTGAACATGACGATATCCGAGAACGATACAGTTCTAGAAGTGCGCAACTTTCTGGGAGAGAAGCGAGTCCGTCGAGTGCGAATGCTCGGTGGCGCGAAGGTCTACCGTTCGAACACTGTGAAGGATTGCTTGCTCGTCGTTGGAAACGATATCAACGAAGTTTCACAGTCTGCTGCTCTCATCCACGAAACATGCCTTGTGAAAAACAAAGATATTCGTAAGTTTTTGGATGGGATTTATGTGAGTGCACGGACGAATGCCGTGGATGACGACGGCGTGGCGGTCACTGCAACGCACAAATGCTGAGATGCACAGCGAGGATCGCATTCTAGCATTCTTTCCTGAGTCAGTGGCTTGTGCGCCTAGTTTAGGTCAAGTTCTGCGTCGTTGTTTGAGGTTTGTAACGGCATTCGGCGCATCTCCTTCGAGAGCGGATCCAGCGAGCGAAAAATCGACCTACGCGGCCGCGCCCTGCCCAGAGCGCAGTACCGGGTAAAGTGCAGCGCTCCCAGTTGATGAGACGACAAAGCCTCGCTGCAGAACTTTTGCAGCGTTGGGAACGACGTTGCGTCCAGATTTGAGAGCGTTGGATTCCAGGCGTGGCTGCTCCCTCGTGGCAGATACCTGCCCTGCAGATAAACGATTCCGCTGTGGTCTTTTCCGAACACCGATGATCATACGTTCAAAAGTTACTTCATGTATGCGACTTTGTAGCATCTCATTCCAGAGATGGCCGCGACCGTTAGGCCGGCGAATTCCCGGGCACTTGCTGCACTTGCTATGCTCTAGCGGCACGAAATCGCGACTCGCTCCTGATGTTCGGCATCACGCTCCAGAGGGCGTGTGGGTAATTACCACAGTGCCACTCCTGCTTCATGGCACCCGCACCCTGCATGACTTACAGTAATGTCCAGTCTCAGAAATAGCTGCTGGTGCACTAAACGGAACTTGCCCGAGCTTCTGATCTCTAGGCCACCTCGGCGAACGAATCCGCTGCCCAGCCTCGCGGCGAATGCGCCATAATGAATTCTTCCAAAGTACTCAACAAGGCAATGTCGGTGATTTGTCAGTTATTTAAAGGTGAGTCAAGAGCTTCCACTGCATAGAGGGAGCGCTCCTGTGAGTGTCTTGCTCGGTGCGCTACGTCTCAGCAGTGTAGATAGATGTGTCTCTCGACTGGTACCTACTCTGGAATCGGTGGTCGATCCTCTGGTGCATCCATGAGAATTTCCGCGCCCAGTTCGCGCCCAAGAACTTGCCGCAGTTCCTCGTACCCTAGGCCTTCTCGTAAGACACGCCAGCCTCGCGTTACATCCACAACGGTGGATTTCAATCCGATCGTTCGAGCGCCTGCGTTGATCATAAAGTCCACTTCGTGTTCCCAGTGCTCCAGCATTCGCAAATAATCCCTATCTACACCGTCCTCCTCTACTTCATCGTCTGGAACAGAGCTTGCTAGGAGCGCGACACCATCGAGAGCATCCATGGCAGCCTGGCAATATGGATCACGGGGCCATCGAACACCTATCTCCCGCCGTTTCCACATTTTCCTATGGACCCGGTTTTCGATCATGACGCGAGGTACCTCATGAGTCGCCGGTAAAATAAACGTGTACGGACCAGGAAGCAGCGCCTTGAGAACTTTGAAGGTACGCTTGTCGAGCACAAGCGCGTATCGCTGAATAGCTGCGTGATTTCGACAGAGCAAAGACAGTGGCTTGCGAACGCTCGGAGGCGTCTTCTTCAGCGAGTAAATTCTCTCCACGCCAGTTCTCGAGTGCAAGTTACAAACAAACGCATACGATGTGTCGGTTGGTAAAATGCCTACTACTCCTCTGGAAGGATCTCTCAGCAGTTCGAAAACATTCTGTAGTCGCCAAACGTCGTCGCCGTCGCCACTTACCTCTACGTACAGAAAAGGGTCTCGCTTGCTGTCAGCCCTATGACGACCTGATGTTAGGCTACAGTATGTCTCATGAAGCGTATACGTTCCCTTCCTACGCAACCAAACTACAGGATTCGGAGCCAGAAACATATTCACTGTTCGTAGCGGAAAACGAAAACACTCAGCGTCGAGCTCCGCTTCGAAACGAATCTGCAAAGCGACGGGGACGGCGACTGTGCGTTCCAGAGTCGGCAATAGGTCGCATTGTTGTGCTGTGCAGCATGTGTTGTCATTCGGAATATGAGCTCGATAAAGAGTCGTCTATGGGGCTGCGAGACTGCCAGGGTTTAGTGCCCAGTGTGCTGCTGTGCGAAAAGAATTCCCAGTTCTTCGTAGATGGGCAACGGCAGCGATAGAGGCTGTTCGGAGACGAACTCTGGTTGCCTTGTACGGAGGCAAACCTTTAGCGACGCGCCGCTACCGACTTGTAACCGCTGATCGTGTTCGAAGAGGCGCTCTCGTAGTCGATACAGACACTATTGTTTCTTTGCGTCGCCTTAGTTCCGGGTTGCTGTATTTTTCGGAGAAGCTCAGGGAGAACACCAGACGGCATTCTCGACGACCTGGTAGAGCCATGAAACACTTATGTTTTGGAAGATATAGCGTGCAAAACCTGCAAGTGCGCAGTGATGATGGTCTGTGTTCGTGTCACTCAGTGCGCTTGCGCAGGCAACGTGTGTTTACCCTCCGGGTGCTACAGGGCGCGCTGGCATGATTCACTCGAAAGCCCACCGTTGCGCTAGTCGCGCTCTCTGAGCTCGCACCGGAGACCCGATTAAGTTCCCCGTACATCTAAAATAACTTGCCTGAATCAGAAGAAGGGGGCTGTGGACAAATGTTTGGTGCGTGCCACAGGTTCATTTCAGTGCATGGTCAGATCAAGCAACTGGTCCGCAAGCCTGTATCCACTGTGCTTGAACAGCGCCCAGCGATCCCGCTTTCGACAGGCGCCCAGATCGATCCATATAAGCTCTCATGGAGAGCTTGTCTAGAAGAGTCTCGTAGCTGAGCATATGGCTGCAACGCTTTCTAGGTTCTCACACATGCTCACACGGAAGCGCCGCTTGGTTGCAATGCCTGTAGTCCAGGGCTGGTCGCGCATGCAGTGCAGACGCGTACGGAAGCCGCTCTCCAGAGCGTTCTGCAGTCGGTGTCCACTTCCATTCCGAAAATTTCATTTCTAAACTGTTATCATAATGGCTGGAACAGGGACTAAGGATCATGGACAAGCACGGTCTTGTTCGGGCGTAGACTCTGGGAAGCATGCTTGCTGGATTCCCAACAGCTCATTCCTGGTGCCGCATAGGCTCAGCATGGGCTGGGCATCTGTGCAATGCCCTCGTGCGCTTCAGCGTGTTTAGCGCGCCGTGGTGGATTGTATCGTTCTCAACTCGAAGCCTGGCATAACTACTTCATGTAGTGCTACATGGTGGTTCAGATAGCTCCCAATGCAAGGCCTTGGATATCCTGTACGTACCGGTGATGAATGACAGATCGAGGTTGCCTGCCGAAGAGATTTTCATAACCGCCTTTCACGAAATCTCTTGGCACCACTGAATCGTGAAGAAACTGCTTCCTTTGTATCAACTTGATAGAGCAGCTTTGCGTGATTCTGAAACTTTAGTCACGCACTACGTTAGAAACCTGGATCATTTTATCAGAGTCACAGACCTCGAGAAAAATGGGCTCGGTTCCTGTTGGCATCCGCGTCTCTTTCTGGTATTGCTCAAGGATGTGCAGCATGAGCATGCGTGCCCAGAAACAAGGTCCTCCGCATTTCTTCGCACCTACGGTGGCATTCCAGGTGCGCCCCTGGAAAGGCAGTGCCGGTATCGATGTGCTCCGCAAAAACCGTTAGATTCAGAATAAACGCCAAAGGCTCGATGCTCTGTAAGCTTACAAATTAGCAGAACACGTGCGCTCGCAGGGCTGGTGGTGCGGCCGCCCCTGCAGTGGCGGACGCCACAACGGGGTCCACGCACTTTCACTATGACATAGCCCCTTTTTGGCTGCTAAGGAGGCGGCCAGCCCGTTGACTTGTTGCTGGATGCCAGGACTGTTCAGCGCGCCGCTCCATGCCACATCACTCATGCCGTGAGTCCAAATCTGCATATAGACATTCAACAATTCCTAGAAATGTTTATCAAATGTAGTCGGCCTGGAACCGAAAGGATCGCTGGATCCAGCCGTATTTCCATAGAGGAACACCGGACAGTAATTCATGTACCTAAAACATTCTAATGAAGAGCTGAATATCTCTATCCGCATCTGTTCAGAGCCGCACTGGATTGAGGTTCCCACTTGCGGAAGCGTTAGCAGATCAGCTGGAATATCTTCCACGATTACTGCCCGTCTCCATGAATCCGGAAAAACGCAACCAGGCGCATCTGTTTTCCATTAAAAGCGACAATATTTTTGATAGAGAACGGTCGATGTATCTAAGCAGGGAGCCCCCAAAAAAAGCGCTTGCTCCATGCGGCGCGATGCGACGCTGATGGACAAATGTGTATATCCAAAAACGGAATTTTTATTCGATAATGTACATATGTGTATAAAAAGACATTGGCGGTTGCGACACGCAGCGTTCGATTTCCCTCCAACTTTGAATCCCCGCTGCCCCCGGTGGTATCTCAAGGTGCCCTCTGATCAACCAGCTTAACGGTGGAAGAATGTCAGTCTGAACAACGATAAGATTCTTGTGATGTATTCACTCTTCAACCATCGACTCGTTTTCGGCGAAGCGTGCAGCTTGAACACACCGGAAAAGCAGCAGTTCTTCGTGGCACAGGCGCCGGGCCAACCGTTAGTGGGTCACGCTCGTATGTGCGATACGCCTCAAGGCAAAGACGAGCCGAGAACAGAAACTCTTGAGCGAACTTTGAAGATTCGTGTTGCAGCAGCTGACCCTCTCGAGGCAGAGTTTATCGATCGAGTACTGCAAGCTTGGAAAAGAGAGAGTGAGTCTGTGCTCGCGCGTTGCGACGAGCTCAACCGTCAAGGCTGGTCTGCTTTACAGATTTTCCAGGAGATTCGAGATACTCATAATTTTGGCTTCACTGGGGCCCTTGGGCGGCACCGAGACAAGTATCGGTCGCAGCTGCCAGCTCCGGGTATTCGAGCTGTCCGTGAAGGCGCCTTTTTAGATTGGATGGAAGGTCTCGACTATGGCACGAAGAGACATGATGCGAAGAACGCACTCTCTGCTGCGCTCCAAGTCCCGGCACTTTCCCCTCAAGAGAAAGCGAGGACCCATCTTGAACAGAGGGAACGCTCAAAGCGAGCTCAATTCCGAGTCGCGCCTTCGACGCAGGCTGTCATCGCTCCGGACAACTCGGAGATATCGCTCATAATCAACGAGGACACGAGCGACTGTTTGGACAGCACCGCGCAATCGGACTCTATCGCTCTTAGATTCCACGTTTTCAGTATGGGACGAAAATCCATCCGACGCCTGATGCGAGACGCCTCAGGCCGTCGATCCAGCGTCAAACATCTTAGTATCGCTTTTGTGAATGATCCTGTGTCATCAGACCCCGCGAACCCCAAAATCGGAATGACACTAAGGTCGAACCCACAGGAGTACTTTTTCTACCTGTGCTACGATGGTTGTGAGAAACGCAAGCAACTCGAAACGCAAACACGAAACGAAGAGAGCGCTGGGATCGGCATCGAGCAATGCGATGCTCTGCAGCCCTGAAGCATCGGTTACATTTGATGCTATCTGATCGCATCCGCTGTCGCCTAGCTCTGGTGGTCAGACTCCGAGCCAGAGCATCGTTCAGATTAGTTAAAGATGGTTCGCCTCACGTTTGAACGTTCGAACGTCCGATGCCCCGATCATATAAAACGTCCGATTCAGATAGAGTCTGTCTTAGAAAACACTGCTCCATTATCGACACGATAACGATCTTCAAGGAGGTAAGGATGATGGCTATCGTAAGCGAAGGCGGACGCGTCGGGTCCAGTCTGCAATTTGCGCAAAAGCGGCATTCGCACAGCGCCTACTCTTCAAAAAATCCATGCTGTGGCGGCCTTGCAATGGGTACGTGTTCATGAGGATCCTCGAGCCGACGCCTGCACAACTATAGCAGAGTTGTGTTGTACCAATGCGGCGTTCGCATCGGAGTGCTTTCGCTTACGCAATGGACGCGCACACGGCAGACTCGGTACCCAAAGGATCGCTTGAAGGAATCTTGCTTCCCGAGGGAAATTCCGGTTTGTGGTTCACGGACCTGTGAGTGTCTAACGCGAAGCGATGGTGGCTCCCTGGATGCCGGCTCTTGGCACTTGCGCATCCATGAGGATTCTCGTTTGATTCATGCAAACTGCACCGTGGATAATGTACAGCGGTCCCGTGCGGAGGACGCAATGGCGACGCGAACGTCCTACGTAGAGGCGTTCCGAAGGGTACACATTCTCTGAACACTTGTCTCCGCTCTGATCCCAAGAGTCTACGCAACTGTCTATATGTCTAGGAGTATGCGGAGCAAATCTAGGACAAGCGAGTTTTCGCAATAGACTACAGATCTTTGGGACGGTGAATTGTCGAGACCTCGCGTCACCTGCACTCGTACGCCTGGGCCCTGCTGGAGAAGTCATTCCTACCTATACCTGGCAGCTGCAAGTTGCCCCTAGTTCCTAGGGCGCGCTACTCGCCATCCAACATACCGCCGCAGGCTCCTGTGCTCGGCACGGTTGATGACGCGGTTTCTCGGAGCGCTGCACTCACATAAAAGCGCAGTTCTCCTAGAAAGCTGATATTCGCACGCTTTTCGACGATATTCCAAAATATACATTCGCAACGTGCTAGAGCTCGTGACAATAAGCCCGTGTAAACTGAGTGTATCCGTACCATTCTGTGACCTTATTCTGCATCATTCCACCAGCATAGCTAGGCATGGCAGGTTTCCAAACCCACCGGATCTACGGCACTTGGTACTCTGCCTCAGGGAAAAGTGCTGCAAGTTCGTCCCGTTCCTCTCGCATTTCGTCCCGACTTCGATCCGGGCGTTCGGTTTCGTCAGCATGAAAACCCCGCTTCTCGAGAGCGCCGTAAATGGCGTCGTTCGGGGTAAAGTCCCCTGGAGTACGCGGCACGATGTGAACGTGAACGTGGGGTACCGTCTGGCCGGAACCAACGCCATCCTGTATCACAAACTGCAAGCCGCTGACGCCCCTCTTACGCCCGTGAGCCTCAATTCTGGAACCTATTCGTTGAGCACTGAGCCACAGGTCTGCAACTTCGGCTTCTACAAGGTCCGCAAACCTCGCCACAGGACGTCTTGGAAAGACGAGAACATGGTGGTGAGCCACTGGACGCAGGTTCACGACTGCAAGTGTGAGCTTCGTTGAATAAAACACTTCCACAGCTCTTGAAATGTAATACGGGCCAAAAGGGTACAGCATAGATACAGGGATCAGAACGTTTCGCCACTACAACCGCAGAAGAAACAGCCGCCTGTTCCTTAGCAACTGCTTTGATGGCGACCAGAGACCGCTTGTGTCATTAGCGAAGGCTTCTGGTTTCTTTATTGGTGCCCGTTTCAGGATCGCCGGAGTTTCATTTGCCAAACAGATCACTTTCTTGAGTTGTTTGGAAGACCTGAACCATTGTAGACTGGCAACCTGGACCGGAGGGGAGTTCAAGCGGGGACTAGTCCAGAAATCGGACGTATCCTGTGTTAAAGGCCGTACGAAGGCACCTCAGACCGATGTCTATGGGTGACGCTGCGCATGAAACACAGCTGATCCAGCTTTGTGATCAGCAGCGAACCGAGATTGCAGGGCTTCTAGCACAGCTTCGAAGGGCGCCTGTTGCATCACCGGAAACGGCAGCGGTGGAGCGTAAAGCACGTACACTTCTCGCAACATGGCAGCAAAAAGTCGAGGAAGGTGAGGCTCTCGGCTTGCCCGGGCTTGATGCTCAACGGAATCTTCTATTCCAGATGCAACGAGCCCTCTCTGCGGTATCAACGCAACTGCGTCGACGGCGTTTGGCCACCACTGCCGGAGCGCAACCTAGTGCCGCTCCCGTCTCAGGAGAGGAGCGTCTAGCTCTAGAACGGGAACTCCTAATCGAACCCCAATCGATAACAACCCATGACGTGCGACCATCGAAGCCTGCCTATGGGGAAGCGGCAACCACTCGCTCCGCTGCATCCGACCAAACGGCTCTAGGCACGACAGAACTCTCTGCGGTGGCGAGCCAGATTACTCGCCGCATCCACCGTACAACTTTATTAGCAAATCAGGAATTGGAGCGATCGAAAGCAATCTCCGATAGCATTACCGAGTCATCGGCAAATATTCGACGAATGGATCAGAAGTATGATGAGTACCAGGGCCAAATGGCACTCGGGAACCGACGCATCGAGCAACTTCGCCGTGCAGAGCGCCGAAGGCGGCGGTATGTTGCACTGGCGTTTCTTGCTCTCCTAGCCAGCGTGTGCTTTATTGTTCTTCGTCGCCTTGGAACCGCGAAAACCTTGGGCTTGCTCTCCGTTGCTATGAGATTCGCGCTGTGGACCATGCTCAAGGTTACGAACTTTCTGATTGGTGCTGCCGGAAGACTATGGCGCTTAATCCAGAAACTAATGCAGAAGCAAATTCCACCGATCGATGCGGATACTCGTTTCGTTGCTGACGATCACGTGGACTTAGGATTTCATCGGAGTACCCCGGACACGCATTGGGATCCTCAAACTCGTCATCCACATCGACAGATGCAAATTCAGCAGCTGAAACATCCATTTGAAAACAGCGGTCCGGAAGAGAACCACACATGGCCACTTGATGGTATCCAGGACTCGACAGAACAGTCATTGCACTCTGGCAGCCAGGATGTTGAACTAGGAACCTCCAACGAGAGCCCGGAAGCTGCTCAAGAGAAATCAGTCGAGGCCGGCAGTTCTGATGCACCACCTGAGGGGATTGCTAGCCCGGAAACAACACCTAGTGTCGACCGGGAAGCGTATGAGGCTTCGCGAGCTTGCAGTTCCGTGGTTGTGAACACTACAGAATACGCTCAGAACAGCACTCGGGTTGCCGTCACACATGAGGCAATGCCTCCACATGATCCGGCGCACGTGAAGAAAGAATTTACTCTTTTGCAATCATATACTACGCAAAAGGACGACTCTAACGGACACAATCCAGCGACGTCCATGGAATCTACGGCGACTCTCCGCGTCGGCCCGAGAGCTTCTGCAAAAACAACAACTCTGTCTGTATTACAACGAAAAGATCCTGGATCGGAGCAGGAGACGCAGCACTCATCCGATGTGACCCAAGCGATTGAGACGCCAACGGTACCATTACCAGTCGAGAATACGGTGATGATGACCCGTCCGAGCTATAGAATGGGCAAATCAGCTACCTCTGTGAAGCATCAGATTTCGCCAGAATCCCTGGAGGGCGACGAAATGGTCAGAATGACGCCAAGCAATGAATCGTTGCTGGGGCAGCATCCAAGCTTCACGTCCGAAGTACAGCTCAACACTATCGCAAGTGACCAGGACACAGAGCTTCGAACGTCCTCGTCGATAGCATCCCAATACATGGACGAAGACAAGGATGGCTTAGGCATACAAACAAGCGAACGTGTATATTTAAGCAATGATACACAGAAGAATTTCACGGACACGCACAGTGGTGGTATCCAAGACCCGAATCATCCAACAAAGCAAGCGTTAGACACTGGGGAGTAAGTCGATTATTCGAGCTATAGCACGCTGGCTTGGATCGTTGCATTCGAAGCGTCTTCTTATCGTCTAGCGGAGCTGGTGAGAAACATTGGGTGCATCGTCTAAGTGAAGGCGCATTATCGTCACTGATGCATTGTGTTGATGATCGAATACATCTTGCTGCAATAGCCGGTATCAGGGCGAAAATTCACGCTGTGATATCCAATCCTCGTGTATGCTCTCCGGGAGGAATTTCATGCTTCCACAGTTAAAAATTTCCAATATGTTTTCTCGTACCAGCTGAGGGCGTCTAGAGTCATGCAGTATCGCGGTCGCTTGCGCCTGCAGGCACGCTGCAGAGCCGTGCCAAGCGCATATGCACCGATTTATGGATGGTGCGAGAGCACTGCATGGAACCTGAAGCTCCCAGAAGCGCAAATATTGCTGGACGCCAGATGGGAGACCCCAGTCCCTCATCAGATCCAAACTGAACACTGAACTGTTCACTCACATCCTCTCTACCAGGTTTTCCGAGTATTTTACGTGGACAGCCCCGCCGTGCAACGAGCACCAACAACAGCTTACACATTCATGCACAGCTCAAGGATTCCCGATCGCCTCTTCAACGATAATTACCCGACGTCATCGCTCGGCGGCATCCTCTCAAGCTTATGCCGAAATTCCACTGATCTTGTCACGCCAAAGAATAACCCATTCCGTTCTAGAGACAAACCCTCATCCGCTCTTCGCTGCCGTCCGCGATGCACCGTTCCACACCAGAAAGACGCGCCTCACGGGGTGCGCGTGCTCCAGCGCTCCCCTCTCGTCTGTCTGCATCGGCATGCGCCCTCAGCTGCGACTCCAGTCATCGCAGCGTTCGCTCCGAGCCGAGCATGCGTTACCGCTCGGCACGAAGGGAGCGCACACAGACCGAAACAGTCCGACATGGCGTCCGCCCCGGATGCCGCATCACGGGTGCTTGTTTCGTGAGGCGCAGCACCGCCTTGCGCGGATCCCCCGGAAGGAATCGAAGAGCGTGTGCCTGCACGCCCAGTGTACAGCGTACTCGCCGAGCTGATGGCCCAGGAGAAGCTCGTGATTGTCGGGGACCGCGGCGGGGGCAGCACTCGCGGACGGCATCGAGGTGAGGCTTCCGTGCCCGCCGACGGCATGCACGATACACTGGCGTGAGCGTGGAGGCGCCACAGCCGCTCCGCGGATGATGTGCTCGGAGCGGGTGGCGTACAGGGACACCTGACCTGAGCCATGTGCCACTGGTGCGAAGGGCGCATCGGGGATGTTGACGGAGAAGAGGCAGCGGCGAGCGCGTTGCCGTTTCCGACTGCCATCCGTGTATGGGATGCATCGAGCACGATTCGAACCGTTTAAAGGTCGACGCTAAAGCAGCCACGAGCATCCTTCGACTGCTGCCAGGGTGCCGGAGGGACGCAAGAGCCCAGCTCATAGAAAGCCGGATTTGGGGGCAGGAACGAGGATTATGAACAGAAGCTGAAAGAGACCGGAAGAGGTGGTATTGCTTCCCGTATCTACGCGAGAGTCAGAGGGCCAAATCCATTTTATTCCGATACGATGAGGCCCTTTTCAAAATTGCACCAGGGCACCTGAAATCGCTAGGCAGTTTCACTCGGAGAGCTAGACGCTGGATAGATTAAAAGCGCGCCTGGTTGCAGAGCGTAATCTTAATGCCTGCTGCAATGCCGGATGTGCCGCTCCGGTCTTTGCACGAAAGCAGAACTGTCATGCAGTACCAATACAAGTGTCGTGTTAAGATGGGATCTGATGTCCGCATCATATACATTGGCGAAGACGCCTCCAATGGTAACAGCTTGTCATGAAGATGCCTGCAATGTTGAGAGCATGCGAACGCTGACTCATGAAAACAGTTCCATCGTGTTGCGGAGGCGTTTGCGAGGATCAACACTCGTCGTTCTCTACTCTCTAGAGTTACTTTGTTCGAAAGCTTTCCAAAGCGAAGAACCTTCGATGATCCCACAACATGCGTGGCGCATGTTGAAGAATGTGTAGCTCGGGCTTGCACAACCTGCACTCCTTTCATAAACGAGTGCCTCATCACATTGCGTCACACCGAAGCCCGCACGAACGATATGCCTGCTCGACAGTCTTTCCGTTGCAAGCTCTGTCACGCGAATGCGATTTAATGGGGCCACTTGATGTAGAGCTGCATGTCTCGGGTGATTTGGAGAAGTTTACGCAATCTCTATAGCAGCCGTTCTCCCTATGAACCTGAGTTTCTCAATGAGCACTCACTCTCCACGATAGTGTACCGGATGCTGGAGGCTAGTATATAGACTGCCATAGCGGCACTCATCTGCGATATGCGTTGCTGTGTGAACCAGTCGTAGTCGATTGACGGCAGAACGGCAAATCGTATAAGTGTAACGGTGCACGATCGACACCAAATGGTGTGTATCTGATGATCCGAATCCGAGGTTATAAACTGACCATCGTCCGGAGCACATCTTACCGTGCACAGTGGACTACGCTTCGTGCTCGCTCGGCGCCGGAGAGCACGTAAGGTACCTGTCTGTGCATTGTATGGGAGTGTATTTGAACGGAGCGAGACTGGAAACAACCCGCAAACAGCCTTTGGCGGAAAGCCAATCCAGGTTTTCGATCGCTACGTTTGTCAAGCTTGAGAAAGTCGCGCGACTCCGTGAACGGAGCATCACTCGTTGTTGGAGCGTGCGAGTGGACCCCAGGTTACCATTTTGCTAGCAAGTCGTTGAAGCTCAATTTTATACGAGACGACTGGCGTTTCTATGAGATCCTGAGAAACGCAAGCTTCTTGCTGTGGATATGGAGAAAGCTGAGCGGCAGTCGCAGCAACCAGACATCTCAGAGCCTGAAAAGGACACGGAGAGCTTCCCGCTATCGCGGATAGCCTTCGACCTTGAAGCATATGCTTTGAGATATATATGGTGGCAGGGTAGCGACGGGCGGTGCTTGAAACGTGGAGCTTTGACACGGCTCCTCCACATTGCCACAAACGCACCCAGAGAGGAACTGCGAAAGGAGGCTGCGCGTCTAGGCCTGCAGATTCTTACGAACAACTTTTCCGAAGCAGCTGGTCTTGCCTTGATGGCACCTTGTGCAACAAAGCCATGCGCGAGTGGCTCGGCACTTGAGGTTCGTAGATGGGGTGATTCCCCTCCGCTACTCTCGCCGGGTCGTAGTGGTCGTTCATGCGCTGTGCGGGGCGAATCATCGTTGTTGGATATGGTCCGTCAGGAGCCCGTTGATCTGGGGCTCTACGCAGAATTCAAAAGAATTCTAGACGAACCCATCGACGTAGCGTTCACATGTGAATGCAAAGATGCCTTCGCCAAGTATCGGAATTCGCTACTGCGAGGGCTGGAGATCAGCCAGCAAAAGGGAATCGATCAGGCCGTTCGCTCTTCATACAACGAACTGGCCCACTTCTACTATGAACATGGATACCTGGATGAGTCCCTGAGATATTTACAGATGATGGAAGCTCGCGGTATGCAGAAACATGAACTTCTCTGTTGGATCCTAGATATATTGCGTATTCATCTGGAGAAATTGTCCTCCAGGGTTCATGCCCAGGAAAATCGAGGTCCGCGGCACGATTTCGCTGCACAATATCCACAATTCGATCTCGATGCATGTCATGGTCACGAAAGCACGGCTCTAGCGCGTATTCCATTGCAGATCGATCTCAGAGGGGATACTTCACGTATAGAGCAGCTGGCACATATAGCCGAAACATCGCTGGAAGAGAAAGACATCGCTGAAGCCACAGCGTTGCAAGCTGGTCTTGCTTTGGTCGCACTTCATAATGGTCAATACCGTCGAGCAGTGAAGCACTTTCTTGCCGTAACCACAGCCTTTCGTGATAGTGGGTTCACGGATATGATATCGAGTGACGACATCGCGTTGCACGCGGTCCTGTGTGCAATCGCCACCTTGAATCGGGAGGAAATTCTGGAGTGGATCCTGCAGAACAGATCGTTCTTGCCCATACTTGATCAAAACCCGATTTCCAAAGAATTGCTGAATAGCTTTTTCAATAGAAAATTCCCTGATCTGTTACGAAGTTTGCGGGCTTTGCAACACGATCTGAGCATGGACTTGTATATGCATTCGCACACCGAAGGTTTGACGCGCCTGATTCGCCATAGATGCTACGTTGCATATGTCCGGCCCTTTCGCAGAATCCGACTCTCCCGGATGAAGTTTGAACTTCTCGGATCGGATTCATTCGATGCAAGTAGCGATGATAGCTTTGAGCGTGATCTCGAGTGGCTCCTGCGGCAGGGATGCATCCAAGGCCAGCTTCATCTCGAGGAAGATCTGCTCGAAGTCAACAGCTACGATGGACACGCGCTCATGATTGCCTCTGTTTTAGATGAGGCAAGCAGTTCTTGGGCGTTCTGCGAGAAAGAAACTTTGCGATTTGCGTACTCGACCTGCCGAATGGGGTTCCCACCCTAGTGTATTGCCGTTTGTCTCAAGAAGTGCCGATTTACGCTGTGGCTAAACTTGTGACACAACAGCACTTGAAGTCCTGACTTAAGTGAACGCGCCCGCCGCTCTAAAAGAGGCCAGGACAGCCTTGCTGTTCATCCGGCTGAAATTTCCAGCTGTATTTCAAGAAAGCTGTCTCTGACTATTGGTCATCCTGGAGCACATAGTCCCACAAATGAGAGTAGGATATCCTCTGAAAAGAATATCATGGCAGCGATCACATCCCATCATTCCAGTAGGTCCACTCTGCTGCCTGATTACAATTCGTTTCGGAGAAATGCAGGTAATGCTGCATCCGAAGCGATGCTCTTGAATCTCGTGCGTGTTCTACGCAGTTTCCGTAATGTAGAGCGAATGTATCAAACCTGCCGATCGCTCGAAACGACGCGGATATAGCCTGCTTCGCTACCTTGCATCTGTCCCGATATATAGCGGTTGTGTTTATCCCGGCACCTGCCAAAAATAGAGCCGTGCCAGGGAGCGTATCGGATATACGAGTTTCATCCCGAGAAAGAGCAAAACCCTCTGAGGATTATTCGCTGAAAGAGCTTGTGCTTACCGACTCTGTCGCAGATGGAGGCTCGTAATCGTTTCTGTCTGTCTGTGCTCCAGTGGGCGGAAGTCTAACTTCGCGACTTCAGCAACACAGTCGGCGATTTTGAGATTCATACACTGGATCTAGTGGGCTACTGTGCCAGCAGGCTGCATGTAGATTATCGTCACCGGCATGTATTTTCGGATAGACACTGGTGTTTTTCCGGGACAATGCACTACATCTAGTCCGTATTGAGGAATTCAGGCGCACATGTATTACCGTAATGAATATTGACCGAAAGAACAGGATTTGTCGCAGGGGTACATCAGAGTCGTCCTCTCCACGCATTGCTCCCGTGGTAGCGCAGCCCGCGCCAGAAGAACGGCCCGCCGCATGCTCGACACCGCTGCGTCGCTGGAATATTCAGATGTGCTTTGCTACCGGACCAATGGACACAAGTTGAGGATGTTTGAAAGATTCGGTAGAGGCGCCGAAGTTCTTGCCCTCGCCATCATATGCGTCCATGCAATCGATAAATATGAGCCAGTGTCTTTTAACCCGCACATGAAGAAACAAAGCTATGTTCAGAGCGACGCTCCTTGGGCAGGTCAGCGAGGCAGCGATTCTGGCCTGCGGGTGCATCGTGCTCCATTGCGTGACGCGCAAGATCGCTGCATCGGGCCAGCATTGCGTGACCTGCTGCTGGCCGCGTGACAGATGCTCGCACGCACGCAGCTGCTGCGATAGTATGTGTTCCTGTGACTGCGTGCACGCGCGGATTGCTTTCGAGGCAGCCTCGAACGCGGGACGTTGATCCTAAACAGGTTTTGGGACTCCCATGACTCGGTATATTTGTGGTGAGTGTGGACAGATTTTTGAACTCGACGTGAACGAAACCGTCCGGTGCAACTTCTGTTCGTGTCGCTACGTCTACAAGCTGCGAACGAAGAAACCCATCCAGCTGGAGGCGCGCTGAGCACACGCCTTGGGAACTGCTTCCCGCAAGCGCTGCACGCCCCTCGTAAGAGATGCAGGTTCCTAGGATTGTCGGCGTACTGGGCGCTGCGGGTCAGATGGGCTCCGGTATTGCTGAAGTCCTCGGCCAGAGGTCTGGTTGCACCGTCCTACGGTACGATCCCGTAAAAGAACCCGAAAAGGACATTAACGTCCTTCGAGGTGCCGAATTCCTTATCGAGGCCGTACCAGAAGTGTTCGAGACAAAAGTTGCTGTTTACAAAGCTCTCGAAGAAGCCCGAGTCTGGACGGAACATGTCGTCTTGGCGAGTAACACGTCGTCGTTATCGATTACGAGACTCGCGGCTACTTCGAAGTTTCCGGAAAACTTCATTGGCATGCATTTCTTTTACCCCGTACAACGAATGAATATCGTAGAGATCGTCTGTGGGTTACGAACGTCCGAAAATACTGTTGAAGTCACGGAGTCACTTGCTCGTAAAATGGGAAAAGAGTGCGCGCGGTGTGTGTCTGATAGCCCAGGTTTCGTCTCGAATCGAATACTCATGCCTTACATCAACGAAGCGATTGAAACGCTACGTGAAGGGACCGCAGATGCGAAGGATATCGATCGAATTATGAAGCTCGGAACGAACGTGCCCATGGGTCCGTTGGCACTAGCCGACTTTATCGGCCTCGATACTTGCCTCAATATTTTGCGTGTGCTTGAACAAGGGCTCCCCGGGGGTTCTGTAAAGTATAGAGCATCCCCACTGCTGGTCAAATATGTTGATGCTGGTTGGCTCGGGCGCAAGACTAAAAGAGGTTTTTACACCTATGACTAGGGTGGATAAAAATGGGACACTGAACTGCTTGTTCTGTTCCTGGCTTTCGGGTTTTTGAGAATAAATTTCGACGTATAATCTTGACATTCGAAAGGCAGCAATAAGGGTTTAAAGATTCATACGTAGCTTTAGGATTCTCGATCGCCTTTTCGGTGTGCCTCCTCAGATGCTGTTTCGCTGGAATTCGTTCCTCTGACGTTAACAAGATGATACGGGAAGTTCTCGAACAAGAATTCGTAGAATAAACGACAGTATCATCAAGTTCATGAATGGAAGCCTCCAAGATTCTCCGTTAATAACGTGTCGCATGCTCAAATCTTGCATTCTTTGTGTATTCGATCTTTCTGATTCAAGGTAACTCACTAGCAGAGCAATTAGCGCTGCTGAGTTAACGAGCATGAAAATTCAGCGAAGCCCAGAGGCGACTTCTTTATTGACTTATAGCTCAACTTCGCTGAATATTTCTTTCTCAAATCATCGATTCCGTTCTGAAGACACTTCCTGCCCTCTTGGTGGTCCTCGGCGGAAAGAGATGCGAGAACGAGATGATGCGTCTCATTGGACATGCTCACAGGGGCCTCCATGTACTGTTTACATTGAAAAGAATCATAGACTCTGACTTAAGTCACCAAAGAGATGTTCTCGTTTGGAGTGCACTTTATCGCCTTGCGCGAAAGTGGCATGGTCACATTAAAATGTGTCGACATATGCTGCATCAGTAGAATTAACCTTCCAAATCAATATTCATCATAGAGAGCATCGCGTTACACTACTTGTCAATAGGATGGTTCCAATTCACGATTCATCATGGACAGCATAGCGTTACACTAATTGTCAATAGAATGGAAAACTGCGGACTCGCGCCTCCAGCAGAATCGGTACTCATGGAGGAGATCACCTGTAAGAGGCACGTGATCGTAGGGCACAGCACCGCAGCTGGAATCGGTGGAGGATATCGAAAGTAGCCATGTGTATCCGTCAAGTGTATGTGCCGAGCGCTAAACCAAGCGTTCACGGAGCACGAGGCGGTCAACGGATTAGGAGCTGTGGGTGATATTTAGGAACACCTGAGGACAACCAAGTGTCACCGCTGCGAGAGGGCGCAAAGAGGCTGCATACAAAAAAGATGAAAATGGCAAGCGGTGCGTCGATGGCAACTCCTGTTTTTGCATCAAATGCGTCGCCAGCGGCTGGAAACTCAGAAATCGGGAATTCAATGCTGCCATCAACATCTTTCGACCACTGACAGCGGGACTAAGAGGAAACGAGAGACCGTCGTATTCCAAGTCAAAGATAACAAAGAATAATAGGAGCGGTCGCAGATAAGGCCGCAAAGGCTAATTCTGATGACATTGGGAACAGACTCGAACTTGAGAATGTAATCCCTTCAAAGAGGCATTCTAACATTTATTCTCAAATGAGTGTATGATTCGAATTGTGAATTTAACCAAGAGAACCAAATGAGAAACATCGCATTCCGTAAGCGAGCGTACAGCCAGATCTTGTAAAGAATATTATATCGAGACAGACTTTGAAAAATATTCGTTCGTGGCATCCTCATCGACCAGGAACTCACCGACGTGCGCTTCATCATGGTTGTTTGGATGCGCAGCATGTTTGTTCAGAGCAGGAAAACAAGCTTCACTCCTGCTGACGAAAATGCTCTGCTTCGAAAAAGACTTTTCGCAATCACTGGACCCAAATAGGGGTCTCTTTGGAGCCGGAACCCGGACCGCTCGAGTGTTGAACATCAGCTTACAGAGGTGCGCTACCCGCCAGGTTCGATGCATTTAGAAGATAAGGACATAGCCACTTCAGCATCCGCTCCTAGCTTATAATGCAGATATTTTAGCGGCATCACAAAGCTCCATTCACATTTGCTCATCATTTCGGTCTGAGAGTTATTCACGAGCTCTGCAGCGGCCTCGGTATAGAACGTGATGAATTCGATTCTATTTACATCATCACAACTGGACACAAGCGACCCGAGACGCTTTCCAGCAAGCCGTACAAAACCAGGAAACAACATGCAACGATCATGAGCTCTCCACTTCGAGGCTTGCTATCGTCTTTGGAGAGAAAGCTTTTCCAATGTGTCGGGCAAGCTCGAAAATTGCATCGCGGGCGGGACAATCGTAATTTAGGATCGCCTCCCCGAGGTCAGAGGCTCGCATCAGTGCCGGATCCAAAGGAATCCTACCTAGGAAGCGAACGCCACTGTCGTTGCAAAGGGCTTGCACTCCACCAGTTGTTGGCGTAAAAATTTCCTCCTGATGACCGCAATGGCGGCACGTATAGTACGACATATTCTCGACGATACCCACAATGGGAACGCCGGCACGCTCGCAAAAGCGTACCTGCTTACGTACATCCAAGAGGGCGACCTCTTGAGGAGTAGCAACAATGAGCGCTGCAGTGTTCGCAATCCCTGCTAAGGCTTGCGTTAGCGTAATGTGCTCGTCCGATGTACCCGGCGGCATATCGATAATGAGCCAGTCGAGATAATCGCCCCAGTCGACATCTCTCAGGAACTGTTTTAAAAGACCCGTTTTCCGCGCTCCTCGCCAAGCAACCGCGTCATCCTTTGACGGAAGCATAAAACCAATTGACATGGCAGCTAGATTGTCCCGGACGTACACAGGCTGCCAGCCAGTGGCCGACTGGTGCACTTCTTCCTCTGCGATAGAAAGTAAGTGCGGAATCGACGGTCCCGTCACATCAGCATCGAGAAGTCCAACTTCAAGCTCCCTGTCAACCGCTTCACAGGCAACGCCGGAAGCAAAAGCAAACGCTAGCTGCGCAGCAACAGAAGACTTACCGCAACCCCCTTTGTTCGCTACGACAAAGAGGACTCTCTGAACACCAGCCAGTCGGTTCGCTATAGCCACGCGATCTGGGTCCACAGTTGTGTTCTTCCCAGCGGCACAAGCCGTTTGGTTTGGGCAGCCATAGCAAGCCGCGGCTCTGCCGGCCTGTTCCGACTCTGTTCCAGGGCAGCTCACTGGAACTGAAGTTTCCGTCATGACGCAAAGAGTACTGACAACGTTGACCCAAAATTTCCAGGGAAGAGCTCCAGCGACGCTGAACGCTCGAGCGCCGGATGGACGTACAATTATGTACGTATGTGTCCAGATAATTTTTGTTCCGCGAGGAGGCGTTTCCGCCGAACCGATGCGGTTTTGTGATCATTCACGTGAGGGCATTCGCAGGTTATCAATCGCAAAGACTACAGCGTTGCGTGGCCCGGATGCCACTAAGTACAAGTGCGTTCATACCTACAGCTTTAGTTAAAGCTAAAAAGCCGCTGGCAACAGGCTCTTTGGCCAAGGCGACGCACCCGCTGCTTCGTGGTCAGCAGGCAAGGAGGGCGCAAGCACCACGACGTGGCCTCCGAGATGTTTCACAGCACGCAGTCGCAACGCTCCGGGCAGTGCAAGTCCACAGCAAGGATTCGCGTTCTGATAGAGGACTATCGCTCGCCGCTGACCTTTGTCGAGAGGTTGAGACCTATGAGGTGAAGTCTGTCTACACACAAGAGCCTGTGCGTATTCGTGTTTACCGAGACTTTAACGCCGAGCTGCTCGAACCACTTGGTATCACGTCCTGGGACGCCGTCACTGAAGAAGCCGCTGAAGACTATCCGGTGACATATGAAAATTATGAGGTTGTGTACTATGAAAGCGGCTGTATGAAACTCCAGTGTGTCGGCCGAGACGAGCCACTCATTCTCCAAGCGGGAGACTTGGCAGAGTTCTCCGATGGTGTTCACGGAGACGGCCGCGTAACAGAGAACTTACGCCGCCGCTTTGTTTTTTGCTCCCCAGATGAGTGGGAAGCGTCACTTAGGCGAGCCATCACCGAAACGCTTGAAGGGCGTCCCGCACAAGCTGCTGATGCAGACGTCTTGCCAGGCCGATCGAAATATGGGACCAAACCAGGTGCCACATCTTCCGAAACCACAAGACCGACAATTGAACCCCTCGCTCATCAGGCTGGAGGGGAGTTTGCAAATAAGATCACCAATTCTTCTTCGAAGAAAGCGACTCGCCGGAACAGAGGCGCGAAGTCCTCGCTCAAAAATGCTGATAGAGAGCCTGGCAATGCTGCACGAGCGAAAATGGATGCCGAGCTAGCATTTCCAAACTGGGTGGCCTATGCGTTAGCTGATATTATCCAGCTTGGAGCAGCCACCACGCTTATTTTATTCTGGGACTCTGGTCCTGGGGCGTTTATTCCATCAAAAGAGATTAACTTTCTGCTCCATTACATTTTTGTACCCATTGGAACGGCTGGGGCATTCCTATCGGCGGTGGCACGGTTTGCGCTTGAAGTGGCGCCGTCTCTCAAGGAGCACCCTCTTGTGCGTCTTGTGCCGCGATATGAAGACATAGATGATCCTAGACAAAAATATTTGCAGAAAAGAGACTAAGAATGGCCTACAGAGCGAAACTCGGCCATGGTGCCCGCTTGGCTTGCGGATGCACTCTAAAGGCCTGCTCCTCGAGAGAAGGTCGCACCTCCAGGTGAAAGTTTAGGTGGCTATGTGCAGCAGACTTTGCACTGGAAATCCACAGCGAAAATCTAAAGCGTTCGTGAGGGCTACTGCATTCGCGTCCTTGACGCCAGATCGTTATGGTCTTTCACCTCGATTATATTTCACCTGCGCTGCTGTGCATGGCAGGATATCGAACCTACTATGCAATTTACCGCATAGATCGTACACAAGTTGCCTATTGCACATATATTTTTTATGAACAGTGCATAGAGGACTGCATGGCTCCTGCAGGAAAGTCATAACGCAGTACTCAGATAACTGAGGGCCACTGAACGAAACAAGTATACGAGCTGCGCTCAAAAACTATCATTCTCAAGGACTGGTTTCTGTAAATGGTAGAAAACGGATCATTGATCATCTTTTGCTGAAAGTAAAACCCTCAATCGAAGCCACCTGGGGCATCTCTGTTTCTTAACAGCAAATTCGTCTGATCCTGAAAACGATGGGTACAATCGCAGAAAAGTTCCAACGTCAGTCACGGCCATCTTGCACCAAAATCGCATCTACAGTGTTCCTAGAACGTCTCAATCGGTATGATCCTTAGGGACGTCGGTTCATTTTTCCAGCCAATGAGACTTGTTCCAGAAGAATCGGTCGGAATGTACATGGGTATTCGCGGGGCAGGGAGCCCCATGTATCCACGATCGAACCCGAAGAGAGCGCGGACCAATCTCTTCTCGCTAGAGTGGATTCATTTGGATGCCTCGGTTTTCGCTCGTAGAGAAGGCTCATACAGCAGCACCAACCACTTCGTCAAATCACAAAAGACTTTTCCCCTGGCGTCTGGCGATATTCTTCTCTTGGACAGCGTGACATTTCATTATTACCCTTGCGGTCGAGCTTTTGCTGATTCTTTCGGGGCAAAGCTGCTTTTCATTCCTCCGTGCGCTCCGTGTTCCAACTGCATCGGCGGAATGTTTTCTATCGTGAAACCTAATGACCGTTCCACCGGGCGAATCGCTGAAGCATTCAGCGCACGGTGACACATCGGGGCGCATTTTGTCTTTCTTCCGCATGTGCTGCTCGGTGCGGGAAGGTCCTCACCTAACGGCATAGAGCAGTGTCTTCAGTTGAAGAAACGAAAATTCCAAGGGAACGGTATCGATACGCAACTCGTGGGCCCCGGAATGCGGTTATCTTCGGTAGTCGGGGATGGACGAAAAATCCTCTTCTCGCCGGCAATCGAGCGAAGAAGAGCAAGTGACGAAGAAGAAGGGTAAGAAAAGGGGAGATAGGTGGGGAAATGTGTTCGCGCAATGAGAGCATGACGAAGCCGCAGTGGCACAGAGTGCACGAGGTCTACCTATCCTTGCAATTGCGAGTTCCACCAGAGGCAATAAACGTGTGGAGTTCGAGAGCCGAGACTTCATTGCGTCCATCCATATCAGACGACGTGTGGTGCAGAATACGAGCCCCGAGGAGCTGGGGCGGTCAAATTTTGTAGGGCAGCCTCTCACGCTCGATTTGCTCAAGGGAAAGCTCAAGCAGGTAGCCGGGGGCCGTCAAACGAGGCTCGGAGTCGCCTATGAATAGATATATGAATACATTATATCCTCTTGAAACGTTTATCGTTTCTTTATGATCATCTACGACAGCGCTATTCAGTGCTGTAAAATATAGTCATATGCCATGCAATGAAATAGGACCTCGATTCTCGATATGCGCCGCAGTTAAAGCAGTGAATTGCAGCACACTTGGAAGAGCAAACACTTTTTGTTTTTGGTTTGCTTCTTTCGCAGGTATCGAACGAGAAGAATTTTTTCTGTAAGATGAAGAAAGGCCGCAGAAATATAGTACGCTATAGCAGATTGCTCGCCAAAACACCTTATTTGTTCATGTCTGTCATTCTATGTTCTGCAGGCGGATGAACCACCTTCCCTGTCGTCCTTTTCATGAGCGTCCTGCACGCGAAAAAGGACTTATTCTGCTCCGTGTACGGGGCTGTCTCCTTGTCAATCTATTCCACTTCGTACGCTCTCCAGGGGGTACCAACCACGGATCCCCAGGATGTGAAGTTTCCGTATTGTTGAGACAACCGAAGGGGATGAGACTTGGGTGGACAAAGAAAAGAGCACGCTTCCATGGGTCTCTATCGTTCGTTCGACAACACACTGCGGGTTTCCCAATAGGACGCGAACGCTTATAGCTGGACGGACTTGTGTTCGTCTCACTTGATGAACATTGTTCGGGAGATATGGTGGACTTGTACACGGGCATTCGAAGAGCCGACAATACGAATCGCACAGGAGGCACGCACGAGAACTCCGAAAACATCAGCCCTGGCTGCGATTCGATCCTCTAGTCGACCACAAATCGC
>Ga0078972_1005805_pt1 | contig 30649 bp, 24 predicted proteins | sample YelNatPaOPGAMG01_FD_67568 | JGI IMG/M metagenome (GOLD analysis project Ga0078972, IMG submission 67568) | Hot spring thermophilic microbial communities from Obsidian Pool, Yellowstone National Park, USA - OP-RAMG-01 (SPADES assembly) (version 2) | ecosystem: Environmental > Aquatic > Thermal...
GCTTGAGAGAAGAGAAAAGATAGGCTAAGGGTTTTGCCTGTAGTGCCTTATCTTTGGGCTTTTAATCCCTTTATATTGGCTTTTCCCTCTCCAGCTTTGCTGACTTTCTCAGCACTCTCCATATGGGATTGCTGGGCATAACATGGGCTGTGTCTGTGGCAGCATTCTTCACAACAAGTGGAAGCATTGAGAAGGACAGGCGCCTCGTGCTTTGCGGATATAGACCGTGGCAAATCCTCGCCTCCAGGTTTATACTACTGACGGGAATTGCCTTGCTGGTTTCAGTACTTCCCTTCACCCTCTACACCTTCGCCCTTTCACCCCTCCATCCAGAAATAATTTGGCTGGCTTCACTTCTGTCGGGGCTTATTGCTATGGGGATTGGCCTGCTTGTAGGTGCCATCATCCCACGTCCCACAGAAGGTGTACTTACTTTGATCGGGCTCATCGGCATAGGGATGAGCATAAAAGGCACGGCTGCTCACTACTTCCCTACCTATCCCGCTCAGCAGCTTCTATTCACCGGACTTTTTGCCGAGAAACCTCTCATCCTGCCTTTTGTGGAGCGAGCCCTGTTCACTCTCGCTATCTTAGCTTTGATAACAACCGGCTTTTGGTCTTATCGGATTAGAATCCGCAGGAGGAATAAATAAGGTTCTCGCCCTTGCCAAGCCTTTTAGGATTTTGTGCTTTCGCTTGGCTGGCCTTGACATCATGAACAACGTAAATACAATCTAAGGTGGGAAGGAGGGCCTGAAATGGGAAAAGTGATTGAAAGGGTAAAGTTCACAAGCTTGTTTGACCCGAATAAGTCAATAGAAGTAGAGGCGGTCATTGATACAGGTGCAACTATGGTTGTACTTCCTCAGAACCTTGTAGATGAACTCGGGTTGAAGAAGGTTCGTGAAGTGAAAGTTAGGTATGCGAACAACGCTACAGAGGTAAAATCAATCTACGGTGTGGTGACCATAGAAATCAAGGGGCGAACAGGTAATTTTGATGTGCTTGCCGAAGCGGAAGGTTCACAGCCTCTTATAGGACAAGTGGTGTTAGAGGTATTAGACCTTGTAGTGGACCCAAAAACGCGAACGCTCATACCCAATCCCAGATCTCCCGATATGCCGATGATAGAAATATTGTGACGGCATAGGGAATTCCCCGCCCCGTTGGCTTAGGGCCACGCCCCGAGGGGTTAGTCAGCGTTTTGGGTCCCACTCGTGGCATTGTTAAGAGTAAACTTTTCGCCCCCTCTTTTGGCCAAAGGCCCGAAGAGGCTGATTTTAGGCAGCGTGAAAGGCTTTTGCGGTTTGCCTTAAAGGGCATTCTGTGCTATACTTTGCTTGAAAATTGAATACTGAGGTCGCTGGGGGAGCTCGGGTGAGCCGGGCTGAGAGGGTGGACATCCTTTAAAAGGCCTCCGCCGACCCCGGGAACCTGATCTGGGTAATGCCAGCGTAGGGAAGCGACGGTTTAAAAGGACCGCAAGTCTTCCAGGCTGGCGGTCCTTTTTGATTCCCTAAAAGGAGGTGCAAAATGTCCCCCCTTAAAATTCAAAGGCCACCAGAGTGGGGTATTGAGCCGGTCCCACCTACCCACAGGATAATGGGTTTCATTGATTACTTCGCCCTCTGGTCAAGCTTGGGAGTGGGGCTTCTGGTCTTCCTGGCAGGCTCGCTTTTGGTCCCAGGCCTCGGGCTTAAGCAGGCTTTCCTCGCTATCCTGCTGGGAACGGTCGTTGGGAACATCCTTCTGGCTTTGGCTGGCTACGTGGGTAGCAGGGAGGCAATACCTACCATGGTGCTCCTGCGGCCAGTCTTAGGCATAAGAGGCTCCTATATCCCCACTCTCCTCAATATCCTCCAGCTCGTAGGCTGGGGAGCATTTGAGGTCATAATCATGGCCCAGGCTGCCTCCCAAATTTCCCAGAAGCTCTTCGGCTTCTCCGCTTTCGTCCCCTGGGTTGCCTTCTTCTCCATCTGGTGCACTCTCATGGCCATAGGCGGCCCGCTGATGGTGGTGAGGGATTGGATTGAGAAGTTCGCCATCTGGCTTGTCTACGGGATAACGATTTACCTAACTTGGTACCTCTTCAGCCACTACGATATCCCAGCCCTTTGGCGCAAACCCGGCACGGGAGAGCTTCCTTTCCTCATCGGAGTTGACCTGGTAATTGCAATGCCCATCTCTTGGATGCCGCTTGTGGCCGATTACAACCGCTTTGCCCGCAAGGCCGGAAGCGCTTTCTGGGGAACTTACCTCGGCTACCTCGTGGCCAATGTCTGGTTCTACGCACTGGGGGCACTGTTCATCCTGGCCTTAGGGACGCAGGACCTTATCCCTGCCATCCTCAGCCTTGCCGGCGGGATGATAGCCCTCATCCTGATCTTGGTTGATGAAACCGACAACGCTTTCGCCGATATTTATAGTGCCGCTGTCTCCGCCCAAAACATCATCCCGAAAGTCCCTCAGTGGGTCCTGGTGACATTGGTAGGGCTTATATGCTTAATCCTCGGAGCCACGGTCCCAATAACCCAATACGAAAACTTCTTGCTCCTCATAGGCTCAGTTTTCGTGCCGCTGTTCGGGGTTCTGGCAGCCCACTATTTCTTCGTGGAAAAGGGACGCTACAGGGTTGAGGAAATCTATCAGCCCAGGGGAAGATACTGGTATGCCGAAGGATTTAACTGGAAAGGGCTTGTGGCCTGGGCTTTGGGCATAGCAACTTACCACGCGGTAGTAAAGTTCATCCCGTGGCTTGGGGCTTCAATACCGAGCTTCGTGGTGGCTTTCTTGGCCCAAATAATCTTAAATTTTAAGGAGGTGAAGCCATGAGTCAGGCTCGGAAAGTAGCTTATGCTGTGGTTCTGACGGCCTTAGCAGTAGCTTTCTCCCCCCTTTTCATCCCCGTGGGCATAATTAAGGCCTACCCGGCTCAGCACATGATAAACGTCATAGCTGCAGTCTTGGTGGGGCCTTGGTATGCCTTGGCAGTGGCCACGGCTGCAGCCATAATCCGCAACGCCCTCAACCTGGGGACAATTTTCGCCTTCCCCGGCGGGATGATAGGGGCCTTCTTGGCTGGATGGGCCTACAGGCTCAGCCGAAACATCTACTTGGCAGCCTTAGCTGAGGTTATAGGGACAGGGCTCATAGCTTCAACCCTGAGTGCGCTGGTTATCGGCCCGGTCTTTTTGAAGAAAACTATGGCTCTCGGAACTTTCATCTTGGCCTTCTCGGCCAGCACTATAGCTGGCTCAATTTTGGGGGTGCTCATCCTTCTGGGCCTTAAGAGGGCCGGGTTCAGGTGGTAGAAGGGCTTCGCCTCTAGTCCAGCCTTGCTAAAAGCAAGAGGCAAGCCTAAAATACCTGCAAGCCTTGCCTAATAGGCGGGGGGTTGCCTTGCCGCCTCCGGCGGTTCGCAATGACAAAACCACAAGCAACCAGGAGGTGAGCTATGAGGAAACTGACTCTGGAAGAAGCCATTGAGCGCATAGGATTTGGGCGGTTCCAACTCCGGCTGCTTTTTGTATGTGGCGCGGGCTGGGCCGCCGATGCTATGGAAGTCCTCATCATCTCCTTTGTGATACCGGCCCTTATGAAAGAGTGGAAGCTTTCCGCTGCGCAGGCCGGCTTCTTGGGCACAGCTATTTTCCTCGGCATGCTGGCGGGAGCTTGGTTCTGGGGCACGGTGTCTGATTACATCGGCCGAAGGCTTGGCTTCCAGCTTACGGTCCTTGTGGATTCGGTCTTCGGTTTCCTATCGGCTTTGGCTCCCAATTTCCCAACCCTTGCCTTATTAAGGGCCCTCACAGGCTTCGGAGTAGGCGGGACTTTGCCCGTAGATTACTCCATCTTCGCCGAATACCTCCCCAAGGAGAAGAGAGGCCGTTACCTTGTAATCCTGGAAAGCTTCTGGGCTGTAGGAAGCATAGTAGCAGCCGGGCTTGCCTGGCTCATCGTCCCAAGGGTTGGGTGGAGGACACTCTTAGCTGTATCAGCGGTGCCGGGCATCATAATCTACTTCATCCGCCGCTATGTCCCTGAATCGCCAAGGTATCTTCTCATAAGCGGGAGAGAAGAGGAAGCCCGCAAAGTCCTGGAACAAGTCGCAAGGGAGAACGGTGTCAGTGTGGAGATACCGGGGCTTGTAGCCGAACCTCGCCGGGCAAAGGTTACAGTGCCCGCGCTGTGGAGAGGAAACCTCATCCCCATTACCCTCATGCTCTGGATTGTCTGGTTCACGATTTCCCTCGGCTACTATGGAGTTTTCATCTGGCTTCCCAAAATCTTCGTAGCTCGCGGCTTCACTTTCCTTCAGACCTACGCCAACGTCTTCATCATGTCCCTGGCCCAGCTTCCGGGGTATTTCTCTGCAGCTTACCTTGTGGAGAAGTGGGGGCGTAGACCAACTCTGGCCCTTTACATGGTCCTGAGCGGGCTTTTCACTTACTTATTTGCCGTGGGGACAGGCCTTTCCTCAATCATGGTGGCAGCAGTGCTCATGAGCTTCTTCTGCCTCGGGGCATGGGGTTGCCTCTATGCTTACACCCCAGAGCTCTACCCCACTGAAGTCCGGGCCACGGGTATGGGTTGGGCCAGCGGGATGACCCGCATAGCCGGAGCGATTGCTCCTATCTTGGGAGGCTATCTCCTTTCCATCTCCCTTACCGCTGCCCTGAGCCTCTATGCTCTGGCTTTCATCGTGGGCGGATTGACTACGGCGGTATTGGGGCGTGAAACAAGGGGCCAACCCCTGCTGGAGGTTATCCAATGAAAGAGCTTAACGAGCGCATTGCCGAAGCCTTCGCCCGCATCCGCCAAGAAAAGCCACTAATCCACCACATCACCAATTACGTGGTAATGAACGATACGGCCAACCTGACCCTCCACTTAGGAGCGCTACCGGTCATGGCCCATGCCCCGGAAGAGGTGGCTGAGATGACCTCTATGGCTTCGGCCCTGGTGCTCAATATCGGAACGCTTACGATTCCAAGGGTTGAGGCTATGCTTAAGGCCGGGAAGAGGGCATCGGAGCTTGGAATACCGATCGTTCTGGACCCAGTAGGGGCAGGGGCTACAAAGCTTCGGACGGAATCGGCTTTGCGGCTCATAAGGGAATTGAATGTGGCCATAGTTAGGGGCAACTCTGGGGAGATAGGGGCCCTATTAGGCCTTGAAGCCGAAGTGAAAGGGGTGGAAAGCGTGAAGGGGGTTGAAGACCCCACCGAGGCCGTGCGAAAAGCAGCCTCGCTTTGGAAATCCGTAGTGGCCATAACAGGCAAAAGGGACTTCGTATCGGATGGGGAGAGGGTGCTGGGGGTAGACAACGGCCACCCCTTCCTCACCACCATAACCGGCTCCGGTTGCATGGCGACCACAGCTATAGCTGCCTTTGCCGCTGTGGAGAAGGATTACCTTCTGGCCGCTGCGGGGGGACTGGCTTGCTTCGGGCTTGCCGCTGAGCTGGCGGCCCAGAAGGCTTCAGGTCCAGCCAGCTTCAAAGTCCACCTCTTTGATGAGCTTTTCAACCTAACCCCAGAAGCCCTCGCCCGAGGGGCAAGGATTGTGCAGCTGTGATAGAGTTCAAAGATTTTTCCTTTTCCTACGAGGGCGGGAACGAGGCCGTAAGCGGGGTCAACTTAAGGGTAGAGGCCGGAGAGTTCGTCCTCCTCTGCGGGCCAAGCGGAGGAGGCAAGTCCACCATCCTCAGGGCGCTCAATGGCCTCATCCCCCACTACTTCCGAGGGAAAATGTCGGGCAAGGTGATTGTTGGGGGGCTTGATACTTCCAGCCACCCCGTTCACGAGCTTTTCTCTCGGGTTGGGATGGTCTTCCAGAACCCGGACGCTCAGCTCTTCGCTGGGACCGTGGAGAGGGAGCTGGCCTTTGGCTTGGAAAGCCTCGGCCTTCCCCGCCGAGAAATAGCCGAAAGGATTGCGTGGGGGGCGGAGGTCCTGAGGATAAAGCACTTGCTTGACCGCTCCCCACGCTCCCTCTCAGGAGGAGAAAAGCAGCTTGTGGCTATTGGAGCCATGCTGGTCCTGAAGCCCATGGTCCTGGCCTTGGATGAGCCTTTCGCCCACCTGGACCCCATGGGGGCACGGAGGGTGGCCGAGGCCCTTCGGGAAGTTAACAAGCTTGGCATTACGGTGATAGTGGTGGAACATCGGCTGCGCTGTGTCTTGCCTTACGTCACAAGGATGATAGTGGTAGCGGAAGGCAAAATCCGGCTGGACGGCCCCCCTCGCCAGGTCCTCAGGGAGCCTGTGGAGGAATTCGGCCTGAACCTCCCCGCTTCAGTCAGGCTATCGCGGGAAATCGGCCTCCCAGAGGTTTTGCTTTCGGTTGAGGAAGCTCTGCCCTATGCCAAAGCCTCAAGCCCCCGCTCTCCCCTCGCCCCCGAAACTGATGGTTCCTTCCCTAAAGCCATAGAATGCCGTGAGCTGGCCCAGGTCCTGGGTGGACGCAAGGCGCTGGATGGGGTAAGCATTGAGGTCAAAAAAGGTGAAATTTTGGCCATTGTAGGGGCCAATGGCGCAGGCAAAACCACCCTCATAAAGCATTTCAATGGCCTCCTCAAGCCTTTCGCCGGGACTGTGGAAGTGCTGGGGATTGATACCCGAAAGGCTAAAGTTTCGGAGCTGGCTACAAAGGTTGGGATTGCCTTCCAGAACCCCGAAGAGCAACTTTTTACCAGCTCGGTCCGAGAAGAAATCCTGGTGGGGCCAAAGTTCCTGAAGAGGATGGATGAAGGTTGGCTTGGGGAGCTTGAGGAGCTTTTCAACCTGAGGGGGCTCTTGGAAAAGCCGCCGCTCTCCCTCAGCGAGGGGGAAAAGAGGCGAGTGGCTTTCGCCTCGGTGCTGGCTTCAAAGCCTGAAATCATCGTTATGGACGAGCCTACTGCTGGCCAAGACGAGCTCTTCCGCCGGCGCCTTACGGAGCTGCTCCGAGCCTTGAAGGAGAAGGGCCACACCGCAATCCTCGTCACCCACGACCTGGAATTTGCTCAATCTGTGGCCGAAGAGTGGGCAGTAATGGCCGGAGGTCGCATCCTGGCCAAAGGCCACCCTAAGCTGATAATGGCCGATAAGGGCCTAATGGAGGCAAGCTCGCTTCTACCTACCGATAGCTTCCTTCTGGGGTTGACGTAAGGATTGACCCCACGAAATCCCTCTGTCCCCTGGCGAACTCCTCTGGTCCCATCCGACTTTTGCCTTCCAACTGAATTTCCTCAAGCAGAAGTGCCCCTGACCCGCACGCCACTTTTATCCCCTCACTGTCCCGAAAGACCTTCCCCGGTGCTTCTCCTGAGGTTAGAGCGGCAGGGGTAGCCTTCCAGATTTTGAGGAGTTTGCCTTTCCAAAAGGTGAAAGCGCCGGGCCAGGGGTTAAAGGCCCTCACTTTCCTGGCCAGAAATTCTGCTGGAAGCTCCCAATCCAAGAGGCCTTCCTCTTTCTTCACGGGCTTTGTGTACGATGGCTCGCCTTCCTGGGGCAATGGTTTTATCTTGCCCTCCACCCAAGCCGGCAGTATCTCCAACAAAAGCTCGGCTCCGAGGCGAGAGAGCTTCTCCTCCAAAGTTCCGGCAGTATCCTCAGGGGAGATTAGGATGGCTTTGCGGGCTACGATTGGGCCGGTGTCCAAGCCCTCGTCCATGAGGATTATAGTGATTCCGGACTCCGGGTCGCCGTTGAGGATAGCAGCTGGGATGGGGGCTGCTCCCCTGTAGCGAGGGAGGAGGGAAGCATGAACGTTGAGGCATCCGTGTGGGGGGATTCGGAGGACTGCGGGGGGAAGGATTTGGCCGAAGGCCGCTACCACAATCACATCCGGCTCCTTCGCTCTTATCCAGGCTATGGCCTCCTCCCGCTTGAGGCTTTCGGGCTGGAAGACCGGGATGCCATGGGCCAGGGCCAGCTCCTTGACCGGAGGAGGCTTTAGCTTGAGACCTCTCCCGGCCGGCCTATCGGGCTGAGTGACCACCCCTACCACCTGGTGGTGGGCCAGGAGCCCTTCCAATATCGGGATGGCGAATTTGGGCGAGCCCATGAAGAGGACTTTCACAGGAATTTCTCCGCTCCTGGGAACCTCCATAAAAGTTGCTCCCTGTAGGAGGAATGGGGCCTAAAGCGCCGGCGGACTTCTTCCAAAGGTGCGTTCCCCACAACCTTTATCTTGGAGATATCCCCTACCCCAAGGCCTGCCAGCTTGCAATAGTATAGGTAACCGACCTCATCCGGGTCAAAGCCCATGAGGTAAGCGGTCAAGGAATCAACGGCCAGCGGGTCGGTTCCGGCCAAAGCTATGCGCCAAGGCACAGCGCTGCCTGAGGTCGGTCCATCCCCTTCCATCCCCTCAAATCCGTCAATGATGGAAAGGTGGGGCCAGACGAGCTTTGCTAACCTATAAAGATTGACGTTTATGGCCTCATAGCCCTGGTGGATAGCCACTTTATCGTTCCGGAACAAGGCCTGGGAAGTCCGCTCTTTCAACCCTTGAACCAAGGGAAGGGAAGAGAGCCAAGAAGGGGCGAAGCGCCGGGCAAAATCGGCCACAGCCGAAGCCCCGCCTGTATCCCGTATCAAGCTGCCCACGATTATGTTCTTCAGGGTGATGGTGACTACTACGGTGTCGTGCGTTTTCGGTGGGGTTATGCTTATGCGGAAGTCGCTTTCCAAGACCGTCTTTGCCAACCGCACCTTAATCGGGCGCAAGCGGTGGTCCAAGACCTCAACCTCTTCCCATTGGTCCTGGTTCAAATCCAGGAGCATGGCATCGTACTGGGAGGCAAGTGGGAGGTAGCCGTAATTCTTGAATCCATCAAAAGTAGGGCTCATGGCCGCCCCTTCGGCGATAACGAGCGGGCCGGAGTAGCGTGCTCGGATAAAGTCCAGGAGTGCTCTTGTAGCCTCAACATGGGTTGCGGCCAGCTGGTTCGTAGTGGAGACGAAGTTAACCTTTACCAGAACCAGCCTCTTGCCCTCAAGACTTATCTGGTCCTCTATGAGGGCCAGAGCCGAAGCGACATTCTGGTAGCGGTCCTGGCCCTTGACGAGGGAAACCACAGCTTGCCCATTAAAGACCTCAGGCTCACCCACGGCTTATTCTCCCTGGCTTACCATTTGGCCGTTACTATATCACAAAAAGGGGAAGCAGACAACCCACCTCCATTAGCCAAAGCCTTGCAGTAAAAGACCAGGCTCAGCCGATAAGGTAGACCCCTGGACCCGCCCTGCAAGAGATGGAGGTCCAGGGAGCACAGGCCCCTTGGTTTCTTTTCCTGCGAAGGAAGGGGGGATTCTGGCGAAGGCGGGATCGGGGGAGAGCTTAACCCGCCACGAGTGAGCCCCGGAGCGCTGGCAAACCCTCAACCCACGAGGGTGGGCAAATGGGAGCCAGGAGGGCGTGCCTTTCCGACCTAACCCCTGACCCCCTTCCCTGCGAGGGAAGGGGAAAATTCTGGCGAGGACGGCGTTCTCCCCACGAGTGGGGTCCAAAACGCCGGCAAACCCTAAGCCAACGGGGGTGGGAAAGGGGGTGGAGGGGGCGCAGCCCCCTCCCAAGGGGTTTGGAGGATGTGCCCCCAAGAACATTAAAATAGGGAACGAGTGCCCACATTAGCAACCCCGCCACGAGTGGGACCCAAAACCCCGGCAGACCCTCAGCTCACGAGGGTGGGTAAAGGGGGTCCAGGGGGCTTGCCCCCCTGGCAGGGGGTCGTGGGGGGTGTCCCCCCACAAAACCTTAAAAGGGGACAAGTTGCCCACATTAGCGAGCCAGCCACGAGTGGGACCCAAGAAGTTGGCGAACCCTCAGCCTACGGGGGTGGGTAAAGGGGGTCCAGGGGGCTTGCCCCCCTGGCGGGGGGTTGTGGGGGGTGTCCCCCCACAAAACCTTAAAAAGGGGCGAGTTGCCCACATTAGTAACCCCGCTACGAGTGGGGCCCGAAACGCTGGCAAACCCTAAGCCAACGAGGGTGGGAAAGGGGGTGGAGGGGGCGCAAGCCCCCTCCCAAGGGGTTTGGGGGATGCGCCCCCAAAGGCAACGGTTTGGGAACAGAACTTCGCAGTGGTATAATAGCCTTGAAATCTTCCGGCGGGGGAAATTACATGAGGATTCTGCTGGTAAGTCCAATTTCAAAAGTTTGGAACTCACGCAAACACATCCACATGGGGCTTGGGTATTTGGCCGGCTCTCTACTTAAGGCTGGATACGAGGTTGAAATCTTTGATGCAGTGGTAGAAGAAGAACCCCTTGACTCCTTCCTCAAACGCAACCCATTTGAAGTGGTTGGCATATCAAGCCCTACCCCCCTCATATACGAGGCATGGGAAGCAGCCCAGACGGCCAAAGCCCACGGAGCAATAACTATACTGGGAGGGCCTCACCTCACAATATTACCCCACGAATCAATGGAAAGGCCAGAAGTGGACCTGGTAGTGCGAGGCGAGGCCGAGGATACAATCGTTGAGCTTATGCAGGCTTTGGAAGAAGCACCCCCTCGGAATGGGAACGACCCCGAAAAGCCCCGCCTCTTCCCCGAATCCGTTTACGGTAAAATCCTGGGCCTTTCCTTCCGGAACGAGGAAGGCCAGATAGTCCACAACCCCCCTCGCCCCTTGCGCAAGGATATTGATAACCTCCCTTGGCCTGCCTACCACCTCTTCAAAATTGAACGCTACACTAACCTCCAGCCCCTGACCGACGGCCTTGACCCTAACGCCAGAGCTTACACTATCCTCACCTCCCGAGGCTGCCCTTACCAGTGCATCTACTGCTCCAAGCCCATAACCGGCAACACTTGGCGGCCCCGCTCCCCATCCGAGGTCATAAAAGAATGGCGCTACTTAGTGGAAGAACTCGGCGCTACCGAAATAGGGGTAACCGATGATGTCTGGAACTTGGATTTGGAAAGGGCTAAGGAAATCTGCAGGCTCCTCATAAAAGAAGGCCTAAACAAAGTCCCCTGGATTACCATCCACGGGATGAGGGTAACCAGCACCGATGAGGAACTTTTCCGGCTGATGAAAGAAGCCGGCTGCAAAAGGGTCGGCTTTGGGGTGGAAAGCGGAAATGAGGAAATCCTCAGGCGGATAAAGAAGGCCCAGACTTTGGAGCAGGTGCGCCAGGCTTTCCGCAATGCCCGGAAGGCTGGGCTTGAGACCATGGGGTTCTTCATCTTCGGCCTGCCAGGGGAGAATGAGCAAACTATGGAGGATACCATCCGCTTCGCTCTGGAACTGGACCCAGAGCTGGCCAATTTCATGATGGCCGTCCCCTTCCCGGGCACAGAGCTATACCAGATTGTGATGAAAGAGGGGAAGCTTTTCGCCAAAAGCTGGCGCGAGTTTGGAATCCACGACGACAAAGCCCACTATGAGTTTCCGGGTTTGCCAGCTTCCCTGGTGGAAAAGAAATGGCACGAAGCCTACCGCCGTTTCTACCTCAGGCCAAGCCGGATATGGAAGAGGCTTTGGAAGAAAGACACCTGGCGCCGCTTGCCTGAACACATCGTCAATTTCCTGCGGTTCTTCAAGTAAATGCCCAGGCTTAGATTACCCCTCCTACTTGCCGCCACAAGCGTAGGTTTGGTAGGAGCTTTGGCGATATTGAAACCGGCCCGAACGGCTATGGGGGTGAGCCTCCTGGCCCTGAGCGCCGGCCTCGGCTTCATCGCTACTGTGCCCGAAAAGCCCCCAGCTTTCGCCCAAAGCTTGCCCCTTTCCTCCGGCACCTGGAGGAGGATTCTCGGCTTCGGTCTGCTTATTTCCGCAGCCCTTGCCAACCTGTGGGCAATAAAGCTATTTGAGATTGCCCAAACTCCCTTGCCTTGGCTTTTCTACGCCCTCTCCCTCCTCTACTTCGGGCTTGCTTTCTACATCCTGGAGGAGCACCCCGCTGTTTCCCCTTCAGCACCAAAAGCCAGCAGCTTAGCCCTGGTTCTAATCCTGCTGGTAGCTTTCTTCCTCCGCACTTACCAAATCGGCGAAATGCCCCCCGGCATCTATTACGATGAGGCTTGCAACGCGCTGGACGCCCTATGGGCAATGAGTTCGGGAACTTATCCGGCCTTCTTTGAAGCCTGCAATGGCCGAGGCCCCCTCCTCATTTACTCCCTATCGCTTGCCCTAAGGCTTCTGGGAAAAGAGCCCTTGGCTTTAAGACTTGTGCCCATCTTCTACGGCTTGGCCGGAATTGTAGCCTTCTACCTCTTGCTCAAGCTTGTGGATGAAAAATTGGCCTTGGCTGGAGCGTTCCTGCTCGGGATAATGCGCTGGCACTTCCACTTCAGCCGTGTAGTCTTTGATGCCATAACCGTGCCCTTCTTCGCCCCCCTCTCCCTCTACTTCCTCTGGCGAGGTTTCCTGAGAGGACGCCGCACCGATTTCCTCCTGGCAGGCTTCGCGGCCGGATGGGGCTTCATGGGCTACGCTGCCTTCCGTCTTTTCCCCATCTTAGCCCTGGTTTCCTTCGCCCCCGCCCTCTTCAAGGGCCAGATAAGGCGCACCATCACTGCCTTCCTAATCTTCCTAACGGCTTTCCTCTTAGCCTCGGCTCCAATCCTCTCCTATGCTACCCACCACCCCGATTCCTTCCTCCATCGCTCCCGCCAAGTTTACCTGTTGCGCTTCCATCCCCAGCAAACCTGGCCGGAAGCCATCAAAAGCAACGTCCAGACCACCCTCCTCATGTTCCACCAGCGTGGAGATTTCAACCCCCGCCACAACCTCCCCGATGCCCCCATGCTGGACCCCATAACGGGAGCCCTCATGGTGGTCGGAATTGGAATTTGCCTGCGCCGGGCCCTGGATTGGCGCTACGGCCTAATGCTACTTTGGCTTATCCTCTTCCTCCAGCCTGGGATATGGTCAATTGAAGCCCCTCAAGCCCTGCGCAACATAGGAGTAGTAACTGCGGTTGCTTTCATGGCCGCGCTACCACTGAAAGAGGTAGCTTCAGCCGGCCCTCGCTTCCTCTCCCGAGGCTTGGTCGGCCTCCTGATGCTTTCGGCCTTGGCCCTGAATGCCCACACTTATTTCTTCCGCCAGGCCAAAGACCTTAGGGTGTTTTACGCCTTCTACGGCCTGGAAACCACCGCCGGCAAGATAATCTCCTCCCTTGGCCCATCCTACCGCTTCTACTCCATCTACGCTAACGATCCTACGGTGCTCTTCCTCCTGCCTCCGGGAATAGACCTCCGGTTCCTGGACTCATTTGAGCACATCCCCCTCCGCGAGGAGACCGACCGAGACATAGTTTACCTTGTGGACCCCCGCTACGACCCACCGCCAGAGGTCTTCCTCCACTGGTATCCTGAGGCAAAAGTCCAAGAAATACCCAACCCATCGGGCCAAACCATGCTCAGGCTGATCCAAGTGCAGAAGGAAGAAGTCAATGGCTCTATGGGGCTACGCTCACTGCCTCAGAATGCAGGCGAAGAAGGAAGCCTCTTCATCCCCGAGACAGGTTTTTACACCCTCAAACTCAACGGCCCTCCCTCAGCCAAGCTCAACATTGCCGGGGCTGAAGGGGCGCTTAGCCTCAAAGGCGGCGAGGAAGTGAGCCATTGGTTCATCAAAGGCTGGCACGATTTGAGGCTGGAAGGGACAGGGCAGATTGAAATCTACGGAGGTAAACTCGCCGGCATCGTACCGAAGGAACTTTTAAACCTAAATCCTGCCTTCCAAAGCGGCCTCACCGGTTACTACTACCGGGGAACGGAATGGAGCGGAGAGCCAGTTTTCGCCAGAATTGACCCCTTTATCGCCTTCCGCTGGCACATCCAGCCGTTACCGGCCCCCTTCAGCGTGGAATGGAAAGGGTTCCTGAAAATCGGCAAGCCTGGCTACTACGGCTTTGCCCTTCTCTCTAATTCCCCTTCATCCCTGGAAATAGACGGACAGCAAATCTTAGAAACCTCCTCTGACCTAAGGCGGGAAGCCCAAGTTTACCTGAGCCAAGGAAAGCACAAGGTAAGGGTCAGGTTCAAGGAACCTGGAGGGTATACGGCAATCTACCTCTATTGGAAGCCGCCGGGGGAAAGCTTTGAAGTCTTGCCTCCCCAAGTCTTAGAACCTCTGTGGGGTGAAAGATGGAGCGATTGGTAATAATAGTGATGGGGAAATGGCAAGAGAGGGCCCTAATCTCGGCTCAGCTACAGGAAGAAGGCTACAGTGTGCAATCTTTCCCCAGCTTTGAAACCGCAACCGCTTTCCTCTGCCAAACCTCCTCCCTACCCGACGGAGTAATCCTGGACTCCAAAGGGATGACGGCATCGGCCGATGAGCTGAGGGCCTTCCGCCTATTATTGGGCGACACCCCCCTTGTCCTCTGCACGGCTCCTTATGGCCGGGACCGGGAGGCCGAAGAGGCCCTGAAACCGGCAGAAATTTTGGTTCGCCCCTTTACGGTGAAAGAGCTGGTGGAGACCGTAAAGAGGCTCATCCCTCCTTCCGCACCCATCTCCTGAGTCTGGCAATGGCTTCTTCCAAAGTCTCCATCTTCTTAGCGAAGCAGAAACGGAGCATGGGCGGGCTCTTGATCCCTTTCCGGTAAAAGCCACTTATGGGGATAGTAGCCACCCCTGCCTCCTGGATTAAGCGGAGGCAAAAGGCCCTATCGTCCTCATCGCTAAGCGGGGAGAAATCGGCCAATAGGTAATAAGTGCCCTGAGGCCTAAGCACTTTGAACCCAACCTCCTCCAAAGCTGAGGCGAGGAAATCCCTCCGCTGACGATATGTCTCCACAATCTCCCGGAAGAACCTCTCATCCATTCCCAAAGCGAAAGCGGCAGCTTCCTGGAGAGGGGCTGCAGCGCAGTAAGAAGTGAACTGATGTATCCTGCGGATTGCTTCGGTAATGGGAGGCGGGGCCACAACCCAGCCTATCATCCAACCCGTAAGGCCGAAAGTCTTCCCGAAGCTTCCGGCCGTAATAGTTCGCTCGGCCATGCCCGGCAAAGTAGCCAGATGAATGTGCTCACCCTCAAAAACCAAGTGCTCATAGACCACATCGTAGAGCACTAAGAGGTCATGGCGGATAGCCAGCCTGGCTATGCTTTCCAGCTCCTCTTTGGAGAAGACTTTCCCCGTCGGATTGTGAGGGCTATTGAGGATAATGAGGCGCGTGCGATCTGAAACGGCCTTCTTTAGCTCATCGGGGTCAAAATCCCAAAGTGGTGGCCTAAGAGGGACGAAAACAGGCCTACCCCCAGCCATTACCACATCCGGGGCGAAGCTATCGTAAAAAGGCTCAAAGATAATGACCTCATCTCCTGGGTTCACCACAGCCAGTATAGAAGCGATAATGCCTTCGGTCGCCCCGTGAGTCACAGTCACTTCCTGATATGGGTCCAGAACCCAGCCGTAGAACTGGCGGTAATGATTGGCTATTGCCTGGCGGAGCCTAATCGCCCCGAAGCTTGGGGTATACTGGTTAACTCCTTGGCATATAGCTTCTATCGCTGCATACTTAACCTCTTCCGGGCCTGGCAAATCGGGGAAGCCGGTGGACAAATCCAATGGCTTAAACCTTTCCACCCACTCCCCCACCTCCACGAAAATTCCAGGCTCTATCTCATGCGGCCTGTAAGACCACCACCTTCTCATCTTCCCACCTCCGAGCTTTTTGCTAATTAAAGCATGCCGGAGCGATTTCAACAAACTCCCATTAAAGCCGAACGTTGCCCCCACTTTCCACGAAAGTGAGAAACAGGGGAGCCCGGGAGCACAGCCCCTTAGCGGGGAGTCGTGAGGGATGTGCCTTTCCGACCTAACCCCCTGACCCCTGGCGAGGGCGGGGTTCTCCTCTCCCCGCTTCGGGGAGGGGCCAAGGGAGAGGTTAACCCGCCCACGAGTGGGACCCAAAACCATGGCAAACCCTCAGCCCACGAGGGTGGGCAAACGGAGGTCCAGGGGGCGCAAGCCCCATGGCAGGGGGTTTGGGGGATGTGCCCCCAAAATTTTCAAAAGGGGGCGAGTTGCCCACATTAGCAACCCCGCCACGAATGGGACCCGAAACGCAAGCAAACCCAAAGCCCACGGGGGTGGGCAAAACGGGGGTCCAGGGGGCTTCGCCCCCTGGCGGGGGGTCGTGGGGGGTGTCCCCTCACAAAACATTAAAAGGGGGCGAGTTGCCACATTAGCCACCCCGCCACGAGTGGAACCCAAAACGCAGGCGAACCCAAAGTCCACGGGGGTGGGCAATGGGGGTGGATGGGGTTGTGCCCCCTCCCAGGGGGCATGGGGGATGTGCCCCCAAGAACATTAAAATAGGGGGCGAGTTGCCCACATTAGCAACCCCGCCCACGAGTGGGACCCAAAACGCTGGCGAACCCTCAGCCTACGAGGGTGGGAAAACGGGGGTCCAGGGGGCGGAGCCCCCTGGCGGGGGGTCGTGGGGGGTGTCCCCCCACAAAACATTAAAAGGGGGCGAGTTGCCCACATTAGCAACCCCGCCCACGAGTGGAACCCAAAACGCTGGCGAACCCAAAGTCCACGGGGGTGGGCAAACAGGGGGTCCAGGGGGCGGAGCCCCCTGGTGGGGGGTCGTGGGGGGTGTCCCCTCACAAAACATTAAAAGGGGGGCGAGTTGCCACATTAGCAACCCCGCCCACGAGTGGGACCCAAAACGCTGGCGAACCCAAAGTCCACGGGGGTGGGCAATGGGGGTGGAGGGGGCTGCGCCCCCTCCCAGGGGGCATGGGGGATGTGCCCCCAAAACCAAAAAGGGTGGGAAACTCCCTAAACACTCACGAAGGGCACCTCTCACAATTCCGGAACACATCCCTAAGCTTTAACAACTTGACACACTTGCTCTTTTACGCTATCTTCATAGTTGAAGAAATTCAACGCAGGGCCTCTACAGGGACAGAGGCTTCAAAAGTCAATTTTAGGGGATAAATTAAGTGGCCTCACGAAAGGCCGTGAATCTACGGAGGGTAGTATGACCACAGTAGCACAAATGACGAAAGACGAACTCCGTGAGATGATAGAAACCATCATAGAGCAAAAGCTATTAGAGCTAATTGGTGACCCCGACGAAGGTTTACCGCTCCGAGAGAGCATTCGCAAAAGACTTTTACGCCAAAGGGAAGCGGTAGCGAGTGGAGAACGCGGCGAGCCTTTTGAGGAAGTGGCTCAACGTCTTGGTTTGAAGTAATGGCCGAGTACCGCATTCGCATCCTGAAAGCAGCAGCTCAAGACCTGGAACGATTGGACAAGCCCATAGGGCGTCGTATAGTTCAACGCATCAACTGGTTGGCCGCAAACCTGGATGCGATTCGCCTTGAGCCGCTGACTGGTGAACTCACGGGATTCTACAAACTTCGTGTAGGTGACTATCGCGTTATTTACGAAGTGCTCTGGGACGAAGGGATTATCGTGATACACGCCATTGGCCATCGTCGGGAGATTTACCGGAAGCGATGAGGCAGGCCACATGACGCTGGCAAACCCAAAGCCTACGAGGGCGGGCAAAACTGGGGGGCCAGGGGGCTTCGCCCCCTGGCGGGGGTCGCCAGGGGTGTCCCCCCACAAATTCAAAAGAGGGAGTAAGTTGCCACATTAGCCACCCCGCCCCGAGTGGGACCCAAAACGCAGGCGAACCCAAAGTCCACGGGGGTGGGCAATGGGGGTGGAGGGGGCTGCGCCCCTTCCCAGGGGGCATGGGAGAAGTGCCACCAAGAACATTAAAATAGGGGACGGGTTGCCCACATTAGCGAGCCAGCCACGAGTGGGACCCAAGAAGTTGGCGAACCATCAGCCAACGGGGGTGGGGAAAGGGGGTCCAGGGGGCTTCGCCCCCTGGCGGGGGGTCGTGGGGGGTGTCCCCCCACAAAACATTAAAGGGGGACGAGTTGCCACATTAGCAACCCCGCCCACGAGTGGGACCCAAAACGCAGGCGAACCCTCAGCCTACGGGGGTGGGGAAAGGGGGTCCAGGGGGCGAAGCCCCCATGGCAGGGGGTTTGGGGGATGTGCCCCCAGAACAAAAAGAGGGAACGAGCAGCCCACCCCTGCAACCCCGCCACGAGTGGGGCCCGAAACGCCGACGAACCCTAAGCCCACGAGGGCGGGGAAAATGCTTATACCCCACAACCCTGTGAAACACCAACCACTTTCACAACTTGCCTTTCCAAGCCCTCAAATGCTATAATTTTGTAAAGAAAACCCCTTTCAGGAGGCCAACCAATGCGAATAAGGAATTTTGTACCAGCTGATGCCCCAAGGCTTGTAGAAATCCTCAAAGCTAACCAACAATACGGCCACCCTGAACTTGACGGCCCCGAAGCTATGATTAGAGTAAGCCAATGCCCCGCCGCCGAATTCCTCGTAGCCGAAGAGGACTTCAAAGTCGTAGGCTTTATAAGAGGGGTCTACGATGGCTCAAGAGCCGTAATCCACATCGCTTCCGTTGACCCTGAATACCAAGGAAGAGGAATAGGCAAAGCCTTGGTCCACGCCATAGCCAAAAGGTTCAAAGAAAGGGGTGCTACCTCCTTGGCCGTGACTGTCCCCGGTGATACCGGCTTCTGGAAGAAGATGGGGTTCCGCCAAACAACACGCATCATGTTTGCTTACCCCATTGAAGACGTAATCAATGCCTCAGCTCCACCGATCCAGGAAGAGGAAGAAAAAGAGGAATGAGGCCTCATGGGCAATGGAGAATTCCCTCCATTGGCCTCCTTCCACCTAAGCCAGCGCCACCGCCCGATTTTAATCCTCATCGGTTTAATCACAATCCTCCCCTTCATCATCGCCGTGCTTAAAAACAGGTCATTCCTTCCCCCCTTTCTCCTAATCGCCGCCATATTCCTACTCTCCCTCGGACTCCTATCACGCTACGAAATCTTCTTCTTAAGGAAAGGCTCCTCCGAAAATTTCCAGCGCTTTTACTCCGTTCACGACCTTTTCCAAGAAGAACTGGACTGGCCCCGGATGGCTCAGAAGCTATGCGAAGAGTTAGTAGGGTGGCTTGGATGCCGCAAGGCTTACTTTTTCTCCGCCAATGAAGCACTGGGCACATACCAAGCCATAGCCTGGATGGACCCGGAAAACCCCCACGGAGCAAACCTGCCCCTGAACGACCCCATCCTCAGCTCCTTGGCTAACCTCAAGACCCCGACCCTGATTCCTCCTAATCCTCTATTGCCTCTGAAAAGCCCTTGGCCTGAGCTGGCATTCCGCCTTCTGGTTCCAGTTAGAGCTAAAGATAAATTGATTGGCTTCATAGCCTTGGGGGAAAAGGAGAGCGGAGAGCCCTATTACCAGATTGAGTGCAAGAACTTGGAAATCATAGCTTCCGAATTCGGCCTTTTCCTGGAGAAAGAAGAGCTTAGGAAAACCCTGCGCCGCCAACTCAAAGAGCTAACCTCCGCCCAGGAAATCCTCTCCCGGATGGTAGCTAATCCCTACCATCTGGATTTGGTCTTGGATAGCATGGCCGAAGGCCTAAAGCTTATTTTCCCTCAAGCCAGGCTTGTTGAAATTTGCCTGTGGGACGAAAGCGAAAGGAAGATGGTGGCCCACAAAGTCTTAGGAGTGGGACTACAGGAAGGGTACAGATACAACTTAGGAGAAGGTTTAAGCGGGACAATTGCCCGTGACCGAAGGCCTGTCCTCATAAAGGATTTCCAAAAGCTTAAGGATAAGCTTAACGTGGTGGGGCCGGGGACTTTCCGCTCCTTCATAGGGGTGCCGCTCCTCTATCAGGATAAGCTTATAGGCTCTTTGGAAATGGACAGCATTCACCCCAATGCTTTTGGCCCGGAAGATTTGCGCTTCTTAGAGAGCCTTGCCCCTTACTTTGCGGCCATAATCTATAACACCCAAGCCCATCGTTCAATAGTAAAAGAAAAAGAGGCCCTCCTTGAAGCCTACAAACTCATCGGCAACTTGCTGGCTTCAGGCCTGAAAAGCGAAGAACTAATGGCCTATACGGCCCGCGTCATAAACTCCTTCCTAAACGCTGACGCTTGCACCATAAGGATTTGGGAAGGGAAGGAGGCTCCCTCAAGCTACACTGCCGGCTCCGAGAGCGTGCTTACCCCACCGGATTGGGAAATAGACATCTGCTCCCAACAAGACGAAGTCCTAATCACCGATTTGAGGAAGCTCGGTAAATTCACCGACTCCAGGGGGATGAAAGCATTTGCAGCCGTTCCCATCTGGCAGGATGAGAAGAAGATTGGGTGGATAGGGGTCTGGAAGAGGGAGCCGCATTCTTTTTCTTCCGAAGAGGTCAACTGGCTCAAAGCCTTTTCCGCTCAGGTAGCGGCCATATGGATGGAAAGCGTTATCCGGAAAGAATTTGAGATAGCAAGCCGAAAACTGGATTCTCTGCACCACCTTAAAGTGGCTATAGAGAATGCCTCTTCTTTAGATGAGCTTGCTCGCAAAAGCTTTGAAGCTATAGTGAGTTATTACGGCTTAGAAAGAGTGCCTTGCTGCCTTTTGCTGTTCACTCCTGGGCCAAGCGGCACGCAACCCATAGCCATGAACCGCTCCTTTGCCCCTCACCTTGCCGAACTGCTGGCCTCATTTAGCCCTTCAGCCCCGGCTGAACCGGAAATTGTAAGAAATCTGAAAGGCTACTTCAAAGACCTTGAGCTTCTCCCCGTAGAATTTGGCGGTAAACTGTGGGGGCTCTTTGCCTTTCAAGGGGCAAAGGATAAGATGCCTGACCTATCCCTCCATTTGCACCACTTAGGCGCAGAGGCAGCTCGCTTCGCTCTAAAAGAAACTCTTGAAGAAGCCCAGAGCAATCTAATCAAGCTCCTTCAGTCAGCTTCCGATGGCCTCTACGTGGCCGGGAGAGGAGGTGAAATCCTCTACTTTGATCGGAAAGCCTTTGCCATTACCGGGTTCACCGAAGAAGAGATGCTTAGCACCAATTGCCGAACCCTTTATCCGGAAGGCATTTACCCCTTGGCGATGAAAGCAATACAAGCTGGGGAAATCGCCCTTCAGAGCACTTACCTCAGAACTCGTGACGGCCATTTAGTTCCGGTGAAGGAAGCGGCCATACCTTTGTTCTCCACTGACTTCTCCGTGGACAAAGCGGCGGTGGCCTTTTGGGATTTGTCAAAGGAAAAAGATTTGGAAAAGGTGCAGGATGTAGTAACCATTTTCCTCACCCATGAGCTTGGGAAGCTTGTGACCAAGCTTTCTACCCGGCTTTACCTTTACATGGAGGGGAAGAAGAAGGACAAATCTTTGGAAGCCTTAGAAGAGCTCGTAAGCAAAATAGCCGAAGTAGTGAACAAAATTCAGGAGATGACAAGCTTAGAGCGGGGGAAAATTCGGCTTAAATCCACAAAGCTGGATGTGGCGCAGTTAGCTAAGGAGGTAATAAAGAAGTTTGCCGAAGCCGGGACTCACTACTTCTCCATTGAGGAGCCCGAAAGGCCCCTCTTAGCCTTGGCCGATGATAAGATGGTGGAAGTGGTACTGAGCAACCTCTTAGATAACGCCGTGAAGTATTCCCCACCCGGCTCTTTAGTGACGGTGAGGGTTGAAGCCCAAGGTAACGAGGTGAAAGTCTCAGTCCAAGACCAAGGAAAAGGCATACCCATACCATTCCAGAGGAAGATTTTTGAAAAATTCTACCGGATTGAGACCGAGGAGACGGCTAAGGTAAGCAGTTTTGGGCTTGGCCTTTACATTTGCAAGCTGATAGTAGAGGCACATGGGGGGAAGATTTGGGTAGAGAGTTTGCCTGGGCATGGTTCTACTTTCTCCTTCACTTTGCCTAAGGCCAGCATTTTATAGTTTATCCCCTGTCAGGGGGCTCCGCCCCCTGGGCCCCCCTTTGCCCACCCCCGTGGGCTTAGGGTTCACCAGCGTTTTGGGTCCCACTCGTGGCGGGGTTGCTAATGTGGCAACTCGCCCCCCTTTTAAGGTTTTGTGGGGGGACACCCCCCACAACCCCCGCCAAGGGGCTTCGCCCCCTGGCCCCCCGTTTGCCCACCCTCGTAGGCTTAGGGTTCGCCTGCGTTTTGGGTCCCACTCGTGGCGGGGTTGCTAAGGTGGGCAACTCGCCCCCCTTTTAAGGTTTTGTGGGGGGACACCCCCCACAACCCCCGCCAAGGGGCTTCGCCCCCTGGCCCCCCGTTTTTACCCACCCTCGTAGGCTTAGGGTTCGCCTGCGTTTTGGGTCCCACTCGTGGCGGGGTTGCTAAGGTGGGCAACTCGCCCCCCTTTTAAGGTTTTGTGGGGGGACACCCCCCACGCCCCTCCGCCAGGGGGCTTCGCCCCCCTGGACCCCCGTTTGCCCACCCCCGTGGGCTTAGGGTTCGCCAGCGTTTTGGATCCCACTCGTGGCGGGGTTAACCTCTCCCCCGGCCAATTTTCCCCCTTCCCTCGCAGGGAAGGGGGCCAGGGGGTTAGGTCAGAAGGCACACCCCCCGCCAGATGGCCTGCGCCCATTCCACCCCGGGCTTAGTCAAGGTCGGCGTGAATGGGCTTCTCATAACCCACGCCAGGGGGCTCCGCTCCCTGGACCCAATGCCTGACAAAAGTGAGACAGGCCTCGTAGGCTTTCCGGTTTTGCCTTTCTCAAAGGCTTTGTGCTATAAACATTAAAAAACGCAGGAGGTAAAGATGAGCGTGAAGCTTACTTTCTACGGCCACGCTTGTTTCATCGTGGAAGGAGGAGGGACCTCTTTAATCATAGACCCGTTCATCTCCGGCAATCCCCTCGCTCCTTCCGGCCCCGAAGCCGTTAAAGTCCAATATGTCTTGGTCAGCCACGGCCACGGTGACCACATAGGAGATGCTGTGGAAATAGCCCGCCGAAATAAAGCCCTTGTAATTTCTAACTTTGAAATCGCCACTTACTGCCAGAACCAGGGGGTAGATGTCCACCCCCTCCACATAGGCGGAGGATACAATTTCCCCTTCGGACGAGTTAAGCTTACGCCAGCTTTACACGGCTCTTCCTTGCCCGATGGGAGTTACGGGGGCAATCCCTGTGGCTTCCTAATCACCATGCAGGGGGTAAAAATTTACCACGCCGGGGATACAGGCCTGACCTACGAGATGAAGCTAATCGGGGAGGAGGGCGTGGATATCGCCTTGCTCCCCATCGGGGATAACTTCACAATGGGGCCAGATGACGCCCTCAGGGCCGTCAAACTCCTGGAGCCAAAAGTGGTAATACCCATGCACTATGACACGTTTGATGTGATAAAACAAGACCCTCACGCCTTCGTCAAAGCAGTTGAGAAGGAGACAAAGGCACGAGGGGTTGTGCTCAGGCCAGGCGAGAGTTTCTCCTACCCTTAAATGCTCCGAGCAATCTTTATCCCAAGGGAATAAGCTTCAGCCAGAGCCGTAGGATGAGCCCGGATTTGGCCTGGTTCCTCCACCTCGGTAAAGAACAGTTCAGCTGAGTAGATTACGTCAATAGTGCTGAAGAAGGCCCGGATTATACGGCGCGACGGCTCAAAAGTATCGGGCTTGCCAGGCGCCCCGGCTACTGAAATGAAAGCGCCGGGGCGCTTTTTACCCGTCGGAGATATGCTCAAGTTAAAGCGAGTTTTCAGGACCCAGAAAGGTTCACAGCGGTCAATAACTGCCTTAAGCTGAGCCGGAGGGCCAAGGAAATAAATAGGAGCAGCAACAATAATTGCTTGCATTTCCCTAATCTTTCGGTAAAGAAGTTCCATGTCGTCTTGCACTATGCATTCCCCTGTATCCCAGCATCCGTTGCAGTGGGTACACCCTTGGATGTTCAGCAGACTCAAGACTATTTTCTCGGTATCAGCGCCCGCGCTCCTGGCCCCGGCAAGAGCTTGATCCAGCAGTATCTCGCTGTTCCCTCCTCGCCGCGGGCTCCCCATTATGCCCAAAATCATTCCTCAACCTCCTCCGAAAGTTTATCAAAGTATTCAAGGAGCTTTTCTATCCTCTCGCGAGGCAATTTCTTGCTCACAAAGTACCGCTCCAAAAGTTCCCTTTTGCTCAAAGATTCTACCGCTTCGGTGCTTAGCCCCCAACGCGGATGCCTCCGCACCTCTCTCTCCACTCCAGCAAAGTAGAAGCAATTTGCCAAAGCATCTCGCACTCGTTCATCGCTTATAGTCTGCCCCTCAGCCAAAGTGACTTTCACCCTTACAACCGCTTCCTCTACTTGATAAGCCGAAAGCCTGTTCAAAAGCGCCCTCTCCGCATCCTCCTCGTTCGCAAGGTTAGCGTAAATGGTCAGGAAAGGACGGGCCTTTACCGGGATGAACCTGGGAACGGCTTCCCCTTTCCTGAGGTAAACCTCTACAAAGCCCTTCCCCTCCTTCTCCTCACTGAAATCTATCCGCTCTAGACTTCCAGAATAGACTATCGGGGGATGCTCTCCGGGGTTCAAGTCCTGGAAGCAGTGGATGTGCCCCAAAGCCACGTAGTCCCAAGGGCCAGATAGAAGAGTAGCTCTGGGCGCTTGAAAATCCTCCCCAATGGTTATAGTCCTTTCCGAACTGTACTTAGCCCCGATAACCCCAAAATGGCCAGCCAGGACCGAGGGGATTTCGGGGTCAACCTTTGAAGCCAATTCTCTAATCTCTTCCTCCAGGAAGTTCTCCAAATCGCCTCTAACGGCCAAAGCTTGTAATGTTGCTCTGGGGGGATAAGGCATGACCGCTACTTGGATTGGGCCGTGCTTGGTCACTAAGCGTATGACGTCCGGCCGGCGACAAAAGTAGACGTTGGGGACTTTTAGGGTGTTGAATATCTCCAAGGAGCTGGCTTTCTGCGGATTGCCCGGTAAATCATGGTTGCCGGCCACGAGGATTAAAGGTATACCGGCCTCGGCCAACCTCATCACGCGGGAAGCAAAAAGCTTCTGATAATCGGGTAGGGGATTGCGGCCTTTGTAAGCATCACCGCAGAACAGAACCAAATCGGCCTCGCTCTCTATGGCATAGTTAACTACTTCATCAAGCCTGTTCAGAAAATCCTTAACCCGGCGCGATACCCCGGTCTGGGGGTCCAGCGAACCATAGCTCTCTATTCCCAGGTGCAAGTCGGCAAAATGGATTATGCGGATTAGCCCCCCAGCCATTACTCCCCTCTCACCATCCTTCTGGCAATGGCATTGTGTCTCCTCACAATCTCATCCAAATCAACAGTCAGGAGCTCCCCATCCTCCACCACCACCCTGCCATTAACAACGGCGAGGTCAACCTTCACCGGTGAACAGAAGACCAAGGAAGCGACAGGGTCGTGGACGGAGGCTCCGGCATATTCCAGCCTTTCCAAGCGTATGCCGATAAAATCGGCGGCCTTGCCTGGCTCCAAGGAACCGATATCTTCCCGCCCCAGAACTTTGGCCCCGCCTTTCGTTGCCATTTCCAGGACTTCTTCAGCGCTTATGGAATCGGCACCGTAACGCACTCTTTGTAGAAGCAAAGCCTGGCGCGCTTCCCCTAACATGTTGGAACTATCGTTGGAAGCACTCCCGTCAACCGCTAAGCCCACTTTCACCCCCGCTTTAAGCATTTCCACCACCGGTGCTATGCCCGAACCCAATCGCATGTTGGAGGATGGGCAATGGGCAACACCGGAGCCCATTTCGGCCAAGATTTTTATGTCACGTTGGTTGACGTGGACTACATGGACAAACCAGACGTCTTCCCCAAGCCAGCCCAGCTTAGCCATATAGTCCAAGGGGCGCATCTTGTATTTTTCCAGGCAGAAATTTTCCTCGTCCAAAGTTTCGGCTAAATGGGTGTGGAGCAGGACACCGTAGCGTCTGGCCATTTGGGCTGTATCCCGCATCAGTTCCGGGGTAACTGAGAATGGAGAGCATGGGGCCAAAGCTATCCGGCACATAGAGCCTGGGGATGGGTCGTGGTAAGCTTTTATGAGCCTCTCGCAATCGGCGAGGATTTCTTCTTCGGATTGGACGACCTCGTCAGGGGGGAGGCCTCCTTTAGAGCGGCCTAAGGACATGCTCCCCCGGCAGGGGTGGAACCTGATTCCAATCTCCCTGGCGGCGCGGATTTCATCGTCCAGGGAAACATCGTTTGGGAAGATGTAAAGGTGGTCGGTGGTAGTGGTGCATCCGGAAAGGAGCAGCTCGGCCATCCCGACCAAAGCACTTATGTAAACAGCTTCGCCTGTAAGGCGAGCCCAGATTGGGTACAAGGTTACGAGCCAGTCAAAAAGCTTGGCGTTTTGGGCCTTGGGTACGACTCTGGTAAGGGTCTGATACAAGTGGTGGTGGGTGTTCACCAGGCCTGGTAGGACTATCATACCTGAGGCATCTATGATTGTATCGGCGGTAGGGGGGAGATTTTCGGTTGGGCCTACGGCTTCTATGAAGCCATCACGGGCGAAGATTCCTCCATTGCGGAAGCGGGTCTTTTTGTCGTCCATGGTAAGGATGAGTTCGGCATTGCGGAGGAGCAGCGTTGGCATCTTTGGCCTCCTATGGTGCTATTCCCAATTTATAATCCAGACGCAGAGCCCGGCCAGAATCACTGTAGCCAAGATAAGGGCGAGCCATTGTTTGAGGTTAAAGCCTTGGTCTTTAGCGGCCACGATTAAAATTATGACCATACCCACAGCAAGTATTATCCATTGGGAAATGATTGGGTGGTTTTGGTAGAAATTTTTCAGCTTTTCCATGATTAACCTCCGCTTCCTGCTTTTGGGAAGGCTTTTTAAGTTTAGCATTAAAACCGAATTTTAGCAAAGAGGTCAACCTCCGCCGCCCTTCATGCTGATTGAAACAAGCCATTTTTGGTCCCACCCGTGGGCAGAGTTGCCGGGGTTGGCAGCTCGTTCCCCAAACTCCAGAGAAGCTGGCTATTGGAGAAGGCACACGCCAGTTGGCCTCCAAAAGCCTCTTGCATGAGCTTGCTCGTTTTGATATAATAATTCCCGGAGGGATCGCCTAGAGGCCGAGGGCGCGCGTCTCGAAAACGCGTAGGGGCCAGAAGCCCCTCGTGGGTTCGAATCCCACTCCCTCCGCCTTATCGCTAATCCGACGGAGGGCCTTTGCCGGCCCTCAATTTTTTAAGCTTTTCGCTATAAAATGAAAAACAACCGAGAAGAAATTTTCCCAATCAATATCGCCGAACTGGAAGAAAAGCTCGGCCTGACTTTCGCCGATAAAGCCCTGCTCTTGCAAGCCCTTGTGCATACTTCCTATTTGAACGAGAACCCCTCTTTCCCCTTGGACGATAACGAGCGCTTGGAGTTCCTGGGAGATGCTGTTTTGGATTTCGTCATAGGCGATTACCTATACCACCATTTCCCCGAGATGAAAGAAGGGGAGCTTACTTGGCTCAGGGCTTCCCTGGTGAAAGGCGAAACTTTGGCCCAGTTCGCCCGGAAGATATCTCTGGGGAAATTCCTCCTCCTGGGCAAAGGGGAGGAAGAGTCCGGAGGCAGGGAACGCAGTTCTATCCTTGGAAGCGCATTTGAAGCCCTCATCGGAGCTATTTACCTTGATAAGGATTTGGAAGCTGTGCGCTCCTTCCTTGCGCCTTTCATAGAGCCAGAGCTGGACTTGCTCCTCCAAGAAGCCATCGGAATGGACCCTAAAAGCCGGCTGCAGGAGTTCGTTCAGGAATGGCTGGGGATTACGCCTTCTTACCAAACCCTTGAGGAGAAGGGGCCAGAGCACGCCAAAAACTTCGTGGTGGGGGTGTTCATCGGGGAAAAGCTTTGGGGGAAAGGAGAAGGCCACAGTAAGCATCAGGCTTCCATGGAGGCAGCCCAGAAAGCCTTTGAGGCCCTCCGCAAGATAGCGGATAAAGACCCCTCTTGGAAGCTTCCCCGCCGGATAAGGCTTTCCCTCTTGGCTTTAATCCCCCACTTGGGAAAAGCACGCCGGTGGGTTCTCGTCGGGAGCACGGCTTCAGCCCTCCAGGGCTTGCCCCTAACCCCACACGATATTGATATCCTCACCGACCGCGGTGGGGTCAGGCTCCTGAGCTCACGCCTGAGAAAGTTCATCACCTCTCCTCCTAAATGGAAGGAGAGCGAACAGTTCGCCTCCCTCTTCGCCCAGTTCAAGGTGGAAGGGGCAAGGGTGGAAATCTTCGGCGACCTGCGGATAAAGAGCGGGAAAGGGACCGTCCGCTTCAACCTTTGGCCTTACGTCCGGGAAATGCCTTTCGCCGGTCAGAGGGTTCGGGTTGTACCCCTGGAGTGGCAGCTTGTAGCCAATGCTTTGATTGGCAAAAAGGAAAGGGTGGAGATAATAGCCCGGCACCTCCGAAGCGAAGGCTACGACGAATCGCTCCTGAGGAAAATCCTCCGAAGCCGCTCCATCCCCAAAGCGATAAAGGAAGAGGTGCTGAAGAGCTTAGCTTGAGGCAACCATGAGGAGAAATTTGCTCATCCTGGGAGCTTATTCGGCCTTGACCTTGGTTGTGCTTTGGCCTCTTCCCCTCTTCTTCACCAAGGCTATCCCCGGCGATGGCTTTGATGGTTGGCAGAATTACTGGAACATCTGGTGGGTTTCCAAGGCCGTCCTGGAAGAGCATACTTCGCCTTACTTCACCCATTACCTCTACTACCCCACCGGTGTTAGCCTCCTATTCCACACTCTCAACCTCCCAAACGGCCTTTTGGCCATGCCCATCCAAGTTCTCTTCGGCCCAATTGTGGCCTACAACTTCATAATTCTCCTCTCCTCCGCCCTTTCCGGATACGGTTCTTTCCTCTTGGCCTTGGAGCTAACCGGCTCCCGATGGGCAAGCTTCCTGGCCGGCCTAATCTACGCCTTTTCCCCCTTTCGTTCCGCCCACCTCTTGGGCCACATGCAGGTCTTTTCCACCGAATGGATTCCGTTCTTCATCCTCGCCCTTTTCCGAATCCGGCAAGGCAAATCCATCCTGCTACCAGCGGTTTTCCTCGTCCTTTCCTCCCTCTGCGATTGGTACCAGGCCCTCTACCTGGGGCTTTTCACGGCTATATACTTGGGATGGCTTGCCTGGAAGAAGGTTCTAACCCGAAAGGAGGCGCTTGGTGTGGTGGCGGCCTGGGGCATAGCCGGGCTCATGCTTTCCCCTTTGCTTATCCCCATGCTCTGGGAAATGTCCCGCTACCGATTTATGTTCACTCCCTCTGAGCATGCTTACCTTCTCTCGGCCGATTTGTTGGCTTTCTTCATCCCATCGGAGTTCCATCCCCTCTGGGGAAAGTTGGCGGGGAAGATTGCCGCGCATTTCACGGCTTCCCTTTCGGAAAGGACCGTCTCCCTCGGCTATACGCCGCTAATCCTGGCTTTTGCGGCTTGGAGAAGGAAAGAAGGGATTTCGCTTTGGCTTATAACAGGCCTTTCTTTCGTGCTCCTGGCCTTGGGTCCTTACCCCCACGTCCTGGGCAGAACCATCCACCTACCATTGCCCTACGCTTTCCTCAGGCCAATCCCGATTGTAGCGATGGCGCGGTCGGTAAGCCGCTTTTCCCTGATGGCGACTTTGAGTTTAGCGGTGATGGCTGCATTGGGGGCAAAAGCTCTCGGTCCCCGCATCTCGGCCCTCTTAATGGCCCTAATCCTCCTGGAATATTGGCCATCGCCTTACCCCTTCAGCCCGCCCGATACCCCTGATTTCTACCGGAAATTGGCCCAAGAGCCAGGCCAATTTGCCATCCTGAATTTGCCGATGAATTGGGACCGGCCACGCTACCTCCTTTATCAAACCGTCCATGGTAAACCACTGGTTTCCGGATACATAAGCCGGGAAGACCCCCGCACTTTAGTGGAGAGGATGCCGGTCCTCCAGCATTTCCGCAACTTAGGGGAAGATATCATCAAAGTGGATTTGGCCGAAGTAGCCCCCTCGGTTATGGCTTACTTGGGGGTAAGGTACGTAGTCCTGGATTTCTATCAGATGCCGATGGGGGAGGAAAGGGAAAGGACTGTGGCTTTGGCTACGGAGGCTTTTGGGGGAAGCGAGCCAATCTACAAGGATGAGAGGCTCGTGGTCTACCGTGTCCCTGCACCGGCGAAGGTGGCCCCTTTCCTCTTCCTTGGGGATGGCTGGGGAGAATTACGTGAGGGTTTCCGCTCCTTCAAGGGAGAAGCGACCCTTTTCCTCCACTCTCCCGAAGCTTCAACTGTGACTGTGGCTATGGAGGTGAGTTCCTCCTCAGGGGGCTTGTTGAAAGTTTGGGCCAGTTCTTTCCGGATTCGGCCTCAGGAGAAGGAGCTTATTTCATTCCCAGTGGAAGCCAAGGCTGGGGATAACGTTTTAGTGCTTGGGTGGGAACCGGAACGGGAAGGTGAAGGGCTCCAAGTTTGGTCTATCAGGCTTTTGGAGACTGCCTATTTTCCCACCCTCGTTGGCTTAGGGTTCGCCAGCGCTTTGGGTCCCACTCGTGGCGGGGTTGCTAATGTGGGCAACTCGCCCCTTTTTAAGGTTTTGTGGGGGGACACCCCCCACGACCCCCCGCCAGGGGAGCTTCGCCCCCCTGGACCCCCACGTTTTCCCACCCCCGTTGGCCAAGGGTTCGCCAGCGCTTTGGGTCCCACTCGTGGCGGGGTTGCTAATGTGGGCAACTCGCCCCTTTTTAAGGTTTTGTGGGGGGATACCCCCCACGACCCCCCGCCAGGGGAGCTTCGCCCCCCTGGACCCCCACGTTTTCCCACCCCCGTTGGCCAAGGGTTCGCCAGCGCTTTGGGTCCCACTCGTGGCGGG